>Ga0302251_1000274_pt1 | contig 55892 bp, 61 predicted proteins | sample AAG_RA_Gln_MG_FD_193534 | JGI IMG/M metagenome (GOLD analysis project Ga0302251, IMG submission 193534) | Enriched activated sludge microbial communities from anaerobic digester in WTTP, New Holstein, Wisconsin, United States - AAG_RA_Gln | ecosystem: Engineered > Bioreactor > Anaerobic >... | reverse complement strand
CTGGCACCGGAATACCGTGCGGGACATCCTCGGGGTCGGCCTGCCGGCAAGCGTTGAGTTCTTCTTAATGTCGGTCATCGCGATCTTCATCAACGGGCTCCTTGTCATCACGGCCGGTACGGATGCAGTCGCGGTCTATACCGCAGGGTGGCGTGTGGTCTTCTTTGCCATCATCCCGCTGGTCGGGATCAGCACGTCGTTAATCCCGGTTGCCGGGGCTGCGTACGGCGCCCGGATGTTCGAGAAGATTCGGGTTGCCCACCGGTTTTCGACTCTCTTCGGGATAGCAATCGCCTTGTTTACGAGTGCCATAACCTTCGTCTTCGCCTCGCAGATCGCCCTCATCTTCTCGTACTCAGCCGATAGTGCCCACCTTGCGCCCGAGATCGCGTTGTTCCTTGCAACGATGTGCTTCTTCTACCCGTTCGTGCCTCCCGGCGTCATGTCGGGGTCCATCTTCCAGGCAACGGGTAAGGGGCTCACCTCGCTCATGATAACGGTGCTGCGGAACCTTGCCTTCATCGCGGTCTTCGCGTACCTCTTCGGGATCGTGCTCGGGTTTGGCGAGCACGGGGTCTGGTGGGGGATCGTTGCCGGGGATATTATTGGCGGGACGGTCGCATACCTCTGGGCCCGGTACTATATCGAACGGCTGATTGCTACGGGCTAGGGCGGGAAATCATGGATCCGGTGATAGAAACAATACGGGACCATGTCCGCACGGTCCTGTGCAATGGCGGCCCGCACGGCTTCGACCATGTCGAACGCGTGACCGCCCTCTGCGAACGGATCGGCGGGGCGGAGGGCGCGGACATGGCAATTCTGATCCCTGCGGCCCTCCTCCACGATATAGCCCGCCCTCTGGAGAAGGAGCAGGGCATTCCTCATGAAAAGGAAGGGGCGCGGATGGCGGAGGAATATCTGGCATCGATCGGGTACGATGCGTCCGCGGTCCCTGCTATTGCCGCGGCGATCCGGACACACCGCTTCACCACTGCGGCAGAACCTGAAAGCCTGGAAGCGCAGATCCTGTCCGATGCTGACAAGCTGGATGCGCTGGGCGCGGTCGGGATTGCCCGAACATTCATGCGTGCCGGGGAGCACGGCACCACTATGCAGGACGGGATCGACCATTTCTACGAAAAACTGCTGAAGCTGCCGGACCGGATGTATACAAAGACTGCCCGGCAGATTGCCGGGGAGCGGCATGCGTTCCTTCTCCGGTTCCTCGCTCTTCTGGAAGACGAGATTCGCGGAGCCCATCCCTGAGCACCTGACCCATACCTTCATTGTTCGCGGCGTCAATAGTACACTGCTACGGAGCTGTTTTCATTAATCCTCATGCAAATAAACCTGGAAATTCCGATGGAACACCTGAATTCAATCCTGACGGGACGCCGGTCGTCCGCGTCCGGCTGCCGAAAAAGCGCTTAAACGAACAGTTTGCCTGCGCGGAGCTGATGATGGGGGCAAACCACATCCGCGTCCGGTGCCAGGACGGTGTTGAGCGGATGGGCAGGATCAAGGGCAAGATCAAGAAGCGGGCATGGATCCGCGAAGGCGATATCCTGATCATCGCCCCGTGGAGTTTCCAGGATGAGAAGTGCGATATCCTCTACCGCTACCTCCCGCCACAGGCGGACTGGCTGCGCAAGAATAACTATCTCTCTTAAATCGTTTTTTTCCTGCAGGATACCTGCATTTATTATACTGTGGCAACCAATACTGTGCAGCAGTTTTCACAAGACTGTTAGAGAAAGAATTATGTACGGATCAAATAATTTTGGTGGAAACAGGGGCCCCAGAGACTTCGGTCCCCGCGAAATGACAAAGACAACCTGTTCGGACTGTGGAAAGGAATGTGAAGTTCCGTTCAAGCCGACCGAGGGCAGGCCGGTTTACTGCCGCGATTGCCTCCCCAAGCACCGGAAACCCCGGTTCTAAATTTTTTTCTTTCTGTTCTTTTCCAGCGCTCTTCTTCTGCAATGATTGTTGTCGGGAGTGGATGCTCTTTTCCCAGCGGGTTATGGCTCCTGAGCATTCCCTACCGGCTCAATTGCGGGCACCGAAACGGTCAATAGATCGGCCGGGCAAGTACTGGAGCAATCCATTGGAATGGTGAAAGAATATGGGAATTTTTGACAAATTAACCGGAAAACCAGCAACGCTCACGCCCAAGTCAGCACTCGTGCTCTCGGCAATCACCGTGATTGCCGCTGACGGCGTTATCGACGAAGCCGAGATCAATGACCTTGCAAAGATCGTCCGCGGCGACAAGAAGTCCATCCAGACCGCGATGGATGTCTTAAAGGCCAACAAGTTCCCCGGCGTTATCGACATGGTTGCCGCAACCCTTGACGAGAAACAGAAACTGGCAACGCTTGCCATCCTCTGCGACCTTGCTATGTCAGACGGCGTCCTTGCCGGCGAAGAGAAGGCTATCCTCCAGATGTATATGGACAAGTTCGGCGTCTCCGAGGCTGCCCTCAAGCCCATCATCGAGGCTATCGCCATCAAGAACGATTTCTCAATTTTCTCTTAATTCCTTTTTTTGCACCCGATGCATCCGTGAACCGGCTCATCCGGGGTGTGTATGCCGCATGAACAGTCGGGTATGTTATGCCCGGGTAGTTGATCGTGGCTGGTTTGCAGTGGACCCGGCTGAATTCTGTTGACCGGAGTGGACAAATATTCCTTTACACTGCCCGTGATACAGACCATTCGTCGAAACAGTATATACCTGAACGCTCTGCGAGATGGTTACGCCATGAGAAATAAGGGTACAAAAAAGGGTGAGGATCAGGGGAGCAGGACCCGGGAATCCGGCCGGATGTACCGCCCGGCGCCGAGCATCCATGTCCCGTCGACATCTGTTACATAACTGATCTTGAGCGCTGTGGTGTTGGTTTGCGGATCCTCCGTGTAATATGCAGTCATGCCGCCTCCGTTTTTCGCCTTGTCAAGGAGTCCGGCGATATGGTGTTCGCCCACGGCGTCGGTTGTATTCAGGTGGTTCTTCCCGATCATGTCGGGACGGTACGGCCAGGCGAGTACATTTCCGTCGTAGTCATTGGCAAAGATGTAGAGTTCGCCGCTTTTGAACATGCCATCCGGCTTATTGAACTCGGCAAGGGCTGTTTCCTTGCCGTACTTCTGTGCAAAATCCTTTGCGCCGGAAACGAACTGCTTCAGTTGTGTATCGACAAGGCGTTCCTCACTTGTATAGATGCCCGCCCCGATCCAGTAGGTATCGTCAACCGGGCGGACGTAACTGATCTTGAGGGCCGGCTTCAGGTTCGCGGCCGGGTCCGGGTACTGGTACAGGAGATAGCCGCCGCCAGCCTGCGCAAGCTGGATCTCGATTGCGGTGTAAGGTTTCCCTGCCGGATCTTTAACGGAAAGGAAATCAGCGCCGACTTTTTCCGGCTGGAATGGCAGGGCAAGCGCAGTTCCTGAGTAGTCGAGGGCGTACACGTACGTGTCGGCCCCCTGCACGAACGGGCCGGACCGGTTGTTGAACGCGGCGATGGCAGCGCTCTTCCCGTTTGCTATTGTGTACGCGGCTGCATTGTCCACGTACTCCTTCAGGGCTCGGGAAGTTGCCGGGCCGGTGGCGGATGCAGAGTTCTCTGTGGGTGTCGCCGGCCCGTAGTAGATGCCGGATCCCAGCCACCAGGTATCGTCAACCTTCTCGACATAACCGAGTTTCTTCTCTACGGCTTTGTTGTGGATTGGGTTGATGTAGGTATATTCCACGAACCCGGACCCGTTGGTGGCGGCAGAACGGAGGTCGTAGATGAAGAAGTTGCCCAGTGCATCCCGCTCGTACAGCCGGTTGACACCGATCTTCTCGGGATTGACCGGATGGGCGATTGTTGTGCCGTTGAAGTCGTATGCATAGAGGTAGAGGTCGCCGCGTACGAATGATCCGCTTTTATTGGAGAACTCTGCAAGGGAGGTCTCTTTGTCGTGAGAATGGGCATAGGCAACAGCCTCTTTCACGAAAGCGACCATCTGCTCTTTTGTCGAGCCGGTGGCCGTCGCAGCCGGAACCGTAACCGTGTCTGCAGGTACGGCTGCCTGCTGGGTGCAGCCGGCAAAAAGGGCCAGCATGAACAGGACGATTATTGGGATTATGAGAATACGTTCATGTGACATGCGTTTATAGCATAGCGCCCCGAAAAAAAAAGATTTTCTCCGGAATTATGAGCCCCGCGTTCCTGCTTCAGGCCGCAGCAAAGACAAGCAGCGGTTCCCCGGCCGTGCTGTACAGGGTCAGGACCCGGTTATGCACGCGCAGTGCTGCCGTCTCTTCCAGCAACGAGTAGTAGCGGTCTTCCTGCAGCATCACACCCCCGCCGGGACAGTTCATCTTGGTGGTGGTGATCCCCGACACGATCATTGTGGTCTCTCTCACAAGGTAGCGGGCGGAATACTGGTTGCACCCCCCGGATCCGTTGACGTTGCCATCGGCTGTGAACATGGCGGTAACGGGAGTACTGTTCAGGGCAGGTACGGTTGTGCCATCAGGACCGGCGTAAGACTGGAGCGACCACCGGTGCTGGGTGATGGCTGTTGATGCTGTTGCTTCCTGTCCGGAGAGGTTCATGAAAAAGACCATGACGATGAGGATGCCCATGAGCACCACGGCAAGGGAGATCATGTACCCTTTTGGCGTGTCAGCAGGAGACGTTGTTTCCCTGCTGTTGCCTGATGGTTCGGGAGAATCCGGCATAACCGGTGTTCACCCGGGAGTGCATTAACCGTTTCGTTTCCGGCCCCTGCGGGTGTTGAAATGCAATTTTTTGGATTTTTCGATCACAATCTTTTATCGTTCCCGGTTGAATTCTTTCTATGCGCACCCACCTCCTTTCCGGTATCTTCCTGCTCTTTTTCCTCTGCATCCTCTTTGCCGGTTGCAGCACGGAGCCTCCCGTAAAACCGCCCGTGGTAACCGTGACCGATGTCACGTTGTCTGACGTCTCGCTCCGTACCCTGACGGTCAACACAACCGTGAATATCTTCAATCCCAATCCCGTCGGGGCGGACCTCAGCAGGACCGCGTTTGACCTGTATTACGTGGCCGGTGGATCCGACCAGTATCTTGGCCATGGAGAGCTCGCGCATATCAGCGTGAGGGAGAGCGGCAACACCTCCGTTACCATCCCGGTGAAGATCGGAACAGTGCAGGCAGCACAGGCGGTCGGGACGCTCGTGAAGGACGGATCGCTCACCGTGAAGGTGAACGGGACGGCGGCAATCGACCTGAAGGTGATGTCTTATGAACTGCCGTTTGCACAGCAGCGGGTGTTCTATCTGGAGGATTTCACGAACCTTCTTCCGGAGATCTCTATTGCCGGAATGTCAGTCAATACATCTGAAGTGATCGACCAGGGGCGGGAGATTTTGGGGACGCTCCTTTCTTAAGGCGCTGAGTGGGTCCACGATCCCTGTATTCAGGGTGGACTACACGGAAGGATTCAATCGAAATATTTTTCCAGAGCACAATTTTCTCTGTTTTTTCATCCACGGACATACACTCAGTAATGGGCTCCTATGAGCAGCAGATCTGCGATAAAGGAATGAGCTGCCAGGAGGCCTGCAAGCACGAGATACAAACAGGAAGATTTAGTATTGCTTACGTGTTACCTGCCATCGTGTACAGGGCGAAGAAATGACGGCACGCTTTGTTCAGAGCCGTTAGTCAATGATCCGGAATAATGGTTGAGGTAATGGCGATGAGAAGATATCATGCAGTAATTGCGACGGCCATTCTCTGTGTGCTCCTTCTCGTGCCTGCCTCTTCAGCTGCCGATGGAAACTGGACTGAGGTCAATGGTTCGGCGGAATTCTCCGCACGATATCAACATTCATCGGTTACCTTTGACAACAAGATGTGGGTAATCGGGGGGTATGATACGGATTATCGTGATGATGTCTGGTATTCATCCGATGGAAATGTATGGAATCCTTCCGCGCAGAACGCCGGTTTTGCTGCACGGTGTGATCATTCCTCTGTTGTCTTTGACAACAAGATGTGGGTGATTGGCGGATTAACCGGGGCGCTGAAAAATGACGTCTGGAATTCATCCGATGGGATAACCTGGAAAGAGGCCGCTTCATCAGCAGTGTTTTCAGCAAGAGATTCTCACACGTCCGTTGTCTTTGACAACAAAATGTGGGTAATCGGTGGGACAACCGGGGGAGGGGGATTAAATGATGTTTACAATTCCTCTGATGGAATAACATGGAATGTGGCAAAGGCCAGTGCGGAATTTCCCAAGCGCTACAGTCATTCCTCCGTGGTCTACAATAACAGAATCTGGGTGATTGGCGGATACGATGCCACGACAATGAATGATATCTGGTATTCATCCAATGGCATAGACTGGTCACAGGCTACCGCAGCAGCTGCATTTCCGGCACGGTATATGCATACCTCCGTTGTTTACGATGACAAGATGTGGGTGATTGGCGGCTTATCGGGCGGCGGGGCTGTGCTCAGTGATGTCTGGTACTCCTCGGATGGGATTACCTGGACTGAAGCAATGCCAGTCCAGGCAATTCTTTCACGGGAGGGTCACTCTTCAGTAGTCGTCAATTCAAAAATCTGGGTCATCGGCGGATTCGGATGGAATGTTACCGAAGCAGGGAATGCCAATTCAAATGCAACATGGTCCTTCCAGTCATCTCCGGTTGCCGCTTTCACCGCAGATACAGCCTCCGGAACATACCCGCTTACTGTTACATTCACCGACACATCATCAGGGTACCCTTCATCATATTCGTGGGATTTCGGTGACGGGGTGACCTCCACGTCCCAAAACCCGGTCCATACCTATGATTCGGTTGGCACCTATTCCGTATCTCTGACCGTGACCAACAGTGACGGGACTGATATTGAGACGAAGAATAATTACATTGCTGTCTCTTCAATTACCGTTCCCTCTCCCCCGGCCATCAACGGCGGCGACGATCCCCCATGGTCAGGAACGCCCGGGCAGCGGGCGCCTATGGAGGTATCGGTCAATGTCGGGGGATCATCGGCCATCTCGTCGGTAACCGTTCACGGCACCGGCCTTTCGGGACTGATCGTAACAGGAACCGTGACCGATAGACCAGGAAAGCACCTCCCCCCGGTGCCGGGTATCCTGTACCAGAGGATAGAGCTCGTTCCTGCCCGGTACCAGACAATCAGTAATGCAGAGATCTTCTTTACGGTGCCTGAAAGCTGGCTGGATGTGCACGCCCTTGAGGCGGAGGATATTCACCTGTATCATACAATGGATGAAGCCTGGCAGGCTCTTCCCACCCGCGTGAATGTTGTGAAAAACGGGGAATTTCTGTTCAGTGCCGAAAGCACCGGGTTCTCCCTCTTTGCGATCACCGGGACTCCCCGTGAACACCTCGCACAACCTGCCCCTAAGATGACAACTCCCCTGGTTGAGAGCGGTTCTGCGGTCTCCCTGTCCCGCATGCCGAAACAACCGGTTCCCGTACAGACGACCGTTCCCGTTGCCGGCGGTCCCATTATGCCGGGGCCTGCCAGTACCATTATTCTTATCATTGCGGGCATTGTCGGCTGTTGCGGGCTTGTGGGTGCAGGCATGGTTGTAAGGCAGTGGTGGATGAAACGCCAGAACCCGGCATTGTTCCGGAAGTACCCGTAAGTGAGTGTTGAACGGAAGAAGTGCCATGGACTATTCCCTTGCAGTACAAGTGCAATGTCGGCATTTCGCGAACCGGAAACGGTTCAGAGCACCTTCAGCACCATGACCGTGATATCGTCGTGCTGGGGGTGCGTTCCGGCAAACGCCACTACTTCATGAACAATGGCATCAATGATCGCCTGCGAGGAGAGGGCCTTTGCATCTTCAACACACTGCATCAGCCGCTCGATGCCGTATTCTTCGTCCTTCTCGTTTGTCGCCTCGGTCACCCCATCTGTATACAGGACGACAACGTCCCCGGAATGGAGCGGGATACTGACTGCTTTGAGTTCGATCTCATCCAGCACACCCAGGGCAATGCCGTCGGCATTCAGGAGCCGGACATTGCTTGTGCCGGCACCAAGGTACAGAGGGGGATTGTGGCCGGCATTGACGAACATCAGCGACTTCTCCTTGCAGTCAAGGACAGCGTAGAAGAGCGTGACAAACATGCTTGTCTTTGAGTCAGCGAAAATGTGCCGGTTAGCCTCGCGGATGGACCGCACCGGATCGTCCACGGAGGTGGCGCTCGCCCGGATCAATGTCCGGGAGAGGGCCATGAACAACGCTGCCGGGACGCCCTTCCCTGATACATCTGCGATCACGAGGCCATAATGATCGGCATCAAGCGGGATGAAGTCATAGAAATCTCCCCCCACTTCAAGGGCCGGGAGGTTGTATCCTGCCAGGTCGAATCCCGGCAGCGTGGGGGCAGACTCAGGCAGGAAACTCTGCTGGATCCCTTTTGCAATCTCCAGCTCTTTTAACATCCGCTCCTTCTCGGCCGTAGTTCGTTTCAGGGTGCTGATATACTCCCGGAGGTCGGATGCCATCCGGTTGAAGGTATCGGCAAGCGTCCCGAATTCATCCCGTGTATCGACCTGCACCCGGTAGTCGAGATCTCCTTTTCCGATCGCCTCGGCACCTTTCCCGAGCGCGGCCAGCGGTCGTGTCAGGTACCGTGCAAAGAAATACGCAAGGAGACAGACGATGGCAATGAGGATGATGGAGAGGAGGATGAACAAGGCCTGCACTATGTTCTGCTGCCGGGCAATATGCTCAGCCACATTCGCCGTGTCCGTTTCGATCCGTGCGCTCGTCATGCGGGCGGGGGCAGTCACCTCGTCAACGGGCATGACTACCCCCACGCTCCAGTTCACGCTCCTGACCGGCGCATAGGCGATAAACCGGTCACCGTCCTCGTAACTGACCCGGGCAATGCCAGTCTTTCCTGCCACCATGTCGCGGGCAACTCCGACAAGATCCGGGTTGGTACTCTCGAGCAGGTTCTCCGTCACGAAGGACGCATCCCACCGCTGGTCACCGGAGGTCAAACCTGGGCGGGTGATGATGTTCCCGTTCTCGTCGATCAGCATGGCATACCCGCGGTCACCGACCTGAGTGCCGATGATCTTCTGGTTGATCGTCTCGATGGTGACATCGGCACCGACAACCCAGAGTCGGCCGGTGCTGTTGTCATAGACCGGCCGGGAGCAGGTGATCATGAGCCCGTGCCCAAGCAGGTCGACATAGGGGTCGGACCAGGTGATGTCCCCGTTCTTCTTTGCCTCGGTAAACCAGCTCCGCAGGCGGGGGTCGAATGATGCGTTCAGGCCGGTGGTCCACGGGTAGATGACCACAACCCCGCTCTCGGTCCCGACAAAGACCGCGGAGGTCTGGGGATCGGTTGCATAGACCGGTATGAAGATCTGGGTCATCATGCCGGCAGCCTGGACTTCTTCAGGGGAGATGGTCTTTTCGGCACCGGGCGAATAAAACACCACGGAGGTTGAAAGTGGATTGTCGGGCCGCTCATCCTGTGTGGGGAGGTGAAGGTCCCTGACCATCCCGGGATTCTTATGAATCTCACCAGCGTAATACGCCATGATGTTCAGGTCATCGCCAACCTGTTCGATGATGATATTGCTGATATATGCCTGGTCTTTTGCAAGCCTGAGAAGTGATGCCTGTGCATCCCGCTCCAGTGCTGCCGTGCTGTCCGCACTGGCACGATTGCCGAGACTGATGCTGCTGTTCACGGCATACTGCCCGGTATCTTCCATCTGCACGAACGCGATGAATGCCGTGACAAGGAGGGCGCCAAGGGAGAGGGCAAGAAACGCGAGAAGGATCTTTGTCCTGACGGAGAAATGAAAACCGTTGGCAGCCTTACCGCTTCCAGCCATTGTATGCACTCAGTGCTAAAAACACAAAAAACGTTCGATTTCCGACGATTGGAGTATGAAGGTACGGAACTGCGGCAATCCCTTCACACATCGTCACTTGACTGTCGCTTGGCAGTTCGGGTAGTGCAGCCTGAAAGAAGAAACCGGCCGTGGGGACAATAACGGGATGCATCGCACCAACAATACTTATCGCGCTTTCGGGTGAATAGTAATCCAGAGAACCATGAATGAAATCCCGGCAGAATGCTCCCCTTCCGACGATGAACCGTGCGAGCAGTGCGGCCTCTGCTGCCGGATCTTCGGCCCCGGTATCACCCCAACCGTTCCTAATGTTTATGTCTGGATCGAACAGGGACGGATAGATATCCTGAAATGGTTCGTTGCCTACATGGAGGGGGGGGATCCCGTGCCCTGCACCCGCCTGAACAAAGAAGATCTGGGAAATGTTGTCTCATTTGAGATGCGCAACACGGAGACCGGAGAGTATCCGGCTGTCTGCCCGTTCCTGCGCCGGGTGGCAAAGGCGCGGTACCTCTGCGGGATCCACGGGGTGAAACCCGAGATGTGCTGGAACTACCAGCCGTGGGTCTGGGGAGAAACCTTCTTCAACCGCTGCCCCTCGCTCAAACATAACGGTGGGAAAAGCCGCTGGCCGCAGTAATCCCCGCGGCGATCGCGCACTGTTGGCATAGGCAGGAGCCCGGTTTTTTTCAGGTTTGTCGGGAATATCCTTTTGATGGAGCGAAATGGTGATCCAGCGCCCCGCAGCTGAACCAGGTTATTCTCCTATGGGAAGAGCGGGCGGAGGAAGAACCGGTGCGGGCCCAGTTTCCCGTCAAAATTCGATGCCCCGATATGGCTTGCTTTCCCGGTCTTTGCAGCGGCGGCGATCCCTTTTCGCATAGCCTCTTTGATTGCAGCCTCGTCGGTGCCGTTCATCACGATCTCGTAAATCGAGCCAACACCGCCCGGGACCAGCGAGTCGGAAATCTTTCCTTTAAGGGTTGGGCAGAACAGGTGGTTGGTGCTGGCCGGCATCGGGAACCAGTAGTTCTTGCATGCCACCTTTGATCCGCTCCTGACAATCCCCCCGGCAAAACTCATGATGATCCCGGGCATCCCCCGGATGGACGCGGCGGCAGCGGTTGCCGCGGCAAGGGCAGAGGGCTGGTCCTTTCCCATCACGAGGAAATTCCCGCCGGCAATGCCCTTTACGGTGCCGTACCGCTCCTCGCCGATGTACTCCCCTTCCATCACCGGGATCTTCCAGCAGCTCCTCCCGCCAACAGTACACCGTTCTTCGTACCTGTCGCCGAAATAATGCATGCGGATGGCAAACCGTGACGGTGCATCCGGCAGGCCGTCAAACGCTCGGGCAGTCGGGGCCGGCAGCACGCACTGCGAGATCCGGGCTCCAACATTCGCCTTCATGTTCTTCTTCTCGGCACAGATCAGGATTGAGACCCCCGGCCTGCCGTCCGGTGTTTCCGCAGCAGGGACCTCGCTCTCGATCCCCGCCTCGCAGGGGCAGAAGATCTTCGATGTTGCAAAACCGGTTGCAACGGAGGCAGTGGTGAATGCCCATTCTTTTGTGTCTGCCGTAATGATGACCCGGGATATCCAGGTGGGGAATGCTTCGGCAAACGTGTCAAGGATCTCCGTTCCGTTGATCTTCATCGGTTGTCATCCCTTAAGGATATACGATGCCTTCCTCGGTGATAATGTGATCCATGCGGACATCGGTGGGGTCCAGCGGGAGCCGTTCCATCTCCTGGCAGGAGAATGCGATGCCGATCTTTTTCAGGGATGGGAATTTTTCCAGGAACCGGTCGTAATAGCCCGCACCATACCCGATGCGTGCCCCTGTGCGGTCGAATCCGAGCATCGGGAGGAGGATCGTGTCCACGTCCTCTCCTCTCGCAGGGATCTCGCTTCCTATAGGTTCGGGGACGCCGAATGTGCTTGGCACGAGCGCAGCGAAGTCCCGCAGATAGGAGAGGCGGAGGCTGATGTCTTCCTTTACAATGATGGGGACGATGACCGGCACGTTCCGGTCGAGAAGGCCCTTAATGATGGGGACGGTATTGACCTCCATCTCCTTGGACGTGTAGGCCATCACGGTCTCAGTGTCCCGGATAAGGGGCATCAGGTGCCCGCAGATTGCCCTGCTCTTGTTCAGCCGTTCCTCCGGGGTCATGGCGCTCTTGCGTTCCCGCAGGATGTGCCGGATTCTGCTCTTCTCTTCCCGCATGGGCAGTAGTAGAGAACGGTGCTATTTATGTCTTATTGGAGTATGCCCGGGTCCGGCCCTGCACGGGGCAATGGTCTCCCCGTACAGAAGGGGATGCAGTGACTTACCTGTGGGATACCGCACGGAGCGCTGCCTCTTCCGTATCGTACAGGGGAAAGATGGCAGCGAACCCTGATATGTCAATGATGTGTGTGACAAACGACGTTGGTGAGAAGAGGCCAAAATGGGTCCCGGAGCGTTTCGCCGCTTTCGCAGTTTCGAGAAAGATCCGCAACGCGGAACTGGAAACATATTTCGTTTTAGACAAGTCGCAGAGAAGGGCTTCCGGCTGGCGCGCCACAAATTCCCGGAACTCTTTTTCAAGGCTGATGGCCGCGACATGATCCACGGATTCCGGAAGGGAGACGATGAGTGTTTTTCCCTGTTCCCGTACTGTGCACAAACCCATGATACCTGCTCCGCTGATGCGTGCTGGTTCAAGAGTCTTTTTGGCCCGTATTAAGAGTGTTGATCTGTGTTTTTGAAAATTGTGGAACGGGGCCATAAATCTCCACCGTGTCCTGTGACGGATACCGGCTTTTCCCCATCCCGCAATCCTGCAAAAAAAGGTGATTATCCGGCAGCCGGGTCCGACACCCGGCCCAGGAAGAGGATTGCCCCGCTCTCGTTATCCCGGATCAGGAAGATGAACGGGTGGTCGGCCCGGAAGATCGGCGTTTTGTCACCGGGAGGCGCCCCCCGGAGTTGCATGACAACCGCGGTTGCTGCTGCAGCTTCGGTGCCTTCCTCGTTCACGTCAATGTACGCCTTGTGGAAGACATTGCTGATGAAAAGTTCGTGTGTCCCGTCCATGCCGGAAAAATCCGCAGATCCGGGAATGAACGCCGTGGGCATCCCCATGGCAGACAGGGATTGTGCCAGTTTGTATCCTGTCTCGACCCGGAACTTCGGGAAGTACACCTCTACCTTCCGGTGCTGTGCGCTCTCTTTGAGTGAGGAGAGTTTGTCCTCAGAAAGGGCATCTTCTGCAGGGCTGAGGTCATTTCCTTTTGGCAAAAGGACGACCATGGACAGTGATTTTCCCGTATTCTGGAAATACGGGAGTTCGATATACTGGAGATCAGCGGTCTCTGCATACCGGTATTCCGCGTCCTCTCCACGATCCTGCATCATTCTGACTTTTGTGATCGTTCCGGTTGAGGTGGTAAAATCCTCATCGCGGGTGAGATTCGCATCGAACTGCCGGGCCCAGGTTCCTTTAAAGTAGATTGCATTCGTGATGACAAGGCGAGACAGGGGAGTGATGCTTCCCTGCGGCAGGAGGTCGCGGATCTTCCTCCCGGTCTTCTCCAGGACCCACTGGTTGATAGTTGACCGGGATTCCTCCGGAGCCGCTGCAAAGTCCAGGTTCGTGGTCTCCGCAGAATAGTACTGGCGGGCGGTCCCGGTAAAGGACGGGAGGAACACATAGGTTTTCTCTGCCCAGAGCGCATTCGCGGTACGGAGCGTGTAGTCGGCACTGGTATTATTGATCCTGGCATTCAGCCCGGCAAATCCGGCATGACGGACAGCGGGGTCCTTTGGGAGGTGAAGAACAGAAAGGATTTCGTCAGCGGTCTTCCCGTTTGCTCCTTCACTTGTTATCGCCAGTGCGGTTGACAGGGAGAACGGGGAATAAAAGAGATTCCTGTTGGTAGTTTCCGGTAACGCGGCAAGGGCCGGGTAGAGATCAAAGGCAAACTGGTTGTTTGCTCCGGCAACCGAGCCGGCATCCCCTGACATTCCGGTCGCATCGGGTGATGGCGAAGGTGTGATCACGGCGGTCTCCCCGGGGGATGGGGCAGAGGATACTCCCGTGCCGGTACAGCCGGCCATGAGGAGGGCAGCAATGATGAGGGATAAGAGGATCCCTGCAGAGAGGAATTCTTTTTCCATACCACCGGTTTTATCTGTGGGGGAAATATACGTGGCGATGAGTGCGGTTTTTTTCGCAGCCTCCCTTCTCCACCCATGATTGGGGGACTAACCAAGCAAAAGACCACAAAGACTCATGTATCAGATACGCAAAACCGGAGTATACTCATGGCCGGAGAAAAAAAGTGTGTACGGTGCGGAAAGGACGCAATCGGCGTTGAGTCCTTTGGGTGCTGCACTGCGTATGTCTGCAGCGACCATGCTTCTTCCCTTCTTCTTGACCTTGCACCCGGCACGACCCTTTCATCGGGAGAATGTTACCTGGAGCGGTTTTCCACCCCCCAAGAAACACCGGATCATGGGAGTGGGTGATCCTGTTGTCGTTACCGGGCCCGTCCCCGAAAATCACGCCTTCCCGTTCCCTGCGGTATACCGTACTCTTCATCGCGCTGCTGGCCGGTTTCATCACGCCCTTTGACGGCTCGGCAGTCAACATCGCGCTCCCGTCCATCAGCGAGGAGTTCCACCTGGATGCTGTCTCGCTCTCGTGGATCTCGACTGCGTACCTCCTTGCCGCAGCTATCTTCCTTGTCCCGTTCGGGAGGATTGCGGACATTTACGGCAGGAAGCGGGTCTTCCTGTACGGCATCGCAGTCTTCACCATCGCCTCGTTTCTCGTAACGATGGTCCCCACCACAGCCCTGCTCATCCTGGCACGGACGCTCCAGGGGTTTGGTGGCGCCCTTATCTATGGCACCAGTATCGCCATCCTCACCTCGGTCTTTCCCCCGGGGGAGCGCGGGAAGGCACTGGGGATCAATGTCACGGCGGTCTTTGTCGGACTCATGGCCGGGCCGCTTCTGGGGGGGCTGCTCACCGATTACTTCGGCTGGCGGAGCATCTTCTTTGTCAACATCCCCCTTGGGATCATCGTCTGTCTCCTGATTGTCACCAAACTCGACGGAGAATGGGCGGAGTGCGCGGGGGAGTCCTTTGACATTACCGGGTCGATGCTGTACGCCTTCTCCCTCATTGCCCTGATGTATGGATTTTCGGAAGTGCCTGGCACAACAGGTCTTGTCCTCATCCCTCTCGGCCTGATCCTCGGGGCGGTCTTTGTGTGGTACGAGACCCGGACGCCCTCTCCGGTCCTCGACATGCACCTCTTTTCTACAAACCGGGTCTTCACCTTCTCGAACCTCGCCGCACTGATCAATTACAGCGCGACCTATGCCATAACCTTCCTCTTAAGCCTCGATCTCCAGTATACCAAGGGATTCTCCCCGGAATACGCCGGACTTGTCCTGATCATCCAACCGGCTGCCATGGCGCTCGTCTCACCTGTTGCCGGCCGGCTCTCCGACCGTATCGACCCACAGATCGTTGCATCGGCCGGTATGGGGCTTGGCGCAGTCGGGCTCTTCCTGCTCAGTTTCCTGTCGGCATCCACACCCCTCTGGTATATCGTCATCTGCCTCATCATCTTCGGGGCCGGCCTCGGCCTCTTTTCGTCCCCGAATATCAACGCCATCATGAGCGCGGTGGAAAAACGGCAGTATGGCGTTGCGTCCGGCATGAACGGCACCATGCGTGTCATCGGGCAGATGCTCTCGATGGGAATCGCGATGATGATCTTTGCCCTTGTTCTCGGGCGCGTGGAGATCACGCCGGAGTTCTATCCGGAGTTTCTCACCAGCCTCCGGTATGCCTTTTACCTCTTCACGGCACTCTCTGTTCTAGGAATCGGTGCCTCGCTGATGCGGGCAAAGAAGCCGGCATGATTGGGCGGGGAGTGGCCTCATGTTCCTGGACCCGTTGGGAGAAACCTCTTATCTTGGATTGCACTATCCATCCATTATGATGAAACCTGACACAACCCGGGTGGAGGACTCTCTTCAGAATGAACAGATCTGCATGAAATACTGCGGCGCCTGTCCGAGCTACCGGCAGAATTCGCTTGACCGGCACCAGCCCGCCGCGCTCTTCTGTTCCCGCGGGACATCGGACGCCCCCCACAAGAAAGAAGCAGGGTGCTTCTGTCCTGCCTGCGAGCTCTTTGCCCGGCACAGCCTGGTCATCGGGCACTTCTGCCAGCAGCAGTAACCGGCCCTGGTACGTGGGGCGATCCAGGAAACTGGAGAGCCGAGGTCTCCTGTGAGAGTGCCCACACCCTCTCAGGAAAAAAAAGGGAAAGGGTACGTTCAGGTATTCTGGACCGGGACAGCACTGTTTGCGGGATGCCGGCCCAGGGTCCGGGAGAGGGTGATCCCGAGTGCCTCCTGGAGCACGTCCTCGACCGAGTCCACCGGTACGAAAGCAAGGTCTGCCCGCACGTCTTCTGGCACGTCCTCAAGGTCGCGGAGGTTCTCCCGCGGGAGGATCACTTTTTTTATCCCTGCCCGGTGTGCAGCAAGCACCTTCTCCTTGATCCCACCAACCGGCAGGACTGACCCGGAGAGCGTGATCTCCCCGGTCATGGCAAGTTCCGGATCTGCAGTCTTCCCGGTGATAAGCGATGCGAGCGCGGTAAACAGCGTGACCCCTGCTGACGGCCCATCCTTAGGGGTTGCACCGGACGGGACGTGGATATGGATGTCGCTTGTCATGAAGTCGAATCCTGTCTGCTGCCCTGCAAGCCGGGACCGGATCAGGGAGAGCGAGATGGTTGCCGACTCCTTCATCACGTCCCCCAGCTGGCCGGTGAGGGTGAGCTTGCCGGTGCCCGGCATGAAGGTCTCCTCGATAAAGAGGATCTCGCCCCCGACCGGTGTCCAGGCAAGCCCGGTCACAACGCCCGGGACCGGTTCTTTCCGGATTACCTCCTGGCGGATCAGTTCCTTTCCCAGGACCTCCCCCAGGTTCTCCCCGGTCACCACAAAGGGCTTTTCTGTCTCCCCTTCAACGATCTTCTCGGATACGTACCGTGCGGCTTTCGCCAGCTGCTTCCGGAGCCAGCGGACACCTGCCTCCCGGGTATACTTGTCGATGATCATCTTCAGGGCCTCGTCATCGAACCGGAGGGTGTCGGCATCGAGGCCGTGTTCGGCGAGGACTGCCGGGATGAGGTGGTCTTTTGCTATGGCGAATTTCTCGTTCTTGGTGTATCCCGAGATGGGGATCAGTTCCATCCGGTCGAGGAGCGGTGCCGGGATGGTCGCAAGCGTGTTGGCCGTTGCAATGAAGAGCACATCGGAGAGATCGTACGGGACTTCGAGGTAGTGGTCCGAGAAGGTGCTGTTCTGCTCGGGGTCAAGGACTTCAAGGAGTGCACTGGCCGGGTCGCCCGCGTAGGACGAGGCCAGCTTGTCGATCTCGTCCAGCACGAATACCGGGTTCCGGGTCCCGGCTTTCCTAATACCCTGGATGATCCTGCCCGGCAGGGCGCCGACGTACGTGCGGCGGTGGCCCCGGATCTCGGCCTCGTCCCGCACGCCCCCAAGGCTGATCCGGACGTACTTCCGGCCCAGCGCCTCGGCAATGCTCTTCCCGAGGCTCGTCTTGCCGGTCCCGGGCGGGCCGGAGAAGAGGAGGATAGATCCCTGCTTCTCTTTTTTCAGTTTCATGACCGCAAGGTGCTGGATGATCCGCTCCTTCACCTTCTCGAGGCCGTTATGGTGGCTCTCAAGGACCTTTCGTGCCTCTCTGATGTCAATGCTCTTCTTCTCTTCCGTTGTCCAGGGCAGGTCGAGCAGTAAATCGAGCCAGTTCCGGATCACGGAACTCTCATGGTTCTGCGGCCCGCCCGTCTCAAGTTTTCGGACCTCTGAAAGCGCCTTTTTCTTCACATCCTCCGGCATCTTCGACTGCGCGATGCGCTCGCGGTACCCGCTGTCTGCCGCCGGACCGTCCTCTTCGCCCAGCTCCTCCCGGATCACCCGCATCTGCTCCCGGAGCATGGCCTCGCGGTTGGATTTTCCGACCCGGTCGGAGACTTTCTTTGCCATCTCCATCCGGATCGCGATGGTGTCCCGTGTCCGGATCAGGAGTTCGAGGAACGTGATGTACCGCTGCCGGACCGAGGAGATCTCGAGAAGCGCCTGCTTCTCCTCAACACTGACCGGGAGGAAGGGCATGACAAAGCCCAGAACCTGGTCGATCGAGTCCATGCTGTCGATGGGCCGCGTGAACTGCTCGGATCCCGAGAACCGGCTGCTCGTCTCGTGGATGGTGAGCTTGATGTCGGCAAGGATCCGTTCCTGCAACTCTTTCTCGATATCCTGCTCGTCCGGCAGTGACCGGTAGGTGGTATAGAACCGCCCCTCCCTTTCTGTTATCGTGAGAGCGGTCACCCTCTCCACGACTTCCGCGCAGATGATATAGCCATCGTCGGAGAGTTCCACGTGTGCTACCTTCAGCAGGTTCCCGGTCCGGTACAGGGTCTCAGCAGTCAGTTCGGATGCCCTGACGCCGCTCCTGACAGTGAGTGCCACCGCATGGGCGGCTCCGGTTGTTTCCTCTGCTTTCAGGATCAGGTCTCCGGTTTTCCTGTCCACCCCGAATTTTGTCTGTGTCTTAGGGTAGACAACCAACTCGAAGAGCGGGATGACCAGCGTCCCATCGTTTTCGTCTTTTGTTGTGTTTTGCATCTCTTCCTCAATCATTTAGTTCGATTTTACCTAACTTTTCTTCCGGCGAAAAAAATTACCGGACCTTCCGCAGGATCCTGACAAGCAGGTCCCGTTCCTGTTCATCGAGCGCATCCAGCATCCGTTCAGCAACCCGAAGAAGGGCTGCCTGTTCGGCCCGGGCGATCATCCGGCCCTTGTCCGTGAGCCGGATATACTGGATCCGGCGGTCATTGGCACACGGCTCGCGGTACACGCAGTCCATCCGGACGCAGCGGTTAATCATCTCGGTCACCGTGGGCTTTGACGTCCCGGTGAGTTCGGCAAGCCTGCTGAACGTGACCTCGCCCTGTTCATTGATCACTTTCAGGTACGCGATCTGCTTTACGGTCATATCGGAGAGGCCGCATTCGGAGAAGACAGAACAGGAACATTCGTTCTTGATCTTCAGGAGTTCACCTAACGCATTGAACAGCTGCTCCTCTGTCTCGTCCATGCTCCGATCGAAATTAGTTAGGGTGTGCCTAATAATAAAGATGGTGATCCGGGACAGGATCTCTATCATACCTGTCGGAGGATTGGAAAAAAGGATCAGAGGATCTTTTTGCCTGCATCCGCCCCCGGTTTGATGCTGAAAACTTCTGTCACCTTCAGGACAACAGCGGACTTGGGCTTCAGCTGGGGACGGAGTTCTTTTATCCAGGCAACGTCGTCTGAAAAGACCTTGTCGTCCGTATGAATGGTCACGGTCCCTTTCACCTGGAATCCACCCTTGTCCCCCCACCAGGTGACCGCTGCATGCGGGTTCTCCTTCATGTTCTGCAGGGTCTTGTTGAAGAACTGGTCGGAGATAAGAAGCGTTCCATCGTCAAGGAGCTTGAAAGCCCCCACCGGGACCGCGTTCGGAATGCCTTTTTTGGAAGCAGTTGCGAAAAAGACGATCTTTGTCCCTGCAAGGGACTCTTTGATTTCCGTTGTGAGCATAACCATGAACAGTTCACCCTGTTACATCACATCAATGGAATGGCACATAGGTGTTTCCTTCCGTGCGGCATCTGTATCCGTGAAGCATAGAAATTCAGGGACATCTCATGAGCAATAACCGGTAAAACCCCTGTGTATGGGAAGGCCGGAGCAAAAATAAAAAGATCTAATATCCTTGGATTCCCACCTTTTCCATCATGTTTGAATCCAGCAAACCAGTCATCGAGGATACCGAAGAGAACCGGAAGATCTGCAGGAACTACTGCACGCGGTGCCCGAATGCAAAGCACCACTGCCTGGACAAGCACCAGCCCACAGAGCTCTTCTGTGCCCGCGGCCCCTCGTCAGCATCATCCATGAAGATGATGGGGTGCTTCTGCCAGGCCTGTGAGATATACATAAAGAACCACCTCCGCGGCGGGTTCTTCTGCGTACGGCGATAATCCCCCTTTTTTTATCACCGGATCAGCCGGCCCCGGCATCCTCATCGTATATTGTCACTGTCTTCCAGCTGACCCTGCCCTCTTCGACAGCCTTCCGTACCAGCGACTCGCCGCGGGTCAGTTTCCCTTTCCCCTGTTTCACCTCGACCAGCACCACGCTGACCATCCCGCCGTTCCCGTCTTTTGCCCCCGAGTACCCGTCAAAGACAATGAAATCGACCGGGCTCCCGATGAAACGGGCATCCGCAGCAGAGTACGGAAATCCCGGGAGGAACGGTGCCATCTGCTCCGCGATCTTTCCTTTCAGTGTCGAGCGCGACCGGTTCACGGAGTCCTTCCGGATCGCTTCCGTGCATTCCTGCTTCCAGCGATCGAGGTCGTTTCTTGCCCGCTGCTCGAACAGGCCGACCCGGGCACGAAAGAAGAGGTACGCAACCACGATGCCGGAGAGGAACGCGGCAACCGCGATGAGGATTTCAGACACGAGCATGGATTCTCCCCTCTGTGTCTGCCACGCGGGAGATATAGGTGAGGCACGGGGCGTGAAAATGAACGGAGCGGGAAAAGGCAGGAAAACCTGTAATCCCGTGTTGTATGGGGGTAGCCGGCTCAGGTGACGGAACGGGAGGATGCCAAAGCTCCCTTCCGGTACGACTCTTTTGGCACAATCATCTCGAACAGGGCGCCCTTCTGGAATGTTCCCGTTTCACGAATGGTGATGCCGGTGATATCAAGGATCTCCCGGGCAAGGAAGAGGCCAAGGCCGGTGTTTTTGCCAAAACCCTTCTCGAAAATATGCTCCTTATCGCCATCAGCAATGCCGGCGCCGTCATCTTCGATGGTGATGAAAAGTCCGTCACTTCCCTCCCGGACAGAGAATGTCATGGTCTTTGCGTGTTCCCCGTGTCGGATGACATTCTCGATCAGAGTATAGATCACCTTCTCAAAAAGCGGGTCAGCGAAGATCTCAAAGCCCGGATCCGGGACCTGGATCGTGAGGTCCGGGGCATAATTCATTCGCGCCACATCACGAATGACGACAGCCGGGTCCTGCCAGACCGGCAACCGGATCCCGATCTCCTGGTAATCGCGCATGAACTCGATCTGGCGGTTGATGGTGGCAACGATGGCTGCGCACCGCCCAACATGGTCTTTTCTCTCCGCGTCTGACTGGTCCTCGCTGATCAGTTCGAGAAAGGCGGATAGGGAGGTCAGTTTGTTGAGGATATCGTGTCGGGTGATACTGTTGAGGATCTGGAGTTTTTTTATCACCTGTTGCATGGCGTGTTCGGCTTTTTTCTGTTTGGAGATATCGACGAGGAGCCCGCGGATACCAGTACACCTCCCGTTCTCGATAACCTGCGTTGTATAGACAAGGAGCGGAAAGCGCGTACCGTCCCGCATCATACCGGTATACTCGCTGCCGGCTGTTTTTCCCCCGCCCGCTATCCGGGCAATACCCTGCCGGACCAGCTCCCGGTCCTCGGGCGCGATATGATCGAAGAGGTTGAGCCCGCGTTTCAGGTCTTCCTTTGTATATCCGAAGAACTGCAGGCTGTTCTCGTTCACGAGGGTCAGGTTCCCGGCAAGATCGCATTCAAAAACGATCTCCGGAAGGAGGGAGATGAACTCGAGGTATTTCCGCTCGCTCGCAAGGAGTGCATCATTTGTCTGCTGCAGGTCATTTGTCTGCTGCCGGATCCATTCTTCGAGACGGGCATGTTCCTTCCGGTACTCCCGGTCCAGTTCCGCCTTATAGAGTGCAATCTCGATTACGGTCAGGAGCTCGCGTTCCGTGAAGGGTTTGATGATATACCCGTAGGGCCGGGTGATCGTTGCCTCCCGTACAACGTCCGGCTCCGAGTGCGCCGTAATATAGATGATCGGTATGGCATGGTTCCGGAGGATCTTCACCGCCGCCTCAATACCGGTCATCCTGCCTGCCAGGTGGATGTCCATCAGGATGAGGTCGGGCGGCTTTTTTTCCACGGCTTCGATGGCTTTCTCGCCCGAAGAGACGATGCCCGCAACCTGGTACCCGAGAATTTTTAAGATCTTTGACAGGTCGAGTGCCGAGATTGCCTCATCTTCTACAATAAGAATTGATTTCTTCTCCATGAGTGTTTGATAGTGATGTATGCCGACGTACTACTTTGTCTTTTTGTGGCCCCGGTTGGGATTTGAGGAGTAAATCCAAGATTTCATTATCCGTTCCGGTCAACTGACACTATCTATGACCGGACCTGGCGGGATCCGCGAAGGCATCGTCTATGCCATGATTGCAGCGGCAACGTATTTCATCTTCCAGTCCGCGATCGTCATCATCCACGAGCATATCCACAGCACGACGGCCTTTCTCCTGGGAAGGGTGCAGGACCCGCTCGCGATCGTCTGGGGAAACCCGCTGACCCTTGATGGCTGGGATGAGGGTGTCTCGTACTCCTGTTTGTTTAATGCCGGGCTTGGTGTCGATGCAGCGGTCATCGCGGTCATGCCGCTCGTTTTCCATGCAGTTGTTGTAGCCGCCGGGATGTACATCCTCCTCTCCCCGTCACTGGAAAACGACAAATGGGCGTTCCATCTTGTCTTCTGGTTCATCATCGCAAACCTGATGGAGCTTATCGCGTATATGCCCCTGCATGCGTTTGCCGTAAACGGTGACATCGGGAACATTAACCACGGGCTCGGGCTCTCCCCCTGGGCACTGTTCTTCCCGGGGACGCTCCTCATCCTTCTCTTCCTGGGAATCCTGTTCTTCCGCATCCTCCCCCGGGCAAACGTGATCATTGCCGGCGATTCCCGGCCGGTCCGGTATGCCCTCCTCCTCCTTGCCGCGTTCTTTGTCTTTGACTGGCGGAGTATCTTCCGCGTTCTCCTCCTGCCGCCAGCATCAGCGGGATGGGAGACAGGGAGCATTGCACTGATCGCGTGCATTCTTGTCATCCTCCTCTGCCGGCCGGGCCTTGCATGGGTCCACCGTGCCGAAGAAGACGTGCGGGGAAAAACAGGGGAATAATTCCGGTTTTACTGCGGGAAAAATGATGACTGGTCTGATCATCCGGAGTCTTATGCGCCGGGGAATGACTGGCCTTCTGACTGGCCGCCAAACGGCAGCGAGAAGTGGAGCTGTGCAATGACCCAGCGGCTCCCGGTGTTCTTCAGTACCATCGTTGATCGCCCAAAGAGGGTCTGCTTTGCTGACCCGCCGATGGAGAAAGTCATCGTACTCTTTGAGGTTACCCACGCTACCCTGCCATCGCCGAAGATCTGCCGGTCCGAGAACTCGACTGCGTGGACGTCCGCCTGGCTCACATCGCGGCGGATCTGGCTGATGAGGCCTGCATGGTTCCGGATCACCTCGTCCGCCCCGCTGCCAAACCCGCTGATCTCCGGGGAGAAGATCGTTGAGAATGCCCGGATGTCTTTCTTCCGGTATGCCATGGCGTACTGATCAATGGTTGCGATAATCTCCTCTTCCTGTGCTTTTGTCAATGTCATAGGATCTAGTTGTCTCCCCTGCTCGGATAAATTCGTTCCGGGCTTGTCGGGATTTCCCGATCTTTCCTGGCCTGCACGGTTGTCCGGTCCCAGGATTGCCGGGTGACAATGCTCCCTCATGGGCAGGGAAGGCACATGCATGGTGAAGAACCGGCAGGTGAATGTGCACCGGGAGAGCTATGCAGGTATGGGGGAATTTTGTATCCTCCGGTTCCTGCGCTCCTGTACACGATCTCGTTAATTTGCGCTCCGAAGCAGAAAAGCGGAAGGTACTCGGTGATAAAAGGTATATACCCCCTTCCCGAACGCTCTCCCGTGATACCATGAAGTTTCACTGGTTAGCACTCCTGATTGTGCTTGGTGCAGCACTTTTCGCACCAGCGGTATCGGCAAAGATCATCGACGAAAAAGACGGGTATGTTGTCTCGACCATTGACGAGGATTCCCTGTTTGCAGATTTTGCACGCCTGTCTGTATCCACCATCACGCAGGGACAGAGAGACTATTACTCAACGTACGTCCCTTCGGGTAAGACCTCCTTCTCGCATTACCTCTCCTGGGGCTCGGTTGCCAACTCCCTGGCGCTCACCATCGGGACACCGTCCGGAATTCTTGGCACGTATTACGATTCTTCTGACGGATCCACGGACGGGCGCATCAACCTCAGGATCTCCCGGACCGGCGGTCTGGCGCAGGGAACCTGGCCCTCCTCCGTGTACGGTCACCGGGTGAGCGGGACCGAGACCTACTCGTACCAGACCTCGCTCACTTGAGAGTAAATAAAAAGAATTTTAATGGAATTGTGGTATATTAACGGGATATGATTATCAGCCGGGGCAGCCTGCACGCCGTTCTGTTCGCGCTTGGCTGCCTCCTGCTCATCATCTCTCCCGCGTCTGCCCTGCCGGGAGATTACATTGTTGAACCTCTCCCGCCCGGCGCGGAGATGGGGACACCGGCAGATACCGTCAAGGTTGAACCGCCGGCGCCGGCAACGCCGTTAGATCAGTTCCAGCTCTTTGTTCTCAATAACTACCCAAACCTGCTCACAATCCTCGAGATCCTGATCATCGTGAAGCTCGGCCTGTACCTGGGGTACCGGAAGCTGCAAAAGAAGAACGTACTTGAGCATTCATCGAGGAGCGTAATCTATCACTACATCCAGGAGTCCCCCGGTGCAGATTTTACCGAGATCTCGCGCGAGACCGGAGTACACGAGAACTCTCTCCGCTACCATCTTACTGTCCTCAAACTGATGAACAAGGTCTCCGTGCTTGAGACGTCCCGGAATACCCGGTATTACGAGAACTCGGAAAAATATCCCCCGGTTGAGAAAAAAGTCATCAAGTATCTCCGCAATGATGCAACACGGAGGCTTCTCCTCATGGTAAAAGAGAATCCCGGGATCTCCCGCCACGAGCTCGAGACAGCGCTCCATATCTCCGGAGCCGGGATAAACTGGCACATGCACCGGTTATCGGGGGACGGGATCCTTACTGTCCGGAAGGATGGAAGGAATGCCCGGTACGAGCTGAACCCGGACGTTCTCCCCTCCCTGGAGAAATACCTGGCGGATGCAGATCCCGTACAGGATCCTGATACCCGCGAGTGGGATTAAGGTAGGATACCTGAATCATCCTCACCCGTGGGCCAGCCAGTCCTTTCAGAACCGCTTCGCATCCGTTTCTACGTCAACGATGACCGGGCCGTCAAGTCTCATCGCCCGCTCAACCGCCGGCGCGAGTTCCTCCGGCTTACTTACCCGGATCCCGGTGCCCCCGCAGCTCTCCGCGTACCGGGCAAAGTCCGGGTTGAGCAGGTCAGTTGCGAAGTTCGGGTAATGCTCCATCATCTGCTCGACCTGGATCATGCCCAGCTGTCGGTTGTTCAGGATGATGACCACGACCGGCAGGTTGTATTTTACTGCAGTGACAAAATCGGCCATCGCCATCGAGAAGCCCCCGTCCCCGGTGATACAGAAGACGGGGCGGTCCGGAAACGCGAGTTTTGCGGCGAGTGCTCCCGGGAACCCGAATCCCATGGTTGCGAGGTATCCCGACATAACAAAGCGTTGCTGCTTCATCCGGAAGTTGCGGCCGAACCACCACTGGTTCTCACCAACGTCGAGCGAGATGACCGCATTGTCGGGGAGAAGTCCCGACAGGACCTTCATGATATATGGCGGGCGGATGGGCACCGCGGTATTGTCGGCCTCACGGTCACGCTGGAGGTCCCACTCGCGCTGCATTCGGGAGACCTCTTCTTTCCGGGTGACGGTCTCCCGCTGCCGGAGAAGGGGCAGGAGGCGGGGCAGGAGATGCGTGCAGTTGGCAAAGACCGCGAGGGTCTTGTCGTTCCTGCCCAGTTTCGTGGGATCGATATCGACCTGGACCATCGGCTTGTCTGCGGGTACATTGGTGAACTTCGAGAACCCAACGCCCAGCGTGATAAGGAGGTCTGCTTCCTCTGCGGTCTTCCGGGCAAGCGGCGACCCGACATTCCCGAGGATCCCGAGCACCCAGTCGCTCGACTCGGGAAGGATGCCCTTGGCCCGGAAGGTCGTGAGGACCGGCGCGCCGATCTTTTCTGCCAGTGCAAGCACCGCCCTCCCCGCAGGGTACGCCCCCCAGCCGGCAAGGATGACCGGCCGCTCTGCTGCATTGATCCGGTCTGCGGCCTGCCGGATCACGTCATCCGTGGGGATGATGGAAAATTCCGGGATGCAGGACTCGCGGGAGCAGAACGATGCATCGAGCGGCTGCTTCTGGATGTTGTTGGGCACCGACACCTGCGATACGCCCCGATCCACGAGAGCGTACTTTAACGCCCGGCTCAACAGCAGCACGGCCCGGCTCTTGTCGGCAACCGTGGTGTTATACACCGTGACCGGCCGGAAGAAAGCGTCCTGGTCGATCTCCTGCACACCCCCGGGGCCGGTGTACTGGACTTCCGACTGCCCGTTCAGCGCGATGACCGGCGCATGGTCTTCCTTTGCATCATAGAGCCCGGTGACAAGGTTCGTTGCACCCGGGCCGGCAATGGTGAGGCAGGCAGCGACCTGCCCTGTAAGTTTCGCATACGCGGACGCCGCCATGGCAGCGTTTGCCTCGTGCCGGAACACGATATACGTCAGGTCAGGGTTTTTTCTGACTGCTTCAACAAGGCCGAGCGAGGATGTGCCCGGGAGCCCGAAGACGTACCTGACCCCGAACGCGGCAAGTTCTTTTGCCATCACATCGGAGACCGTGCTCTCTGCACGGGCATGGATATCGGTCTCTGCTAACGGAGAAAAGACGTTCTTTGCCGCACCGCAGACCGGGCAGGTCCAGTCCTCGGGAAGACCGGAGAACGGTGTCCCCGCTGCTATCCCCGCGGACGGGATGCCAGCCGCTTCATCGTACAGGTACCCGCAAACACTGCATCGCCACGTTGTCATGTAGAGTGCCCCGGTAGGGAGTAGATCAACGGGGAATATAAACCTCGGTATCGTGCCCCTGCCCGATGGGTTGCTGTCCGTGTTGCCTGTGTGACCGGCCGCTGGCGATACAAAAGATAGCCTTTTTGGCGGTGCACTGTCTCTCGATGATGCAAGAGATGAGGTGGGCCCGCTCCTGGTCGAAGTGCGGCTGGACCCGGATCCTGCCCGAAGGCAAAGCGATCTCTCTCATTCTGATCCCCTGAATGTTTTCATTGTAGCAACTAGGCAACAGGGATTGTGGATACCGGCTTTTTTGATGCGAAAATCCTTTAATGGGGCTGGATCCAGATAATCTTCCGGTGCACAATTTTGCAACGATCCCTCTATCTTTCCTTTGCGGCCTCCCTCATCCTGGTATTCTGCCTCCTATCAGCGGGATGCGTCCAGCCGCAACAGTCTTCACCGGCAACACCTGACGCCCGGCAGAATGTTCCTCCGGCCTATGTCCGTTCCCAGCTCCAGGACCTTAGCGAGAATGCGATCCAGAATGCCGGTATCCCCGGCATGCAGATCGAAGTCCTGACACCCCAATGGAGATGGAACTCCGCTGCCGGAAATGCATCACCCATAACCGGTGAGCCGGCACAGCCCGGCATGCGGTTTTTGATCGCAAGCGTCTCTAAGACCTTCACGAGTGTTGCGGTGTTGAAACTTGCCGAGGAGAAAAAACTCTCTCTTGACGATCCCATTGACCGCTGGCTGGAGCCGGACCTCGTGGCACGAATCCCGAACGGCCATGCAATCACTGTCCGCCAGCTTCTCGATCATACGAGCGGCATTGCCGATTACAACGAGACGGCAATCAACCTTCAGGAGGTTAGCGATCCCGATACGCCGGTACCGTACCAGGTGAGCCTGGACATGGGATTCAAAGACAGCCCGCTCTATCCCCCGGGTACGAACTACACGTACTCGAACGTGAATTATATCCTCCTCACGCTCATCGTGGACAAGGCCGCCGGTGTCCCGTACGAGGACTATGCCACGCGGAATATCCTTGTCCCGGCCGGCCTCAACGAGACCTTCTTCCAGCACACCAGCCACATCCCCGGCCCCCACATGCGCGCAACGATGCCCGCAGGAGACGGGACATTCCTTGACTTTACCGACTGTTATGTCCAGTTCGATCGCGGGGCAGGTGACATTGTCAGCACAGCGGCCGACTTAAACCGTTTCCACCGGGCGCTCCGTGAGGGGAAGTTGATCAACAAAAAATCCCTTGCGCTTATGGAGACACCCAATCCCCTGTCCGGAAAAACCGGCTACGGCCTTGGCTACACGAATTCCCTGGTCACCCCGGCCAATGTCACCGTGATGGGACATACAGGAGGTTACCCCGGATCGTTCACGTTCTGGTATTACCTGCCGGAACAGGACACGTACGTGACGTGGAACCTGAACGGTATGGGGACATCACAGCAGGGTATTGCCGATATCCGCAGTGCGATCATTGAATACCTGAAGTAAGGTATGCGAACCTGAATTCCTCCTTTTTTCCGGCACAAGAGAGAAACGCTTATCCCTGACTCCTCCAACTTCTCAATCTGCTATGGTGCAGAAGAAACGGATCGCGATCACGACTGCTGTCGGCATCCTGACCGGTGCCTGGTGTGCCGGTAGCCTGCTTTTTATGGCTCCCCCGGGGATCACGCCCGAACCGTGGTTCATGCTGATGATCTTCTATGCCCGCGTCCTCCAGGGCCTTGTCATCGGGTTTGCCGACGGGATTTCCCTGAACCCGGTCCTCCGCGGGGCCGGCCTTGGCGCCCTGTTCAGCCTCCTGCTCTGCATTGTCCCGTTCTTTGCTCACAACTATTTCGGCGCTGCGATGCTCCTCCTCTTCGGGATCATCTACGGTATCCTCGCCGATGGGATTGCCAGCTTGGCCGTGAAGCGGGAGACCGCGGCCTGAATGGAGAACAGGTTTATGGTGTTATGAGCCGATGAAGGCTCATGGCCGGATACTCCCTCATCAGACCGTTCGGCTTCTTCTATGCCATCATCCTGATCCTTGTCCTGACGTACCTGTGGTATTCCGGACGGTGGAAACAGAAGGCCGGCATCTTTCTCCTGCTGGTCTCCGCTGCGCTCGGTTTTCTTATCTTCGCGCCTGTTGCTCCGCACCAGTTCCAGGAGCTCGTTGTCCGTGACGTATCAGCGCTTGGCGTTTCCCTCATGGTGGCCGCAGTCGGGCTTACCGTCATCTTCATCCTCACGCTGGTCTCCGGGAGATTTTTCTGCGGGTACTTCTGCCCCGTGGGGGCCCTCCAGGAACTGGCGTCCCTCGTTCCGGTGAAAAAAATTGTGCCAAAACAGAAGCATGCCTTCATGGCGTTCCGTTCGATTGTCTTTCTCATCTTCCTCATCCTCGCGTTCGTCTTCTCGTCCGCACTGCTGGATATCTTCGGGATCCGGGATTTCTTCGCTCTTGCCCTGACAACGGGGAGCCTTGTCTTCCTTGCCATGCTTCTCGTGTCGGTCTTTTTCTACCGGCCATTTTGCCGGCTGGTGTGCCCGTACGGGGCGCTGCTTGCGCTGGCCGGCAGCACAAGTTTCCTTGCCCTGCAGAGGACCGAGGCATGCATTGAGTGCGGAAACTGCGAGCGTGCCTGCCCGGTCGATGAGGCAAAACGCGATGACCGGAAGGCAGAGTGCTACCTGTGCGGGCGGTGCACGGATGCCTGCCCGGTGAGCGGCGCCCTGAAGTACCGGCGGCGGGTGGACCGGAAGCAGGCCTGAGCGGAAGAACACGTGCCCGGTTGTTCCGGGAGGAGCTGCTAAGCCGCGTATGTTTATCTGATTCCAGCGTCATACCCCGGTGCATGGTAAAATTCAACTGGGAGGTAAAACTCGCCATCTTTCTCGTGGCGATGAGCATATGTATCTATACGTTCAAGCTAACGGTTTTGAAAAACCCGTCGGACACTGCCAATTACATCTTCAATGCCCTGGGTTTTCTGCCGATAAACGTTCTTCTGGTAACCATCGTCCTCAACAAACTCCTTGCCGTACGTTCCCGGCGGGAGCGGATGGAGAAGATGAACATGGTCATCGGCACCTTCTTCTCCGAAGTTGGAAACGAGCTTATCGCCCGCATAGCGAAAACGGATCCGGCAATCGACCGGATCAAAAGCTCCTTAATCGTCGGTAACGACTGGGATGCCAAAGCATTTGCAGAGGTCAGGAAAACCGTTACCGGTCATGAATACACGATCGATATCGCTGCAATGGATATCCCCGCCCTCCGCGAATTTCTGACATCGCGGCGCGACTTCATGCTCCGGCTCCTGGAAAACCCCGTGCTGCTCGAGCACGAATCCTTCACCGACCTTTTGCGGGCCGTCTTCCACTTGACCGAAGAGCTCCGGTGCCGGGGAGATCTCAGTTGCCTCCCCGGGACCGATTATGCCCACCTTGCCGGCGATACCCGCCGCGTGTACGAAAAACTCCTCCTCCAGTGGCTCGACTACATGGAATACTTAAAGAACAGTTATCCGTACCTCTATTCGCTGGAGATGCGGACCAATCCCTTCGATGCGCGGGCATCGCCGGTTGTGCAGTAATACACCCTCCCGATATCCCTTTTTTGCCACTTCACCCGGCCATAACGCCGAAAGGGTGGATGGTATGCCCTGCCGCCGGAGAGTCTTTTCATCAGTTTTTAATACCCATCATCACATACCCGGAGAACAGTAAGGATGAACCCATGTCAGAACCCAACCGATCCCCGCTTGCCCGGCTCATACTTTTCATAACCTGTCTGGCAATCGCCGGCAGTATCCTTGCCGGTACTCATTATTACACGATCGATCTACCCCAAAAGAATGTGGAAGTGGCACCATCAAACTTCATTTGGGACAACTGCAAGGACTGCCTTAAATGGTGTGCATGGGATCACCCAAACAATCCCGCATGCAAACACATGTGCCAGGCCGCCCTATGCGGGAATCCGTGAAGTGGAGATTATGTCTGAACCACAACGATCCCCGCTCGCCAGCCTCGTGCTTTTCATGTTCTGTTTAGCGATTGCTGCAAGCCTCTTTGCCACTGCGCACTATCTTGCTGTTGACCTCCCTGCGCAGCAGAACGTCAACACTCCCGAGAACGCCGGCTGGGGCACCACGTCGTGTACCCAGTGCAGGCAGGACTGCGGCTCTTCATCCACCGACACCAATTACGGTAACTGCCTCATGACCTGCAGGGCTGTGGCCTGCTGAGGAACCCAGGACCGGCCCGGCGCATTGCTACCGGGACGGTGTCACGGAGCGGTTTTCGCGCAGGTTTTTTACCCGGTCTCATCCCAGATATACAGGATGCACGAGCTGGCAGATGTCTGGGCCGACCGGAACGGGCGGATATGGATTTTCGCAACAGCGCTCTTTTACGTCCTCGTCCTCATCCCGTTCAATTACCCCGGCATCGATATCTTCGGGATCTCGCTCCGGCCGGCCGCGTTCATGCTCGTCACCCTCGGGATCCTCTTTGGCCCTGCGGCCGCCTGGGGCCTCGGGATAGGAAACATTGCCGGGGATTTCTTTGGCGGCTCGTGGTCCGCGATGAGCATCTTCGGATTTCTCATCAATCTCCTTATCCCGTATCTCTCCTACCGGCTCTTTTTCCACCTGATGAAGGGCCGGGCGATCCACCGGGATTATCGTACTATCGTGTGTTTCCTTGCCACGAGCCTTATCGTGGTCAGCACCTGTATGGTGCTCCTTGCCGCGTGCGGCACCGTCTTCTTCGACCGGCCGTTCCTCGCCAAGGTCACCAGTTACCTTGGCAACAACCTCTTCTGGGCAATGGTTGTCGGGCCGGCTTTTTTCTGGCTGGTCGTCGATGCAGCGCTCCGCAACAACCTGGTGTACGGCCGGGAATGGGCAGAGCGGGATGGGAAGAGCCGGTCGTGAACTCCTCTTTCCTCTGAAACGATTGTCGCGATAGCTGTGGGATTCAGTTTTTCCTGGTTTTCATTCCGATTGTTTTTCCACATAGGTCCTGTGAAAATTTGGGGGAGGGCCAAAAAAGCGGAAGGTACTCGGTGAGAAATCGTATATAGAATGAAATATATTTTCCTGATGTGGACGACTCCAATCGTGCCACAACCAGAGGACAGGCCTGCCCCGGATCGACGTGCGGCTGGACTAAAACTCTGCTTTATGGTACGTGAAGATGGTCTTCTGATTTTCTGAAGATTTTCTCATGCCGGCGAGCGGAGGCTCTGGAAAAAATCTAAGGAAGTGATTAAAAAATGCATCTTGGAAAATTCAACATCCTGTTGCTGGCACTGCTGGTGGCGGCGATGTCTATCGTTCCAGTAGTATCAGCAGTTGAACAACCCGCTACTAATGTCGAAAATTCAGATCCATTTCATGATCCTGAAATCATTGCAATATTGAACACGGCTTCTTCTATTGAACAGTTACCAAGCGGCCTTCTAAATTCAGCAAAGAATGATACCACTAAGAAAAATGAAAGAACATTTCTTGAAACATATGAAAGCCCGTCAAAGAAAATCATCACTCTTATGAAGGAAAAAAAATACTCGGATACTCAGATCACGGCTCTGTTAAATCAAAACGGATACGGATAGGATGCCAGAACCGGTTCAAGCTGGAAAGGCACTACACCTACCGCTGATGAGCAAAAAGTAATCAATCTAATTCGTGGACCGGAATATTCTCCAGACTGGTCATCTTCTCAAAAGAACCTGAGTAAAACTACTATGCCCGGTGTTCTGTCATTAAAATCTGCCGGCGCTCTAATGATGATCAATGATCAAAACACCTATTTCGGGGTGAATACCTACATGAGTCCGGGTCCGCTACCGGTAAGTTCGACCGGTACATTCCAACATGTTGTTACTACTCATATTGGGAAACCAGCTTCGTCAGGAGAAGACTGGACTGAAGCCGGTGCGACCATGTCAGTTAATGATCCCAACCCCCGTTATTTTACGTATGACAACGATGAAGGTGGGTGGCAGTTCCATGGCGCAGCTGGGACCTCACAGAAGAACTACCAGATTTATGTTTCAAGCACGGTAGAATCGTTCACGCGAAATGGCCAGACAGTTTCAGGCTATGTTTACAATATTTGGATTGACAACAGCTGGGTAAGGAGCGGTCATCTGTTATCCCGGCAGACCGGAATAAACTGTGCAAATGAAAACTGGGCACAGTCCGGCAACTCGTTCTCATCAGAAAATTCACACCCGACATTCCAGAATGGCTATCTTTACAAGAGTTCCGGGTATCAGTTATGGGGAGCATATTCCGGCCTGCAATCAAACTTTAATATCTGGGGATCCGGACATTATACCAACGCAATGAGTGGCGGATCGTATCAGTTTGTTTCGTGGGTAACATGAAATCCAACTTTTCTTTTTTTATTATCCTTGCTGTCATCATTTCTGTAATGGTACTCAGTTCAGGTTGTACCGAAAATACTTCCATTTCGTCTCACTCTCAATCTGTAACAAATGCCAGTGGCGCTGCCCTTGTAATCGCTCTCGATAACGATACCGTGCAATCCCTCCTGGCCGGCGGGTATTCTGTCCAGTCCATCGAACCGTCAACAGTCGGAATCAACCAGATGTCGTTCAATGTCACGTGTGTTATGTTCGACACCCCTCAGGATTCCGTTGGTGTGAATGTTGATGTGAAAAACAACAGTATTGTGAATATCTGGACTCTGCCAAAACGGGTGCCGATGCCGGGCTTATACGATGTTTGAAGGAAAAATTAGAACACTAATCCTGATCAGCCTGTTCTTTGGAGCTATTGCGGGGGTCCTCTTATTTTCAGTATTTGCCATTCCCCAGTACTCCGAAAATGTCCAGCCGTCCCTTTTCAACATCTCACCACGAAAAATTTTTGAGAATACATCATGACACACATGCCAAATTATGCACTACCCCTCTGTATTTCTTTGCTGGTACTCGAGGGGCTTTGTTCCTGTCCCGTGGCAGCATTATCTCCAGATGCACCGTTCATAACGATCGCGCCTGTCGGAGATCATGCAGTGGGGGAGATTATCACAATATCCGGAACCACAAATTATCCTGTCAATACTACGCTCTGGATCTCGCTTGGCCCGAAAGTGTTCACCAATTATCCGCCGAATTACTACGATGACCAGACTCTGGTTACTCCAGGTGCGGGCAGCAATTTCTGGCAGGTCACCATCAATACGTCTGCGTTTGTTATTGATGAATACTCAGTCCGTGTCCAACCGGTCAACAACACGCCGTTGTTCAGCTCAATAACGTTCAACATGACAGGCAGGAATGTCGGGGCTCAGGACACCCCTGCCATTCCGATCATCGTAATCGATCCTCTCGGGAACCACACAATCGATGAGGAATTTTTTATTAACGGAACAACAAACCTGGCGGTTTCAGATGGGTCGCTTCTGCTCCAGATCGGCTCTGGCGAGTTCAACCCCGGCGGATTCGGATCATCGTATTACAGATCCAACGTTTCCATACAGCAGGGTGAACATGGTGTGAATATCTGGTCTGCAAAAGTCGAGCCCTCGCAATGGGAGGTGTACACAAAACCCCCGAATTATGATCCGGCACCGATGTTTTCGCCACCAGTACCGGGGCGATATCAGGTTGTGATATCTTCGAAAAACCCGTATGGGCCGGACATTGCTGCAACGCAATATCTTTTCCTCATGTTGCCAAAGGCCGGGAACATATCAGGCCCTCTTATAGTAGGGGAGCCGTCCGAACCGTTAGCCAACGGGTCGGAATTCTCTGGCATGACCTCGTGTTTTCTCAGGTTACTGTTACTTTTTTCGATGGCACCATCCCCAGACACAACCCCGTCCCAGAGAGAATGCCCTTCTCCGGCAAATACCACTCCATGGATCCATCTGGAGCCCGTTGCCGATCATAGTGTCGGAGACAATTTCAGTCTCACGGGAACGACAAACCTGGAAAGCGGTACGATCCTTTCGGTGTTCGTCCACCAGTCCCCGGCAAGTGCCAATAAAAAAAAGGCATATACTGACGTCCGTGGTACTGCTGTTGTCAGGTCAGGAGCATGCAATGTAAATACCTGGTCCTTCTCGGATGACCTGACTACGTTGCTACCGAGTCCGTACTCAATCTATGTAACGGCAGAAAATGCTACCGTTGAAGCAAATCTTGTGCAATTCTATATCGTTGATGATCGAATAACCGTGTCCTGAGTCCCGGCCAGAATACCTTTTCTTTCGGTAGTGATTGCAGGGTCCGGTGGGAGCATTCGTTATACTCTGACATCGGGAGGGTATTGTCGTTCGCCACCAACGGGAGGTACGTTCTTGCCGGCAGCGAGGACAAGATCCAGCTGCTTGACCATCATGGAAAACGACTCTGGAACTATTCGGTGTCCTCCCCCGTTTACAGCGTATCCCTTTCAGAGAACGGAGAGACGATCGCGGCAGGCACAGCAACCGGCATCGTTGTTTTCGATGGAAACGGAAATGTCCAAAACGAGTACCGGCTCGACCAGACGGTTTGCCCGGTAATGGTATCCCGTGATGGAACCGCTGTTGCCGCACTTTCCGGGCGGTTGTTTTTCCCGGTCCGTGAAGGCACACCTGTTCAGACTTTATCTGAAAACGATGTATCGGCCGGTAACAATACAACAGATTTGCCCCTTATGCCAACAACCCCCGCCACGCCCGGTTTTACCGGCGTATTCTGTATTCCTGCCCTGATGGGGAGTTTCGTATTCCTCGTCCTTGAAAAAAGAGGGGGCATAAAAACAGTCATCAATTTCCATTAATTTTTTTATATTTTTATAATCTAATATCATGGTGATTCAATGAAAACATCTGATAAAAAATGGTTCATTGCTGGTTTCATCTTCATGGTAATTCTCTTTACAGTAATCTGGGTGATTGGGATCGGATATATCAATAACAGTCCGGGTCTTTACAAGTACACCGTTGATGTCGAGGGCCTCGAAGATTTCCAGCCGAGTCTTATCACCGACATCATTGTTCCTCTTCCGGTCCGTGATGGCCAGCCGGTATTTGATGACGACGATTTGCAATACCAGACGTTTGGTGAATGGAAGACGATCCTGGTCATGACTCCGTACGGTAAAATGCTGGCGTTCCAGAGTGTGGGCCGTAATTTAACGAACATTCATGCAGAATTTTATCAGAAATATCCGGACGGTTTCCGAATCAGGAATATCACGCAGGAAACATTTTCTCCGGTACTCCCATTGGCAGATTCGCCGTATTCACGGAGTTCTCCGGGAAACGATCCCGCCCACGAGTATTCTACGATTGTATTTATTCCTGATACGATCCGACCGCTCCATCCTGATACGGATACCATCAGTATCAGCCTGGAACTGACGGCATCGGAAGGGATGCAGCACTCGATTAGCGGCAGAACATATCATGCTTTGGTCCGGGAATCGTTTCCTCCTGCAGTGCACAACATGACACCTGTCATTGTCCGTATAAGCGAGATGTATCCATGACCGGGAATGATAATGCAGGAATGGATAGGAAACGCACTCCGTTTTTTATTCTCGCGGTTTTCGGTTCTGTCATTTTTCTTGTCTGTCTTTCCGGTTGCATCGGGAGTTCCTTTGCCAAAACAGAAACCGTCATTGCGAAACTGGACCCTGCCGGAAATCCCCAGTGGACTACCGTTTTTGAAAATTCCGGTTATGCCAGTGCACGATCGCTTGCCCCAGGCACGGTCAAAGGGATCCAGACCCCCGATGGATATTTCCTTGCCGGTTTTTTCACAAACACAACCGGGCAGGGCTTTTTCCGTGTCCTGTTGACCGATAGCTCCGGGCATCTCATCCGTGAAACGCTCGTTACGGGCATTCAGGACCATATACTCATCATAACTCCCCGGCATGATGGCGGGTATCTTATTGTCAGCGAGCCCGGTTTTCTGTTTATGTTCAGCCAGCAGGGAGAATTTGAGAATGTGGTAAAATTTTCCGATTACCTTTACCAACAGTCCGGCAACGATCCTGATGTTGTTGAAGTCCCACCAGTCACGCTTCTCACAATCAGCTACTCTGATACGGGCGATCTTACAGCTCTCGTACAGGATCATGCCGACATCTATCATCCTTTCAGGATAGTCCGGTTATTTTCCAACGGCACGATCCGGAACGTTCCACTACTTGATCCGGCCGGCATAGATTGGAACGTGAGTATCCGGCCTGTCAGGGATGGTGGTAATATCATCATAAAACCTGTTTACCAGAATGAACCGGGCGGAGGAAAACAGATCCTGCTCGAAAGGACAAATGCCGGGGGAATGGTATTATGGAACGCAACACTTGGCACCTGTGCATACACGTTCTGTAATAACGATCTCATCGATATCTCTGAAGAGGAACCACAGAAATTTACTGTAATCTATCAGTCGCATGAGCAGAGCAATGCAACCTCGTCAACTCCGGTAACGACAATTCGTGTTTTGGTGGACGACAATGGTCATGTTGTGGATCAGGACACACTCCGTACTGTGACGGACGTACCGTTGTGGATTTTCCGGACCGGCAGTACCTCTGACTTCCGGGATATGCTCAGTCAGCGTGACTATGACGTGCTCACCTCAGCGGAGACATCCGGAAGATACAGGATCCATTCAGTCTCGGTTCTCGGGACGGATGATGGGGGGTATGTCCTTATCGCTACAAGATATTTGGAGTAAACCGCTGGCAGAAAAACATGAGGGGAGAAAATCTCATGAGACCGTTGAAAAAGTGCGTCATTGTCAATGAGATTTGCCATAAGTTCGTGGTGAATAGTCGGGGGGAGGTCACCAAAGTTGTGAAGACAGTTCCGACTCCTCATTGATAATTTGATTGTACCTCATGAGATCATCAACAAAGATTTTAGGATAATGCAACGAATGATCGATCAGGGATACCCTATGTCCACATTTACCGCAGTACTTCACAAGGAAGATGATATGTACGTGGCCGAATGTCCTGAAGTAGGTACGGTCAGCCAGGGTGCGACCATTGAGGAGGCAGTAACCAACCTGCGGGAAGCAACTGAACTTTATCTGGAAGAGTTCCCAAAGACCCGTAGGAAGCGGGCGATCCTGACAACCTTTGAGGTGTCAACGGTTGCCACATCATAAACCCGTGTCCGGTGACCTGACCATCAGGATACTCTGTACAAATTTTGGTTTTACCCCTTCCGGTCAGTCCGGCAGTCATGTCCGGCTTTCCAAGATGACTCCTGATGGGAAGGTGGGTACTGTTGTTCCTCTTCATGATGAATTGAAACCCGGAACATTGCGTGGAGTACTACGGCTTGCACACGTGGATATTGACGATTTTTACCGGTTTGTATAATGGCTAAATCACGGTACAGATTTCTCATCGTAATAGAAAAAGCCGGAAAAAATTTTTCAGCATATTCTCCGGATCTCCCGGGATGTGTCGCTACCGGAAAAACCCGTGAGGAGACGGAAGAGCGGATGCATGAAGCCATCGAGATGCACATCCGCGGCCTGATTGAAGACGGGATGCCGGTCCCGAAATCCCATTCCTCCGCAACGTTCGTGGCGGTTCAGACAGAATAAATTTTTTTTAATAATTCATTCATCCAGCCCGGCCCTGTTTATCAAGCACCCTTACCAGAAACGGAGCCCCAGCCCGAAGAAGAAATTCAGGACAACAACCAGCAGGATCCTGATAATAACGGGGATCCCGATGAGTGCAATAATCCAGTGCACCACACTCCAGCTCGTGCTTTGCGGGTAAAACTTCGCAATGATCCAGTAAATCGCAAATAATGTGATGAATGTTCCAATCACAAGGCCGAGAATTTTTGCGATTACGCCCTCGCTCATATCAAAAGAATTGGTGAGAATTGCACTAATGGTAAACAGAACCGTAAGGGCAACAACAACCCAGACTCCGACAGCGAGATTCTCAAATATTTTCATTGCATGAATTTTTATTTTTTTATACTTTAGTTTTTTCGATCGATTTCCTGTGTGGTGAACGCGTGCCGGTTTTTCCGGGAGGTGGTCAGTCTGAACCGGGAAATACCGTTATAGTGCTGAAAACAAATCTGGATCACATGCCCTTGAAAGCGATTATTGACGGGGAAACAATAATCGGTCCTGATCTCTCAAAAGACGACTGGGCAGAGCTGAAGGTCCGGCATAAGAAAGGGCTCCCGGTCAGGATGTGCTGCTGTGGTGCTACGGGGCATTTGCGGACAACAAAAGGAACTCAGCATTTTTACCATGCGGCTGATACCGGATGTCCCCATGATAACGAATCAAAAGAACACCTGGAGATCAAGTATCTCATCTACCGGATTTGTCAGGCCGGGCAATGGGAGACCTCGGTTGAATTCCCTTCAGCAGATCGTACATGGATTTCTGATGTTTTTGCACAGAAGGATGGAAGGAAGATCGTTTTTGAAATCCAGCTGAGTCCCATCCCTTCATCAGACCTGCTGGCCCGCGATCAGAAATACCAGGATGAAGGGATTGAGTCGTACTGGCTTCTGGACAACTACCTTGACCGGGCAAAAGAATTCGAATCATGGTATGACAGCCTTGTTTTCCCTGATGACCGGAGGAAGGAACGAATTCCGTATATCGATCGCTCGTTCTTTTTCACCGGGACCGAGAACCACCTTTTCATTGCGAAGAATATCCGGACGGTCGGGCTCCGTGCGAAAAAGCAGACGCTCTTTTCCACCAATAATCCGGAAATTCCGCTTGCAGTCTGGGTGCGGGAAGTCCTGAAAGGAAACTACCAGAACTATCTCCAGGAAAGCGCCGTGATCTTTCAACGGAAACATGCATTGAGATCCCAGGCCTCTCCTGCTTTACTACGGTTACGGGATTTTTATCAGAAGATTATCCGTGATGAAACCTATCAGGAAAAGGTCAGGAAGTATTCCCGGAAAATTGCTGGAACGGACCGGTTGAGGGACGATAAGGTAGTGCAACAAAAATTCCGGGAAATTTCTGATGAAACCGACTGGCTCAAGCGCGAATATGAAACGATTATGTCTGAAAGTTATGGTTTGTTTTCCTGGAAAAAACTCCCGGGGCATAGTACATCATACCCGGTTTTCCGGCTTGAATCGGAAGCGAAGATCAAGAAACTGGATGAGTGTGTCCGGAAATTCTCGCAATGGGAACATGCGTTTGATGAGGCTCTCAGCAAGCTTGACCGGGAGATCGCGGTACGGGTGAAATGAGGGGTGGGGGGTAGCGAACCGGCCTCATGTTCCCGGGTGGCCCGGAAAAAAAGTTCCGGCCTCACTTCCGGTCAGTATAGATCCCAGACCCCACGAGCCAGGTATCGTCAACAGGGAGGACATAGCAGAGCTTCATACCTGGCTTTCCCGTGTCCGGGTTGTAGTAGTCCACGTACACAAAACCCCCGTCTCCCTTTGCAGCCGCAATCTCCCATGCCGCCACCTTCACACCGTGGGTATCGGTATAATTCGTGCGGTCTGTGCCAATCGATTCCGGCTGGAAAGGCATTGCGAGCGTTGTGCCATTATACGCGTATGCAAAGATGTAGCTGCTGCCGGTGGCAAACGTGCCGTTCCGGTCATTGAAGTCGCGGATCGCCTTTGCTGCGCCGTTTGCCTGTGCATATGTGCGGGCCTGCCTCACCCGCTCCACGAGCTGGTCTTTCTCTGCAGGGGTAAAGATCGCAGGGATCTCTGACAGGTAGACGCCGGACCCGACAAACCAGGTGTTGTCTACCGGCCGGACGTACGTGAGCTTGAGCTCTTCGCTATTATTATGGGCGGGATTTTTCGTGACATAGTAGACCCAGCCCCCGCCCTCGCCGGCAAGCTCGATCATCCTCCGGATATGCATCACGCCGTTTGTGTCCGTTGCATTGGCCCGGTTCGTTCCGAGCATGTCCGGCTGGTAGGGCCACGCGAGCGTTGTCCCGTCCATTCCATAGGCAAAGATGTAGCGGTCGCCTTCCGTGAACGTTCCGCTCAGGTTATTGAACTCCCTTATCGCCGCATCCCTGCCGGACTGTTTTGCATATGCTGCGGCCCGGTCGACAAAACCGGAGAGACTGGCATACTGGCCATCGGCCGTCTGCGCCGGCGCAATCACGGCCGGCGTTCCCGTTGTCGCGGGAGCCGGGGCATTCGCTGACGGAGCGGAGCACCCCGCGGACACGATAGCGGCCAGAACGAGGAGCAGCACCAGGGAAAAGAGCGATGCTTTCATGATACTGGTTTTACCGGCAGCTCATCTTGAACATTGCTGTTTTTATCCGGGGAGGAAATGGTACTATGACCGTACTACAATCCGGACGATCCCCGCTCGCCCGCCTCGTGCTCTTCATGGTCTGCTTGGCGGCTGCCGGTAGCATTGTTACCGGTAGCCGGCCTATGGGCTTAAGTGTCCCGGGACCCTCATTCATGTACTTACGATACAGGGAACTTTTCCATGATTACGCAGGATATTGTCAGGAAACTCTGGGACGAGGCAGGGTACGGGAATATTGCAATCTGGCCGGATGATTCGATAACAACCGTCCCGGCGGATTACAGCGGGGAGACTGCGGGGAAGAAACCGCTGGTCATCCTCAAACCCATCAAGCTCGTGAACCGGTTCGAGCTCCTGGATTTTGCGCTCCATGATGAAGAACTGCTGACAACCATCGAGACCACCATACGGGCGGCCGGCGGCCACGTGACCCGCGGTCCGAAATCGTAGCGGCAATTAGCGCCGGCTCCAATCCCCCTCGGATCAGCACCCCCCTGACGCAACCGGGCCGGCGGAAAAACACAATCATAGTACGATCCACCAGATAACACTGCTCCCGCAGGATTCCCCCGTGCAGAGGATCCACGGGGATGAGGAGATCCCGGTTTTATCGGGGTGCCGGAAGGGGGCCTCCCATCCGGCCCCGCTACGGCCCCGGCAACTTCGCTTCGTGACCGGTTTACGTTGCGATAACGATCACTCATACCGTTCGAAAACACAGTCCCCGGATATTTTTCTCTGCCCGGGCTTCAGTTCAAGAAGAGGGGGTTCTGCGTGATTGGTACAGACAAATGCTGCGCCGCACCCGAATCCCTGGAACCCGATAGCGTCTTTGCCGCAGTAGTCGCATTTCTTCCGTTCCGGCATGGTAACCAGACACTGGTTTTTTCAGGGCTTACCTTTTTCTGTATCATCCAACAGGGGTTTCATCCCCGAGTTAATATAGGGAAACACGGCTAACAGAAAGTAAAGTTCCCTCTGGTGAAAAAGATGTCAGAACAATCCCCGCTTGCCCGCCTCGTCCTCTTCATGATCTTCCTGTCAATTGCCGGAACCGTTGTTGCCGGAGCCCATTACATTGCTTTCGATCGCCCGGCGCAGGAAACTGCATTGCATCCCCCGGCCAACGCCGAGTCGTGCACCCTCATCTTCACGGGAAACTGCGCTAAAATCCGCAACTCCCTATGCCATGTTGGCGGGACTGATCTTAACTGGCTTAAATTGTGTATGAAAGATTACGGCTGTTGCGTATAGGTCTGAAACAGGGAGCCGGATGAGGGGATGTGGGTGGGGAGAACCGGGAAAATATCGTTATAGGGTGGAAAACAAATCTGGATCACATGCCCTTGAAAGCGATTATTGACGGGGAAACAATAATCGGCCCTGATCTCTCAAACGAGGAATGGGCAGAGCTGAAGAATCGGCATAAAAAAGGGCTCCCGGTCAGGATGTGCTGCTGTGGTGCCCCGGGGCATTTGCGGACAACAAAAGGAACCCAGCATTTTTACCATGCGGTTGATACCGAATGTCCCCATGATAACGAATCAAAAGAACACCTGGAGATCAAGTATCTCATCTACCGGATTTGCCAGGCCGGGCAATGGGAGACCTCGGTAGAATTCCCTTCAGCAGATCGTACATGGATTTCTGATGTTTTTGCACAGAAGGATGGAAGGAAGATCGTTTTTGAAATCCAGCTGAGTCCCATCCCGTCATCAGACCTGCTGGCCCGCGATAAGAACTACCAGGATGACGGGATTGAGTCGTACTGGCTTTTAGACAACTACCTTGACCGGGCAAAAGAATTCGAATCATGGTACGACAGCCTTGTTTACCCTGATGATGACCGGAGGAAGGAACGAATTCCGTATATCGATCGCTCATTCTTTTTCACCGGGACCGAGAACCACCTTTTCATTGCGAAGAATATCCGGACGGTCGGGCTCCGTGCAAAACAGCAGACGCTTTTCACCACCAATAATCCGGAAATTCCGCTTGCGGTCTGGGTGCGGGAAGTCCTGAAAGGAACCTACCGGAACTATCTGGAGGAAAGCGCCGTGATCTTTCAACGGAAACATGCATTGAGATCCCAGGCCTCTCCTGCGTTGCTCCGGTTGAGAGATTTTTATCAGAAGATTATCCGTGATGAAACCTATCAGGAAACGGTCAGGAAGTATCACCGGAAGATTACTGCAACCGATCGGTTGAGGGACGATCGTGTCGTGCAACAAAAATTCCGGGAAATTTCTGATGAAACCGACTGGCTCAGGCGGGAATATGAGACAATTATGTCTGAAAGTTATGGTTTGTTTTCCTGGAAAAAACTCCCGGAGCAAAGTACGTCATACCCGGTTTTCCGGCTTGAATCAGAAGCGAAGATCAAAAAACTGGATGCGTGTGTCCGGAAGTTTTCGCAGTGGGAACAGTCGTTTGATGATGCTTTTAACAAGCTTGACCGGGAGATAGCGGTACGGGTGAAGTGAGGGGTGTCAGGGACAAGGTCGTCCGGTGGGTTCTCCGTGGGAGTGTTTAATCCGGGGACGTGTGGGGGCCGGATTGGGGAATGGAAGGGGCAAATGAAAAGAAGTCCTCAGTATCATGCAGATTCAGAAATGCTGTCAGTTCTTCCCGGTTGCATAATGTCACTTCTTGAGATCAGGTATTTTTCCAGATAACTCCGTACCTCCGGTGGTATTTCATATCTGGCATTTTTTCCAGACTTTTCAAGAGATAGTATGCCTGCGTCACTGAGCCGTTTCGTATACCATGTAACCATTAATCCGGATATCCCCAGTTTGTTTCCCAACTCCTTCCGGTTTAACTCAGGATCATTCATGAGCAAAAGCAGGATCCGCCGGTCGGTTGAATTCTGGATGAATTTTAAAACGATCATTTCCCGGCCGGAATACCGGCCGGAGTTTTCAAAATATCGTGCGTTTCCTTCAGACTCAAGGATGGAAATTTTTTTGTTTGTGTGCAATAGTATCAGATGATATCGGAGTGTTCCTCGTTTCACACCGGTTTTCCGGACGATCTCATTGAAGAAGATACCGGGATTTTCCTGGATACACTGGTAAACCTGTTCCCGGGTATCGTTAAAAAAGAGATTTTTTCCGGCAACTTTCCGATAGCCCAGATACAGGTAGAATTTTGTGAACAGGACCGCCTGAGTTACCAGTTCAAGAAGCGGTGAAACGGACAGGGCAAGGGACAGAAGAATAACCTGGAGGGGCAATTCCCAGAAACTGACCTCTTTTGTCTCAAAGGGGGTTCCTGGATCCATTCCCGGAGGAACCGGTGAGACGACATATCCGCCAAGATTCTCTGCGCCGGCATGGCCAACCAGAAGTGAGCAGAAGGATAAAAGAATGAAAAATTCCAGGAATCGTGAAGTATTCATCGACAATAATTTTTCTTCCCTTTATGAAAAAAGGGTTGTGGTCAATACCCGGATGCGGAGTACGAATAGGTCTGCGTTCCGGTTACCGAGCTTCCGTACACCTTCGATGACCAGGTCCCGGATGGAAGGCCCCCGGAACGGGTTACCATCAGATAGATACGTCCGTCGATGACTCCATCGGCAGAATCGTAATACGGCCCGAGCACTGATGTATCCGGTGTATAGAGGGTTAACGCCAGTGAGTTTGCGGGAGTCCCCCAGTTCAGGTCGGAAATGAACCTTGTCGCACCCGATGGAACGGATGTCGTGTGCCAGCGGGTCTGGCCCTGGGTAATGGTATATGATGTCAATGCAGAAACATCAGCGAGCCGCGACGGTGCATTTTCAACAGTAGTGACAGTATACCCGTCCTTTTCTTCGATAACCTTTGCCGATACCGATGGAATGGACAGTGCCAATCCAATAATGAACAACAGTGCTAGCCAGTGAACCTTCATGGTATCACAGGGTAGCGTAAAACGGGATGGATAATCCCTTTTGTCGGCCAAAACTTAACACGTTTTTTCAAAGGTTAAGTTTTGACCGACAAATCGTTTATAAAAAAACAGGTTATGTGGAATGGCGGTTGTTTTTTCCGCCAATCCGGGGAGATACCATGGTATCACATCCTTTCTCTCTCCGGGTTGTATTTTCCAGTTTTTTTCATTGCAGTGGATAAGAAACCATATTTCCAGTTTGCATGTATTCGGATATGTTAAGTTTTGGCCGACAAATCGTATTTAAGAGTAAATATATTTCCTGTTGTGGGCAGCTTGAGGGTTGCCCGCAAAGAGAACCCGGCTGGGTTCTGCACGCTCTCGCTTTACCGGACCCGGCCCTATCCACCTTGGCATGCGATACACACCACCCGGGCTCATGGAACGTCACGTGCCCCAGCGGAGTGGATAAAAAGCAATGTAAATGGAGGAAAAAACACATGAAATCTCACAAACGAATCTCCGTATTATTATGTCTGGCGATTTTATGCGTGTTCATGTTCCCCGTGTCGGCTTATCAGTTTTCCATGACGAATGTTGAAAACTATGACAGCCAAACAGATCTTTACCCGGATGGAACATCCAGCCATGCGTATGTATACAACTGGCTGACCGGACAAGGATGGTCCCAGGCATTCTACCATGTTGACACGAGTGTGGACGATACTGATTTCGCCACATCCGGCGGGGGCCTTAACAACGCAGATTTCCATTACCATTATGGTCATGGGGACTGGATCAGCAGCGTTGGCTACCTGGACTACAGCAATTATCCGACATCGTCCCTGGTAAGGACTGAAGTTTACAAGAAATGGGGAACAAGTTTGATAAGTGCAAACAAATGGGTTGTACTCGATTCCTGCTGGGCACTTCTGGATCTCCAATGGGGCGGGGCTCTCAAGCACTCTCATGGTATCCTCGGCTTTGCGAGTCTCAAATATTCAGATCCGACTCTTACAAACACCTTCTTGGATAACTGTATTACATACGATTATTCGTTATACACTTCCTGGCGGTCAGCAACGCAAAGTGTTTTATTTGAGGATGGAACGCAGGTTCGCGTAGTATTTGATACTGAAGATCAATTACAGAATGATCACTTACCCGGCCATGGTACCGTTGCGTCAAGCGAGATTCTGGATGATGACACCATCTATTACGATTATTGGTACACGTGATTGAAATGACACCACTGAAAACCAAATGGGTAATTATCAGCCTTATATTCGCAAGCTGTATTATCGCAGGAGTTGCGGTTATTGGCGGATACATGTGGAGCGGTTCATCTTCCGATGCAATAACCCCGGGAGATCAAACACTCGCACCACTTCAGGGAAGTACGGAAAAACTTATTCTGGAATCGGGTTTTCCAAAAGCACCCGGAACCGTACCACTTTACAAAGTAAAATCGGTTGAGACAATCCAGGAAGTCAATGAAAAACTAAGTCTGACTGTCAAGAACAGGATACCAACCGCTGATGAAGCTCCGGCCCTGGCAGAAAAATCTCTCGAAGCGTACGGGGGTCTGCCTGACGATGCAAGCCTCATCAATGCCATACCCCTGTACCGGGTAAAATACAATGTCACTACCGGGACCGAGGTGGAAAAATATCCGGTCCGGACGCAGGTTCGTTACATCCAGAACATCGATGGATATCCCGTTTTCAAAGCGGGCATCAGCCTGATGCTTGGGGAAAATGGTGAAATCCTGGACATTTACAAAAACTGGATCACAGCCTATGAAAAATCCGGGGAATCCACGGTAATTTCCGCCGAAGATGGATTCAAAAAACTCAAGGAAGGAAAGACGAGTGCGGAGTTACAAGGCACCATCCCCACAGGATCGAAGGTCTCAGCGATTGAATTTGGTTACTACTACGATAAGAAGAGCGATGATCTGAAACCGGTCTGGGTCTACAAGACAATCATGGGCACTGAAACGGAACCATTCAACCTTTATGTTGATGCAATGGCGTGAACTAACAAATTCCCTTTTTTACGGATCGTGTTTCTCCATCTCCCGATACATTTATCGGATTCACGCTATCACACAACCGCATCCATGCCCCCAGCCGCAGTAAAAACAATACGGGACCAGATTTTCTGGCAGTTTGCAAAACTCATTTCGAAATCGGCCGGGCTTTCCGGGAGGGACGGGGATCCCGGAATCTGTCTTCGGGGGTCGGCCGGCAACCAGGACTCGAAGACTTCGTCTTCTCGTGTCTCACGTTTGATAACGTTCGACATTTCGCGAAAAAGCAGCCACTAACCTCCCGTTTTCCCTCAGTTTTCTGTCGAAGATTCCCTTGGAATCTTCTCCTCCTCCAGGTCTTATGACCTGTCGGACATCGGAAAAACGCAGGCAGGTATAGCACAGTTACAGCAGCGGATCGCGGGAGGGATCGCACTATGAGCTGGGGATGTGGGGAAACCCACATTTTCAGGTGGCGGTTTACGACGGGACATCCTTCAGGATACTAGGATTTTCCCAGAAATCGAGGATACATGGCGGGCCCCGTTCCCTCAAGAGATGATGCGGGAATCCGGCAGCGTACAGGGCCCGGATTCCCCACTTTTCCGGAGCCAGGGAGCGTAATTCGCCAAAATGGGGTACTAATTCCCCCTTTTTCAGCATTTTCATGTCGAAGAGTCCTGCGGAATCTTCTCCTCCTCCAGGTCTTATGACCTGTCGGACATCGGAGAAAAAGGACGCTATTGGCCGCTTTTCAGCGGGCGATTTTTTGTCAGATGGGTTCCGGCACGGGAAACGCTGAGATCGGTCGCCGGAAGGGCGATATGAGAGAAAGCCGCAACGGGGGCAATTACGGGGCCGGATTGGGGAGTGGGGGATAAAAGAGGAAGATTTCTAAGGAAGTGGGGTTCTCCTTACAGGATAGGACCGGGAAGATGAGGAAATCTGGCCACGTTACGCCCCCGGATCGACCACCCGACAGATCTTTTCTGACGGGGACCCATATGGTTATAAGCTGTTAGCTGGTACCGGGAGTCATTGTCCCTTTCGCCAGGGACCATTGTCGGAAAATCCTCAATCGTTATTCGACAGGGCTCAAAGAGTTCCTGAAGGTTTCTTCGTGAATCGATCCTGGTTGCTGAATGCCCGTTAAAGTTTCAGACAAACCTTTGAAATCCTCTTTGATATAATGATGGACGATCGTTCCCTCACGGATTTTTTCAACAATGTTGTCTTTCTCAAGTCTCGCTATGTGCCAGCTTACGGAAGGCCCGGAAATCCCGGCAATACTGCCAATCTCCTTTCTTGAAATTCCGGGGTTTGATGAGAGAATTGCGATAATCATCCGTTCGGTCGGATTTTTCGAATGCAGCCGCAACATCCTCTCGCTGGACGAATCTGTTGAGGAGTTCCGGAAATATCCTTTGCCATTGGCGGATTTCACATCAACGATGAGATGGTAATCCAGGAGTTTGTTGAGATGATAGGCGACATTCTTGTTGGTCAGGTTTGTCATCCGTTCGATCTCTGATGGATTAATCCCGGGATTTTCCCGGATGGCACGATATATCAAATTTCTCGATGCATTGACAAGGAGTTCTTTTCGTTGTAATTTTACAAGTCCGGAGATCAACGGAAGGTTGCCCGACACAAACAGTTTGATCAGGTATGCCAGGAGGGTGCAGATCCCGGCAATTGCCATGACCAGGAGAACTGCGAGAGGGAGATCGGAATATGCTATCGGTTGTGGTTCAGGTTCCCCGGTGAATGGACTGATGGAGGATGCGGGAATGAAATCCCGGGAAGTATCGTCCGGTGAAAAGATATATGCCGGGCGGACTTCATATCCCCCGGTCTCGATCGCTACGACCGGGAGTATCAGGACAAATGCCAGCACCAGTAACGCGAAAACTCTAGTATTTACTGCCAGATTCTTCATTCCCCTTCAATAAAACGATAACCTGAATGCCTGGGGTTTCCCATATGCGGTATGTTCTGCTTCCGTGACTGTATACCAGTCCCCTCCGGTAAGACCCCCATTTCGGAAAATCCGGAGAAAAATCCTGCCATCATCTTTTCCATCGGAGGAATCGTAATACGGTCCCATCATGCCGTCGGGACCAAATATCATAATTTTCAACGAACTTTCCTTATCGATCCAGTTCAGATCGCAGGTGATATTCTCCATTCCGTCAGGGAAATGCCGGTAAAATGATACCGGCTCACCAGTTTTAATCTGCCAGTCCAGATAATCCAGAATCCTGTACCCGTTCCCCCCGATGATGGCATGTCCAATTCCATAGTTCCTTTTATCCGTTTCGTTCAATGCACTCAGGTTAAGCGGACCGTTTTCGGTCCAGATGTCTGCACCGTAGGGTAATGACGGGTAATCGTTGCCCCAGTACACGATCTGGTTGCAGAACTCATCGAATGTTTCCTGAGATACGCTCCGGCGCATAATATCCAGATTTTTTGGATTTACAACCTCCATATATTCCCGGTAGGTGATATTTGTGCCATGTAACTGGTTTATCAAATCAATTCGATCATTGTTGTGCGGATTTGTCTCTCTGTCGGCAGCGGCAGCACCGGAAATAATAATGCCGGTTGCTATAATAAGGTAAAGAACTCTGAATAACGGAGGGCTTGATGTCGTCAATTATCGCCTCTCATTCGGGATTATTATGCAGTTTGTGAATAATTAAAATTCATATTCAGATTATTCTATATAACATTATCGCATAAGAGTCTACTATTGATTTACCTTGACCGCCATTGGTTTCAGGAGATAGTTCAGGCTATAAAAACAAGAAAAATTGAAGGTTTTTCTTTCAGATTGTGATGTCAAATCCATGCCGGTTTAAAATGGCCATAATCTTCCAGTCGACCATGTGTATCCGCTTGTGGTCGGGTTTGTTGACTGGCCAAGGAGTTTGGACTGGTACAATACACCATTCTGGGGATTGTTATACTGACTTCCAATGGAATGCCAGTTATCTCCACCACTTCCCCAATATTGCTGGTTATAATCAACCATGCCTCCGTCTCCATACAATTCGGTCCTTAACAATATTGTTGTCTGGTATGATCCTCCTCCCACCGTTCCTCTCCCGCCATGGATGATCGAAGAGCCGGATCTGCTGAGAGCATCGACCGACAATACCATCGCGGCCATGGGGGCCTTCGCGGTGCGTTGAGCTATCAGGGCACAGAGCTTATTCAGCATGGCATTCTTTTCAGAATCCGAACCCTGTACTACATACCCGCTCGAATCGGTCTTCAGGTCTTCGAGTCCGAATTTCTGCTTCTCTTCGCTGCTGATCTCCCTGAGGTTCACCGGGCCATTTTCGTCCCAAACAGATGCCCCATAGGGAAGTTCGGGATGCTCATCTCCCCAATAAACAACCATGTTGGTGAATTCCTTATACTGCTCTTCGGGAAGATTCTTCTTCATCTCGGCAAGCTGTCCGGGAAATACCTTTCCCCAGAATTCCCCATAGGTCAGTTTCGTCCCGTACATCTCCTTGATCAGTTCAAGCTGCTTCTCATCAGCGTGCGCTGAGATGGAATAGGCGCTGGCAATGCCGGACCCTGCAAAAACCAGGAGCAGGAGACCGGCAATTACCACGAGATTTATCTTGTGGGTGTGTGTCATAGAGTATTCCTTCCTGTTTTCCGTTCTTCCGTAAACCCGGGGCGATCTTTATTCCCAGGATTTCCGCGAGAGGAAAACCCTTCGTGGTGTATTTGCACCATGCGTGTTCGTAATGCGATTGTCGTGAGCCGGCTCACGAGGCGGATTAGACCAGAGCAGGAATTTAGGGGCTCTGGTTTGGGAGCTGCAACGCAGACCATTGTTCCTTCCTGCGGTGAGGGACCACAGGTTTAACTATGAAATAATATAAAATAATCATTATTCCGAAAGTGTCTACATTCGGTTTCCCCCGTAGCTTGTGTAGAGAGGATCGGAATAATCGCTATATTACGTCCAGTCAGGGAACTATTATGAATGTCCGGAATAATTACGAGAATGAACAACATCACGGCTGTAAAAAAAGGCCGTCATCGTGGTTTCCCCATGCTGTGTTAGTCATCCTGTTCTTGTCACTACTCCCGGCCGTGGCAGCAGAAGACCGTGTTATGGTCAATTATACCTTGATTGATGAAGACAGTGTCTCCATCTGGGATCCGGCCCCTTGGATTTCGCACTATGGCCTGAGCGAGGATATTGTTGCGTATCATAAAGGCCAGACCGTGTATATCTGGGACAGCAGGACCGGAGACAGAAAAAAACTGGAGATCCCTACGGAGGCAAATTACCAGACAGAAGTTGCAACCCTTGATATCTCACACGGGGTTGTGTATTATATGCTGGATAAGGAGAATGAACGAAGAAGCCACGGGCAGGAAGGCGGTTTGTATGCCTTTGACGGGGAAAATAACACGTTAATTGCCCTATTCTCACATCATGATATTCTCAACCTCATAGCAGAAAATAATCATGTCCTGCTCCTCGATGCCACAAATTACTACAAACCCTTGGATCCCGGGAATACAAAAGTTTCCGCTGCGGAACTGCTGGTTTATTCGCCAAAAAACGGAGAGATTTCATTGATCGATAATCTTGTTGATCTTAGCGATCCAATCGGATTTGGCAATAATAATAGCGCGACCGCAACGTATGGAATTGTCCTCGGCAGCTCCAAGGAAATGATCCGGCGTGTGCCCGGCGACGGACTGGCGGTGTTCTCACTGCCCATGCAACCTGTGAACCAGTCAGTCACACAAATCAGCATTCCCTCCGGGACTAATATCGGATCTTCCGGGGGGATTGTGGGATTTGACCCGGACTGTTTCTCGGAGAATTATTTTGTATGGAAAAAAACCACCGGCATAAGGACTCCCGCGTATCATAGTGTCCTCTATCTTACCGATCTCAGGACCCTGAAGAATGTAGTATTAGCCGAAACTGATGGGGCTTTCAGTGATTATCTCTATGCAGTAGATGGCGATTACGTAATCTATGGCCGGACCCTGTACCATATCCCGACCGGGACGAAAACAGAACTGTCGTTCAACGGTGAGCTGGACAAACTGTTTGACAGCGGTCTTTCCGAATTGTTGGAAAGCGGAACCCGGGAGATCGACATCATCCGGTTCAATGACGAGGGGCTTCTGATCCGGACCTATCCGAAAGTAGAGGATGCCGGGTATTCAGGGAAATCCCAGCTCTTCTTTGCTGACCTCGGGCCGGTAATCCATGCGGGTGAAAAGGTTCAGCCAGTCATCTCGTCTCCTGCCATTCCGACACTACAACATGGGGATACGATACCTGCTCCGGTATCTCTTCTCATTCCCGGCTTTGCACTCGTTGTCATCGGGATTATCGTGCTGATGAGGAGGAGGTGGGAGTAAGCGGTGACGAAGATCAAGAAGAGGTAGTTTCAATGAAATAATTGAATCACCAATGCTGTATCAAAAAGTATATTTCACTCGAAATAATATTGTGTGAGTGGGAGATCTTGGTGTCTTCATATACTATTGAAAAGTTTCAAAAAAAAATATTGAATCAAATTGAAGAAGGAAAAATCAATTTTTTTGTGGGAGCTGGGATTTCCAAAGAATTTCCATCGAAGTTACAAGGAGGTCCGGAATTAACAGAGTTGTTACTTGAAAAATGGGTGTCGGATAGTGATGCAAAGAAAAAACTTAACACTTATGCAAAAATGGGGACATTACGACTTGAAGTTCTCATGCAAAAAAGTGTCGAAACATTTTCCAATAAAGATATTATTCAAAATCCACTTCTATCGCTTTTGAATACCTCTCCAAACAACCATCATTATTTTCTCGCATATGCTCTCAAAAAAGGATGCACGATAATTACAACAAATTTTGATATACTTATTGAAGCGGCCTATTGGAATCTGTATGGGTCATTACCGAAGATGATAATTGATGAAAATCAATTTAAAAATGCTGATTCATCAGGGGCAATTATTAAACTTCATGGTAGTATCGGTCTTCTGAAGATTGATAAAAAAACTGTGCTGATTCATGATACAAGGGATACAATAATTGCCTCTTTAAAACAGGTTGCTCAAGGGTTGGGTGATAAAAAAACCGCATTGTTTGAAAATGTCATTCACCAGTATCCCACATTGTTTTTAGGATATAGCTGTATGGATGACTTTGATATTTTTCCCGTATTAATCTCAAATCGCTCTTTAGGCCGGCACCTTTTTTACTGGGTTTATTTCAAGAACAATGTCGACCTGAACCCCATTTCTGAAGCAGAATGGAACAAATTAGCATCAGAAATTTATTCCAACTCAAATCTCGAAGATCCCAAACGCTTTAAGATTTCTAATATGTCCGCAATATTGACAAGCAGGGATTTTAGACTCATTGGAAATATGTCTCCATGGGTAAATGAAGCAGTAAAAAAAATTTGGGATATCGAACCAAAGAGGGGTTTTGAAGCCCAACTATGTTCCTCGATTTCTAATTTTTTAAATGTTCAAACCAAGGATCAGGTACCCCAACCCGAAACTTGGGAAATGAACCTCCTCACAGCCAGATTACTCGTGCAGGTTGAAGAAAGAGGAAACGAAGTAGACCAGTTATATTCAATGGTCTATAATTCAGAAATCCGTGATCGGGATTTTCGCATGAAATTGCGCATCGATCATGCAGAAGCAAAAACACCCTTAGACCCCATAAAGGCCCAGGATATAATCAGTTCCGGTCTTATCAATCAAGAAGGGATTAGCGAGAATACCCGTGCCACTGCTTTGATGATATTGTCGAATATTAAACGCCGGCAAAAAGTCATAAGAGACTCATCAGAATTCATGCATGAAGCATTAAAAATTGCAGAATATGGCAAGATAAACGCTGAAACCCGGCATCTGATTCTTCATTATCATGGATTAATAATCCATCAGGAAGTTGCGGAAGAAGTAAAGCAGTTGAAAAAGGATAAAAACCACGCCTCGGCACTTATGAAAAAAATTACCGATTGTGAGCAACAATTTCTGGAATCAAGCGACTTTTTTAAAAATGGGGGAAATATCAGTGAATATACGATGAGCCAAAATGCACTTGGCCTGTTGCTGATTGAAAAGGGAAATGCGTTAAAAATCTTAGATAAGAATGATGACTCAAATGTAGTGTATGAGAACGCAGCAACAATTCTCAAGAACAATGTTGCAAAGATACGTACAAAATATGGATTTTTCAGGGGTGTAGGGCAGGCATATCGTAATATTGCCCTGGTACGCCAGAGCCAAGGAGATTATCCGAAAGCATTGTTAGCACTTGATCGATCAATAATTTTTTATTCGATGGTTAAACCAATCCCCCCTGAATCAGATCTGTTCGAAGTTCTCTTCCGACAGGCAGAGATCTATATAAAATTAGATCAACCAGAACCGGCACTTCAGCCGATCATTAGATGGATAATTCAAAAACGTGCAGCTTCAGATTGGCATGATGAGGCAAGAGGTCTGAAATTGCTCGCAGAAGCACAACAAAAGTTGGATCATAGTCTAGATGCAGGTTATACTATTAAGATAATTCTCAACATTTATCGACATATGTTAAGTGACGAAACAAATCGACAAAAATTAAAAGACCGAAGATTTGGCGTGGAGAATGCAAAAGAAATTTTATTTTTTTCAGAATCTTTGGCAAAAAAAATTATGAGATCCGATTATGAACAAGAAGCATCGAGTCTTCTTAAAATAATTGGGACGATATAATCTCCCTACATTTTTTGAAGAAAACTACACTCGTATCTGAGCCACCTTTACGGGGGTCATAGTTCTGTTGGGCGAATCGAAAATAACCCGCCTTTTTTCAATAGGGCATACAATGGGATCTCAACGGAGTCCGGAAATCGAAGACAGGGTTTCTTCTCAATGTTTCGGATTTATGTTTTGTTGCCAATTGAATAATTTTAATTAGTTCTGCTCGACTTCATGGTCGTCGCTTAGTTGTACAAACGGGCCTTTTTTGGGGGGTGTGTTTTGAGCGGTTATAGGAATGGGAGGATTTGGGAGAATTGAAATATTTTCATGTGGTATATGCCGAATAATTGGGTGAGGATAAAGAATCCCGAACCAGTTGAGAATTAGTAAAAATTTTCAGAAGTACTCTTCTTTTTCAAATTTATTTCGATATATTATTGAATAAGATTATAAAAGATAGGTTATGTGAAATTGTGCTGATATTCCTGGCAGTTTAAGGATTTGAAAATTATGAAATCGAAAACCACATTAAACTCAGTTAATTTAGCAACTCGATATCCTAGAAAACATGAGAAAATTAATGCCGTGATTCTTGGAGCGGGATTCTCAGCTGAATTCGGCTACCCGCTCGCCGGTGATTTGTTAAAGGAAATTTTTACATCTGGTGCTGCAGACTCAAAAAAAATGATAGATTTCAATCGTTTTCTTACTCATTTCTATCAAGATTTTCAGCCTGATAATGCAAAGTACCCAGATATTGAAGACCTTCTTGGGATGCTTGAAGTTGCAAAACATTATGCAACTATTAGAGCTCAAGGGGCAGTGTACCTAAATTGCTGTAAAATCAGCAGCCGCAGTATCCAAAGAGATGATCTCATTCTTCACAGATAAATACCGGTTACCGGTGATCCATTCCTCGTTAATATCGATGAGGATCGAACCGGC
>Ga0302251_1000273_pt1 | contig 55947 bp, 53 predicted proteins | sample AAG_RA_Gln_MG_FD_193534 | JGI IMG/M metagenome (GOLD analysis project Ga0302251, IMG submission 193534) | Enriched activated sludge microbial communities from anaerobic digester in WTTP, New Holstein, Wisconsin, United States - AAG_RA_Gln | ecosystem: Engineered > Bioreactor > Anaerobic >... | reverse complement strand
TGGTTCGTTCCGTATGTCATGTATCCATACGGAACGAGGCCAGCTTGGTTTCTCGTCGCCCCATCCCCCTCAGTCCCCGCGCACCTGAATCTGGCCGACCCAGGGAGCGCACGCCCGCGCCATCGCGCGCAGCGCTTCCGGGGGATAGGGCCCGGCCTGCTCCAGGGCGGGGTCGAGCGTGTTCACGGGGCGGAATTGCTGCAGGGCATAGGACGGCACGCCCGCGATCCAGCGGGCGATGGCGACGACGTCGTCCGCGACCAGGAAGCCGGGGACGATGGTGGTGCGCAGCTCGTAGGGGACCGCGCCGGCCCGCAGGAGGGCGAGCGAGCGCTCGAACGGGGCCAGGTCCAGCCCCGGCCGGCCGGCCAGGAGGGCGTACTTTTCCGGGGGGGCCTTGACGTCCATGGCCACGTAATCCACCAGCCCTTCCCCCAGTGCGGCTTCCAGCGCGCCGGGGAAAAAGCCGTTGGTGTCGAGCTTGATCGCCAGGCCGAGGGGGCGGAGCCGCCGCAGAAAGGGCACCAGGTCGGGCTGCAAGGCCGGCTCACCGCCCGTGAGGACGACGCCGTCGAGGAGGCCGGCCCGGTGGGCGAGATGCTCCAGCACCTCGTCCTCGGACACGGCCGGAAACTCCCCGGGCCGCAGCACCAGGCCGGCGTTGTGGCAGGACGGGCAGCGCAGGTTGCACCCGCCGGTGAAGAGGACCGTGGCGATGTGCTCGGGGTAGTCCAGGAGCGACGTGCGCACCCAGCCCCGCAGGTCCATCGCCCGGCTACTCCTCCTCGCTCACGGCGTCGGCCGGCACGGCAAAGGTCTTGCGGTCCTTGAACTCTTGCTGCTTGCCCTGGTGCCAGTTCTGGACGGGACGGAGGTAGCCCACGATCCGTGAATACACCTCTGTCAATATCTTGCGTTCCGCAGTCTTTTCCGATGGGTTGCTTGCGGTAGATGCCATTCTATTCTCCTTCTGCTGGATTGTTGATTGGGCATTGGCGATCGGGTTTCAGAAATGGTTTCCCCGATCACCAATCACCAATCACCGATACCCAATCACCTCTTCCCCACCTCGACCCCGTACCTCGCCAACTGCTCCTCCGTATGCTCATACGGGCAATACTTGTGCTCCCCGGCAATGTAGCCGTGTACCGGGCAGATGCTAAAGGTCGGGGTGAGGGTGAAATAGGGCAGGCGATAGTTCTCCGCGACGGTGCGGACGAGCTTGCGCGCCTGGCGCCAGTCGTGGAGCCGTTCGCCGAGAAAGATATGCAGCACGGTGCCGCCGGTGTAGAGCGTCTGCAGGTCGTCCTGGTGGTCGAGGACGGAGAAGAGGTCGTCGCTGTATCCGACCTGCAAGTGCGTGCTGTTGGTGTAATAAGGCGTCTGCTCCGTGCCGGCGGTAATGATGTCGGGCCATTCCTTCTTGTCGGCGCGGGCCAGGCGGTAGGAAGCGCCCTCGGCCGGCGTGGCCTCCAGGTTGTAGAGGTTGCCCGTCTCGAGCTGGAAGCGCGTCAGGACCTCGCGCATAAACTGGAGGGTGCGGATGGCCAGGGCTTTGCCCTCGGGGTGGGCGATGCCCACGCCGATCAGGTTCAGACAGGCCTCGTTCATACCGATGAGCCCGATGGTGGAAAAGTGGTGGCTCCAGTAGCCGTCGGTCTGGTCCTTGACGGCGCGCAGGTAGTGCCGGCTATAGGGATAGAGGCCGCGCTCGGTGAGCTGCTCCAGCACCTTGCGCTTGATCTCGAGGCTGGTGCGGGCGGTCTCCATCAGTTTCTCCAGCCGCTGCTGGAAATCGGCCTCATCGTGGGACTGGTAGGCGATGCGCGGCATGTTGATGGTGACGACGCCGGCGGAGCCGGTGAGCGGGGCGGCGGCAAAGAGCCCGCCGGCGCGCTTGCGCAGCTCGCGGTTGTCCAGGCGCAGGCGGCAACACATGCTGCGAGCATCTTCGGGGTTCATGTCGCTGTTGATATAGTTAGAAAAGTAGGGAATCCCGTATTTCGCCGTCATCGCCCACACCGGCTCCAGCGCGGGGCTGTTCCAGTCAAAATCGCGGGTAGCATTGTAGGTTGGAATCGGGAAAGTATGGACCCTCCCGTTGGCGTCGCCCTCTAGCATCACCTCGGCAAAGGCGCGGTTGAGGAGGTCCATCTCCTCATGGAACTCGCCGTAGGTGGCCTCTTGGGGCTTCCCGGCAATGATGACGGCCTGGTCGCGCAGCGTCGAGGGGGCGGTGAGATCCATCGTGACGTTGGTGAACGGCGTGTTGTGGAAGCAGAGCAGCCCGCTGCCCCCGCAAAAGTTCTCCAGCGGCGTGTCCACGCTGAGGTCGTACTCGTACTCACGCTCGTAAACAAAGGGCTCGCGCCGGTTGCAGACGCGCCCCAGCAGGTCGCCGCTGGCATAGCCCTCGCCGGCCGCTTTGTCCTTCTGGATGCGCAGAGTGTACTGGTCGCTCCACGCCTCGCGCTCGGAGCTGCTCTCATAGACGCTGAATTTGTACCCGTTCATCGCCAGCAGCAGGCTGAAGCCCAGGCTCAGCCGCTTCGACGTGGTGGTATAGTCCCAGTATCCGGGGAACTCGCTGCCGTCGCCGCGCAGCAGGGTGGCGATGAACTCTTCCTGCAACTCGTGCGCCAGGTCGTAGACAAACCAGGAAATGACCTTGTTCGTGCTAGAGGTCCCTCCCAGAAAGCCGATGAGCGCGGCCAGGAGCCCCTTGCCGGCCATACGCAGCACCGGGTGAGTGGGGTTGCCCTGGGGCGACCATCCCCGCATATCTTCCACGCGCCCGAGGGCTCCCAGCGCGCCGAGCACGCGCACCATCTCGTCCTGGTCGCCCCCCCGCGCCTGGCTGACGTAGAGCCCGTCGGAGATTGAGTGGTGGCCCTCGGCGATGTACCAGCCCAGCAGGCGGACGAACTCGCGCAGGCGGTCTCTTTCCAGCGTACGGGCGTACCACAGCGTGCTGTTGCGCAGGGCGAATTCGGCACCGGTCTCGTCCGCGCCCAGGCTGCGCCAGACCCGGTAGGGCAGGGAACGATTAACCGCCCACCGGCGCCAGCAGCCCTTGTCCTTGAGCCCGTACTCCAGGTAGAAGGCGGTCAGGCCGCCGAAACGCGCCCGCGCGAATGCTTTGAGGCGCTCCACCGCTGCGGCGTGATCGGGCAGGCACACCCGGACGCGCTCCGCCAGTTGCGGCACGCTGTCGATCAGCCCGACCAGGTCCAGCTGGGCCCGGGTGCCGCCGTTGGGCACGCGGCGGATGGCGACCAGGTGGTTGGTGGGGGTGAGATTGGCGTTGCCGTGGGCGACCTCCACCTGGTGGGCCGCGACGGGCCGGATGGCAAGCCGGCCGTTCAGTTTCTCAAAGGCAAACATCGAGTGGGCCTGGGAGACAGCGGCCGTGCCGCGGCTGGTGCGCATGCGGACAAAGGTGGAGCCCTGGGGCACGCGGTGGCGGACAAAGGCCTTGACCGGGACCCAGCGGACGCTGCCGTCGGCGTCAAAGGCCAGGGACTGGACGTCGTCGGCGTTGGCGACGGCGAAGCTTTCGTGCCCCTGCGTGAGGACGCGGTGGTCGTTGCGCGCAAACTGCTCGTCCACGAGCCGGCCGATCTCGACCGGCTCGATGCGGCCGTTGCGGCGCACGAGGACCAGTTCCTCCCACACCAGGCTCTGGAAGCCCACGCGGGTGGGGACGTTGATGTTGTAGACGAACTCTTGCACCGCCTGCTTGACGCCGGTATAGTCGAGCTTGTCGTAGCGGATAAAGGGAGCCAGGAGGGTGTCGAAATTGGAGACGGCGACGGCGCCGGCGACCTCGCCCTGGAGGGTGTAGAAAAAGTTGACGAGCTGGCCCAGGGCGGTGCGCAGGTGCTTGGGCGGCCGGCTCTCGATCTTGGCCGGCACGCCGCCGAAACCTTGAATGAGGAGGTCCTGCAGGTCCCACCCGGCACAGTTGTGGTTCCACATCCCGTTGACGATCAGGGTGCCGCTTTCCGTCGTGATGTCATAGATCTCGTCGTCGGGGATGTCGGTGGGCTCGTTGTTCAACACGACGTGCCACTCGTCGCGGGTCTCTGTCAGCCAGGGGTAGGAGGAAAGCGCTGCGGCGGGGAAAAGGTCCGCGCCGGGTAAGAGACGCCGCACGTTCACGGTGTAGAGGGCGTCCGTGCCCGGGCGCACGTCAGCCGCAAAACGCTCTCCCCCCGGGGTAATCATCGGGTGGTTATCGGTGACGATCACGCTGCGGCCGCCATGGTTCTTGATGCAGCGCATCGGCCGGTTCTTGCTTTTGCGCACCAGGCGGGTAACCCGTGTCCAGCCATCCTTGTCGAGCACAAAGCCGTCGCGAGGATATTTGGCAAAAGCGCCGTCGGCCTCGTTCAGGGGCACTTCCGGTTCGGGACAGCTCGTGTATAGCTGTTCGAAAGAGATCAGTCGGATGCCATCCGCATCGCGAAAGACGACGACTTCCTGGCCATAGTAAGTGTACCCACTCAACATGCCTAGATCATGGATATGCATCTCCCCATCGCTGTGGGCCTGCTGCACCTCCGGTGGATAGGTCTTGTGCAGCCAATACCGGGCCGCGATGGAAGAGGCCAGGTAAAAGTTGAGCCCCTGGAGGGAATAGTTCATGTTGCTGTTTTCGTTGACGCGCCAGTCGAGCTTCTGGAGGTAGTCGTCCACCAGCTTCTCGGTGTCCATGAGCATGCGCTCGGTGGCGCGGGCCTCGGCCCGCTTCTGGCGGTAGAGGATATAGGCCTTGGCCACCTGCGGGTGGCCGGATTTGATGAGCACCTCCTCGACCACGTCCTGGATCTCTTCGACGTGGGGCGGCCGGCCGTTCTGGCCAAAGCGCTCCTCCAGGATCCCGGTGACCGCCCACGAGATCGTCTCGGCCCAGGACCGGCCCCCGCCGTTGCCCACCGCCCGGGCCGCCGCATGGACCGCCTTTTCGATCCGCCGCCGATCAAAGTCGACCACCCGGCCCGAACGCTTGGTGACCTTGTCGATGCTCATGCTTTCCCCCAAGAGTGTATACAATTTTCTCGCGAAACAATCGAGAGAAAAGCCCCAACCCGGGCTCTATTCGCCCACACCCCCGGCGCGCCCATTATGTCGGGCTCTGGCGCCCAGCCTTCCATAATACCACTACATCTAGTGTCTTATGTCTGTTCAACTACTACATCTTGTGGTCTCTCGCCCAATTGTTCCAACTTGAGACAGAAATTCCCCAGCCAGGTTATCCAAAGGGCCAAGTGGGAATCTTGCGAAGGCGACCCCAATTATACCACAAGGCCCCGGATTTGTCCAGTGAAAATCGTTACAGTTTCGTACGATTTGACAGTCCCCGTACCACGTGGTAGAATCGTGCCAACGTACAGTGGTTCATTGCGTCCAAAGAAGGACAATTACTCGACGAGGAGGTTGTACCATGGAACAAGAACTGAACCCCTTTAAAATCGCGCAGCGCCAGTTCGACGAGTCGGCCGAGATCCTGCAGCTCGACCCGTCGACACGGGCCCTGCTGCGCGAGCCCATGCGCGAGTTTCAATTCACCATCCCCGTGCGCATGGACGACGGGACCGTCCGCATCTTTCGGGGCTTCCGCGTGCAGTACAACGACGCTTGCGGCCCCACCAAGGGCGGCATCCGCTTCGCCGCCAACGAGACGATCGACACCGTCCGCGCCCTGTCCGCCTGGATGACATGGAAGACCGCCGTCGTCGGCCTGCCGCTTGGCGGCGGCAAGGGCGGCATCATCATCGACCCCTCGACCCTCTCCGAGCGCGAGAAGGAGCGCCTGTGCCGCGGTTGGGTCGACGTGATGTGGAAGAATATCGGCCCGACAATGGACATCCCGGCCCCCGACGTGGGGACGACGCCGCAGATGATGATCTGGATGATGGACGAGTACAGCAAGCTGGTCGGGTCCTACACCCCGGGCGTCTTTACCGGCAAGCCGGTCGCCGTCGGCGGTTCCCGCGGGCGGACCGAGGCCACGGGCTACGGCACGATCTATACCGTGCGCGAGGCGATGAAGGTCCTGGGACTCGACTCCAAGGCCTGCACCGCCGCCATCCAGGGTTTTGGCAATGTGGCGCAGTACGCGGCGATTGGCTTCCGCGAGATGCTGGGCGGCAAGGTCCTCTGCGTCTCCTGCTTCGACCGGGCCGACCGCAAGGCCTACACCTACTCTCATCCCGCGGGCGTCGATCCGCGCTTTCTGCAGAGCATCACCGACCAGTACGGCACGATCGACAAGGCCCAGGCCCAGGCCGCGGGTTATCTGATCGAGGACGCCATGGCCTGGATCGAGAAGCCGGCCGACGTGCTCATCCCCGCCGCCCTGGAGAACATGATCACCGCTGAGACGGCGCCGCGCATCCACAGCAGCGTCAAGATCCTGGCCGAGGCCGCCAACGGCCCGACCACCCTGGAGGGCGACGAGATCCTCAAGCAGCGCGGCATCTTTGTCATCCCCGACTTTTTGTGCAACGCCGGCGGCGTGACGGTCTCCTACTTTGAGCAGGTCCAGAACGCCTACAACTATTACTGGACGGTCGAAGAGGCCCACGAGAAGCTCGACCTCAAGATGACCGAGGCCTTTTACGCCGTCGTCGACACGGCCAAGAGCTTCAAGGTCTATAACCGCACGGCGGCCTACCTGGTCGCCGTTAAGCGGGTAGCCGAAGCCTGCAAGCTGCGCGGCTGGGTCTAAACGGCCGGCCCGCACGCAGAATAAAACGCCGGGGACGCTAAAAGCGTCCCCGGCTCTTTGTGTCCCCCGCATCCGGCGCGCAGCGCACCCCCGATGGTGAGGGCTCCTCGCGCGACCGCCGGACTTACTTCCCGGCCGCCGCCCGCTTCTTGGGCAGGAGGTAGACAAACCAGTAGACCAGGCCCACCATCACCGCCCCGCCGATGATGTTGCCGATCGTCACCGGCAGCAGGTTCTTGAGGAAAAAGTTGCCCCAGGTGAGATTGCTGATGGACTCGGGCGCAATCTTGACCTTTTCCATCCAGGCCGTGTCCATCTTGACGAACAGGGCGATGGGGATAAAGTACATGTTGGCGACGCTGTGCTCGAACCCGGCCGCGACAAAGGCGGCGATCGGCGGGATGATCGCCAGGATCTTGTCGCCCGTGCTGCGGGCGCTGAAGCACATCCAGACCGCCATGCACACCAGGGCGTTACAAAAGATGCCCAGGGCGACAGCCGGGATAAAGTCCAGGCTGCACTTGGCCTGTCCGATGGCCAACACTGTCTTGCCGATCGCGCCATTGCCAAAGGTGTACTGCGTGCTCAGGTACATCATAAAGGCGGTCAAGATCGACCCGACAAAGTTTCCGGTGTACACGACACCCCAGTTCTTGAGCAGCTGCAGCGTGGTTACCTTGCCGTTAGCCCAGGCCATGGTGATCAGGTTGTTGCCGGTAAAGAGTTCGGCCCCACCGACGACTACCAGGATCAGGCCGACGGTAAAGACCAGGCCCCCCAGGAAACGGTTCCAACCGTACGGCAGCGCGGTGCTCGCCACCGCCGCCCCGGTCGGGTCAGTAATCGAGATGCCGCCCGCCAGGACGGTCGTGCAAAAGACCGCGCCCATCGCGATGAATGCGCCGGCCAGGATCGCCAGCATAAACATCTGCGGCAGAGCCAGGTTGGCCTTCTTGACCCCGATCCCCTCCGCCTTCGTCGCCATGTCGGCCGGAAGCAGGGCATCGAACGAAATCTGCTGTTCACTCATTCTCTTGGTCCTCCTCATTGGACTGACTACACGGCCGGCCCGCCCGACCGTGGAACACCACATTCCGTTGGTATGCGCAGCTATGAATCACACTTCCCGACGCACCACCTCCTTTCGCGGCGGGTCGCCCCGCCTGATTATCCGCCCCACGGCATCTGGGCGTATTCCTCAAAGGCCCGGTCGTGCATCCTCTTGAACAGCGTCTCGTGCCCCCGCTCCCAGCGGGCCAGCATCTCGAGCGTCTCCTTCGCCGCCCCTTCCGCCTTGCTCGCGGCCATGGCGTAAAAGTCGGCAAAGTCGCGCTCGATCAGGTAGGCGGTGCGCAGCACCGGCAGGTCGGGCACCATCGCCTCGATCACTGTCTGATCCAGCAGTTCCGCGTTGGCGCGCTGGGAGAAGAAGCCGTCCTTCTCCAGCGCCATGCCCAGCGCGACCGGCGCCGGTTCGCCGCCATCCAGCGCCGCGATCAGCCCCTCGATGAACTCGATGTGCCGCTGCTCCTCAGCCGCCAACTCCTTAAAGGCACCGGCGGCGGCGGCGTGGGTCAGCCGCGCGGAGTTCTCGGCAAAAAAGCGCTTGCCCTCGTGTTCACGCTGGAGCGCGTACTCATAGATCTTGCGAATGTCCATCGTATCCTCCTTCGACGTTAGGCCGGCCGCTCAAACTACCGGCTCTACCTTCACCGCACAAACTTTGAACTCGGGCGTCTTGGCGACGGGGTCCAGCGCCGCGTTAGTCAGCGTGTTGGCAGCCGCCTCGACAAAGTGAAACGGGATAAAGACGATGCCTGGCTGGACACGGCGGGTTACTCGCACCGCTAGCTCGATTTGCCCGCGCCGGCTGGAGACACGCGCCCGGCGGTGGCCGTTCAGCCCGATCCCGGCGGCGTCGTCAGGATGGATCTCGATATAGGCCTCGGGGGCCTCCTGCTCCAGCTTCGCCGAGCGCCGGGTTGTGGTGCCAGTGTGGTACTGTGCCGACACGCGGCCGGTGGTCAGCGTCAGGGGGTACTCGGCGTCGGGCACTTCGGCCGGCGGCTTGAATGGGATGCCGTGGAGCTTGCCCAGCCCGCGGCTGAACTTGCCCTTGTGCAGGAACGCTGTGCCGGGGTGGTCCACGGCCGGGCAGGGCCACTGCAGCGAGCCCAGCTCGGTCAGCCGCGGGTAGGTGATGCCGCCGTAGCTGGGGGCAACGCGGTTGACTTCCTGCATGATCTCTTCCGCCGAGCCAAAGTCGAACCCGGCCAGGCCCAGCCGCTTGGCCACCAGGCAGACGATCTCCCAGTCGGGCTTGGATTGGCCTACCGGCTCGACGGCCTTGCGTATGAGCTGCACCCGCCGCTCGGTGTTGGAAAAGGTGCCGTCCTTTTCCGCAAAGGAAGCGCCGGGGAGGACGACGTGGGCCAGCTGCGCCGTCTCGGTGAGAAAGATGTCCTGGACGACCAGCAGCTCCAGCTGCTCCAGGCAGTGTTTGGCGTGGTGGAGGTCCGGGTCGGAGAGCATCGGGTTCTCGCCCATCACGTAGAGGGCCTTGATTTTCCCCTCTTCCGCCGCGGGGATCATCGTCGTCACCGTCATGCCAACCTTGTCGGACAGGCCTTCGACGCCCCAGGCCGCCTCGAACTTGGCCTTGACCTCGGGTACGCTGACCACCTGGTAGGCCGGGTAGACGTTGGGCAGACCGCCCATGTCGCAGGCTCCCTGGACGTTGCTCTGGCCGCGCAGCGGGTTGACCCCGCCGCCAGCGACGCCCATGTTGCCCAGGATCATCTGCAGGTTGGCGCACGACTTGACATTGTCCACGCCGGTCGTGTGCTGGGTGATGCCCATCGTGTAGAGGAGGGCGCCGGGCTTGTTCTGGGCAAACAGCCGGGCGGCGGCGCGCAGGTCGTCGGCCTTGATGCCCGAGATCTCCTCGACCTTTTCCGGCGTATACTCGGCCACCGCCTGCTTGAGCTCGTCGATCCCCTCGGTCCGCTCGGCGATAAAGGCTTCGTCGGCCAGGCCTTCCTCAAAAATGACATTCATCAGCCCGTTCAGCCAGGCCACGTCGGTGCCCGGGCGCGGCTGTAGATGGATCGTGGCCATACGGGCGATCTGGGTGCGGCGCGGGTCGATGACAATGATCTTGGCCCCGCGCTCACGGGCCAGCATCAAGTGGCTGGCGATCAGGGTGTGGGTCTCGGTCGTATTGGACCCGGTCACCAGGATGGCGTTCGACACGGTGCCAAACTCGGGGATTGCGTTCGTCATTGCCCCACTGCCGAAAGAGGCGGCCAGACCGGCCACCGTGGGGGAGTGTCAAAGACGGGCACAGTGGTCCACATTGTTGGTCTTGAACCCGACGCGGGCCAGCTTCTGGAAGACATAGTTGTCCTCGTTGGTGCAGCGGGCCGAGGAGAAAAAGCCCAGGCTGTCGCCGCCGTGCTGGTCGTAGATGGCCCGCATCCGCTCGGCGATAAAGCCCAGGGCCTCGTCCCAGGTGGCCTCCTCGAACCTGCCGTCACGGCGGATCAGCGGGGCCGTGAGCCGGTCGGGATGGTCGACAAAGGCGGCGGCGTTCCAGCCCTTGATGCACAGGCCGCCCTTGCTGACGGGGTGCTCTTTGTCCGGCCAGACGCCGACGATCTTGCCGTCGAGCACCTGCAGATAGAGGCCGCAGCCGGTCCCGCAGTAGCCACAGGTGGTGCGAACGTTTCGATAATCCATCGTTTTTCCCCCTTTACTGCAAGATAGGCGCGTCGGCGAGCGACAGCGAGAGCGGCTGCTTGGCGTCCAGGTCGGCCCCAGGCAGGTAGCCGAGGAGGGCAAAGACGTCGCGCCGCAGCAGCTCGTAGAGCGTCGTCAGTGGGATGTCGGCCGGGCAGGTCAGCTCGCACTGCCGGCAGGAGATGCAGCGGCTGGCCATGTGCATGGCCCGGATCAGGTGGTACGAGGGGAAGGGCGGGGCCAGCACGCCGCGTTCGACCCACAGGGGGTCCTCGAGGGCGCAGGCCTCGCAGAAACACTCGGGACAGATGTTGCGGCAGCCGAAGCACTTGACGCATTTGAGGAACTGCTGCTGCCAAAATGCGCGCCGCTCCTCCAGCGGCATGGCGTCGTATTGGGCAAAGAGCGGGTTCTCGGGGCCGGGCGCGGACCGCTCACCGATCTCTTCGGCCTGGGGCCACTTTTCCAGCGGCGGCTGCGGTGCGGCGCAGTTGCACTCCGCCGCCTCCTCGACGCTGCAGTTGACCCCCAGGATATAGAGCCGCTCCGGGTCCACCTGGTTGCGCTTGGCCATCTCGACCATGGCCCGGATGTCGCACGCCCGGGCGACGACGCCGATGCGCGATTCGGGGTAGCGCTTGTGCAGCAGCGAAACCACCGTGGAGAGCGGGTAGCGCGGGCTGAGGACCAGCCCCGACAGGTCGTCGCCGGCGTGAAAGAGGTAGGGGGCGACCCCCTCGGCCGTCCGCCGCAGGCCCACGATCCCGTCGAACTCGGGCAGCTTTTCCGCGACACGGGCACGGACTTTTTCCATTGTCATACCGACCTCCATCGATATACTCGCGGCCCCGGAGCCGGGGCCGGCCGGCCTACTCGGGAACCTCCTGCGAAATGGGTCCAAGCGACTGGATCGTCTCCGCAAACTCTTTCGTTACCTGCACGTAGCGCGGGGCCTCGGCCGAGGACACCCACTCCAGACGCAGCCGGTCCGGGTTGATCCCGACGTAGCTGAGCAGCTGGCGCACGAGCGGGACGCGCTTGGCGGTGCGGTGATTGCCACTAACATAGTGGCAGTCGCCGATGTGTCAGCCCAGCACCAGCACCCCATCGGCGCCGGAGCGAAAGGTGCGCAGAATGACCTCGGGCGAGACGCGCCCGGAGCACATCACGCGCACCGGCATGATGTTGGCCGGCGACTTCATACGCGCCACGCCGGCACTGTCCGCCGCAGCGTAGGAACACCAGTTGCAGAGAAAGGCGACGATACGTGGTTCGAAGGATTCAGCCATAGTAGCAACCGTCCTTTCAAGCGAACATGGCCAGCAGCCCATCAACCTGGGCCACGAGCTCTTCGTCGGTAAAGTGCAGGGCGGTAATCGCCTGGGAGGGGCAGGTCGCCGCGCAGGTGCCGCAGCCCTGGCACAGCGCCGGGTTGACCTGGGCCTTTTCCTCGACACGGCTAATAGCGGTGTACGGGCAGACCAAGATGCAGTCGCCGCAGCCCACGCACTTGTCCCGGTTCACCTGGGCCACGATGGGCGAGATAATCACCTCGCCGCGGACCAGCAGGCGGAGCGCCTCCACCGCGGCCGCCGCGGCGTGCGCCACGGTGTCGGGCACATCGCGCGGCCCCTGGCAGTTGCCGGCCAGGAAGACACCCTCGGTGTTGGTCTGCACCGGGGCCAGCTTGGGGTGGCGCTCGGCAAAGAAGCCGTCCGACGTCCGCCCCAGCCCAAAGAGCGCCGACACCTTGTCCGCATCGTGGACCGGTTCGACGGCGGTGTTGAGGATAACCATGTCGACCTCGATGGCCACCACCTTGGCCAAGTTGGCATCCTCCCCCTTGACGCGGAGCTTGCCACTGGGCAGGACCTCGACCTCGGCGCCGCGGCCACGGACCATCACGATGCCTTCTTCTTGCACGCGCGTGTAGAACTCTTCATAGGCCTTGCCAAAGGCGCGCATGTCCATATAGAACTCGAACACCTCGGCGCCGGTCTTGTCGCGTACCTGGTGGGCGTGCTTCAGGGCATACATACAGCAGATGCGCGAGCAGTACTCGTGGGCGTTCTTGTCGCGGCTGCCGACGCAGTGGATGATCGCCACCCGCTCCGGCTTTTTCCCGTTGGCCAGCAAGATCTGCCCCGCGGTCGTGCCGCCGGCGTTGGAGAGGCGCTCGAACTCTAGCCCGGTAATGATGTTGGGCGACTTGCCGTACGAGTACTGCGGCAGCTTGTGCGGGTCCCACAGCTGGTACCCCGTGGCGACGACGATGGTCCCCACGTCCAGGTTGAGGGTCTCGTCCTGCTGGGTAAAATCGATCGCCCCGGCCTCACAGAGCATCTGGCAGGCCCCGCAGGCGTCGTCAATCTGGCCAGCGGTGCGGTCGCGCTGGCGGAAACGGATGCAGGTGTCGGTATCGATGACTGGCACGCGCGGCACGGCCTGAAGCGAGGGCACGTAGATGGAGCTGGTCGGCCCCAGCGGCTTTTTCTCGTAGGCGGCATAGTCCTGACTGTAGTTGACGCCCTCGCGGCTCAACAGCATTTCGATCGCCCCAGTGGGGCAGACGATGGTACAGGCCCCGCAGCCGATGCACTGGCGCGTCTTCTCCATAAAGGCCGGCCCAATCCTGCGGTTCGGCCCATGATCCACATAGTTCAGCACGTCCGCCTTGACCATCTCGTGGCAGACACGCACGCACTGACCGCAGAGGATGCAGTTCTCCTCCAGGTTGTCCGTTGGAAAGGGCGGCTGCAGCACCCCGTACTCGCGCGCCAGGTTCTGCACCAACGGTACGTTGGGGCAGCGCGAGAGGAGCAGCCCCAGCACCGCCTTGCGGGCTGCGAGTACCGGCTCGGAGCGCGTCTTGACCTCGATGCCATCCCACGCCGGGTAGGTACAGGAGGTCACCAACTGGGACCAACCGCGGCGGATCACCTCTACGATACAGAGGCGGCAACCGCCGTACGGCTCCAGGGCGGGATGGTAGCACAGTGTCGGGATCGCGACACCGTTCTTCCGGGCGACCTCCAGGACCGTCTGGCCTTCCTCGGCGTGGAATTCTTGTCCGTCGATGATGAGTTTAGCCATGTCGTATTCCTCCCGTTAGGCCACCGAGATGGCATCGAACTTGCAGGTGTCCCGGCAGACCCCGCACTTGATGCACAGGTCCTGGTTGATCACATGGGGTTGCTTGAGTTCGCCGCTGATCGCGTTCTGCGGACACTTGCGCGCGCAGGCGCCGCAGCCGGTGCATTTGTCGTTGATGACAAAGGTGATCAGCGCTTTGCAGACCCCCCCGGGACATGTCCGCCGTTCGATATGCGCCAGGTATTCGTCGCGAAAGTGGCGTAGCGTGCTGAGCACCGGGTTCGGCGCCGACTTGCCCAGGCCACACAACGAAGTCACCTTGATCGCCTGGGCCAACGCTTCGAGCGTCTCCAGGTCGGCCAGCTCGCCCTTGCCCTCCACAAACCTGGTGATCATGCGGTGCATCTGGGGCAGACCCTCGCGGCAGGGCGCGCACTTGCCGCACGACTCTTCCTGCAAGAACTCGAGAAAGAACTTGACCGTGTCGAGCAGGCAGGTATGGTCGTCGGCGATAATCACCCCACCGGTGCCCATCATCGCGCCGGCCTGGTCCAGCGTCTCATAGTCCATCGGCATATCCAGCAGGATTTCGGGCAGGAAACCGCCCGAGGGACCGCCGATCTGCAGCGCCTTGAACTTGCGCTTGCCGGGGATACCCCCGCCGATGTTGAATACCAGGTCGCGCGGGGAGATGCCCATCGGAACCTCGACGAGCCCAACGTTGTTGATCTTGCCGGCCAGCGAAAAGACCGTCGTCCCCTTGCTCCCCTCCGTGCCGATGCCGGCATACCAGTCGGCGCCGCGGAGGATGATCTCGGGGATGATGGCCAGCGTCTTGACATTGTTCAGGCAGGAGGGGCGGTCATAGACCCCCTTGTCCGTCGTATGGACGTACTTGGAGCGCGGTTCGCTGGCCCGACCCTCGACAGCGGCCATGATAGCGGTAGACTCGCCGCCTACGAAGCAGTGGACCCCGACGCGGACCTGGATGTCAAAGTCAAAGCCCGAGCCCAGGATATTGTGGCCCAACAGGCCATACTCGCGCGCCTGCACGATGGCCTGGCGAACATTCTTGACCGAGAGGCTGTGCTCAAAGGGAATGTAGAAGAACCCCTCGTGCGCGCCGACAGCATAGGCGGCAATGATGGTCCCTTCCAGGATGCTGTGCGGGTCGGCCTCCATCAGGGCCCGGTCCATGAAGCAGTTGGGGTCACCCTCGTCGCCGTTAACCAGGATGTACTTGATGTCGCCGTGCGCCTTGCGGGCTGATTCCCACTTGCGGCCGGCCGGGAATCCGGCCCCCCCGCGCCCGCGCAGCCCCGACTTTTTGACCTCCTCGATCACCTGCTCGGGGGTCATCTCGCTGAGCGCTTTGCCCAACGCCTGATACCCGCCGACCGCGATGTACTCGTCAATCAGGTTGGGGTTGACCAGCCCACAGTTGCGCAGCACGATGCGCTGCTGCTTGCTGTGAAAGGGAATGTCCGTGTAGCGCGGGATGCGCTTGCGGGTCGCTGGCTCGCGATAGGTCAGCCGTTCCACTACCCGGCCCTTGACCAGCGTCTCCTCGACCAGTTCCGGCACGTCCGCCGCCTGCACGCCCACATAAAAGGTGCCCTCGGGCTCGACCAGGAGGACCGGGCCCATCGAGCAAAAGCCCCGGCAGCCGGCCTCGACGACGCGCACTTCGCCGGCCAACCCGCGCTGCTCCACCTCTTGTCGCAAGGCGGACAGCAATTCCGGGGCACGGTCGTGGAGGCAACTGACCAGGATATCGGCTCGGTATTGTTCTGTCATCGTCCTCCTCCTATCCGGCCACTCGCCCGACGACCCACTCGTCCACCACGCGGCCCTGGACAAGGTGCTCGTCGATCAGGCGCGGCACCTTGGTCGTATCGATATTGCCGTAGGTGACGCGCGGCTCATCGCCCTGCTGGATGTCCACCAGGGGCTCCTTGGAGCACATGCCGATACAGCCGACCGTCGTCACGTGGGCCGTGATCCCGCGTCGGTCCAGTTCCGCCAGAATGGCGTGCATGACCTCCCGGGCGCCGGCCGCGATGCCGCACGTGCCCATACCCACGGTGATGGTCGTAGTCGTATCCGCGCGGGCCTTGATGTCCCGCTGAAGCTGCTGCCGCAGTTGCTGTAGATCCGCCAGACTTGTGATCTTGGGCATTTTCCAACCTCCTTAGTTCTTCTCGGTGAGGCTGCAGCTGCACAGCTGGATCACCTCGTCGGCGCGATCCGTCGTCACCTGCGTAAAGGCCTGGCTGCCCGCCATCACGATGGGCGCCTGCGCGCAGGCGCCCAGGCAAGAGGTCGCTTCCAACGAATAGTTCCCATCGGGGGTCGTCTCGCCGGCCTTGATCTTGAGCAGGCGCTCGAACTGCTCCAGTAGAAGCGGCCCGCCGTGGATGTGGCACGCGGTGCCCAGGCAGACGCGGATACAGTACTTGCCTTTGGCCTTGAGGCTAAAGCTGCGGTAAAAGGTCGCCAGGTGATAGATCTCGCTGAGCGGCATGGCCAGCCGTTCCGCCACCAGCTCCAGCGCCTCGCGCGGCAGGTAGTTGAACGCTTCCTGGACTTCTTGCAAAACCGCCAGGCTGGCGGCCCGGTCCGCGCCATAGCTGTCGATAATCTCGTTCACGCGCTCCGTGTTCATCGCTCTCCGGGCCTCCTTTCGCCAATGCTCATCTTGCCCATCTTGATTAGCTTCAACTGGGGGATGCGCCGTGTCAGACAGACTGTCCAGCAGGTGCCGCAGCCGGTGCACTTGGCCGTGTCGACGTAGCGGGCCTTTTTGCGCACCTGGACCTTGAAGTTGCCCACGTAGCCCGCGACGGCCTCAACTTCGCTGTAGGAGAGGAGAGTAATGTTGGGATGCCGACCGGCATCCATCATCTTGGGGCCCAGAATTCAGGTACTACAGTCGAGGGTGGGAAAGGTCTTGTCCAACTGCGCCATGTGGCCGCCGATAGACGGCTCGCGCTCGACCAGGTAGACGTGGTAACCGGCCTCGGCAATGGACAGCGCCGACTGGATGCCGGCGATGCCGCCGCCGACGACCAGGGCCGCCTGCGTCACCGGCTCCTTGCGCGGCTCCAGCGGCTCCTGGTAGGCCACGCGCATCACCGCCGCGCCGACCAGGCGCTTGGCCTTGTCCGTCGCCCGCTCCAGGTCGTCGGTGATCCACGAGTCGTGCTCGCGGATGTTGGCCATCGCAAAGTAGTAGGGGTTGATGCCGGCCGTCGCCACCGCGTTCTGAAAGGTCACCTCGTGCATTCGCGGGCTGCACGAGGCCACCACGACGCGGTTCAGGCCGGTCTCTAGGACGTCTTTCTTGATCATGTCCTGGCCCGGCTCGGAGCACATGTACTTGTACTTGCGCGCGACGGCCACGTGCGGGAGTCCCTTGGCGAACTCGACCACCCGGTCGGTATTGACCGTGGCAGCGATGTTGACGCCGCAGTCGCAGATGTAGACGCCGATTTTGACAGGATCCATAGTCCGCTACCTCCTTGTCTGTATACGGTGATTGGTGGTTGGGTATCGGGTTCTGCCAGTTGCCAACCCCCAACTTCCAACCTGTAACCTGTTACCTCCAACCTGTAACCTGTAACCGGCTAACCAATCCCCAACCGCCTACCCGACCTCTTCCACCTCCACCCCCTTGCCGCGTGCTCGTAGATCCTCGACCAACTCTGCCAGTACCTGCTGCCGCCAGGAGGCGGGGCCATCCCGCTGGGCGGGGTTCACCGCCATACCGATGAGAAACCGAACGATATCCGCCTCCAACAGCAGCCGCGCCAGGCGCGTCGCCCCATCGTTCGCCCGGGGCAGCTCCACCGCGCGGGCCGCGCTGTGCAGCCGTTCGCGGGTCCGGCGCAGCGTCACCACCCCCTCCGTAACCAGGTCCACCCCGTCTAGCCGCCAGGTGGGCGGCACCTCATCCCAGCCCGCCGCCGGGCGCGGCTCTTGCTCCAGCGACTGCCCCAGCACGCGGGCCGCGATCGCCGCCGTCGTGTCGCCGCAGATGATCCGCGTGCCCGCTGCACCCATCAGCCGCGCGACGGCCCGCGCATCGTCCGCAGGGTCGGCCGGCGGACCGCTCCACAGCGTCGCCCGGCGCACGGGCCGGATGTGCATCGCGATCACCGCGACGGCCGGCGCTGGCGCCCCCTGGGCCAGCCGCCGGTACATCCGTACCAGGGCTCCCGCCAGCAGTTCGGCGCCACCGCCGGTAGCGGTCAGCCGCCGGAGCGCGAGCGCCACGTCCCGCCAGCCCCACCGCCGATCCCATCCTTTCGCCCGGATGTACTCGGCGCTCACCAACGCCAGGTGATCGCCCTCCTGCAAAGGAAATTCGCACCGGCGGAGCAGCCGCCCTGCCAGGTCGTCCTCTACCACCGGCAAGAGCACCGGCCGGCCGCGCCGGACCAGGAAGAGGGGCGGGGCGTCCACCTCGATCAGCTGCGCTTGCGTGCCGCCGCGCACGAGGAGCAGGGCCAGCGGCGTGTACTCGCCAGGACGGAGGATCGCGGGCGCCACAACAGCAAGCTCGTCCAGGGACTGTTGCGGCCCCAGCAGCGCCGCCGCCTGCCCCGCGATCTCGACCGCCCGCCCCTCATCCTGCGAACAGGCCAGGACGGCCCCAAACAACGCTTCGGTTTGCAAGGTACGAACGGCCCGCTGGCCGGCCTGATCCGGCGTGAAAAACACCTCTTGCTGCGCGAACTCGACCCAGAGGCCCAATGTGCCCTCGCTGCGACTGCTCCGGCCACCTTTTTCCCGGCGGCCGAACCGCTGTCGGACGGCGGGCGTCACCCTGGAGTTGCGGCGCTGCCCGCTCCCCGCCCATCCACCCACACCCCACGCCCCCCCGCGCCGGCCAGCGCCAGCGCGATTTCCGCCACCGTCGCCCGCTCCATCTTGAGCGTCGTGCGCCGGACCATGTCCTTGAGCCGGTGCGCGTCGCTGCTCGCCACCAGCGATAGGCCCCGCAGCTGCGGAAAGCGCCGGCGCGCCTCCTCGACCCCGACCAACTGCGAGATCTCGACACCGGCCAACCGCAGGTCGGGGGGGACGAACCCCAGGTTGGCAAGGATGCTGTAGGCTGGCCGGTCCACGTGGGCCGGGATGCACAATCCCTGCAGCCGCCGAACTCGCCGCACCACTTCCTCCACCGCGAAATCGGTCGAGGTCAGGAGCAGCCGGTCGTTCTTTCCGACCGGGCTGCCATCCGGCGCCAACACAATCTGCGCCCCGAACGCTTCCTCTTTGTTTTTCAGGGGCGGCAGATGCCCGTACACATCGCCCTGCCACGTCAGCGCCTGCTCCAGCGTGTCGAACAGGCACACCACGTGCACTTCTTCGCGCGTCTGCACCTCCATCCCCGGCAGCACCGTGATACCCGTGCCCTCCGCCGCCACCAGCACCGCGGCCACGTTCTCGGCCGAGTTGTGGTCGGTCACGGCGATAATGTCCAGCCCCAACTCCTGGGCGCGCTCCACGATAAACTCGGGGAGCATCTCGACCTCGGCACAGGCGGAGAGGACGGTGTGCAGATGCAAATCTGCCGTAAAGAACCTCAAGCTGATCTCCTCGCTCGCGGCTGACACATTTGCGCTGGCACGCTAGCAAGACCAACGTGCCGATGCGCCGCGCGGCAACGTGTTAACGTGCCAACTTTCTAACGCGTCAAGCCCGCCTCGCCCGCGGCGATATGCGCCTGCACCCATCGCCGCACCTCGGGGTGGGACAGGGGCACCTCGCCCAACACGGCCCGCATCTCGGCCGTGTCGAAGGCGAACTCACGCTCGCCCACGCGATGGCGGTAGACCAGGTCACACGTCCCACCGAGCAGAAAGGTCACCAGCGTGCCCGCCATATCCCCCAACGGCGCGCGGTCGATGTGGCTGTGCCGAAAGGAGGCGCGGAGCGTGGTCCCCACCCCCGGCGCGGATTCGAGCGTCACGTCGCCGTCGCAGCGCTGGGCGGCCGCCCGGAAAAGCGGCAGCCCCAACCCGACGTGGCGCGTCCTGCGCGTGGTGTAAAAGGGATCGAAAACGCGGGCCAACTGCTCCTCGCTCATCCCGCGGCCATTGTCTCGGATGGTAATGTTCATCTGGTCGGCGACCAAGTCCTCTGCGATGCTGACCTCAACACGCGTGGAGCCCGCAGCGAGAGAGTTCTCCATCACGTCCAGGATGTGCATGCTGAGTTCACGCATACAGGCCGACCAGTGGACCAGTTCGGGGTCCGCAATCGTCCGCAGCTCACACAGCGCCTCGCCGTCTCCTCGCCGTGTGCCGACCGTTTTCCCACGTATCGCGGCATCCTCAGCCATCGGCGCGCGTCAATCCGTCCCGCGTATGCCCAGCTCCGCCAGCCTGCCGACCACCGTAAAGGTCGTCCACGGCGTTGTCAGCAGGGGCACGCCTTCTTCCTCGGCCTTGACGCGGGTGGTCTCGTCCAGCTCCACGCCTTCGGTGATAATGATGCCGGCCAGATTGAGCAGGCTGGCCACGGCCACGATGTTGGGGTGGGCCTGCAAGGTAACCCAGACGTTGCCAGCCTGCGCCTTGGCCATCACGCAGCTCAACAGGTCGGAGGCGTAACCGCCGGTCACCTCCCGGTTCAGCCGGCCGCCGGCCGTCCGCACTTGCAGTGCCAGGTCCCGGGAAAGCTCTTCCAAATTCATCGCTTGCCTCCTGCAGCTTATTGGCCCCTGGCCGCGCGCTCCTCGTCCAGGTAGATGACCACCTTGACTGAGGTCCACTGCTGGCCGGGCGATTCGACAAGCATCTCGTCGGCGCACTTTTTCACGTTGACCAGACCCATGCCGGCGCCAAAGCCCATCTCGCGGATCCATTCCTCGGCCGTGGAGTAGCCGGGCTGCAGCGCCTTTTCGATGTCCGGGATGCCGGGGCCGGTGTCCACCGCCCGGATGATGATCTTTTCGGGCTGGACCTCGGCGATGATGTCGCCGCCATTGGTCGTGTGGATCACCAGGTTGATCTCCAGCTCATAGGTCGCGATGGCCACACGCCGGACAATCTGTGGCGAAAAACCCAGACGGTTCAGGGCCTTTTTGATCTTGCTCGACGCCTGGCCGGCCTTTTCGAAATCACGGACCACGACGTAATAGTGCAGCGAGATCGCCGTCACATCCGACACCAGCTCGTCAAAGATGTGGCTGACGCGGTGGCGCAGGACTTCCTCCTGGTGGTACTCGAGGTCCAACTGCTTGAGCAGCCCACGGATAATATCCCCGCGGGTGAGGATGCCCACCAGCCGGCCGTCCTTGTCCACAACCGGGAAGCGCCCAAAGCCGTGGCGGTTAAAGTAGTTGACGGCGAGGACCATCGTTTCGCTGGCGCGAACCGTCATAGGCTTGACGGTCATCCGGTCGCCAACCCGGACATCCATCTCCCCGGCCATGGCGCTCTTGATCAGGTCCTCAATGCTGATGATACCCACCAACTCCCCATGGTCCAGGACCGGGGCGCCAGAGATGCGGTGGTCGCGCAGGACCTCGCGGAAGCGGCCCATCGTGATGTCCGGCGTGACGGTGACGACCTCTTTGGTCATCACGTCCTCGATCTTGACCTCGTACGCCAACTCCTGCAGCTTGGTGAACTCGGGCATCGTCGTTTCCGCTCTACCGAGCAGCTCAACTGCGCCCGGCGATGAACCGCCGGACGCCCCGGGCACTAGGAACCGCGCCCCCAGCCGACCTGGCACGTAATATCGCAGCTCCGCATACCGGCCTCGTACAGGCGGCCGCACACCTCAAACATCGGCAGGTTGGTCGTCGCCAGGGGGATGCCCTTCTCCCGGGCCAGCGCGATCGTCTCCTCGGGCGGTGTCTTGCCCCGCACAAAGACGATGGCCTTGATGTCGGCCATCTCGGCAGTGCGCACGGACTGCGGGTTTGTCAGCCCGGTGAAGAGGACCGATCCGGCCTCGGTGAAGGCGAGGACATCGCTCATCAGATCGGAGGCCGAACCGCACTTGAGCTCCACGTCCGGATCTGCCTCAAGAAGCATCTGGCCGTCGAGAATCGAGATCACTTCAGAGAATTTCACCTGCGCACCCCCTACAACGGCTCACTTGCTCAACCAGTCCAGCACAGGCTGGGGTGAAGAGATGTTCTTGTTGAGCAGTATCTCGCTCCCTGCAAGTTCAAAGACCAGGCCCATCAGCTGGGTCAGGTAGAGCACCGGGATCTTGATCTCGCGCCCCAGCAGGCGGGAGACGTCGCGCTGATACGAGTCCAGGTTCATCTGGCAGAGCGGACAGACGGTCGTGATACAGTCCGCCCCCTCCGCCGCGGTCAGCAGCTCGCTGACCAGTTGGACGCCGACATCCTTAGCCGTGGTGATATTGATGCCGCCGCAGCAGCGGGCCTTGAGAGCGTAGGGCAGCACCTGGGCACCCATGGCCGTGAGCACCGTATCCATCGTCGTCGGCTGGTCGGGGGCGTCGTAGGCCGGGTACGGACGCACCGTCTGGCAGCCATAGTAGGGGACTACCTTGAGGCCCTTCAGATCGCGCCGCTTGCGCGCCGCGATGGCCGCGGGCCCAATGTCGTTGGCCAGCACATCCAGCATGTGGCGAACGCGCACCTTGCCCTGGTAGACCAGGCCGGCCGCCGCCAGGACCTCGGCCACCTCGGCACGCGTCTGCGGATTGCGTTTGCAGTGCTGCTCGACCTGGTACAGGCTCAGGTAGCAGGCGCTGCACGTGGCGACGACGGTGTCCATCTCCATGGCCTCGGCCAGCGCCAGGTTGCGGGCCGGCAGCGCCAGGGAGAGCAGATAGTCGACCGCCTGCGCGGGCGAGGAGCCGCAGCAGTTCCAGTCGGGGATCTCGACCAGTTCCGAGTCCAGGGCCCGAAAGACCGCCCGGGCCGAGGTGTCGTACTCCACGGCGCTCGCTTCCAGGCTGCAGCCGGGATAGTAGGCGTATTTCATCGCGCCCCCTCCTGGCGCGCCCGGATCTCGGCCGCCTTGTCGAACATGGCCTGCATCTGATCCACCCCCTTGATCTTGTGCGGGAGCAGCGGCATCTTGCCCCGGCGCAGCAGCGCCAGCGCCATCGGCAGAAAACCTATCGCCCGCAGCGGCTTGCCGATGAGTACCTCGGGGTTCAGCATCCAGCGCATCATCGTCTCGGTCTCGTGCATCCGACCGGTGCGGCGCACAACATCCATCACCGTCTGATAGAACCGGGCGCTGTCGACCTTTTTCTCCACGCCCTTGGCCACCGACATGCGCTTCAGTGCCTGGAAGGTCTCGGTGATCGAAATGCCTCGCGGGCAGCGCACCGTGCAGGAGAAGCAGGTCGTGCACATCCAAAAGGTCTTGCTGTGCAGAACGTCCTCGTAAAGTCCCAGCTGGATCATCCGGATGAGCTGGCGGGGGTTATAGTCCATCGCATAGGCCGTGGGGCACGAGGCGGTGCAGGTGCCGCACTGGATACAGGTAAAGAGCTTGCCCTTGTCCGGGATCAGCGTCTCGGCAAATGTGTGATCCCGTGTTGCGCCTGTCAGATCGAGCTGTTCCAGGGTCATCGCTGACCACCTCCTCGCTATCGCTGTGTTGATTTGCCTACTGCTGCCAGCATGCACCGCAACGGATAGATACCAGGGGGCCTGGCGCAGACCATGTGGCACGGGGTTGTGCGAACTTGCGTATGTTAGCACAATCCCGGACAATTGTCAAGGACAAGAAGGGACAAATGTCCTCCTGCGCGGCGGAATCCGTCATGAATCACTGTCTTTCTTCTGTATTCCATCACATCTCGGCCCCTCGCTGCCGGTAACACCCACGAACAGCGGCAGGGACACGGTAAAGGTCGTGCCCCGGCCGGCCTCGCTCTCCACGCCGATGCGCCCCCCGTAACGCTCTACCAGCCCCTTGACGATGGAGAGCCCCAGCCCGGTGCCCTCGCGCTCCAGGGATTTGGCATTCTCGGCCCGGAAGAACTCTTCGAACAGGTGGGGCTGGGCTTCCTGCGGGATGCCGATCCCTGTGTCGCGGACGGTGAGCAGAACCTCCCCCCCCACCTGTCCCAGCGCGACCCCCACATGGCCTCCCGGCGGCGTATACTTGATGGCGTTGCCCACCAGGTTGACCAGGATGCGCTCGACGCCATCCGCGGTCGCCACCACAGGCAGAGCACCTTCCGCGGCCGCGACGTGCACCTCCAGGCCCCTCTCCTCGGCCACCGGCCGCAGTTGGTTAACCACCTTGAGCACGAGGGGGTTGACCACAACCGGGTGCAGTGCCTCGGCGAGGCGCTCCGCCTTGCCGGCGGCCAGGTCCAGCAGGTCGTCGATCAGCTGCTGCAAGAAGACGGCGCGCCGCTCGGCCCGCGCGATCAGCTCCTGCTGTTTCTCCGAGATCGCCCCGGCATAGCCGCCGGCGATCACCCGCAGCAAACTCTGCACGGTGGCGACCGGCGAGCGCAGCTCGTGCGTCACCGTGAGCACGAACTGGGATTTGGCCCGGTCGATCTGCTCCAGCTCCTGATAGGCCAGCGCATTGGCGATGGCCACGGCGGCCTCATTGGCGATCGCCAGGAGAAAGTCGGCCTCCCGCTCACCATAGCGCTCGCAGGCGGCGCTGTACACACGGATGACGCCGATCGCCTGGCAGCGCACGGTGAGCGGACAGCACAGGATAGAGCAGATCCCTTCCCGCTCCAGCTCTTCGGGGTACTGGATGCGGGCATCGCGCGGGGCGTCCAGCACAATCACGGGCCGGCCCTGCAGCGCCTCGCGGTCGATGCCGCTCCGCTGCAGGTCCACCGCCCCTTTCTGCATATAGTCCTCGCTGAGCCCATAGGCTGCGGCAATGCGCAGGCACCGCCCGCTTCCGTCGAGGAGGCGGATCGAGGCGCCCTTGACGCCAAAGGCCTGGGCCGTGCGCTGGACGACGGTCTGCAGAACCTCGTGCAGATCCAGCGACGATGTCGCGGCGCGGGCGATCTCGTAGAGCGTCTCCATGCGGGTATAGGCCCGCTCCAGGTCCTGGCGCAGGGCCAGCACCTCGCGGTCGGGCGGGTCCGGCGCTGTCTGGCCGGAGAGGTGCTCCTGGAACCACTGCTGAAAGGCCGTGTCGCCCGGCCGGTACAACTGCTGCACTTCGGCGGGGCGGAGTGGAAAGATCTTGACGATCCAGCCCTGTCCGTACGGCTCGCGGTGGATCAGGCGGGCGTTCTCCTGCAAGAGCGGGTTGGTGGTCACAATTTCGCCGCTGACGGCGGCCCGCAGGCGGACGATGCCAGCCTCGGTTTCCAGCGCCGTGATCTGCTCCCCCTGTTCGACCTGCCGGCCGATGCGCGGCAGCTCGATGTACAGGATCGCCCCGGCCACCTGCAAGGCGTACTCGGTCATGCCCTGCACGACCATACGGCCCTCCATCTGGATCCAGTTATGGAAGTGGTCGTAGAAACGGTCGTCGGGAAAGTCGTAGCGTCCGATACGCACTCTTCGCCTCACCCGACGAACCGGCGCACCTTTTCCAGGAGCAGTCCCGGCTCGATCGGTTTGTCCACGAAATCGTCAAAGGGCAACTCTTCCGCCGGCGGCAGGCCGGCTGCCCACTCGGTGGAGTGGATAGCCGAGATCGCCAGGATCGGCAGCCCGCGCAGCCGCTGCTCGGCCCGGATCGCGCGGGCCACGGCGAGGCCGGCCAGCGGCGACTCCATGATCAGGTCCAGCAGCACCAGGGCCGGCCGCTCCTCGCGCAGCCGTTCCAGCGCCTCGCGGCCGCTGCCGGCGACAACGACGCGGTAGCCGGCCGCCTCCAGCACCATCCGCGCCGCCGCCGCAAAGTCGGCGTCGTCGTCCACCAGGAGAACGGTACGGGATGGCGCCGTCGGCCCCGCCCCCTCGGGCAACCCGGCAACCTGCCAGTCGCTGAGCCGCTTCTCCACCTGCAAGATGTACGACGTCTGTGTGGCCTTGAGGCCCGGGATCGGCGCCACCCGCTGCGTGAGAAAGGGCAGCAGCGCGTCGCCTGACGGAAGCGCCAGACGCAGCACCAGGTCATGCGCCCCCGAGGTGTAGAGGACCTCGCGCACCTCGGCCATCGCCGCCAGTCGCTGGCCGATCTGGGTCAGCTTGTCCAGGTCGCACTGTAAGTAGACCAGCGCTTCCGTCTGCAGCCCCACCCGGCGCGGCTCCACGCAGGCGACCACCTCCACCACGCCCTCGGCGATCAGCCGCTCGACCCGGCGGCGGGCCGTGGCCTCGCTTACCTCCAGGGCGCGCGCGAGTTCAGCAAAGCCCATGCGGCCATCTCGCTGCAACAGGGGAATGATCTGGCGATCGAGGGCATCCGGTCGGTACATCGCCGCACCTCTTTGTGCCCAAAAGAACAATCTTGTCAGACATTGTACCACGAAGCGCGGATTCTGTCAAGAAGAGGGGGCGGAAAGAAGGATTCCATCATAACCGGCCAGGGGAGGAGCGGATCCGGTCGCTGAGGAGGTCGATTGGCGGAACGGCGTCGGGGAAATGAATCGGGGCGGCCACACCGGGCCGCCCCGACAAAAACCCTCCTGAGGTGAAGGACCGGGCGCAGCACCTTGGCCCGGCCCCGTAAGCTCTACCCGCCAGCCCACATCTTGACCTTGGCCAGAAGGGTGTTCGGCTCCACCGGCTTGGGCAAGAACTCGACAACGTTCAGGTACTGGTCCGTTGGGAAGGAGGCCGCGTACTGCGTATCGGTGATAGACGAGACCATCAGGATGGGGATACTGCTCAACGCCGGGTCGTCGGCGATCTTTTGCGTGGTATAGTACCCATCCAGTGGATTGGCCATCATCACGTCCATCAACACCAGGTCCGGGGCACCGCTCTGCATCTTTTCCAGGCCGGCCGCGCCAGAAGAGGCCTCGTCGACCAGGTAGCCGTTGGCCTCCAGGACCATCCGCACGCTCAGCACCAGATCGGGATCGTCGTCGACGATGAGGATTCGTTTCTTTTCCATGTCACGTTCTCCATGTCACTCTGCCCCCGGCCTATCAAGCGGGCCGAGGTCTGCATACTCCCTATCTACGCACCTCGTGACGAAAAGTTTCTTCCGCGGTGGTCGCTATCGCCCCAACGCGGCCTTGAACTCTTGCCAGTCGAACCCCGTGAGGGCCTTGAGCCCCATGTAGGCGCGGAATTTTTTCGGCTTTGCCTCGCCCGGCAGGGTCAGGACCAGGTTGTTGCCCGCGACCTCGACGCCGTCCAGCCGGATGTTGTACGTCTTTTCCAGGTTGGGTTTGCCCCAGGCGTTGAGCTGAACCAGGATCAGGCGCTGCTCGGTAACGCCGGCGTACCAGTACTTTAAGGCAAAAGCGAACAGGTTGGAGACGAGCATCATCGCCCAGAACGGGCCCGAGACCAGGTTCCCAACGCTGCGTAGGGTCTCCCCCGGGTTCAGGAGAGGAGTCATTGCTTGCCGTGCCGTATCCGCTGCTTTCATTGTACGCTCCTTGGGCGTTGCTTCAGTGTTTCCGACCAATCAGTACATCTCTTTGGATCAGGCCTTGGCCACACGAACCGCGCAGACCTTGTACTCGGGAATCTTGGCGATCGGGTCCAGGGCGGCGTGCGTCAGCCAGTTGGCCGCGGCCTCGGCAAAGTGAAAGGCCATAAAGACGATGCCGGGCTGGGTGCGCTCGGTCACCCAGGCCTTGGCCACGATCTCGCCGCGCCGCGACGTCACCCGCACCGGCTCGCCGTCGACCACGCCCCACTGCTGGGCATCCTCCGGGCTGATCTCGACCAGGGCCTCGGGATAGTGCGCGTGCAGGCCGGCCGACCGGCGGCTCATCTCGCCGCCGTGATAGTGGAAGAGCACGCGCCCCGTGGTCAGCAGCAGAGGGTACTCGGCGTCAGGCAATTCCGCGGCCGGCAGATGTTCGACCGGCATGAACCGGCCCAGCCCCCGGCTGAACTTGCCCACGTGCAAGACCGGCGTCCCCGGGTGCTCCGTGTTCGGGCAGGGCCACTGCAGCCCGCCCTTTTCCAGGCGCGTGTACCGTATGCCGCCGTAGCTGGGGGCGACGGAGGCGATCTCTTCCATGATCTGGGCCGCCGAGTCATAGTGCATCGGGTAGCCCATGCGCGTGGCCAGATCGGCAAAGACCGCCCACTCCTGGCGGGCTTCCCCCGGCGGCGGCACGGCCGCACGCACCCGCTGCACGCGCCGCTCCGTGTTGGTAAAGGTGCCGTCCTTCTCGGCAAAGGAGGGCGCCGGCAGGATGACGTCGGCAATCTTGCTCGTGGCCGTCGGGAAAATGTCCTGCACCACCAGAAAATCGAGCTGCTCCAGCGCTTCCTGCGCGTGGTGCAGGTCGGGGTCGCTCATCAGCGGGTCCTCGCCCATCACGTACAGCGCCCGGATCCGCTTGTCGTGCATGGCGTTGACCATGTCGGTCACCGTCATGCCGACCTTGTCAGGCAAGCCCTGGACACCCCAGGCGGTCTCGAACTTGGCCTTGACCTCGGGGTTGGTGACGACCTGGTAGGCCGGGTAGACGTTGGGCAGGCCGCCCATGTCGCAGGCCCCCTGGACGTTGTTCTGGCCGCGGAGTGGGTTGACGCCGCCGCCGGGCACGCCCATGTTGCCCAGCAGCATCTGCAGGTTGGCGCAGGCCATCACGTTGTGCGTGCCGGTGATGTGCTGGGTGATGCCCATGGCGTAGAGGAGCGCGCCGGGCCGGTTCTCCGCCATCAGGTGCGCCGCCTTGACGATGTCGGCAGCCGGCACGCCAGTGATCTCGGCGACGCGCGCGGGCGTATAGTCGATCAATACCGCCCGCAACTCGTCGAACCCCTCGGTCCGCAGCGCCACGAAATCGCGATCGTAGAGCCCCTCCTCCACGAGGACGTGGGCGATCCCGTTCAGCAGTGCGATGTCGGTGCCGGGGCGATGCGGCAGGTAGAGGGTGGCATAGTCCACCAGGTCGATGCGCCGCGGGTCGGCGACGATCAGGATCGCGCCGCGTTTGCGCACGGCCTGGCGCACCTTGGTGCCGATCACGGGATGCTGCTCGGTGGTGTTAGACCCGATCACAAAGAAGCAGCGCGCATCCTTCGCCAGGTCGGCGATCGAGTTGGTCATTGCCCCGCTGCCAAAGGTAGTGGCCAGACCGGCCACGGTGGGGGCGTGTCAAAGGCGGGCACAGTGGTCAATATTCGGTGTACTGAGGACCGCGCGGGCCCATTTCTGGGCCACATAGTTGTCCTCGTTCGTGCACTTGGCCGAGACGAGGACGCCGATCGCGTTGGGTCCCGACTCGGCCTTGATCTCGCCCAGGCGCCGGGTGATCAGGTCGAGCGCTTCGTCCCAGGTCGCTTCGACCAGGACGCCGTCCTTGCGGATGAGAGGTTTTGTCAGGCGGTCGGGATGGTGAACAAAGTCCCACCCGAAGCGCCCCTTGACGCAGAGCGCCATCCCATTGACCGGCGCGCTGGGGTTGGAGGTAACCTTGACGACGCGGCCGTCCTTGACATTCAGGTCGAAATTGCAGCCCACGCCGCAGTAGGAGCAGGTCGTGGTCACCTTCTGCATCTCCCAGAGTCGGCCGATGCCGATCGCCGCGCGCTCCATCAGCGCCCCGGTCGGGCAGTAGGCCACGCACTGGCCGCAGAACTCGCAGATGGACTGGTCGTAGGGGACATCCAGTCCGGCAACGGGGTGGGCCCCAAAGCCCCGATAGCCCTTGCCGATCGCCAGCCGGCCCTGCACCTCGGCACAGGCGGTGGTGCAGCGCCAACAGCCGATGCACTTGTCATAGTCCCGCGCGATAAAGGGGTTGTCGTCGGCGATCCAGTGATAGTGCTGCGTCTGGCCGCTGAAACGGGTCTCCTTGACGCCCAGCTTATAGGCCAGGTCCTGGAACTTGCAGGCGCCGGCCTGGTCGCACGTCATGCAGTCGCGCGGATGCTCGGAGAGGAGCAGCTCGATCATCAGCTTGCGCATGCGCTGCACCTTTTCCGTATCGGTGCGCACGATCATCCCGTTGGCCACCTGGAGGGTGCAGGACGCCTGGAGGACGCGCTGGCCCTCGACCTCCACCAGGCACAGGCGGCAGGCCGCGTTGGGTGGCAGGTCGCAATGGTAGCACAGGGCCGGGATCTCGATCCCCACCTGGCGGGCCGCCTCCAAGACGGAGGTGCCCTCCTCGGCATAGGTCTGTCTTCCGTCGATCGTCAACTCTACCAAAGCCATCGCTTCCTCCTATGGTTTGCAGGCGCTGCAGCCGCCCTGTTCGATGTGCCGGCGCAGGTCATCGCCAAAGTGTTTGAGCAGGCTGCCCAGCGGCACGGCGATGGACTGGCCCAGCGCGCAGAAGGGGCCATCGGCAAAACCCTCGACGAGCGCGGCGAGCAGGCCCAGATCCTCGGGCCGACCGCGGCCGGCCGCGATGCCCTCCAGCAGCTCGAACGCGCGCAGCGAACCAATGCGGCAGGGCACACACTTGCCGCACGATTCGTGGCGGAAGAAGCGCATGATTGCCACCCCGAACTCGGCGGCGCAGGCAGTGCCCGCGGCGACCACCAGCACGACGCCCGACCCCAGGGAGACACCCTGGCGGCCAGAGGTATAGTCGAGCGGTATATCGAACAGGGCGGGAGGGACGACGGTGCTGGCCGTGCCGCCGGTCTGGATCAGTAGGATCGGCCGGCCACCCACGACTCCGCCGCCGTAACGGTCGATCAGCTCGCGCAGCGTCAGGCCAAAGGGCACCTCGACGGCTCCCCGGCGGTTGACATCGCCCATCAGCTGAAAGACCTTGGTCCCGGGCGAGGCCTTGGTCCCCAGGGAGCGGTACCACTCGGCGCCGCGGAGGATGATCGCCGGAACGTTGCAGAGCGTCTCGACGTTGTTGACGGCGGTGGGCTTGTTCCACAGGCCCCGCTGCGGCGGGTAGGGCGGTCGAATGCGGGGCTCGCCGCGCTTGCCCTCCAGCGACTCGATCAGGGCCGTTTCCTCGCCGCAGATATAGGCCCCGGCGCCGCGGTGAAGGTGGATGTGGAAGGAAAAGTCGTGTCCCAGGCAGCGCTCGCCCAGGATGCCGGCCTCCTCCGCCTGGTGGATGGCCCGCTCCAGGCATGCGGCGGACTCAAGATACTCGCCGCGGATATAGATGTAGCCGGTATGGGCGCCGATCGCATAGCCCGCGATGGCCATCCCTTCCAACAGGAGGTGCGGGTCGCCCTCCATCACCAGGCGGTCCTTGAAGGTGCCCGGCTCGGACTCGTCGGCGTTGCAGATGACATACTTGACGTCTCCGACCGCCTGGGCGGTGAAGCGCCACTTGAGGCCGGTGGCAAAGCCGGCCCCGCCCCGTCCTTGCAGGCCGGAGGCCAGGACCAGCTCGATCACCTGCGCCGGCTGCATCTCCGCCAGAACCTTGCCCAGCGCCCCATAGGCCCCGGCGGCGCGCGCGTCCTCCAGGGAATCGGGCCGGATCCGCCCGACGCGGTCCAGCACAACGCGCATCTCGCCGGGGAGCGGCGGGGGCAGCACGGGGTTGGGGGACGCCGCGGCCGGCCGGCCTTCCCGGTAGGAGGCCAGGATCGCGGTCGCCTGCTCCACCGTCACCCCAAAGTAGAGGGTGTCGTCCACCTGCAGTACCGGGCCCTCGGCGCAGTGGCCCAGGCAGCTGGTTTTCTCCAGGGTAAAAAGACCGTCGGCAGTGGTCTGGCCATAGTCGACGCCCAGCACCTCGGGGAGGGCACAGCGCAGCGCGGCCCCGCCCTCGACGTGGCAGGGCGGGCTCTCGCAGACGCGGACGGTGTGCCGGCCGCGCGGGCGCACGCTGAGCATCGAGTAGAAAGTGGCCGCGCCATAGACGGTGCTCTCGGGCACCGTGAGCGCGCGCGAGACGGCCTGGAGAGCCTGGGGCGAGAGGTAGCCCAACGCGTGGTCCGCCTCGCGCAGCGCGGAGACCAACTCATACGGCCGGCCGACGTAGGGTTCCAGGACCTCCTGGAGCCGGGTGCTCTCCAGCTCGGTCAAGGCTGTCGCAGCCATCTACACCTCCTCGTGTTAGACGCCAAAAGCACTTGTAGTCACAAAGACGAGCGAATCATATCACAAGGGCAGGGGCATGTCAAACCTGGCACAGTGCCCCGCGGCTGGGCCAATAAACCAGCGCCGACTGCACCCCGCGCGGCCAAAGGTAGCCGCCATCCCGGTAGACCAGGTGCCGGCGCAGCATGTCCGCCAGGTAGTCGTCGTGCCGACCGTCCGCCTCGAGGTCGAAGCGGTGCTTGACATCGGCCAGCGCTTCCTCCATGCTGGCGTGGCGCCACGGCTCCCACAACCCCACGTCCTCCAGCAACACGTTGGCATAGATGCCCATCTGCAGCAGGACATTGTAGGCAATCTGAAAGTTGGCGCTGTCGTGGGGCTGCCCCCAGATGCGCATGGCCAGTTGGGCCATCAGCCCGTCAGAGACCGGCGCCCGCAGCAGCATGAAACATGTGCGCCGGGTCACCTCCTCCATCCGCCGGACAAAGGGCACCAGGTCGGGGCAGGCATACATGGCATGCGCACAGAGGGAGATGTCGTGCTCCGGTACCTCGACCTCGGGCCAGGAACCCTGGACGATCGTCACGTTCGTGATGTCCGCGGCGGCCAGGTTCTCGCGCATCACCTCGATCATCGCCGCCGAAGGTTCCACGGCGGTGACGTGGCGCGCATGCTGGGACAGCAGCATCGCCCAGGCCCCCGTCCCCGCGCCGATATCCACCACCCTAGCTCCCGGGCAGGCCTGCACCTCAGCGACCACCCGAGTACGGCTGGAATCGGGCGCTGCCCAGCGCCGCCGGATCTGGGCGTCAAACTCCCGCGCCCGGGTCCGCCAAATGTCTCCCTCCCGCTCTTCCTGTTTGTGGTAGGTGGCGCGCAGGTGCATCTCGGTCAGCTCGCGCCACAGCTGCGCCCAATCCACCGCCTTGTCCATGGAGCCTCCTGGTGCTGGCCTGAAAACAGGCTCATCCCTGCGCCGGCGCCCCGCGGCCGGGGCCTACCTGGTGCAGGACCCGCGCCAGGCAGCCCTCCACTTCAAAGGGGTTCGACTGCGATTCGCTCCGCACAGGCATAGACGATAAAGTGATCCCGGCGCAGCCGGCCGATTACCGTGCACTGCCCCTGCACCGCGAGCTCGATCGCTAGCGACGTCGGCACGGAGAGCGTCCCGACCAACGGCACGCCCAGCCGCAGCGCCTTGGCGACGACCTCGTGGCTGGCCCGCCCGGTCGCCAGGACCGCCATGCGCGCCAACGGCAGGCCGTGGATCAGCCCCGCCCCCATCACCTTGTCCATCGCATTGTGCCGGCCGATGTCCTCGGCCAACGCCTGGGCCGTGCCGTCGAGGGCAAAGAGGCCGGCCCCATGCACCCCCCCACTCTGCCGGTAGGTGCCCGGCATACGGCGCAGCGCCCGCGCCATCGCCAGGATCGCCTCCGCCGAAACGCGCGGCACCCCGGCCAGCGGCAGTTGCGGCAGGGCCAGTGTCTCCAGGTTGATCTCGACGCTGCCGCACCCCGAGCGGACCCGCCGCACGCTCTGCAAGCTCTCGCGCACCCCCTCCGGCCGGACCTGGAGGCGCACGACGGCGCCCGGCCCGCTCTCCTCGTCAAGAAACGCCTCGTCGCGGCAGTACTGTACCAGCAGAATGTCGCTAAACGAGGCGACCAGCCCCTCGCTCACGCAAAAACCGACGGCCAACTCGCGCTCCATCCCCGGCAGAGACATCAGGGATGCGGCCGGCCGGCCGTTGATCTGCACCAGCAGCGAGCGTTCCACCGGAACGGGTACCTGGACCGCTTGCGACCCACACGGGGAGATTTCGTGCCCGTCAACTCGGACGACATTGGGAGCCTGGCTCATGGGCAGTTCCTCTGTGCGATTCGCCCTATTCTACCACAGGGCACCGGAGAGCGTCAAACGGAAAGGCTGCGAGTGCTTGACGCCCGCCCGTCGATTTGCTATACTAAAGCCCACCGCTCGGTCCCAGGAGGTCCCACCATGCCGATCAAGATCCTGGTTACCGGTGCCACCGGCTACATCGGACGGAGCCTGATCCCCCGGCTCCTCGAGGCGGGCTACCCCGTGCGCGTGCTGGTCCGCGAGCCGGACAGGCTGCGCGGCCGCGCGTGGCTGGAGCAGGTGGAGGTGGTCCAGGGGGATGTCCTCGTGCCAGCAACCCTCCCGCCGGCCATGGAGGGCATCGCCGTCGTCTACTACCTGATCCACAGCCTCTACGCCGGCGTCGATTTCTCCCCGCTGGACATGCAGGCGGCCCGCAACTTGGGCCACGCCGCCCGCGTGGCCGGCGTGCAGCGCATCATATACCTCGGCGCCCTGGGCGATCCCGCATCGAAACTCTCCCCGCACCTGCGCTCCCGCCAGGAGACCGGCCACGCCCTGCGCGAGGCCGGCGTGCCGGTCACCGAGTTCCGCGCCGGCATCATCATCGGCTCCGGCAGCGGCTCCTTTGAGATGATCCGCTACATCACCGAACGGATCCCCCTCCTGGTCTGCCCGCCCTTGATCCTCAGCCGCGTCCAGCCGATCGCCATCCACAACGTGCTGGACTACCTGGTCTCGGCGCTCCAGACGCCGGCAAGCGTCGGCCGGATCGTCGAGATCGGCGGGGCCGACGTGCTGACGTATGGCGACACGCTCCGCGGCTATGCCCGCGCCCGCGGCCTGCGCCGCCGGCTGCTCCGCGTGTCCCTGATCTCCCCCCAGCTCGCCGCCGCCTGGGGCAGCGTCCTGACACCCGTCTCCTATCGCATCGCCCAGCCGCTCTTCGAGGGACTGCACAACGAGGTGGTCGTCCGCGACAGGCTGGCCCAGGAGCTATTTCCCCACATCCAGCCGCTCGACTACCAGACCGCCCTGCTGCTGGCCCTCGCCCAGCTGCACCCGAAACAGGTCGACACCAGCTGGATCGACGCCCAGGCCGGCCTCGCCGACCAGCCCGTTTCCTCCACGACCCGCGTCGCCGAGGGCATGCACATCGATCGCCGCTGCCGGACGATCGCGGCCCATCCCACCGTCGTCTGTTCGATCCTGGCGGGGCTCGGGGGCGAGATGGGCTGGCTCTATGCCAACTGGGCCTGGCGCATGCGCGGCTTTGTCGACCACCTCCTGGGCGGCGGCCACTACGGCCGGACCTGCGCCGACCCGCACGATATCCGCGTGGGCGACATTCTGGACTTTATGCGCGTCGAGTCGCTGGAGCCTGGGCAGCTCGTGAGGCTGCGCGACGAGTACAACCCCGCGGGCAACTTTTGGCTGCAGTGGGAGGCCCACCTCCTGCCGGACGGCCGCACCCGCCTGAGCCAGACGATCTTTTTCGCCCCCCGGGGCCTGCTCGGCCTGGCCTACTGGCTCCTCTTCTACGGCCTCCACGCGCGCATCTTTACCGGCCTGCTGCGCGAGATCGGCCGCAAGGCAGAGTCCCGCTGCGGCAATTCCCGAGAATAGCCCCGGCGGTGCGGCCCTGTAGCGTGCTCCCCACCAGGATGCCGTTGGCCCAGTACCGGCCTGTGCCGCCCGACGGCAGCAGGTCGTACGTGGCGGCCTGGCCATAGGGCAGGCGCGCCACCTGCACCACGCGCCCGCCGTCGAGCCGGTCGCCCACCCGGAGGTCGCCCAGCGGCCGGCCGGCCGCCGTCGGATGGCCCGGAGAAGCATAGAGCTCCCGCCCGTCGTCCAGCAGCACGTGGACCAGCCTGTGGCCGGCCGGCGCCGGCACGCGCGCGGTCGCCACGACCACGGCCATGCGGCGCACGCCGGCCGCGTCGGCCGTCCAGACGGCGTCGCCGTCCCGCAGTTCCTCCACCGCGGCCGGCCCCCGCGGCGTGTCGATCCACGTCCCGACGGCCAGGCAGCGAGGACAGGAGACCGCCGTGGGCTCGCGCCCCACAACGGTGATCGCGCCCCCCCCGTCGATCGTCCCCGTGACGAGAAAGCCAGCCCCTTCCGCGTCGGCAACCTGGAACTGGAACCGGTATCCCGCCCCGGCGGGCTCCAGTTCCAGCGCTGCCAGCCGCTTGTGCTCGCGGTAGATCGCCAGCTGCTCCTCGCCGCCAAAGGAGGTGCGGCCGGCCCACCCGCAGTGCTCCAGGATCGCCTGAAACTCGGCAGCGTCGGCCTGCAGCGCGGGAAAACGCTCGCGCGCCAGCTCGGCCTCGTCGCCCCGGGCCACCGGGTAGGCGTCCGGGTCGCAGAAGAAGAAATCGGGAAACTCGTCCAGTAGCCGGTACTTGAGCACGGCCGGGGCGAGGGCGGCGGGACGCTTGGGGGTGTCGGACGGCACCGGCGGCGCCGTGTCGGTGGCTGCTACAGGGCCCGGGGTATTTTCCACAACGGCCGACGGCAGCGGGGTCGCCGGGCCGGCGGACGGCACCGTGCCGCAAGCGGCGAGGGTGAGGGCCCCTGCGAGAAGAACGACCATGCTGACAGATACTGCCTTTCGAGGGACGAAAGGCCAGGGGGGCCGCCGCTTCCCGCCGGCTACGCAACAGGTCCTGACAGACCGCGTGGGGGACAACTTGCTGGGCATGCGCACCTCCTGAAGAAAATCAACGGCCGGTACCTGGGCGATCCGGTACATGCAAAGCCCGGCTTTGTCCTTGGCGCTCGCGCCACCGACAACCAGGGCCCCGATGGGGCCCCGGGGCCGGTCTCGTCCATCCTGCTGCCAGGCAGGCACAGCACCCTGTTGAAAAAGGCCGGGGAGCCTGCTATAATACGCCCACCAATGGTCCCCGCGGAGGTGTTCCATGCCCTTTCCGAAACCGTTCTATCGCTGGCGTCCACACCCCTGGCACGGGCTCGAGGTGGGGCCGGACCCGCCGCGCGTTGTCCACGCCTATATCGAGATCACACCCTTTGACCTGGTCAAGTACGAGATCGACAAGGTGACCGGTTACATCCGCGTCGACCGGCCGCAGCGCACCTCCTCGCTCCCACCGACGCTGTACGGCTTCATCCCGCGCACCTACTGCCACCGCCGCGTGCAGGCCCTCTCGCCCCAGGCCACCGGCGGCGACGGCGACCCCCTGGACATCTGCGTCGTGAGTGAGCGCCCGCTGGCCCGCTCCGAGATGATTCTGAATGCCCGCGTCATCGGCGGCCTCCAGGGGATCGACGGCGGCGAGGCTGACGACAAGATCATTGCCGTCCTGGAAAAGGACGAGGTCTGGGGCGACGCCGCCGACATCTCCGATCTGCCGGTCGCCCTGGTCGAGCGCCTGCGCCACTACTTTAGCACTTACAAAATGGTGCCCGGCCACGAGGCCCAGATGGTGATCGAACGGATCTATGGCCGCGACGAGGCGCTCCAGGTTGTGACCGCCGCCATCGCCGATTACGAGGAAGAGTTCGGAAGCTAACCGGCCGCTTCCCACATCCGCAGCACCTCTTCCGGGGCGCAGAGTTCTTCCTCGTCGTCGGCGGATGCCATGTTGGGCCGCTCGATGGTGCACGTCCCCGCGAGGAGCGGCCGCCCCACCATGCCGTGGAAGCGGCACTCGGTGAACCGGGTGTCCTGCAGCTGCCGGCCGGCGATGTTGACCCCCCGCAGGTCACACCGCCAGAACCAGGTGTTTGTCGTCGTGCAGAGGTTGTCCATCTTGACGAAGCGCATGTCGGCGCCGCGCAGGTCGCAGGACTCGAGGGTGGCGTTGTCCAGGGTGGCATCGTAGAACAGAGCCCCGCGGAATGAAGATCCTTTGAGAACGGCCGCCGTGAAATCGGCCCGGTCCAACAGCGCCCCGCTGAAATCGCAGTTGGCGATTTCGGCCATCTTGAGCCGGGTGATGCGCAAGTCGGCCCGGACAAAGGCGCAGCCGTCGAGGCGCGACCGGTCTAGATCGGAGCTGACGAACCCGGCGCCGTCCAGCACGCAGTCCTCCAACTCCAGACCGGACAAGATGGAGTAGGTCAGGTTGGCCTGGCGCAGGGAGCAGCGCATGAAGCGCGCCCTGGCGATCTGGGTGCCGCGCGCGGGCAGATCATCGAGCCGACAGCCCTCGAGCACCAGGCGCGTGCCCCCCTGGTCGCGCAGCCAAAGGCCGTGCTCGCGCAGGATCTGGCGGCTGATGTGCTGGCTCCACGTTCCACGATAGATCATCACCTACCCTCCCCGCGCGGCCAACTCGCGAAACCCCACCATCTGTTTCACCGGCAATTCCTCCTGTCGCGCAGCAAATGAGAAACCGGGCTGCCGCTGTACCGCATCATCCCGCGTCAAAGTGCGCCGCGCGAGGCCGGAGGATCCGGCCTCGCCGCGATCGGCTATCAACCATTGTACTGCAACCGGGGAGTGCTGGCAAGTGGCCGCCCCACGGCGCCGGAAACGGCCAATGCCGCGCCCCACTCGACCAGCCATTCCCAGGGGCCGCCCGGCGGTCCGCCGGCCGCGCACAACAGCACCCGCTGTTTGACAGCGCCCCTCGGGCGTGCGATAATCGCCAGGGACATTTCCGGCCGCCGGCGGGTCGAGCCTGACGGCCAGCGGCCGGAAGTGTTTGACCGCCAACTAACGAACCAGGATGACGCGCTATGCCACCTTCCACCTCCCGCCCCCCCTCTACCCTGGCAATCTGGGCCGCCCTGGCGGCCGTGTACGTCGTCTGGGGCTCCACCTACCTGGCGATCCGCTACGTGGTCGCGGGGCTCCCGCCGTTCCTCTCGGCGGCGGCCCGCTTCCTCATCGCCGGCGCCGTCCTCTTTGCCTGGCGCCGGCTCCGCGGTGACCCCGCCCCCACGCTCCGGGAATGGCGTTCGGCCGCCCTCATCGGCGCCTTTCTGCTCGTCGGGGGCAACGGGGGCCTCGTCTGGGCCGAGCAGCGCGTGCCGTCCGGCGTGGCCTCGCTGCTCGTCGCCATGTCGCCCCTGTGGATGGCGCTGATCGACCTGGTCTTTCCCGGCAGCCGCCGGCCACGCCCCTGGGTCCTGCTGGGCGTGCTCGTCGGGTTTGCCGGCATCGTCGTGCTGATCGGCCCGGAGCAGCTGCTGGGCGGCACGGGCGAGGTGGACATGCTCGCGGCGGGCGTGGTCGCGGCGGCCTCCCTGGCCTGGTCCGCGGGCTCGCTCTACAGCCGCAAGGCGGTCCTGCCGGCCTCGCCACTCCTGGGCACCGGCATGGAGATGCTGGCCGGCAGCGCCGGCCTCCTGCTCCTGGGGACGGCGGCCGGCGAGTGGGGCCGGCTGGACGTCGCGGCGGCGCCGACCAGCTCGTGGGTCGGCCTGGCCTACCTGATCGTTTTTGGTTCCTGGGTGGGTTTCTCCGCCTACACCTGGCTCCTGCGCGCGGCCCCCACTTCCCTGGTCTCGACCTATGCCTACGTCAACCCCCTGGTGGCGGTCTCCCTCGGCTACCTGCTCGGGGGCGAGGACCTCTCCCCGCGCATCCTCCTGTCCACCGGGCTCGTCGTGGGCGCCGTGGCCCTGATCACGGCGCTGCAGCCCCGCGGCGCTGCCCCGGCCGCGGCGGGCGGCGCTACACCGCCCCAAAACCCCACGCGATCAGGGCGATGACAGCTGCCGCCGGCAGCAGCCAGCGGGTGTACCGCTGCGCCGCCTCGGGCTGGATCGGCCGGTAGCCGCCGGCCTCCCCCAGGACCAGGGCCGCCAGGCCGGCCGCCGCCGCGAGCAGCGGCGGCCAGGCCGACTGCTCCGCGGGAAAGAGCCCGCTCCCGCGCAGCGCCACCGCCACGAACCCCAACGACGCCACCAGTTCCAGAAACTCGACGCCGCGGTAGAGCGCCAACACCCGACCGCTGACCCCGGCCAGCGGCGACTCCAGGGCGTCGTGATCCCACAACGCCCCCGGCAGCGTCGCCAGCCAGATCACCGCCGTGCCCAGGCCGACGACGACGCTGCGCAGGCTCGCCGTAACGTCTGGATAGAGGGTGAAATCGCCGGACAGGAGCGGCAGGGCCGCGCCGGCCAGCAGCATGGGCAGCAGCCGGGCCAACTCGAGCGGCGCCTGGCGGCGGGCCCCCCGGGCGGCCGGCGCGGAGCCCGTCAGGCCGGCCGCGGCCAGGCGGGCCAGCGCGGGGACGGTCAGCAGGAGGAGGTACAACACCAGCCCCAGGGCCAACTCCCGCCCCGGCCACCAGCGGGGCCAGGGGAGCAGCCCCAGCGCCCCGCCGAGCGCCGCCGCCGCCCACAACGCGGGCCAGGCCGCCAGCGGCGCCGGCCGCTCCGGCCCGGGCGCCGCCTTTCCGGCCAGCCGCACGAGCTCGCCCCACGGCTGCCACGGCGGCGGGGCCGGCCGGCGGCCGGCGCGTCCCGCCAGCCACGCCGCCAGCCCTCGCAGCAGCCCCCCCACCACCAGCCCAGCCACCAGGCCCGGCACAACCAGGCTGCGCACCAGCGCCTCCACCAGCGTCATTGGGGCTCCTCCTGCCGGCGCCGGCCCTGCCAGGCCGCCTCGACGGCCGCCAGGATCGCCTGCGGCGCAGGGGGACAGCCCGGCACCACCGCCTGGCCGCCGCCCTCCCACGCGCAGTCGCCCAGGAGGACACGGACGCACGGAGACGCCGGGGCCTCCGCCACGCGCTGCACCTCCTCCGCCAGCGGCGCCGGCACCGGGCCGCATACGACCAGCACGTCGGCGTGCGCCGGCGTCTCCACGACGCGGATCCCCCGGCCGGCCGCCCCATACGGCCGGGTCAGCGCGGCGCGGGCCTCCTGGGCGCACCCCCCACAGCCGGCGCATTCCAGCAAAAAGAGGTTGAGCGATTGACTGGGCACCGATCTAGCCTCCCACTGCCGCCCGCAGCACATCCATGATCGACTGCGGATACAGCCCCAACACCAGCAGCGTCACGATCAACACCCCGATCGCCAGCTGGACCGGCCGGGGCACCAGGCGGTAGGAAACCGTCTGCTCGGTCGGCAGCAGCGCCGGCCAGAGTGCCCGTACCGCCGCCACCAGGAAGAACGCCGTCGCCACCAGGACGCCCGCGACATAGAGCCAGCCCCGCTCGAGCGCCACGCCGTAGAGCGGCCAACGCGCGGCGAACCCCAACAGCGGCGGGATCCCCGCCAGGCTCAGCGTGGCGACCACCAGTCCCAACGTCACCAGCGGCATGCGGTAGGCCACGCCGACCAGCCCGGCCACGTCGTCCCGCCCCGTGCTCCATTCCAGCGTGCCGACGCAGGTTAGCAGCAGGACCAGGGCCAGCCCGTGGTGCACGATCAGCAGAAACCCCGCCCGCAGCGACGCGGGTTCCATCAGGCTAAAGGCGAACAGGATCAACGCAATATCGTACGAAGAGGCATAGGCCGCCAATCGTTTCAGCCGATCCTGCCCGACGGCCAGCACGGCGGCCAGGATCGCGGCGACGACCGCGCCCCCGGAGAGCCAGAGCATGCCCTCCGGGTTGTCCAGCATCAGCCGCGGCGACTGCATAAACTCCCGCCCCAACAGCAGCAGCGCGGCCCCCTGCACCAGCGACACCAGCGTGCTCGTCATGGCCGTCGAGGCGTGGCCGGCCAGGTCGGGAAACCAGAGGTGAAAGGGTACCACGGCTGTGCCCAACCCGAACCCTACCACGAGCAGGCCAAAGCCCAGTCGCATGTAAGCCGCCTGCTGCGACGCGTCGGCAAAGGCGCTGAGGATCAAAAAGCCCAGGACCAGGGTGCTGCCCGAGAGGACCATCATGATCAGGTATTTGATCCCGGCCATGAGCGCCGGGGTCGGCAGCAGGCCGATGGGCTCGTGGGGCAGGTCGACCAAGCCCAGGACGACAGCCAGCCCGATCACCTCCAGCAGCAGGGCGATGACAATAGGGTCGTCCAGCAGGACAATGGCGCAGCTGATCCCCAGGACAAAGAGGATAATCGGGATCGGCAGCTCGCCCTGCTGCAGCGCATAGGTGCTGAGGATGATCAGGGCGGCCAGAAAGAGAAAGGCATAGACAAAGAGCTGCCCCAGCTGATCCAGGGAGAGCACCGCCCCCGGCAGCCAGACCGTCTGGTTCGGCAGGATGAAGCTGCCGATGTAGCCCTCCAAAAGGATCGCCAGGCCGGCCGCCCACAGCACCAGCCGGCGATACCGCCCCAGGAGATAGGCGTACAGGGCCGTGATAATGGGCAGCAGGATCAACAGTAGCTGCAGCATCGTTCAATCCCACTCGTCCGCTGCCGGCAGGGTCCACCGCTGCAGGCGCAGGTAAAAGAGCTGGGCCAGGTAGGCCGAGCCGAGCGCCACCAGGATGCTGACCGCGCTCAACAGGCCGATGGCCAGGAAGCCGCCGCTGCGCGACAAGGCCGTATAGAGCAGGTCCACGCTGGCGATACAGAGCAGCAGGCCCACGCTGACCTCCTGAATCTCCTGGGCCAGCAGGATGATGAGGATGCCCGAAAGCCCCAGCCAATACCAGACCAGGTCCACGTACAGCCACAGGCCCCACACCGGGCTCTCCGGCAGCGAGGGCGAACGGACCAGGGGATAGAGGATCCCCAGGGCGTGCGTCGCAATGACCAGCACCGCCAGCGCCGCGATCGGCAGAAGGTAGTTGGCCAGGCGGAAGCGCTCCTGCTCCCCGCGCCGCGTCGCGCGGCGTACGGCCCAGCGCAGCCGGGCCGCCGTGATCTCGTCCAGAGCCTGCTCGTCGTTCTGCAGGAGCCGCCGGCGCGAGACCACGGTGATGCCCAGGATGGCCACCACGGTAAAGCCCGTCACCGCCTTGACCAGGACGACCTGGCTCACGGCGATGGGGCCGATAATCAGGTCGGGCTGGACGAAGGGGAACCAGGACAGGAGGATGCACAGCAGTGCATACTGCCCCACCAGCCCGACCAGGGTGATCCACCAGTTACGAAAGACGATCAGCAGGCTGCCGAACAGGACAAAGCCGGCCCAGAGCAGCAGCGCCGGATCGAGGTGCAGCGGTCCGATATCCATAGGGCCCTCTAGCCGGTCAGAACGACGACCATCACCACGGCCGCGACCAGGACGACGAGCAGAAAATAGGCCGTGTGCCGCTCCAGGAAGGTGACCAGCCCCTGGAGGGCAACGGCGAGAAAGGCCGCGGCCCGCCCCAGGAGGCGGATGAGCGGCGCCGGCCGGCCGATCCAGGCCAGCCAGCCGGTCTCGTGGGGCAGGACGGGCACCGCCTCTTGCAGCGGTCCAGGAGCGGCCTCCGGCACCGGCCCGGCGTGCCGGCGCAGCGCCCCGCTCCACCACCCCCCCAGGCCGGCGACGAGGAGCAGCACCAGGGCCCACGCCGGCAGCCAGCCGGCGAGCGGCCGCAACGCCTCCCCCACACCGCCGCTCAACGGGCCGGCGAGCGGCCCGATCGCCCGGTCCAGCAGGGCCGGCCCGGCCCACGGGGCGGCCACCCCGCAGCCATTCAGCAGCGTCACCAGGCCGGCGACAGCGTACTGCGCCAGCCGCTCCCAGCGCCGGTTGGGGAGCGCCCCCGCCGGCAGCAGCGTCCAACCCCGCCACAGGTAGGCCAGGGCCAGCGGCACCGCCAGCAGGAGCAGCGGCACGTACCAGGTCCGGCCGGCCGCGGCCAGCCCCAGCACGAGCAGCCAGCGCCCCACGAAACCGGCCGTGGGGGGCAGCCCCACCGCGCCCCACGCCCCCACCAGGAAGAGCGCCTGCCGGGCCGCCCGGCCCGGCCCGGCGCTCGACAGCGCCAAGTGCAGCGCCACCTTGCTCACAAGCAGGTCCAGCAGCAAAAAGAGGCCGGCCGCCGTCCCCAGCGGGCTGTCCAGCCCCAGCGCCACCCAGACCAGACCCAGGCGCGCGACCGTGTCGCCGGCCTGCACCCGCCGGCCGCTCTCCTGGCGCAGCGCGAGGGCGCTCCCCAAAAAGACCACGGCACACCCGGCCGCCATGGCCACGTCACGCGGCGCGTGGGCGCCGCTCAACGACAGGAAACGCAGCCAGAGATACGGGCCGGGCAGCAGCAGCCAACTGCCCAGGAGCAGCGTGCTCACCGGCCCGGGGCTCTCCGCCAGCGCCAGCGCCCAGCCCTGGAACGGCACCAGGGCCATCCGCACCCAGATGGTCACCATGAGGAGCGCCAGCGACAACGGGGTGACGACGTCCGCCGTGAGCCGGGCCATCTGCCATGTGCCGGCCGCCTGGCCGATCTGCAGCAGCGCAAAGAGCAGGGCGAACCCGGCCAGGTGCTGGGCCCCCATGGCCCACTCGGCGATGCCCGCGGTCGGCAGCGCCGCCCGGCGGTAGGTCGCCAGAAAGTAGGATGCCGCGATCAAGAGCTCCCATGCGGCATAGGTCAGCAGCAAGTCGGCGCTGGCAATCAGGTGCAGAAAGAGCCCCAGCAGGAGCAGCACCCACGGGGCCAGGGGGCCTTCTTCTGCGGATGCGCCCAGCCCCATCCACAGCAGGAGGAGCACCGCGGGTACGACGGCCAGGAGCGCAAACGCCTGGGCCAGGGCATCGTAGCGATAGGCGAGGGTGACCGCGCGGCCCGTTTCGGAAAACCATTCGGCCAGGACACCGTCCACCGGGTCCGCAGGCAGCAGCAGCACCACCACGGCGCCGAGCCCCACCGCCAGCGCCGCCCAGGCCAGCCAGCGGGGCCGCAGCCAGCGGCCGGCCAGCAGGAGCGCGCCGCCGCCGCCCAGGAGGATGAAGATGGCCAGGAACAAGGGCTGCGTCAACACCGGGTCACCTCAACAGGCAGGAGGAGCAGAGCCCCAGAGAAGCCACGATCGCGCCGGCCAGCTCCAAGCGCTGGCCCAGCAGGGTCTGCGGCAGGGCCGCCAGGTGGGCCGGCGTGGAGGGGGTGCGCCACAGGCCGGCCAGCTTGCCGTCGGGGCCGACCTGCACGCGCACGACCAGGGGGCCGGCCGGCGATTCGACCCGCGCGGGGCCCTCTCCGCCGGGCATGTCCCCCACCTCGACGCGCACCGGGCCCCCGGGCAGCGCCGCCGCCGCGGCCTCCACGAGCCGCAGGCTCTCCATGGCCTCCAGGACCAGGACCATCCACCGCGAAAAGGCGTCGCCGCCGCCCTGGGTGACCAGCTGCGGCGCCAACTCGCCGTAGGCGGCATAGGGTTGGTCGCGCCGCAGGTCGCGGTCGCCCTCGGTGGCCCGCAGTACGGGGCCGCCCACACCGCTCTCCTCGGCCTGCTCGCGGGTCAGGAGGCCGGCCCCGATCAGCGGGGCCACCTGCGCCCGTCCGGCGATGACGCGCCGGGACAGGCGGTAGAACGGCCCCTTGAGGTCGGCCACAAAGGTCGCCAGGGCCGTGACGCCCGGCAGATCGCGGGCCAGGCCCCCGGGGACGACCAGGCCGGTGAAGAAGCGCTGGCCGGTCAGCCGCTGCAGTGCCCGGCGCACCTCCTCCGCCTGGTCCCACAGCGCCGCGGCCGGGTGCCGCAGGCCGGCCAGCTGGAGCACCTGGGCCGCGTGATCCAGGTGGCTGCCGAGTCGCTCCAGCTCCGCCAGGATGAGGCGCAGGTAGCGCGCGCGGGCGGGCACCTCGACGGCGGCGATCGGCTCCAGCGCCTGGCAGTAGGCGAGTGTGTGCGCATAGGCCGTGGTGGCGCACAGGTGCTCGATACCGACCAGCCCCTCGGCGATAGAGAGGCCGGCCCAGTCCTCCGGACGGGGGGGGCGCGAGCGCAGGACGGCCGTCTCCGCGGCCTGGACGATCCCATCCTGTACGGTCAGATCGACCCGCAGGGCCCCGGGCCAGCCCGGGTAAAAGGGCCCCAGGGCAAGCGCATAGCGCATGGTGTCGCCTTTCTACACAAAGTAGAGAATGGCCACCACCGAGATCCCCCAAAGCAGCATGTTGACGATAAAGGGGATGTCCCCCAGGAGGATCTCTTCCGGGCTGCCGCCGCTGTTCTTGCGGTAGACCAGGTAGAGGTAGCGAAAGATGCCATACAGGACGAACGGGATCGTCACCATCATAAAGGGGATCTGCCCGGTGTAACGATACGGCATGGTCTCCCAATCCGCGCCGAAAAAGGTGTAGAGGGAGTAGGCCATGACCGTGCTCGCGGTGACGATCGAGATCATTTCCTCCACCAACTGCGCCGAGTACTCTTTCAGGATCGTGCGGTGGGCGCTGGCGCCCTGCTCCAGCAGGAGCAGCTCGTGCCGGCGCTTGGCCAGGCCCAGGAAGAGGGCCAGCAGCGTCATACAGACCAGGAGCCAGGGCGAGATCGAGACCTCGATGGCCACGGCCCCGCCGGCCGCCCGCAGGACAAAGCCAGCGGCGAGGGCAAAGATGTCCACAATGACGACATTCTTCAGCAGGAAGGAGTAGGCCAGCATCAGGGAAAAGTACCCGAGCAGGATGCCGCCAAAGTAGTGATTCATCAGGAAGGCCACCGGGGTGGCCGCGGCGATCAGGATTACGGCCGCCGCCACCGCCACGCGCGGGCGCAGCCGGCCGGCCGCCAGGGGCCGGTTACGCTTGGTGGGATGGAGGCGGTCGCGCTCGATGTCGATCAGGTCGTTGATCAGGTAGACGGAGCTGGAAGCCATGCAGAACACGGCAAAGGCCAACAGGGCCTCGGCCAGCGCCAGCGGATGGTCAAAGAGCTCCCCCGAAAAGACGACGCCCGCAAAGACAAAGATGTTTTTGCTCCACTGCCGCGGGCGCATGCTGATGAATAATTCGCGAAGCACAATCTTCTCCGGACGCTTCTGGAGCCGTCTCGGCCGTTTCGACGGGGACGGCCACTATCCCGGCGGCCCAGCCGGGCTGAGCCGCAGCGCGTGGAACCTCCCTATGATACCCTAAGTTGGGGGGAACGTCAACTGGGTTTACAACCGGGCCGGACAATGCTATAATACGGGCGTCGGACACCGTACAAGGACAACGACCATGCCGCGTCGTCTGAACCTACAGCGTGTTGCCGTGGTGGCCGGGGCGATCGTCCTGCTCCTGGGCATCCTGACAGCCCTCCTGTTCTTCCTGGCGCCCGGAAGCAACCCGGCGATCCGGGCGGTCAAGATCGTCATCGCTATCGCCCTGATCGTCACCTGGGGGATCATGAACGTCCCCACGCCCAAACCGCCCACGGGGGACTTTATCCTGGGGGTGTCCACACTGGGCGAGGAGCGCGCGCGCGGCGAAGCGCTGGCCGGCCGCGTGCGCCCCCCGGCGCTGCGCCTCGCCTGGGCCCGCAAGCGCCTGCCGCCCGAGACCCCGCTCGACGAAGACGGGCAGCCCGAGCCGCTGCTGCCCGCCCCCGTGGGGGGAGAGGAAGTCACCGACGTCATCTACCACCAGATCCAGAGCGACCTGGCAGACAAGGGGTGCGCGGGGGCGGCGCCATGGCGCGTGCCCTTTGTGTCCAAGGCGGACGAGGTTTCGGAGGTCACCCGCAACGACAAGGTCGACGCGGTGCTGTGGGGGTGGGTGCCGGCCGAGTCGCGCTCCTCCGTTGTCCCCAACTTTGTCCTTCTGCGGCCGCTGGAACCGCGCGCCCTGCCCGGTTACGCCCGGCTGATGGGCCTTCCCACTTTCCGGTTGAGCGAGGAGCCCATCAACCGCCTGCCGCGGCCGGCCATCGGCGCCACTCTCCTCACCTCCTTCACCGTGGGACTGGTCCATTACGCCTGCGGCCGCTACGAGGCGGCCGTCAACGAGTTCAAGGCCGCCCTCATCCGAGCCATGATCCAGGCCGATGCCTACACCCAGGACGACATGGCCACCACCGGCGTCGTCAACTTTTTCCTGGGCAACGCCTATTTTCTCCAGGACGAGTTCGAGTCCGCCGCCAAGTCGTACCAGACGGTCGGCGAGATCTTTCCCCAGCTGACGGCCTGCCACCACAACCTGGCCCTCCTGCACTGGCGGCAGAAGGACCTGGACGCCGCCGCCGCCGAGCTGCGCCGCGCCCTCCAGCTCGAACCCAACAACGCCCTGGTCCACTACACCCTGGGCCTGATCCACCGCGAGCAGGGCCACCTGGCCGAGTCCATCACCGAGTTCCAGACCGCCGCCCGCCTCGATCCCCAGATGGCCGAGGCGCACCGCCTGCTCGGTTTGATCTATTGGCAGCAAAAACAGACCGACGAGGCCTTTACGGCCCTGCGCGAGGCCCTGGCCATCCGGCCGGAGTACGCCGAGGTGCACCGCGACCTGGCCGACCTCTACCTGGACCGCGGCATGCACGAGCAGGCGCTCAAGGAGCTGAACCACGCCGTCGCCAAGGATCCCGACAACCCCGAGACCTACCTGCGCCTGGGCCGGCTGCACCGCATGCGCGAGGATCTGGAGGCCGCCGAGGAGGCCTACCAATCGGCGCTGCGCCTGCGGCCCACCTTTCCCGAGGCCCACTACGAGCTCGGCCTGATCTATAAACGGCTGGGCCAGACCGACCGGGCGGCCACCGAATTCCAGGAGGCCTCTGCCACCATCACGGCCGACACCGCCGAGACCCACATCAACCTCGGCCTGGCCTACCGCAGCCAGAACCGCCTGGCCGACGCCGAGGCCGAGTTCAGCCGGGCCCTCGAGCTCGATCCGCAGAACGCCGAGGCCAACTACTGCCTGGCCCTGCTCTACTACGACCGCGGCCAGCCGAATATGGCCGTCGTCAAACTGGAGGAAGCGCTCGAACTCGACCCCGCCATGGTGGCGGCCTATGACATGCTCAGCCGCATCTACCAGGAACGGGGCGAGATCGACCGCGCCGTCGAGGTCCTGCGGCGCAACCTGCGCAACCGCCCCGACGACGCCGAGGCCATGTACCGCCTGGCCAACATGGTGGTCGCCCAGGCGCGGGCGCGCAAGATGCCCCAGGGGCTCCTGGCCGCGATCGACATGTACCGGCAGGTCATCCAGCTGCAGCCCGACCACGCCGAGGCCCACTTCAACATGGGTGTGGCCTACCTGGCCCAGAATGACGCCGAGCGCGCCCAGCCCGCCCTGGCCCGGGCTGCCCAGCTGCAGCCGCGCGACGCCCAGTTTCAGTACGTCCTGGGCCAGACCTGCGCCCACCTGGGGCAGCACGAGGAGGCGGCCGCCGCCCTGGGGCAGGCGGTCGAACTCGACCCCGAGAACCTGCCGGCCCGCCTCGAGCTGGGCACCGTCTACCGCCACCTGCGCCGCTACCCCGATGCCCGCGATACCTTTGGCGAGTACCTGCGCTTCCGCCCCGGCGACGCCGAGGCCCTCTACCAGCTGGGGCTGACCCACGCCGCCATGCGCGAGTTCGACCAGGCGATCAACTACCTCCAGCAGGTGATTATCAAAGACCCGACCCACACGGGGGCCCACTACAACCTGGGCGTTGCGCTGGCCGCCAAGGGCGACCTCCCCAACGCCGTGCCGGCCTTCCAGGAAGCGATCCGCCTGAACCCGGACGACGTCGAGGCCTACAACGGCCTGGGCGTGGCCCTCCGCGAACAGGGCCGCTTGCAGGACGCGATCAACACCTTCCGCCAGGCCGTCCAGCGGCGCCCGCGCTATGCCCGGACACACTACCTCCTGGGCAAGGCCTACCAGGCCGTGGGCGACACCGCGCGCGCGGTCCAGTCGTTTCACAAGTACGAGGAGCTGGCCAAGGCGGGGGACTGAGGCCGGTTGGCAGTTGGCAGTTCCTAGAGTGTCAGGCAGCTAGAACTGCAAACTGATTCATTTCAGCACCAGCGTGAAAAAGAGCGCGACCTCGGACTCTTCGTAGTACTGCTCATGGTACCCGCTAAAGACAAAACCCATCCGCTGCAGCATGGCGATCGCCGGCGCGTTGCGGGCCTGCGTCTCGACGACGATGGCGCGCAGCCCATGGGCCCGGCCCCAGGTTGCCGCTTCGCGCAGCAGGCGCGTGCCCCAACCCTGCTGCCGCCGCTCCGGCGCCACAACCAGCACGTCCACCCATCCCAGCCGCTGTCCCGTCTGCACGTCCATGCCGACATAGCCGCAGATGGTGTTCTCTTCCTCCAACACCAGGTTGACCGCCCGCCGCTGCCAGCCCGCCGTCAGCCGCTCCGACAGCCCGGGGACCCCCAGCACGATCGGCCGCGGCAGGCGCACCGGCCGGAAGGAGACGAACAGCCCCTCGTCGCCCTCGGCCAGCACGTCGCCGTGCTGCAGGCGCATCTGCCAGACCTGGTTCGTCCGGTACGAGGCATCCACCGCCAGGCAGGCCGTGAGGTCGCCCGGCGTGGCCGGCCGGATGATCACGGCTTGGTCTCCTTCCGCCGGTCCCGCCGCAGCTTCAACTGGCGGCGGCGCCGCCGCTGGACGGCGTCGTCGAGCACAACCGGCCTGTCCATCAGCTTGGCGTAGAGGTAGCGCAGGATGATCTTGGTGGACGCGGCGATCGGCACGGCCAGGAGCAGCCCCAGGAGGCCGCCTAGCTGCCCGCCGGCCAAGACGGCAAAGAGCACGACCAGCGGCGGCAGGTCTACCATAAAGCCGATCAGGGGGGGCAGGATGATGTTTTCCTCCAGCTGATTGAGGCCGACGTACAGGATCACCGTCGCCAGCGCCAGGGTGACGTGGCTCCAGCCAAAGGGCGTGGTGGGCTGCACCAGGGCGACCAGCACCGTCACGGCGCTTGAAACCGTCGGGCCGATCATCGGCACGATGTCGAGGATCCCCGCCATGATCGCCAGGACGATCGCGAAGCGCACCTGCAGGATCGAGAGGACGATATAGACGATCGTGGCGACCAAGCCGATACGGATCAGCTGGGTACGGAGGTAGGCCCCCATCGTCTGGTGGATGCGGCCGAGGACCGGCAAGACTTCAGCCTGCAGTTTCTCCGGGATCAGACCGATCGCGCCGGCCACCCAACGCTCCCCAAAGAGCAGGAGATGGACGGTGGCCACCAGGAAGACGACGACGTTGAGCACCGTGCCAAAGACCAGCGTGATGCCCGACAGCGCCTGCCCCGGCAGGCTGCGGGCCAGCCCCCCCAACAGCGAGACGACCTCGTTGCTGATCTCTTGCAGGTCCAGCGCAAAGCCGTAGAACTCGACCCGGCTGTTCTCTTCGATAAAGGACTGCACGGAATAGACAATGTCCGGCAGGTCGGCCACGAGGTCGTTGTACTGGTCCTCCACCAGGGGGACAAAGACGGCGATGGCCCAGCCCAGGAGGGTGAAGCCGACCAGGTAGAGCAGGATAATCCAGACGGCCCGCGGCACCCGGGTCTTTTCGTGCAGCTTCTTGATCAGGGGGTGAAAGACATAGGCCGCGATCGCCGCCCAGAAAAAGGGCACCGCCACGTCCAGTACCACATAGAGCAGGACCAGGACGATCAGGACAATGATCCAGAGGGTGTTTCGTTTCGCTCGTGGTGAGAACTGGATATTTTCCATAGCGCCGCCCCGCCTCTCTTCTGGACATCGTATCGGATGCTGCCCTCCATTATACAAGGACTCGGAGAAAATAGCAATATGGTGGCGGCTGTGGTATAATGAGGGCTGCTTGCCAACGACACCCTCCTGGTGGACGATGATCTCTGCCGAACTGCTCCAGATTGTCCGCTGCCCCGCCTGCCGGGACGAAGGCCACCTCGAGGCCACCGGCGACGCGCTGCGCTGCACGCGCTGCGGCGAGCGCTACCCCCGCGCTGCCGGCTACCTCGACCTGGCGCCGCGCGGCACCGCCTTTGCCCACACCACGCACTATGTCGCCGAGGAGGAGGCCTTTGCCGCGGCGCTGGACTATCGGACGGTGGGTCCGCCGCTGCTGGCGGCCGGCGTGCGCCAACGCGTGCTCCAACAGATGCTCCGCCTGGGCCCGGGCGACCGCGTCCTCGACTGCGGCTGCGGCAACGCCAAGTTCGCCCTGTGGAACCGCGGCGCGGTGGCCCTCCTGGTGGGGCTCGATCCCGCGACCCTCTTTGCCGCCGCCGCGCTCGAACAGGTGGACCTGGTGCAGGGCGACGCCCGGCAGATGCCCTTTGCCGCCGCCTCCTTCGACAAGGCCTTTTCGATCGACGTTTTTGAACACCTCACCCTGCCCGACCTGGAGGCGACGCTGGACGAGCTCTACCGCCTGCTGCGGTCCGGCGGCCGGCTCCTCATCTACTCCAACACCCGCGAGCCCGCGCGCCTCCAGCCTGTCATCGACCTGTGGCGGCGGATCGGGCGCTTTCTGCGCCGCCGCCGGTCGGGCCCCGACCCCGATGCCCTCCGCAAGGCCGACCACGTCAAAGCCGTCGCCACCTACGAGGAGCTGCAGTCGCTCGTGGAGGGGCACGGCTTTCGCGTCGCCGCGGTGCGCTTCTGGAACAGCGTGGTGACATCGTTCGTGGAGCACGTGGTGCTGGGCCTGCTCCCCCCGCCCCGCGCGCCGGCGGCGGGCGCCCCCCACCCGGCCGCACCGGCGGCCGGGGCCGAGACGGAGCGGGCCGCCCTTCGCCGGCGCGCCGCCCGCCGCGGTCCGCTCTATTGGGCGGCCCAGGCGCTGACATGGTGGATGGGGTGGGATATCACACTGTTCAGCAAGCTGCGGTCGGGATCCTACTTTCTACTGCTGGAACGGCCATGAAGGTTGTCTTCGTCTACCCGGATCTGCTCGAGGGCGCTGCCTGGCGCGGCTACTACTACTCCGGCATCGGCATCCTGGCCGCCGTGCTGCAGCAGGCCGGCTTTGAGGCCGCGCTCCTGCACCTGACCCAGCCGCCCACCCGCGAGAGTTTTCTAGCGCAACTGCGTGCCCTCCTCCCCACGGCCGGCCCTCGCCTCATCGGCTTTTCCGTCACCTCGAACCAGTTCCCGTTCCTCTGCGCATGGAGTGCCTGGATCAAGGAGGAATGGCCCGACGCCTGGATCATCGCCGGCGGCGTGCACCCCACCCTCGCGCCGGAAGAGACGCTGCAGCAGCCGGCCGTCGACGCCGTCTGTGTCGGCGAGGGCGAAGGGGCTATCGTCGAGCTGGCCGCGGCGCTCGCGGCCGGCGGTACACCGGCCGGCATCCGCAACCTGTGGTGGAAACGGCCCGACGGCACCGTCGAGCGCAACCCCCTGCGCCCGCTGGCGGATCTGGACACGCTGCCCTTTCCCAGCCGCGAGGTCTTTGACTACCCCCACCTCCACCACGAGCGCCAGGGCGAGGCCACCATGATGGTCTCGCGCGGCTGCCCGTACGCCTGCACCTATTGCTGTAACACCGCGCTGCGCGAGGTCGGCCGCGGCCTGGGCCAGCCGGTGCGCTTCCGCAGCGTGCCGCTGGTCCTGGCCGAGCTCCGAGCCGTCCTGGCAGCCTACCCCTTTGTCGAGCGCTTTGTCTTTGACGACGACATCCTCCCCCTGCGGCGGGACTGGTTCCGCGAGTTCGCCCGGGCCTATCAAGACGAAATCGGCCGGCCCTTTGCCTGCAACCTGCGGCCGAACCTGGCCGACGAAGAGATCGTCGGGCTGCTGAAAGCGTCCGGCTGCGAGGAGGTCCGCTTCGGCCTCGAGAGCGGCAACGACGAGGTGCGCAACGGCCTCCTCAACCGCCGCCTCTCGCGGGAAGAGATCGTCCGGGCCGTGGCGCTGTGCCACCAGGCGGGAATCAAGGTCTTTTCCTTCAACATCGTCGGCTTCCCCGGCGAGACGGTGGCGCAGATGCTCGACACCGTCAAGCTCAACGCCGCCGTGCGCGCCGACATTACCCGGGTCACGATCTTTTTTCCCTACCAGCGCACCCCTCTGCACGACCTCTGCCGGGCGCAGGGACTTCTCACCGACCGCGTCGTCAGCGACTATGCCACCGACACCGTCCTGGCCTTTGACAAGGTGCACCGCAACCGGGTCGTCTTTATCCGCCGCTACTTTCCCATCCTGGCGCGGCTCTACCGCGGGGCGCTGGCCCGACCGTGGGCCGAACGCGCCCTGGATCGCTTCCTCTCCGCCCGGCTGACAACGGTGACCCTCTTTTACGCCGCCAATAAACTCTATGACTGGGTGCGCGGGAACGCGGCGCTGGACCGCTGGGCGATGAAGCTGCGGAGGCGGTTTCTGGGCTAATTCGACAAGGTCCAAGGATTCCCACGCAAGAATTGGCCCCTTAACGAGCGGCAGGCGAAATCGTCCGGTCCAGGCCTTGACTGCGGCGGACGCCAGAAGAAAGCGGGCCGGCGCGCCAGGCGGCAAGGACACCGCCGCCCGGCGCGGTCCAGCCTTTCCCGCCCCCGCCCAGCGACCAGGAGGAAAGATATGCTCATCGTCGCCAGCACAAACGGCTCCGTCGGCATCGCCGCGGCCATGCGTGTGCTCCAGACCGGCGGGTCGGTCCTCGACGCCGTGGAGGCCGGCATCCGCCTGGTCGAGGCCAACCCCGCGGACCACTCCGTCGGCTACGGCGGGTTTCCGAACCTGCTCGGCCAGGTGGACCTGGACGCCGGCATCATGGACGGCCGCACCCTGGCGGCCGGGGCGGTCGCGGCGCTGCCGGGCTACCCCTACCCCATCTCTGTCGCGCGCCAGGTGCTGGAGAAGCTGCCCCATGTGCTGCTCGTCGGCGCAGGGGCGGCCCGCTTCGCCCGCGAGATGGGCTTTGAGCCGGCCGACCTGCTCCTGCCCGCGACGATCCAGGAGGTCTGGGAACCGCGCTTGCGGATGCCGCTGTCGCCGGCAACCTTGGAGCTCCTGGCGGCGCGGGACGACCTGTGGCAGCAGGTCACGGCCCTCACCGATCCCCGCAAGACCCGCGGGACGGTGAACATGATCGCCCGCGACGACCGGGGCAACATCGGCGTCGGGACAAGCACGGCCGGCTGGCCGCTGCGCTACCCGGGGCGGGTGGGGGACACGCCGCTCGTCGGCGCGGGGTTCTACGCCGACAATCGCTATGGGGCCGCGGCGTGCACCGGCATGGGCGAGATGGCCATCCGCTCGAGCACCGCCCACAGTGTGGTGTTCTACATCAAGATGGGCCGGCCGCTGCCAGAGGCGGGTCGGCAGGCGATGCTGGACCTGGACGACCTGGGGGGCGACTATCTCAACGACATGAACCTGATCGCGATCGACGGCGCCGGCCGGCACGCCGGTTTTACCAGCGCGCTCGAGGGCGTGTTCGACACCACCTACATCTATATGACGGACGGCATGGACGCGCCGGAGGTGGCTCCGCGCGTGCACGTGCCGCTCCGGAAGCGCTGGGGCCGGCCGGCGGAGGAGCGCTAGCATGCGGATCCTCTACGTGGCCTCCGGCATACCCCTGCCCGGCAACTATGGCGGATCCACGCACACGCTGGAGGTCGCCCGCGGCCTGCTCGCGCGGGGCCACGAGGTGCAGGTGGTGGCGGCGCACCGGGCCGGCTGGAGCGGGGTGCGGGCGCTCTTCCGCGTGGGCCGCGGCACGGTCGAGGGCGTCCCGGTCGCCTACGTGGACATCCCCAAGACCGCCTCCTTTCTGGGGGCGCCGCACGTTGGCCGGATCGCGCGCGAGTTCCGTCCCGCGGTGGTGATGGAGCGCTACTATAACTTTGCCGGGGCGGGGATGTACTGGGCCCATCGCCAGGGGCTGCCATCCGTCATGGAGGTCAACGCGCTGATCGTGGACCCGCCGGCGGTGGCCAAGCGCCGGCTGGACGACCTGCTGGGCGGGCCGCTGCGGCGCTGGGCGACGGCGCAGTGCCGTTGGGCGACGCGCATCGTCACGCCGCTGCACACGACCGTACCGCCCGAGATTCCCCGCGAGCGGATCGTCGAGATCCCCTGGGGGGCGAACACGGCGCGTTTCCGGCCCGCGGTGCGGGCGGAGCGGGCCGGCGCGATCGCGGCGCTGCGGGAGCGTCTGGCGCTGCCCCCGCAAGGGCGAGTGGTCGTCTTCCTGGGCTCGTTCCGCGCCTGGCACGGGGCCGCGGAGTTTGCCGCGGCCGGCCTGCGGCTGGCGGCGGAGCGGGACGATGTCTACTTTCTGCTCGTAGGCAAGGGGCCGCAGCGGCCGGCCGTGGAGGCGCGCTGCCAGGAGAGCGGGCAGATGGCACGCTTCCGCTTCACCGGGAGCGTGCCCTACGGCGACGTACCGCTCTACCTGGGGTTGGCGGAGGTGGGGGTGGCCCCCTTCCAGCCCCGCTGCCACCCCGCGCTGCAGGCGGCCGGCTTCTTCTGGTCCCCGCTCAAGATATTCGAGTACATGGCCATGGGCCTGCCCGTCGTCACCACCGCCATCCCGCCGCTGGACCGTATCGTGCGGGCGGGGGAGGAGGGGCTGCTCGTGCCCGAGGGCGACGTGGCGGCGCTGGCGCGGGCCATCGGCGAGCTACTGGACGCGCCGGAGCGGGCGCGGGCATTGGGCCGGAGCGCGCGGGAGCGCGTGGCGGCCGAGTTCAGCTGGGAGCGGCACTGTGAGCGCCTGGAGGGGGTGCTGGAGGAGGCGGTGGGGATGTAGGGGCGAGGCATTTGCCCCAACCTCACAGCGACGGCGTGGGGCGGGCGGG
>Ga0302251_1000271_pt1 | contig 55990 bp, 63 predicted proteins | sample AAG_RA_Gln_MG_FD_193534 | JGI IMG/M metagenome (GOLD analysis project Ga0302251, IMG submission 193534) | Enriched activated sludge microbial communities from anaerobic digester in WTTP, New Holstein, Wisconsin, United States - AAG_RA_Gln | ecosystem: Engineered > Bioreactor > Anaerobic >... | reverse complement strand
TTGTAATGACCATCTATTTCTTCTCTCACAACTGAACAGCTTGCACAGTCACATTCGGTCCTACCTGAACAGTGAGGACACAACTGAAAACCTTGCTTTACCTCCCATTGACTCAGACTCATTTTTTTACCTCCTCATCAATAACATTTTTCAAATAATATGTTTATAATAAACACTGGCTTATTACTACCACAAAAGTAATTATTTTGTCAATTTTTCCATAAAATTTAACGTTGCTTTAATATCTTGTAAGTTTTAAGTAACTTGACTTTTTTTCCGTTTTGTGCTACTATCCAACATTACCAAATAGTTGGTAATAAGGCTTATTTTTGAGCCTTTCGAGGCTCGTTGACAATTAAATATTAGATTGGGAGGAAAGAAGATGGCAAGAAAAACTGCAAATCCAGAAGCGCCAAGAAACGAAAACGAAGAACCGAAAATGGATCGACAAGCGGAAAAAAAACGTGGTTTTTTGTGGATGATGATCCGGGAAAATATCCAAGATGTCGCTCTGGGAATTTTGCTGGTTCTGGGTTTCAAAAAACCATCCCAGAGTGGAACTGTCCAGTTTCAAGGACAAGAAAGGCAAGTTCCAGATTGGTTCCTGTCGGCCTTCCCGGGACTTACCAGAGATGATGAGAATGAGTATAATTTAGCACTTGATTCCCATCCTGATCCAAAAGCCCGAATCGCAGCGGAAGAATTTTGGGAGATGGTAAAAAAAGATGAACTTTATGATGAAGTCAGATATGTTGTAAACATTGTCGAGCTTCGTCGTGAGTTTATCGAACGCCTAAGGCGTCCCGCACCAAAGGATGAATCCGGCGGACGGCTGGGGTTTGACCCATTGACACAACGCGATTCTATAAATATTTTTTTCAACAGGCTCCTCGAAGAAAAGAGCAGGGGAGGTTCACCTGAAGAGATTTACAAACGGCAGAAAGAGATAGCACTAAAAAGAAAACTCCTGCCAAAGAAACACCTGTTTAAACGTTTATTAGAAAACAAAGCCAGCGCAATCATGTATTTCTTTGCAACATTGTTCTTTGCGTTTGGCTTTATGTATTTCATTCTCTATTGGATTTTCGGATAACAAGGAAAGGGGTTCGCAATGAGAGCATGGCTAGCAGCACAATGGGCGATGTTCCAGGCAAGTTTTCCAAATGCTAGCGCCTGGATTCTTAGAAACCTTAGAGCAATCCTTGCTCTGGTTGGCGGGATTATTTTCTTCTCGCTGGCCATTCACAGCTGCACCTCCTCATCAAGCGGGACACCTGCTCCCGGAGCCGGTTGGTTTTTTATGAAACTGGCTTTTGTTGGATTGATTGCAGCAGCGGTCATTTCACGGAACAGGCCATATCTGGCCTGGACTCTTGCCGGACTGGCTGGACTATTTTTCCTGGTAATTCTTGGAAAAATGGACAGTCTTTTTGGCTGGACTACGCTTGGCTTGCCGCTTCTTGCGGCCGCCGGAGTGTGGGGATGGAACAGAACCGATGGCAGAACCCGATCATTTCTTGGGTTCGCGTCCGGAGTTGTAATTTCATTTTGGCTATATCTATTTCTCCAAAACAATATGAGCTTCAAGCTGGATTTTCTCGGTGATCGAATTACTAACTCAGAACTTTTGATCATCGGTTTTCTAGCTATCGGACTTTTTGCCTTTGCCACATGGAAAAGAAGCAAGGTATTTTACCTGATTTCTTTTCTTATATTAGCTTCGTGGTTAGGCAATGAAGTCTTCAAGGAGATAGCAGATCGCTATCCTAGCATGTTAAAACTCTCGGTTCCCAGCGGAATTACCGAATTAGGCAATGCGACCAACGAACGGCTGAAAATTATTGCCGACGAAGTAAAAAACCCCAAAAAAATCAAGAAAGAAGAGAAAAAAGAAACTTATTCCCTAACCCTCTACGGAATTGTTTCCGAAGAGGTTTCTCTTTCCCCGGGAACGTGGAAAGTCTCCCGGGATTGGAAGTTAGCAGAATACCGGCTCAGAGAATGGGCAGACTATCGCCCTATCACCGAGGAGATAAAGATCTCCAAAAAGTCGGATGTGTTTTTTAGAAACAAAGACAAATCTGGGAAAAGCAATGTCTATTCCCAGATCATTGTCTCGAACTGATGAAAAAAACGGGCGCCTAGCGAAATCGCAGGCGACCCGTTTTTATTTTTCTCAAAATATCAGAAAATCATGTTGGATCCCCGAAGAGCCGAATCAATGGCCTGGATTATTACAAATCCGGAAAGCGCCACAATAACCCCAATGATAGAATATATCAAATTCTTCTTGGCTGTTTCCATCATTTTTTCATCCCCGGCCGCCGCGAAATATTGGATTCCAGAAACCACGAAAGCTAAAATGGCCAGCATTCCAAATATCCCCAAAATCCACCCTAAAACATTAGCCAAAATCGCTCGGATGCCTCCCGAAGGGCTGGGCAAGCCTGTAGCTGGAATAGTCAATCCGCTTTTTGAGGTTGATGATGACTTGCCGCTGCTGGAGCTGGAAGAAGTAGAGTTTGTTCCTGATGATGTATTGCTGCTTGAGCTTTCATCTGAACTTTCAACTGTATAGCATCCCATATATTGTTCTCCAAAAGACTCATATTGGCGGCAATGTCCGGATAAGCCGCTGCTATCAGTGCAGGCATCCTCTTCATTTGCGCATCCGTCCTGTTTGATGACAGGCACATAGCATCCTATCCTTTCCTCACCGAAAGATTCATAAGCCCGGCAATGGCCGACTTGGCCGTCTCTCGTGCAAGCGGTCTCTTCTGTCTGACATCCGTCTTCGCTCACAATTGCATATGCCGGAGAAATAAAAAACAGAGAGAGAAATAAAAGCGGAAAAAATTGCATAAAAAATACTTTTTTGTTTTTCATTGTTTTAAAAATAAAGGCCCGCGCTTAAGATCAAATAAACAGTTTTTATCAGAACCACTCCGGAAAGGCCGACGATTATGCCAATAATTGAATAACTCATGGCGTTCTTGGCTCTTTTCATTTGATCATCGTCTCCAGCGCTAAGAAGATACAATATTCCTGAAATTACAAATCCCAAAATTCCCAAAAATCCAAAAAGATAAAGTATCCATTGAAGAATGCCAACGACGATTCCAGTAACCGATCCTCCAGGCAATCCAAAATAGGAAAGATAACCTGGATTCCAGCCGGAAGTGGAATAATTGCCGCTGCCCGGAGCAAGATATCTCCATTCCCATTCAGCCGAAGAAACAAATGGAACTAGAATAAGCGCCAAAGAAAAAAATACTGCAAATGCCCTAAAGCTTATTTTGTTTTTTATTTTCATTTTTTAGTCCTTAATTTTTCTTTTTTTATTATACCACAAATAAAAAAAACGACCAGTTTTTTTCTGGCTCGTTTTTTTGTTATTGAAAATATTTTTTGGTTTATAGCCTGTTCCCCGCGCTAAGAAGATTGGCGGCAAAACGAAGAGCTACTACTCCGGCAATCGCGACAATTACTCCAATGATGGAATAGAGCATAGCGTTTTTGGCTTTCGTAATCCGATCGTCATCTCCGGCTGCTGTCAAATAGAGAATTCCGGCAATCGCAAATCCGATTATTCCCAAAAATCCGACAATGTAGAGCAGCCATTGGGTAACGCTTATAATTATCTCGGTTACTGATCCTTCCGGGACGCCTGTTCCAGCTGGAATTCCAAACTGCGCGCCTGCCGCCACTGGCAAAGAAAGGGCCAGAACAAAAGCAAATGAAACTATTGATTTAATTTTATTTTTCATAACTTGCACCTCCCTTCTTTTTGACTGTTAAGAGATATTAACAGAAATTTTTATTTTTATTTTGTATCTACTGCCCTGAAATTAAACTTGATATCTCATTAATAATGACCACTGCCGAAAGCGCTACAACAATTCCAATTATGGCATAAACAATAATTTTCTTTCCGGTTTCAATTCTCTTTTCATCCCCATAAGCGGTGAGATACATTCCTCCGCCGACCACTAGGGATATTATAGCGATAATTCCGAAGATTGACAACAGAAGATTCAAAATATTTATGCCAATTTGATAAAGAGTCGGCCCAGTAAGGCCCGCGGTATTCACCCCGCTTGAGCCTCCAAGGATATTTATGATTTCCGTGAGAAACGACGGCGCCGCAAGAACAATGGCCAAGCCGATAACCGCCCCGGTCCAGCAGAGCTTCGCCCGCGTTATCATCTTTTCGCTTCCGGCTGAAAGCATATAAAGGATTCCGCCGAGCACTATAAAAATGATGGCTACCACCGCAACGATACTTCGAAGGCTTGTCAGAAATTTATTCAAAAACTCGCTGACTGTCTTTATGCCAAGAGGATTGGGAAATTCTGCCGTAGCGCTGCTACCGCTTGCAGTGCTAGCAGCACCAGAACTTGAGCTACTTGATTTGCAATCAGAGGGACATGAACCATCTATTATCGTTCCCGCACAATCATAAATCTGTTGGCTAGTTGTCGCATTGCTACATTGAGAACCTTCGGTAATAATACAGCATTTAGTATCAGCACTGGCAGTATTAAATATAATTCCAAATAAAAAAACTAAACTACAAACAAAACTATATAACAATATTTTTTTATTTTTCATTCTAATAAAATAAATAGTTACCTAATTAATTGTCCCGCTCTGGCCGCCGCGGTTTCGAGCGCTTCATGGACTGTCAGCTGCCCGCGGTTGACTTTGTCGATCATTTCAGAAAATATCGTTTCAATCGCTTCCGGATCAACTTGCCTCCATGATTTAGCGATCAGATTGCCTTCGGCAAACGCTCCGATTTTCGGATCAGATTTCTGGATTTCAATAAGATCGCGCCGGGCTGCCGGTTTTCCGGTGTTTTTTGCATAAACCGACGCCGGATCATAATTGGAATTAGCCGTCTGCGTCGTTCCCGCCACACTTCTCTTTATCTCAATCGGAGTTTCTGACTTTGTTGCCAGATAAGCCAGAAATTTCCAAGCTTCTTCAGCTCTTATGTCATTGGTCACATTAGTTGAATTCTTGGCCGAAATTTTGTTTTTAGCCACCCCATATGCCCAATAGTTGGCATAATTTACCGGAATTCCTTCAGCAAACTGCGGAATGGAAACCGCCGCGAAATTTAATTTCGGCGATTTGCTTTTTATCGTATCCACGTGCCAGGAATAATTAAACATCATTCCCAAATTCCCTTCCGAAAAGGCGTCGATGGAATAATGCATGTCCCTGTTCCAGGAATATTTGCTCGAGCCGGATCTTGCAAAATCAGTATAAAAAGTCAGCGCGTTTTCTCCGGAGGAAATCATTTTCCCGTTCACCATCTGGATCTGATTGAAATTTATGCTTCCGTCATCGGCAACCATTTTTGTTCCGCTCTGGAGCATCAGCATAGAGAGAATGTCTGTTGACCGGTTTATATTATAGGCCGTCCCGAGAGCTGCGCCCGATCTTGAAATTTGCCCGTTTCCCTCTATCTTAGTGAGCTTCTCAACATCGGTTATAAATTCGCTCCAATTTTTCGGAGGAGCGGTTATAGAGGCCGCATTAAAAAGATCTTTGTTATAATACAGCCCGAGACAATCCACTGAAAGCGGCGCCGCCCATACTTTCCCGTCACTCAAAAAATCATCAGCTACGACATCCACAAAATCTTTTCGAAGCTTCTGCTCATTCAAAACCTCCTGCGGGGCAGAAACTATTTTATCCTGGAACTTGGGAAGCCAGGTGTTGTGGAGAAGAAATACATCCGGCCCTTGTCCAGCCGCCATTGCTTCTATCAGTTCTTTTTCATATGTATCAGCAGAAAGCTTTTTATATTCAATGCTTTCAATGTTGGAGTTGATTTTCTTGTAATTTTCAAAAATCTCCGGAAAAACCGAACTGTCGTCTGCAAAGCCCCAGACTTCCAGATTAATCCGATATTTTTTCGGATTGCTTTCTTTACATCCGCATCCGGAAAGCGCAAGAACTCCTAGAATTAAAAAAAACGATACTGCTGGCTTAAATTTAATTTTCATTATTTTTATTTTCCCAGCACCAAACCATAATGGAAGCTGCTGGCTTCTATTTCCTTTACGATTTTTAATTTGTTTTTTTGAGCTATTTTAATCAGATCTTTTTTGGAAATTTTATTTTTTCTGTCCGGACCAATGGACATATCTTTTTCTTCCCATTCGATGATGAGCATTTTTCCTTTTTTTCCGAGAATTCTTTCGGCTTCCAAAAGTATCCTGTCCTTGCCGCTATTTTGAAAAAGCATATTAACCGCAACCACCCAATCGACGCTCCCGTTTCTAAGGCCCGACCCTTTTTCCGCCTCAAGGTTGGCTTTCTTAGTCATTATATTGGTAATTCCTTCTATTCTCGCACGGCTTTCGATCACTTCTAGTTTTTCTCTGCGAACATCCAAAGCATACACAATTCCGTCAGGACATATTTTTTTGGCTATTGGAAAGACAAAATATCCCGTACCGCATCCGAAATTGGCCACCCGCATGCCATTCTCAAAATCCAGACTTTCCACTATTGCTTCCGGAATTATAAATCTTGATCCATATTCAATAGATTTTGATGATTTTTTGTTTTTATCCATTGCGTTTTTATTTTACAATAAAAAGCAAAAATCGACAAACTTTTTCTGGCGGAAGTGGGAGGATTCGAACCTCCGGTACCGTTTCCAGTACAACAGTTTTCGAGACTGCCCGATTAAACCACTCTCGCACACTTCCGTATTCTAAATCTATACAATTTTACGCTTCCAATCAATAGCGCGCCTTTTTAGAAATATCTGATATAATAAAACCAGCTAAAATATAACACTAAAAAAATGGGTCTGTTTTTCAAAAGAAATCTGGGAGGAAAAAATATTTCGTTTAAAAAACGAGTGGCTGATAGCGCAATTTCCAACAGCTATATAAGGGAAACAATAAAAAAATCGAGATCAAAATTCGCTCTGGGAAAATCCGGAGCCGCAAAAAGAACTGAAAGAGATATTATAAAAGCTCAAGCAGGCGGACTGGATCTGAAAGAAACTCACGAAATAATCCAAAAAAGAATCGCTGCTGGAGATATCACAAAAGAAAAAGCTAAAAAGCTGGCTATCGAATGGGGACTTACTGAAGAAAGGTTTCATAAATTCAAAGATATATCTGAATGCAAAAATATCCAGAAAAGGCAGGAATGGATGGAAAAAGCGCAAAAAAAATCAAATACTCAAAAAAATGGGCCGGCCAATGCCCAAAACAGCCCGCCAAAAGGATTTTCAGCCAGGACAAATTTAAATAAATCAGCAGTTTTTCCAGCGAATATTGATTCGCAGCCGGCGCTAAAAATTGCCAGCCAAAGAAAACTTGCTAATCTGGAAACACAAAATAACGAAGAGCCGGTAAAACCAAAAAATATATGGGAAATTATAAACAAGCAAAAACACCGCGATGCTTTCCCGGAGGATAGCCAGAAAACCGCTTGAATCTTTATTTCATGGCAATGCATTAGCGCGGGGTTTACACAAACCAATATAAATGATAGCCTGAAATAAGCACTTTTCGGGAACAATTATTCAACGCTTATGCCAAATTTTCAACAATTTATTCAAAACAACTGGCTTATTCTTCTGCAAGTTTTTCTTTTTCTTCTTTTTTTTATTTTAATCTGGAATATCGTTCTGACCCTTAAAATGAAAAAAATTAAGAAAAATATCCAGGAAATGTTTTCTGGGAACAAAGTCACTAATCTTGAAGAACTTTTGCTTGGACAAGCTAAGAATATCCAGATGTTAGACAAAGACATCCAGGAACTCTATGACATTTCCAACCAAATCAATTCCTTGGCCGGAAAGGGGCTTCACAAAGTAGGAATGGTAAGATTCAATCCCTTCAAAGATGTCGGCGGCGATCAGAGTTTCGCCATCGCGCTTCTCAATGGAAAAGGAAACGGCTTGACGATAAGCTCGCTCTATTCTCGAGAAGGAACTCGGATTTATTCCAAATCCATAACATCCGGAGAATCAGAAAAGCATCCGCTTACCGAAGAAGAAAAAGAAGCTATTAAAATCGCGGAAAAATCATAAAAATGAAATTCTAATCAATGCTATTTGCGCTATGCCGGAAAAAAGTCCAAAAAAAATAAGCTTGCCGCCTTCTATCACTGTCAAAAAATTCAGCGAGCTTTTGGATTTGCCGGTAAATATTACCATTTCCGAACTTATGAAAAACGGAATTTTGGCGACTATCAACGAACCGATTGATTTTGAAACCGCCTCCATAATTGCCAACGATTTGGGATATGAAACTGAAGAAACCACTGAAATTTCTGAAAAAGAAATGACGCTCGAAAAACTGATCGAGATTTTAAAGCATGAGAAAGAATCAGGAGAAAATCTCAAAAAACGCCCGCCAGTCGTCACCATTTTGGGCCATGTCGACCATGGGAAAACCACTCTTCTCGACACCATTCGAAAAACCAATGTTGCCGCCAAAGAATCCGGCGGAATCACCCAGCATATAAACGCCTACCAGGTAAAAAAGAAAGGCGAACTTATAACTTTTGTGGACACTCCGGGACATGAGGCTTTTAGCGCTATGCGCGAACGTGGAGTGAGTCTTGCCGACATTGCAATTTTAGTGGTAGCCGCCGACGATGGCGTCCGTCCCCAAACTAAAGAGGTCATCCAATATCTTCTCGAAAAAAAGATTCCCGTTGTTGTTGCCATAAATAAAATCGACAAACCAGAAGCTAATATTCAAAGAGTTAAGCAGGAGCTGGCTGATAATGGCATCCTCCTTGAAGACTGGGGCGGCCAAGTCCTTTATTCCAAAATAAGCGCCAAACAAAATATCGGAATTGACGATCTTTTGGACAATATTTTGCTTGTAGCCGAAGTCGAGGATTTCAAGGCTGATTACAAGCGCGATGCTTTGGGAATAGTTCTGGAGTCGCACCTTGATCCGCAAAAAGGCCCGGTTTCCACGATTCTCATAAAAACAGGCACGCTTAAAGAAGGCCAGGACTTAGTTGCCGGATCAGTTTTTGGAAGAGTGCGCCGAATTGACGATTTTAAAGGGAATAAAATATCTCAAGCCCCCCCATCGACTCCCGCCAGTATTATCGGGCTCCATTCTGCGCCCAATTCAAATGATATTATTCAAGTCGTTTTGGATGGAAAAATAAAGAAAGACAAATTGGGGACTTCCGAAAATTCCCAAGATTCAATCGGAGCTGAGGCCCTAACCACTCAGAAAATTTATAAAACCATCGCCGATGAAAAAATCAAAAAACTGAACGTCATTCTCAAATCGGATGTGCAAGGGTCGCTTGAAGCCATACAGCAAATACTTTCCGAAATAAAATCTGAAGAAGTTGCGGTTAGCTACATTAGTTTCGGCGTAGGCAATATAACCGAATCCGACGTAAGGCTGGCCGGAAGTTCAAATGCCGTCATCTTCGGGTTCAATGTTAACGCTACTCCAGTTGCCAAAAGAATGGCGGAGACTTCCAAAGTGGAAATTAAAAATTATAAAATAATTTATGAACTGGTTGAAGAAGTGAAAAGAAGGCTCATCGCCCTTCTGCCCCGGGAATTTGAAAGAACCGATTTTGGAAAAATGAAAGTGCTGGCTATTTTCAGGACAGATAAGGAAAAGAAGGAAATGATTGTCGGCGGAAAAGTAACAAATGGAAAAATCGCCAATGAGTCGCTGATAGAAGTGCTAAGGGGAGAAATTCCTATCGGAAAAGGCACCCTCAAAAATCTCCAACAAAATAAAGTTAACGTCAATGAAGTCGCGTCCGGAAACGAATGCGGCATAACTTTCAAAGGTGAAACAAAGATTAAGGAAGGCGACATCTTGCTTTCCTATAAAGAAGAAGAAAAGAAGAAAACATTATAATCAAAAATTGTGAGTACCAGAATTGACAAAATCAACGAGCTTATAAAACATCAAGTAAATGATATTATATTAAAAGACCTCTCTCTGAAAAGCGGGGTTTTTGTTACCATATCGAAAGTTGACACTACTTCTGATATGCGGTATGCTCGGGTGTTTATAAGTATTTTCCCAGAACGCGAAATTAATTATGCGGCTAAAACCCTCAATCGGGAAATCTTCCGCATTCAGGGAGAACTGAATAAAAGACTAAAAACAAAGATTCTGCCTAAGATAGAATTTCGAGTCGATATGACAGAATCCAAAGCGGATAAGATTGAGAAATTGCTCAAAGAATTATGAATTTAGAATAAAGAATCATGAATTTCCATATTCAAAATTCAATATCTCTATTCTAAATTCCAAATTCACAATTCTAAATTCTTTTCTATGCCTAACTTTTTCCAAGAATTTCATACTCTGAATTATACTATCAAGAATTCTGATAACGTTCTTCTTTTTGCCCATTCCCGGCCAGACGGCGACACGGCCGGCGCCAGCCTTGCTCTCAAGGAATATATAAAAAACATCGGCGGAAAAGCCGAAGTTGCCTGTTTCGATCCCCTGCCGGATTATCTGAAAGATACTACTGGGAATGATTTTAAATTTCCAAGCCAAATTGATCTTGGTCAATATAAATTAATAATCGCCACCGACAGCGTAGACCGCGGGTTTAATAAAATAAAAGATCGGGTTGGTGAAAATCAAATCACCGCAATTCTTGACCATCATCCAGATATAACGACCCGCGGCGATATTAATATCATAGACCCCGCTTTTTCCTCTGTTTGTGAAATTGTATATGAATTTTTCATCTTTAATAAAATCGAAATCAATCGGAAGATGGCCACTTGTCTCATGCTCGGAATTTTGGGGGACACTGGAATGTTTCAACATTCCAACACCACTCCCCACGCGCTTGAAATCGCCTCCCATCTCATGAAACTCGGCGCCCCCCTTTCAAAAATAGTCCAGATGTCTTTTTCTAACAAAAAAATCTCCACCCTGAAGCTTTGGGGCAAAGCATTTGAAAAAGCCAAGATCGATTCAAAAAATGGAATGATCTTCACGGTCCTCACTCAAAATGATATCGCGGAATGTGAAGCCAGCAATGACGACATTGCCCAGGTTTCCGGGATTCTAAACACCGTTCCCGGAACCCGCTTCGCCATGATTCTTTCCGAACGGGGAGACGGAATTGTAAAGGGTAGCCTGCGATCGGAAGAATATAAAGATGTCGACGTTTCCAAAATCGCCGCAAGGCTCGGTGGCGGCGGCCACAAACTGGCGAGCGGGTTTGAAATCAAGGGAAAAATCGTTGAAACGGAGGATGGATGGAAAATAATATAAAATTAAAATGTAAAAATCAAAAATTAAAATTTATGTGTCGCTTCGCGACATTTTTTTTGTATGCTAAGATAATCCTATGAACATCGGCTGCCACATTTCCATCGCCGGAGGAATTCAAAATGCGCCTGAGCGAGCGCACGATTTGGGATGCGAAGTGATGCAAATTTTCACCCGCTCTCCCCAAGGAGGAAAAGCGCCGGAGCTTACTAAAGAAATTATTAATTCATTCAAAATTCAAAATTCAAAATTCAAAATTCTTAATACTTATATTCACACACCGTATTATATAAACTTCGCTTCCGGCAACAACCGCATCCGCTACGGATCAGTGAGTGTCGTCCGGGATGAACTGGAGCGCGGAAGCCTCCTCGGTGCGAAATATGTCATGACTCATCTTGGATCAGCCAAAGAATTGGGACAAAAAAAAGCCCTTACCAAAACGATTGAGATGCTCAAAAAAACTTTGGAAGGATACGCTGGAACAACTAAATTGCTCTTGGAAAACAGCGCTGGAGCTGGAGAAATCATCGGCGATGACTTATCGGAATTAGCCGGAATTATTAAGAAAGTCAACCATCCGGCTTTAGCTGGAATCTGTCTTGATACCCAACACTCTTTTGCTTCCGGTTATGACTGGCGGGATTTTGAAAAAACCATCAAAAAGATTTCTTACGAAGTCGGACTTCGTAAGATCAAACTTATCCATGCCAATGACAGCCAGACCGATTTTGATTCTAAAAAAGACCGCCATGAACATATCAGGAAAGGAAAAATAGGTTTGGACGCTTTCAAAAATATCGTCGCTTTTGCTCAAAAAAATGAGATTGATATGATTTTGGAAACCAAATGGCCGGAAGTGAAGGAAGACATAAGTGTGTTAAAAAAATTAAGAGATGCATAATTGTCATTCCCGCGAAAGCGTGAATCTAGTAAAGTAAAAAACCAATAAGTTAAGACTGGATCCCGGGTCAAGCCCGGGATGACAAATCTATCTTATGAAAATAGCTATCATTTCCGACATCCACAATAACACCACCAATCTTCAAAAAGTCCTGAATTACTGCAGATATAATGAGATTAAAACCATTATCTGTTGCGGCGATCTGGCGTCAGATGAAACGCTGGATTTTTTAAATGATAATTTTAACGGAGCAATTCATTATACTTTTGGCAACATGGACAATGATCAGTTAAAAAGTCATTTAGACGCTAAAATATATAAGCACACAAACATTTATAATAATTTTGGGGAAGTTGAGATAGAGAACAAAAAAATCGCTTTCGTTCATTTTCCAGAAATTGCCAGAAAACTTGCGGAAACTGGGAAATATAATTTCGTTTTTTATGGCCACACCCACAAGCCTTGGGAAGAAATAATCGGAAAATGCAAAATGCTGAATCCGGGAAATGTAGCGGGAGAGATATATTTTCCGACTTTTGCAGTCTGGAACACAGAAAATGATAAATTTGACCTTATAAGAATTCACAATCTTAAATAATAGAATTTTGAATTTAGTATTTGGAATTTGGAATGAGAATCAAGAATATAGAATCTAGATTCAAAATTCCGTATTCTCATTCTAAATTCTGAATTCACAATTCTAAATTCACAAATGAATAAACAAGAACAACTTAAAAACCTTAACGACCGCATGATGAAATGCAGCCAATGTGCCCTGCGCAGCGGTTGCACCCAAGTCGTTCCCGGAGAGGGATCAGCAGACGCAGAAATCATGTTTATCGGCGAAGGGCCTGGGCAAAAAGAAGACGAGCTGGGCCGGCCATTTGTCGGTGCGGCTGGAAAGTTTCTCGACGAAATGCTGGGGATTATTAACCTGAAGCGCGAAGAAGTTTACATTGCTAATATTGTCAAATGCCGCCCGCCCCAAAATCGCGATCCACTTCCTGAAGAAGCGGCTGCCTGCTGGCCATGGCTTCTTTCTCAAATAAAAATCATCCAACCAAAACTCATCGTCACTCTCGGCCGCCATTCAATGGAAAGATTCTTGCCCAATCAAAAAATTTCCCAAATCCATGGCCGGGCAATGAGAAGAGAAGTAGACAAGATAGGAAAACAAGTATTTTATACTCTTTATCACCCCGCCGCCGCGCTCTATAACGGTTCCATGCGCGAACTGCTAATTAAGGATTTCAAACGTATTCCGAAAGTGATTGAAAAAATAAAAGAAGCTATTTGAATTGACCCTGTTTTGTATTTTTGATAGTCTAAAATAAGTTAAAAACTGGTCCGGTGGCCGAGCAGTTAGGCAAGGGTCTGCAAAACCCTCTACAGCGGTGCAACTCCGCTCCGGACCTCAAAGATTTTGTAAGCCCAGGTGGTGGAATTGGTAGACACAAGGGACTTAAAATCCCTCGATCGCAAGATCGTGCGAGTTCGAGTCTCGCCCCGGGCACAATACAAAAACCTCCTGATTACCCAGGAGGTTTTTGCTTTAGATGATTTACATAATCACTTCTGCTTCAAGATTTTTTCTTCCGAAAGAAAAGGCATCTTTTTTGGTTTCCATATAGATATCTATATGGTTACCCTTAATTGCTCCGCCTCGGTCTTCACAGATACGAGTTCCCATTCCTTCGATCTTGATTTTAGTACCGAAAGGAAACTGAGGAGGACAAGCAATAGTCACACCTTCCTTGACCTTGAGGCCGGAGGCGGTGATTCCATCGCTTTTTCCGCATTCATCAGCGGCGGCAGTATACGCAGAAGCATTGATTGTAAATTTACCTTGAGGATAACTAGCATTTTTTCGCTTTTCCTCATATTTGGCTAAAACTTTCTCTCTTTTGATTTCGTCTTCGGTTTTAACCGAAATATATCCTTCGAAGTTTTTGGGAGTGCTGGCAAGCAGCATGGTATTTTTGTCCCTAATAACTCCGTTTTCTAATATGAAATTGTCTTCTATTTTAAAGTTTATGTTTGTTTCATTAGAGCCCGCTTCGAAAGCTTCCACTGTCGAAGCAACTTGCGGTACTGTTACCATGCAAAGCATGGACAGCGCCACAGCACTTCTAATGATACGCATTATTTAACTTTAAATGTTAGTCTCGCACGTTATTTCCTCAATCAAGCCGTATAAAATAGAGATTTCAGAACTTATTAAGGAAACAAAGTGCGAGGCCAGTATTAAAACCCCTTTCGGGGCTCGTCTACTGACTTGCCAGTATAGCAAATCCAGTCCAAAAAGTCAACTATACATACGTAATCTTGGCTTAAATAAGCCATCGTAAAATAGCCAATTGCCACTTATTGCCTTAAATAAGCCGCAAAAACCAAAAAAATCCCTCAATGGGAATTTTGGCTTAAATAAAGGTAATAACAACAAAAAAACCACCCCCTATAACTTACGCTATTGAAACCATTCTTTCTTACGCTCTCTCTAGCGCCCATCGCTTACGCTAATGATCTCCTCTCTCTTCAGAAAACCATTAACGCCTTGCCATTTACCTTATTGACTCTCTCCCCAGAGGTGGTTGCCATTGCACATCTAGTACATTTTAGAACCAGCCTTCTTACATAAATTGATACATCTGTTTCTCTCTATAGGCCATAAGCCGAGGTCATTGTTTTCAAAAACCAGGGAATGGCAACTACCAAGCCTAAAAGTGGCAAAATAAAAGCAACAATTGTCGCGATTAATGTCCACAAAAAATACTTTCTTGTCCTTTCTACTGAGCTATAAATTTCATCCAATTTTTTGCTCTGTTTTTTAAATTTTTCCAGAATTTCTTGTTCCATTATGTTGATTTATTTTTTATGCTAACTTAACAATTTTGTAAAAATCTAACTATCTTTAATTATTTTTACGCTTTTATTCTACCACAAAGAGTTCCAGCTGTCTTTTTTGGCAACAAAAAACAAGGCTTTCCATAGCCTTATCTTGAGCAGTTTAGTTAATGCCGTGAGAACTGGATTTATGGAAAAAAGCTTTGTTTAAACCATTACCTTTTTTACAGCTATACAGTAGTTAAGAAGTATATTTATAAATTATCAATCCACTTTAAAAATATTTGTTTTATTTCCTCGAGGTGCTCTTTAGACCTAAAAGTATGTTCCGCATCCTTAATTACATGCAATTCTTTCTTGCCAGGAAGTTTGTCATAAAGCAATTGTTGATGTTCAAGTGGAGTTGTGTCATCAAGCTCCCCAACAATCATAAGTACTGGCATTTTTAATTTATTCACTTCTGGGATTAAGTCATACTTTCTCCTATCTTCAACATGAGACCATTTCAATTTTTTCATTACTCCTGGCTGACTAACGCTTTCCCATTCTCTAATGCCATTTTTCTTCCATTCATCTCCCACTTCTCTAAAGTTAGGCGTCACTTCAGTTAGCAATCCAGAAACAACAGTAGAAATTGGCGCTAAAGCTTTCACTTTTTCTGGACTTTTTTCTGCAAATAAAGCTGAGGAAATACCGCCCAAGCTATGTCCAGCAAGAACGAACGGTTCTTGATACCAGTCTTGGGTTTCTGCCCATTTAATAACATCTTGCAAATCTTCATAATAATTTGTCAAAGTTGCATCTATCAAGTCGCCATCGCTTTCACCCAAGGTGTTTGTTGTATCAAAACGGACAACTGTAAAATTTTTTTCGCTAAAGGCATTGGCAAATGCTTCAATATGGGGCTGTTCTTTAAACCCGCTAAGGCCATGCATAATAAATGCCAAACCTTTTTGATTTTCGGATTTTTCTAAAACAACAACAATATTTTGTTTTTTCCTGTTTTGTATAGTTATTTTTTCCATAAATATATTCTATCATAAAAAGTTATGCAGTCATATTTGACCTCTCCGAACCAGTAAGTCAATACGGCTGGAACTGAAGCTATAAGTTATTTTTTGAAATAAAATGCTTTAACTAAAAGATTTTTACTTATCAAAAAAGGCTCGACCGAGCCTAAATTGAAAAATATGTAATTTTATTTCAAAAAGTTAGAACTGAGAAATTCTTTTGTTAAGCCTTTTATCGATAAAAATTTTATTTGAGCAGTTTAGTTATTGCCGTGAGAACTGGATTTATGGAGAAAAGCTTTAATTAAACGACCTCTTTTAATTCTTGTATAAGACGAGCTGTTTCGTAGTACCTTTTTAATTCGCTATCCCTAAAAAAGGCAGGTGTATGTGTTTGGTTTATTGCAAACTCTCTTCTATTTTCTTCATTTCTGGGAGAAATATTTGCACCCAAAGTCCCTGCTGATTCAGCTTGATGAGCTTTTTCAGCTCTGTATTCTTTTAATGAGAATGTTAGCGGATCTGATGTGCCAGTAACTTTAGTAACTTTAAGATCTTTGTCAAAATCAACACCCTCCTTTAATTTACTAATTATTGCGCTAATAGCCTCTGTTTTCATTTGTTTGTCACTAGCTGTCATGTTTTCTATTATTCCCCTTTTGCCTAAAGCTTGTTTGACTTGATTCATAAATTTTGGATCAGACAAGCGAAATTTAGGATCCTTGAATGTTTGATAAACAAATTCAGCAACATAGCCTAAAGGTATTTGCCAATTTTTCGTTGTTGATTTGCTCAGTCCAACCGGTGAATCCATTCGCACAGAAAGACGAGGCATATCCTGTCCTTTATTTTCTAAATTTTGCGATACAACCCCATCCGCTACTAATTTTTCTCCGGTTGCAGCAGCCAAGCTTGCTCCGGTGGAAATGCCATAAAGTTTTATATTTAATCTCCGTGCATCATTTTCATTTTTTGGAATATGGGATTGGACAAATTCGGCTTGCAATTCTCCCATCACACCAAATGGATCTGCTTTTAATTTTTCCAAAAATTCGGGGCTAATTTTACCAAGCTCATTAGTTGGTAATCCGATTGTATAAATTTCTTGATCATTTATCTCCCTTCCTTCTCGCAGAGCAAGAAGATTACTTTTGAGAGCAACTACTGCCTGGTGCATAGCCTCTTCAACAAATGTAAATGGGTAACCGCTTTTCATTATGCTACCAGAACTAAAAATAAATTCTTGCTTTGCAACCTCGTCGTTTTCTGTCAATTTAGTCAGAAGTTCTTTTAATTTATTCCGATCCGAATATTTTTTAATAATCTTCTTGGTTAATTCTTTCGTTTGTATAACTGTCCAGGGAAAGGATGCACCGAATTTTTCTGATTCATAAATTTCAATATTTTCTATTTCTTGCTCAAAAAATTCATAAAGAATATTCTCCATTATCCCTGCCTTTTCTGGTTCATTCTTATATTTATCTCTGAATGACCTTAAAATACTTTCCGCATGAGGAAAAACAATTTCCTTTTTCAATTTTTCTTGTTTTTTATCCGCGTTATTTTGAAAAGATATTTGTTCAAACATATATTCATTATCTTATTAATTTATGCTTTCAGTATATCACAGTTCCAACTCGTTTTACGGGTACTAAAAAACACCGCTTAAATGCAGCGCTTTTTATTGGAGCGGGTAACGGGAGTCGAACCCGTATCTCTACCTTGGCAAGGTAATATAATAGCCGCTATACGATACCCGCCTACGCTACGCTCTGGCGGGCAAGCCCGCTTTTGCAAAGCTTAGATTTTCAATTTTTCATTCTTAAACTTCAACTTCTTTTGGTGCCGAGTCCCGGGATCGAACCGGGGACACAAGGATTTTCAGTCCTCTGCTCTACCACTGAGCTAACTCGGCTCACTTTCATTATATATACGATAAAAACTGTGGGCAATATAGGACTCGAACCTATAACCCCCTCGGTGTAAACGAGGTGCTCTAGCCATTGAGCTAATTGCCCATTTTTCGCGGTGCCTTCGGCGGGACTCGAACCCGCACGGCCTTGCGACCCATGCACCTCAAGCATGTGTGTATACCAATTCCACCACGAAGGCAAAACTATATCAGCGAGATTATTTGTTCTTTTCCTCAGTCCTTGTTTCTTCCTTTTTTTCTTCAACTTCTTCTGCTGGTTTTTCCTCTTCTTTCTGAATATAATCCTTAATGTCCTTATATTTCATTCGGCTTTGCTTGGTAGTCAGATCCCGGACATAATAAAGCTTCGCCCTTCTAACTTTGGCTTTTTTGACCAGCGTTATTTTTTCGACATTTTTGGAAAGCAGCGGCAAAATCATCTCAACGCCGACGCCATGCGTCACTTTTCGAACGGTTATTTTCGGCGAAGAACTCTGGCGGGCGCTGACAGAAAGAACCAGTCCTTCAAAAATCTGAACCCGCTCTTTGCCGCCTTCTTTGATTTTCAGATGAACTTTCACCACGTCTCCAGATTGAAAATCCATTTTTTTCCCTTTTCTTTGCTCGCTATTAAACTCAATTACTTTCTTTTCCATATAATTATTATATCAATTAATTACAAAAAATAAAAATAAAGACTTTAAAAGCCTCTAAATTTAGCTCATTCATACTAACTTTTTATCCTCTTTTCGTCAACCCCGTTAAATAGCAATTTATTAAAATCACTTCTCCTTAACAAATTCGAATTTTCTGATAAATTTTAACAATTAAATTTAATTCTTATTTAACAGGGTCAAGCAATCAATAATTTCAGAAAAATCTTCCGGAAGCTCCGCTGAAAAGCTATACTTCTTGGCGAATAAGCTAAGCTCTATGCTCCTTGCATGGAGCATTTGTCTTTTAGCAAATAATCCGTCCTTGCTATTCTTTAGCTTATATATTTTATCGCCTATTATAGGATGGCCGATAGACTTCATATGCACTCGAATTTGATGCATTCGTCCCGTTTTCGGACTGGCTTCAATCAGAGAATATTTTTTATATTTTTTTATTACTCCATACTCGGTCAGAGCCAGCCTTATTTTTGTCCTGGTTTTTCTTCCGGCAATTATCTGTTTTTTATAGTTGCTTGAACGCGCAATTGATTTTTCAATAGTTCCTTTGCTATTTTCCATTTTTCCATAAACTATGGCCAGATATTTTTTTTCAACTTCCCTGTTTTTAAACTTTTTTTTAAGTTCCTCAAAAGTCTTTTGATTTCTGGCAACAATCATGACTCCGCTCGTATCCTTGTCTAGCCTATGGACAATCCCGGGACGAATTTCGGGTTCATCGCCAACAGATTTAATTCCAGGAAATTCATAAACCAACCAGTTAGCCAGGGTGTTAGTTTCACTTAATTTTGAAGGATGGACTGAAATCCCAGCTGGCTTATTGATAGCAATAATATTTTTATCCTGATATATGATTTCAAATTTTATATTTTTATTGGGAACTAGCTTTCCTGATTCTTTTTCAAAATTAACTTCTATTTCATCGTTTTCTTTCAAAATATAGCTTGGTTTTATTTTTTTATTATTGGTTAAAACATTGCCATCTTTTATCTTCCTGGTTATCTCTCCACGGCTGATTTTTTCATTAAAAAAAACTTCCTCTTTGAGGAATTTATCAATTCTTTTTCCTGAACTATTTTTTTCTACAGTTATATTTTTCATCGTGCCCAGAAGAGGACTCGAACCTCCAATCCCTTGCGGGAACCAGTTCCTAAGACTGGCGCGTATACCAATTCCGCCATCTGGGCATTTGCAAAGCGTGCCTTGAGCGAGACTCGAACTCGCAATCCCTTGCGGGAACATGCTCCTGAAGCATGCGCGTATACCAATTCCGCCACCAAGGCAATGCTACATTTTTTCTTTTAGAATTTCCCTGATTTTTTTTCTTCCAGCACAGCTTTTGTAATATCTTTCCATATATCTAGCCTCTGCTAGCAAATTGTAATTTTCCTGATAAATTAATTCCATCGGCAATCTATTTTTTGTACTTTCTACCTTGCCTTTTTCATGTTGTGCGAGTCTTCTTTTTAAATCATCAGTAGAACCAATGTAAGTTTTTCCATCTTTTAAGCTTTTTAAAATATATAGATATCCTGTTATCATGGCTTTACTAATTCCGCCCGCCTCGCGTCGACGAGCGGTCGTCTCCGCAAGTCGAGGCGGGCCACCAAGGCATTTCTAAAACTAATTCAAAAGCGCATTCAATCTCCGCGCTTCTTCTTTTAGCACTCCTTCGTTCTCGTATTCCCCGTGATGACGCGTACCTTCTCCATACGTTTCCTTTTTAGCATCATAATGAACATTGATTATCATATCAGACTCAATAATTTTCACATACATATGAAACCTGGGATATCCAGACGCTGAAAACGGCCTCACAAAACTCATTTCGTTCCCCTCGTTTCTCTGAAAGGAATATCCCAGCCGGCGAAGCATGTTCACTGGATTTTCTTTGATATTTTTTACTTCAATTCTCATATTTTTTAAAAATCCTAAGCATTAAGTTCTAAATCCTAAACAATATCAAAATCAAAAACTGTTTTTGGTAATTTGAATTTTATTATTTAGATTTATTTAGGATTTAGATATTAGAATTTAGAGTTTTAACTGTTTTGCCGCTTCCACTGTATTTCGCATCAACATCGCCACCGTCATCGGCCCGACGCCTCCCGGAACCGGGGTGATCGCACTGGCAATTTCTTTCACATTTTCAAAATCCACATCTCCGACCAGTTTTCCATTTGAAAGCCTATTCATCCCAACATCCACAACCACAGCTCCTTTTTTTACCATATCCTTTGTGATCAGTCTAGCTTTTCCAACAGCAGTGACCAAAATATCCGCTCTTTTTGTAATTTCTCCTAAATTTTCTGTTTTTATGTGAGCCACTGTGACTGTCGCGTCCTCTTCGAGAAACATCATAGCCATCGGCTTTCCGACAATATTGCTTTTTCCCACAACCACGCATTCTCTTCCTGCAATTTTAATGTCATTTCTTTTTAATATTTCCATAATTCCTGCTGGAGTGCACGGTAATAATTTTCCAATGCCGATAGACAGTTTTCCAACATTTTCCGGGTGGAAGCAATCGATATCTTTTTTCGGATCAATCGCCTCGATTATTTTTCCTTCATTGATATGCCCGGGAAGCGGAAGTTGAACTAAAATTCCATGGATTTTGCTGTCCTGATTCAATTTCTGAATTAATTCTACTAATTTTTCTTCGGTTGTATTTTCCGGCATTTCAAAAATTTGAGAGCTGATCTCCATTTCTTCGCAAGCCTTCTTCTTGTTTTTCACATAAATTTTTGAGGCCAGATCTTCTCCAACAAGTATTACAGCCAATCCGGGGATTATTCCTTTCTCGCGAAGGAGCAAAATTTTGGATTTTAGTTCATCCTTGATTTCTCTGGCTATTTTGTTTCCGTCAATAATTTTTGCACTCATAAAATAATGTTATCTTTAAATCCCTCTTTTGTCTAGAAAATCTAGTTTTCCTCCTCTTTCCCAAGAGGAGCCTTCCTGCCGGCGAGGCAGGGATTAAGGAGGGGTTTGAAATTATCTTATTGTACAGGCTCTTGACAGATTTTCCTGGGTATGCTATACAAGATATACGTTAAAAACAGAATTAAATTGGTGCTAACATTCAGACAGGAGGATTTTTATGCTTCGCGTCACTGTATTTATCGTTTTCCGGAAAGCAAGAACAAATAATAATGCCGCCACCTGTACCACCGGCTGATCGACCCGTGGGCGCCCGCCGAGCTGACGACAAACTCTGCCGGGGCCCCTTGGCAACAGCCGTAACACCGCCGTCCGCGCCCCCTCCGAGCAAGCCTCGGACCACAGTCCACAAGGGACATTGGGCGTGGCCGGCACACACAGCATTTGCCCGCCATCGTCTGCGCGGGCAGAAAGGATCAACCAATGCGCCGTATGCCCTTTTCAGGGTTGAGAACCAACGTCTCAGCGACGCAGCCGGATGTCTGCAATCCAGACTCTCGTCCCGTGAATAGGCCCCGCTCCACGGAATTTACGCCACTGGAGCCGCCACGAATTTAGGACGCAGTCTGATTGCAGACAATCACCCCACAGAGCCCAGGAGTTCTTAACTCTCGGGCTCATTTTTTTATCAAAAAACTTGCCGAATTGTAATAAATAGTGATATTATATCACTATAATTAAAGGAGCTTGAATTTAGTATTAGTAACTTAGAATAAATTTGTTTGCTTATCATATCTGAATCCTATCTTCTTAATTCATATTCTAAATTCAAAATTCATAATTCTAAATTCCATGGATATCTCCCCTCTTGCCGATCGAATTCGCCCACAAACGCTTTCTGAATTCTTCGGCCAAAAAAAACTAATCAGAAAAAATTCATTCCTAAAAAGCGCGATTGAAAATGACCGCGTGCCTTCGATGATTTTTTGGGGTCCGCCCGGATCAGGTAAAACCACTTTGGCTCAAATCATTGCTAACCTTACGAAGTCGGACTTTGTAAGGCTTTCTGCAGTTTCATCTGGCAAAAAACAACTGATGGAAATAGTTGCAAAAGCCAAAGAAGGCATAGAACATAAAAAGAAAACGATCCTTTTCATTGATGAAATCCATCGCTGGAACAAAGCCCAGCAGGACGCCCTCCTTCCCTATGTTGAAAACGGAACTATCATTCTCATCGGCGCCACCACGGAAAATCCTAGCTTCGAAGTTATCGGCGCACTCGTTTCCCGAACCAGGGTTTTTGTTCTGGAAAAACTTACTGAAGAAGATATTGAAAAAATCTTAAAGCGGGCTTTGGAAAAAATCAATGACAAAAAAATTAAGATTAACGAAAACTCCATAAAATTGATTTCTAATCTTTCCAATGGCGACGCTCGCATGGCTCTGAATACTCTCGAAGCTTCAATTAATGCCAGCAGAAACATAACCGAAAAACTCGTCAAAGAAATTCTCCAAAAAACCCATCTGCTTTATGATAAAACCGGCGAAGAGCATTATAATATTATTTCCGCCCTCCACAAATCCATGCGTGGCGGAGATGCCAACGCCTCTCTCTACTGGCTCGCCCGCATGATTGAAGGCGGAGAAGATCCGCTCTACATCGCGAGACGCTTGGTTCGATTTGCCTCTGAAGACATTGGCCTTGCTAATAATACTGCATTAATTTTGGCCAATGCCGTTTTTGACGTTTGCCACAAACTAGGCTATCCGGAATGCAATGTCCATTTGGCTCAATGCGTCATCTATCTTGCTAAATCCAAAAAAAACGTCAGCGCCTACCTTGCTTACGGAAAAGCCAAAAAAGATGTTTATGAATATGGAAATTTGCCAGTCCCCCTTCATATCCGAAATGCGCCGACAAAACTCATGAAAGATCTGGGATATGGAAAAGATTATAAATATACGCCCCTTGAAGACAGTTCGGATCAGATTTATCTTCCAGATAAATTGAAAAACAGGAAATATATATGAAAAAGCGCCGATCCACCAGGATCGGCGTTAAAAATATTCCTCGGAAAGCTACCTGGCCGGGCAAAGGGCATCTTCTTTGATCTTGTCAATCTTATTGAGGATATCTTTGACGCATTTAGGCACCTCCTTAAGCTCACAAATGCCAATTTTGATATCATCACTGATAGCTACCAGCTCTAACTTGGCGACAAAAATCTTTAAATATTTTGGACCGTCAATATCATCAATTAAGTTCTTGAGTCTTTTTTTCGCATCCTCAAGATAGATGTTATGAATGGAGTCAAGAACCCTGGAAACACCAGCATAAGCTGAAACAGATATCGCTTTGATTTCTTGACGCTCTTGATCCATCTCGCCTTCCTCCTTAAAAATGTCAATTGAAAAGAGCTTTTCTGCGGCACAAAAAATATCCGATTTTCATTCTTTGCTACTTCCCGATAATTTGAAGCGCAATCCGCCTCGGCCTTGAATCGTCCAGCTCTACTGCAAAAATCCGCTGCCATTGCCCCAGTTGCAACTTAGATTTCACAATATTAAGAAACACTCCCGGAGTGAGAAAAACGGCTTTACAGTGGCTATGACCGTTTATCGGCTCGTTCGGATTCATGTTGACTGTCCGAATTTCAAAATTATCGTGCATGTATTCCATTGTCCGAGGCGCTACTTTCTCCAGGGTTTTTTTGAGATCCCCGAGAAGCAGCGGTTCGGCTTCCTGGATTATCACTGCCATTGTCGTATGCATAGACTGGACATTTATTATTCCATCCTTAATTCCCTTTTCTTTGATTACTTTTTTTACCTTATCCGTAACATCAATAAAATCTAAAGTAGCATTGGTAGTTAGACTTAGAACATGGTTTACAATTTTCATTTTTTATATTAACCCTATTGAATATTTTTTCTTTCAGAAAAAATAATTTTGCAAAGCAAAATTTATTCAGCAGGGTAAATTATTTTTTGAGATATTTTTTTTAATAACTCTACAGCCTTTTTATCTTGCTTAATCAGTATAATCTTTTTCATTATTTCATCAAGGGAAGCCGGCAAATGGCTGTTTTTGGAAAGAAAAATTCTCATTGATTTTTCGTTTGGGTTATTTTCAATATATCTGGCTATCATCGCATACCAAAGATTGTACGTTTCCCTGCTTATGCTTATATCCATTCCTAAAAATGGCGGGTTATTGAAATAGTTTTTGAGCTTTTCCCAGTTATTATATTCACCATAGGAAAATTCATCTTCCAAAATTTTTGACGGAAAATTATATAAATCGGAAGTATTTTGCAATTTGTAAAATCCCAGATCATTTAGAATTTTTTCCCTCTTCATATCGCACCAAAGATGAAATTTCCATCCAGCTTGAAATGAAGTTAATCCCGAAAAATCCAGATTAAGCGGAAGAAACTTCATATGAGTATCTTTTCTTTTCACGTTTTCATCAATTCTCCGGATATCCGGAAAAACACAGCCCAGAAGAAATTCGTCTTTATTTAACTTCCCCAGAGGATAAGAAATTTTTTCTTCGCCATTGGAATTTTTAACGAGAGACCCTGTTTCAAGAGCTTCAAAATATTTTTTCGCATAGACGATATGGGAAATTTGGGAGGCCATAAGATTGTATTTAGTATAAAGTATTTTTGAAAAAATAAAAAATGGCTGCCGAAATTATATTCCGACAGCCGTAAGACACGACATATCATCGAAGACATGCGTTATACGATGATTCAATCAACCGGTCGCCATTGGCAACCGCTGCTGAAACTTTTCTCAAAATCAAAATCAACCCGCTGTTTTCAACAGTTGCTACATTCCTTCCTGTGTTTTGAAGCAAAAACTCTCCCGGCTGCATAATGAAAAGAGAACCGATATCATTTCCTTCTAAAATTTCGAAAAAACGTGGAATCTCTGCTTGAAGAATCAAACATCCTTCCGCCTCACAGCAAATCCACTTTTTGAAATTTGGGTTTACGAACACTTCTTTTTTTCTACGACAAAAACCGCAAAAATAGCTGACTTTCAACATGGCCATCTGAATTCTCCTTTGAAATAAGTTTATTTCACCCAGTATTTCCCCTTCGTTTCCTCGTCTTCTAATTTCTGTTCTTCCTTAATCTTATTTTTTGCCATTTCGCGAAGATTGCTCAAATCCTCGTTTAACAGCTTTTTTGCAAATTTTAAAAGATCTTTTTTATCATTTAGCTCTGGTTTTTCTATAACTTCAGCCAATAAAACATCCAATATCCCCCCTATTTTCGGCCCCGGTTGCATTTTAAGCTCTCTTATTAAGTCATTTCCGTTAATTTTCAACTGTTTCACAGAAATCGGGTCTTTCGACACTTTTTCCACCATATATTTAAAATGGCGTAATTTATAAGGAACGGCTTTTTTGACTCCAGATCCCAGTCGGTCAGCAATCCGAACATCAATCAGGTCGTTTATATTTTCCATTCCTACTTTCCGCACTACCCTTCGCACTCCTGCCTCCCCTACTTCATCCACATTGTAGTAGAACATATGATTCTGCACTAAAAGTACGGTTTTGTCAATAGTTTCACGTGAAAACCGCAGCCGCGACAAAATCTGGCGCGTAATTTTCGCTCCAGCATACTGATGATTATAGAAAGTTGTCGCTTTTCCCGATCCGCCTTTAGTTTGAGGCTTGCCAATATCATGCAATAGGCTTGCTAGGCGCACTTCCAGCTTTTTTGACGGACATTTTTCCAAACTCGCGATCAAATGGTCAAAAACATGGCGGTATGGGCCATCATAATGATGAAAACCTTGCTCCATCCCGACAGCCTTTTCAAATTCCGGAATAAATTGTCGAAGCAATCCTGTTTCATGAAGCATAATTACTCCTTCGGCTGGATGCTCAGAAAGAATAATTTTTTCAAATTCATCTCTAACCCTTTCGGCAGATATAAATTTTAAGTTTCCAGCGTTCTTTCTTATTGCATTAAATGTATTATTTTCAATCTCCCAGCCGTTTTGAATTTTTAATTTCGAATTTTGATATTGTTTCGGATTTCGAATTTCGGATTTCGGATTTCCATTGAGCGTACTCGCGAAACGGACTGCTCTCATCATCCGCAAGGCATCTTCATTAAACCTATCTTCCGCATTTCCCACTGCTTTAATTATTTTTTTCTTCAAGTCCTCTCGCCCGCCAAATAAATCAATAACTTCAAAATTGTTTTGAATTTTTAAATTTTTGATTTTGGATTTATTTAGGATTTGGGATTTAGGATTTAGGATTTTAAGCGCAAGTGAATTAATCGTAAAATCCCGCCTCGATAAATCTTCCTCCAGAGTTTTTGCAAACCTCACCTCATCCGGATGCCGTTTGTCAGAATATTTCGATTCAATTCGATAAGTCGTTACTTCTACAATTTCTGTAATCTCTTCATCAGCGTCTTTCTTAACTTTTAATTTTGAATTGCAACTTTGAACCTTGCACTTTAAACTTTTAACTTTGATCCCCACCGTTCCAAACTGATTTTCATAAACACTGTCCGAAAATATTTTCTGAATTTCCTCCGGCTTGGCATTCGTCGCAATGTCCCAATCCTTCGGCGTTTTATTCAATAGCAAATCCCGCACGCATCCGCCCACGACAAAAGCCTTAAAACCGCCAGTTTCGAGTTTTTTGATTATATCCGATACATAATCCGGCATTAAATTTTTCATATGTTTTGCGTGCGCTTGGCAGGAATCGAACCTGCGACGCCCGCCTTAGGACGGCGGCGCTCTATCCACTGAGCTACAAGCGCAATTTTTTAGCCATTAACAATTTTTTCAATTTCCAAAAAAATTTTTTCATTCCAATTATGGCCAACTTTTCCTAACTCGATTAATTGTATCTTTTTTTCTTTTATTATTTCAGCTGCTTCGTTGTCAAAAAAATGATTATCATTTTTACCTCTTATTATAATGAGATCGTCTTTTGGAATTTCATCGATGATAGGAAGCGGATCAACCTGCATTAATTTTATCAAATTAATAATCCCCCGGAATATATATGGAAAACACCTGCTTCTTTTCTTTGTTATTTTTGATCTTTCGAATATTTCATGTTTTATCCATCTAAGAAACCAGTTTGATATTTTTCTTTTGGGCGCAAGCGGCATTGTTAATATTAATTTCGAATTTTTGTTCTTTTTCCAATTTAAGAGTGCCCAATTGGCGCCTGTACTATATCCGACAATATATTCAGCATCAATTTTTTGATTGATGTCTATTTTTTCTTTCCAAATATCCAGTCCCGGCCAATTCACTAAATTTTCAACTGTATCCATCCAGCCTGGAATAAAAATTATCTTTTTTTTCATGGTGGACCTAGGCAGAATCGAACTGCCGCCCGTGCAATGCGAATGCACTGTTCTACCACTAGACTATAGGCCCTCAACTATTTTTAATACATCGCCATAGCAATCTCTTAGCCAATACGTATATTTTTCTGAATTATTTTTCAAATCTTTCGCCAGCCATTTGGTACTCGCCCATTTCCAATCTTCCGCCTCATTTTTATTCAAAATAGGATCCTTGCTGTACTTTCCAAAAAAAACGTGGTCATATTCATATTCCGTAAAGCCATTGTCCAACTTGGCTTTGTACATGAAAGTATGGATTTCTTTTAATTCCGTGTCTATTCCCATTTCATCTATTAGCCTTCTTCTTGCCGCGTCTGCGGTTGCTTCTCCTGGAGCCGGATGGCTGCAGCAGGTATTCGACCATAATCCTCCGGAATGATATTTTCCGCCGGCTCTTTTTTGAAGCATCAGCTCGCCATTAGAATTAAAAATAAAAATTGAAAAACACCTGTGAAGCAGGCCTTTCTTATGCGCTTCCAGCTTTTCTTCCTCTCCAATCGCATTATCTTTTTTATCAACCAAAATCACTTTTTCCATAAATTTACACTGTGGGTGTATCTGGACTTAAACCAGAGACCTTACGGATGTGAACTGTACGCTCTAACTTCACCCTGTTACATCTGAGTGGGTGCAAGTGGATTCGAACCACTGACCCCTACCGTGTGAAGGTAGTACTCTAACCAACTGAGCTATGCACCCAGATGTAACAGGGCAAGACTGAGCTAATCGTCCAAAGTCTTAAAATAGTGGACCATACCGGGATCGAACCGGTCACCTCATCCATGCCATGGATGCGCTCTACCAGATGAGCTAATGGCCCCAATATGCTTTCATTAAATATATTTTATCATAAGCAACTAAATGTAGTTAGTCAATAAAAATTCAGGCTCGCCGCAATTTTGCAACGAGCCAGTTTGTGAAATCTTAAGCCTCCTGGAACTCTTTACGAAGAGTTTCAAAAAGCTCCTTTACGGAAATTATCCTTTCCGCAAGATACGCGTTTGTTCCGGCAAACGCAAAACCGTAGTGAAACTTTCCGAGCTTTGCATTTTTCAAAGCGCGCGCAATACAGTAGGGACTGCTTTTCATGAAGCAGGATTTGATGCACTGGTACGGGCACTGGAAGGGCTGTTTTTTTCCTTCTTTAACTTCTTCCAAAAACTGGTTGTAATAGCCCTTCCTGGCATGCCCACAGGACTTTTGATGATGACGATATCTTTTTCCTTCGCATCAATGTAAGTCCGCTTGAATTCAACGTCGGCATCACACTCACTGGTCGTCACAAAACGAGTGGCCATTTGCACCGCACTCGCGCCAAGATTTAAAAACTTTCTGATATCACTGCCGGTATAAATTCCTCCGGCAGGAATAACTGGAATCATACTCTTTCCTTTTTGACAAAATTCACTGACTGATTCAAAAACATCAACTACTAGCTTTTCCAATGAAAATTCCGGCTTATTAAGATCTTCTGCATTAAAACCAAGATGCCCGCCTGCTTTAGGCCCTTCCACTACAAAAGCGTCTGGCAAATAATTAAAATTCTGCAGCCATCGTTTACATAACGCTCTTGCTGCTCGACCGGATGAAACGATGGGTATTAATTTTGTTTTACATCCTTCCTTGAGGTATTTTGGCAAATCCAAAGGAAGACCGGCACCAGAAATAATAACGTCGATTTTTTCTTCTATAGCCGTCTTCACCAGATCAGAAAAATTCGTTAGAGCCACCATAATATTAACACCCAGAATTCCTTTCGTAGCCTCCCGAGCTCTTCTAATTTCCCGTTTCAAAGCCCTAATATTCGCTTCGATCGAGTTAGAAATAATATCCGGTTCATCAATTCCAACCATTGCGGCAGCGATCACTCCAATTCCGCCTTCATTTGCAACGGCAGAAGCCAAACCGGAGCCAGAAATTCCCACACCCATGCCTCCTTGAATAATGGGGAGAGATAACTTTTTTAATAATTCTTTCATTGTCTCAATCATTTTATTTTATCCTTTTCTGTATAAGGTTTATATTCTGTAACTTTTAGATTTTAAGGAACTTGATAAGTTTATCACAGAATTTGTTTTATATATAATAAAGTGGTTATAATACAAGAAAGTCATGAATTATATTTACTGTTTTTGGAGTAAACTCAAAATAAAACCAGATATTTGGTTTTTTTATGGATTTTTATTAACTTTTACTTTTAGTATCCGGAAAGTACTGTTTTACTTTCCAATTAAAGGAACTTTTAATGAATATACCGGAATATACGTTTATATTTCCGATATTTTTTTATTTTTCACGATGTTATCGTGGATTATACTCATATTATCCAATAAAAACATTTATTTGTCAAACTGTAAGTTGTGGATAACTCAACTTATACACAGTTTATATTGTAAAATAGCCCTAGAATTAAAGTTTATTTTTTTTAATCGTTCAATTAACCTACCAAATAATTATTATGAAAATAGTTCAACTGATAAAGTCTCTAAATGTTCTACACATGCCTTATTACTTTCAAATGTTTCGTCTCTTGAAAAATGTTCCACGTGGAACATTAAACGGAACAAGCGTAGGATATTTATCATTATTCCACTAGTCATTGTAATATGGTCATTTATATCAATCATGTGGTCGTCTAATCAAACCATAGCCGTTTTCAGATCTATCAAACTTTTTGAGTATTTTTTATTATATTCGTACATTGCATTTAGACTTGTTCCACTTATTAAATCGAAAACATGTTCCACATTTGCTCCACAAACTGTTCCACGTGGAACAGTTTTTATGGGATGGAATAGTATAATGGTGATTATTATAATAATTGGCTTATTTCAGTCAATAATTGGAATCATCCACTTCATTGATCAACACTCAATTGGCCTTTTTTGGCTTAAAGAAAGCATAATTTCACCTGATATCGCTGGCGTAGCCAAAATTGTTATAAATGGCCAGAAATATATCAGGGCCTATGGCCTATTTCCTCATCCCAATATTCTGGGTGGATTTTTGTTGTTTTCAATTATCATTACACTCATGTATTACAGAATGTTCCATGCTTGCCGTGTAACATCTAATTGTTCTACGCCTGCCCCGTTTAATGTTCCACGTGGAACAATTCTCAATTCCCTTATCCTCGTCCAATCCATCGCACTTTTTTTAACATTTTCTAAATCAGCCATTCTGGGACTGACAATTTCCCTGTTTTATATGTATATTGCTCCTCATCTGGTTAGTGCGACTAAAATGTTCCACCCCATAAAACTTCAAAATGTTCCACATGGAACAATTGGAAGTAATGGGGCAGGCGTGGAACATTTCAAATCCCTAGACAGTAAAATGTCTTTAAATAATATAAAGCATGATCGTAATTTAAGAATTGCGTTATTAATATTTCTCATAATTATTCTGACTTTCTATCTATCATGGACAACCGTTGACTCAATGATCCGAAACTCAATTGAACAGCGTATAATCTATCTCAATGTTTCACGTGGAACAATTTTGTCTAATCCAATGCTAGGAGTTGGAATAGGTCAGTTTGTATTAAATATGCCAAATTATGTTTATAATCTTGAAATATGGCAATTTCAGCCTGTCCATAACGTGTTTTTGCTAATTTGGTCAGAGTTGGGGATAGTTGGGATAGGCTTGTTTACATATTGGATGTACAAAATGTTCCACATGAAACACAAAACCCCCTCTCCTTTACAAGGAGAGGGCTGGGGTGAGGTAAAGAAGGCTACAAGTGAAACAAATGATAGGGAAGTAGCTAGTGATAATAAATCTATATTACAAAATAAATACTATTCTTTGTCAAGTGGTATAACCCTTCGTTATTTTAAGGCCATTTTTCTCGGATTTATTTTTATAATGCTATTTGACCATTATTTTTGGGATATCCAGCAGGGGAGCATCATGCTTTGGATGATTGTGGGAGTAATTGCTGGGATAAATAATCAAAAAAATAATAATTGAGAATATAAAAACAGGCGTCGTGCCCGTCTTCATTTTATGTATGTAGGGAATAAAAAATTTTTATTCCCTACAATGAAATTACATAAAAATATTTTCTAAATTGTTTCTATCTTTTTCCCAATTGATTGGATTTTTAAAAATATATTCACGGATTTTATTCAATTCCGTTTCATTGCGAATAATTCGGTCGTAAAACGATCGTTGCCAAATATTTGTAATACAGGAAATATTTTTTGATTTCATTGATTGAATATATATTCTACGGCTGATTTAGATTTAAACGCTTGGATTATTTTTGATAATAATCCGATTTGATTAGAATTTTGTAGGGACAGACCTTGTGTCTGTCCTGAATTTTTTATTTGTATTTTTTTATTTTGGGCGGACACAAGGTCCGCCCCTACATTTCCGATAATCTCTATAATCAAATGAACATGATTTGGCATTATTATGTTTTCATCTAAAAATACACTTGGAGAATAATTTGAAACATTATTTAAATTTTTTAAAATAATCTTTCCCACATCATTCAAAACCATTTCTGTATTTTTAATTTCGCCAAAAAATTCTTCACGATTTTTTATACAAATTGTAATAAAATACATCCCTTGCTGTAAATAATCATAACTATTAAGGCGATTTAATTTGCGGTTTTTCATTGGAAATATGGCTATTTTACCTTCACCTCCGGCAGATTATCCCAGCAAAGTTCAAATATCCATTTCAAAGTATTATTAATTTCGGCGCTTTCAATGATCACTGCCATTTGTTCTTTGGAAGAAATAAGCGCGACTTTTTGATGGCCGTACACATCCACTTCCACTGAAAAAGGATATTTATCTTTTTTAATTAGTTTACAGACACGAAGCTGCTGTTGATCTCTTGCAACCAATGATTCTTCCAGATATTTTGTTCCCGGAAGAATCGCTCGCACGCGCACTCCTTTCTTCACTCTTTTTTTGATATACCATTCAATCCAATCTTCGCCCAAAACATCCCGCACATCTTCCGAACCAAACGCCAGAATTTCTCCGCTGTATTTCAGCGCGTCGTCATATGCTTCGATGAGTCCTTCCTTGCCTTCATAAAATCTGATTTTCGGTTTCGTGCCTTTGACGTTATATATAGATTTCAATTGCGGAAGAATTTCTTCAAAAAGGCTTTCTTTTTTTTCAAGGTCTTTTTTTATTTTCTCCGGATCTTCACCAATGAACAATCTTCTCTTGCCTTCAAGAGTTTGTGATATCAATCCGTCTTTTTGGAGATCGAGAAGTATGTCATAAGCCGTCGTTCTCTTGATGTTGGCCTTCCGGGATATGTCTATGACAGAAGCCCCACCCAATTCCAAAGCTGCGAGATATACATCCGCTTTCCGGCCATAGAGGCCAAATTGTTCGAGAATGAGTTTTGTTTCCATGTATTGCTTCGTAGGGACAGACCTTGTGTCTGTCCTCTGACGGGCGAACACAAGGTTCGCCCCTACATATTGCCCTTATCATACCACGTGTCGACAATATCCGTCAAATTTATGTATTTATTAATATCTTTATTTGGCTTATTGTAGCCATTTTGCATTAAATATTGCCAATTAATTGTCGTAGTTCTTTGACATTTTCCCAAATTTCATGTATAATGGTCTGTTAAGATGATAAATTAAAAAACCAGCAACTTAACTAGTTCATAAACAAAGGAGATAAAGATGGTAAAGCAGATTCAAGGTTATTTTAAGATTTACGATCCGCAACTGATCAATGATGTCAAGACTGCCGATGCTCTTGAGCAAGAGAATGACAGTTTTGGAGCACAGTTAATACGAAACCGCATACGTGCTGAGATTAATCTCCTGCTGCTGACCCATTTCTTCGCGTGTCTGATTCCGAAAGACAAAGAAGGAATCAGGAGATGCACAAGAGGGAGAATTTATGTGGAAAAGGTCGGTGATCTAAAAAATTATCCGACACTCCGCCAATCGAATGAAGATGTCAGATTTTCAGAAAAATCGGATTATGACTATCTTCACCGATTAGAACAAAATCCTCCTTATATCTTCGTGAGGAACAGGCCGATTTAAACACTGGCCTGAAAAGGGTTTCCGGGAAGTTTATCCTTGCTTATCACAGCAAAAAACTTCCCAATTTTATTGAGTTTTTCTTGAGTTGTTCAAGGAAGATTCATTGAATGGAAAGTTCTTTTAAATTTAAAAAGGAGAATATAATGAACAATTATAACAATTATTTCGATTTCAGATCCTGGCCAGAAAAAATACTAAGTTTCGCAGAAGATTATATAAAGACAAACCGGGATATTATTTCACATAGAGTAGTAATAGCATTGGTCAAATACCGCTTTGCTGAAAAAAGAATAGACCCCAGTCGGTATCTAGTAACGGTTTATCTGATGATTATCGATGAATATAAGCGTCGATATGAAGCGATGATAAACTACGAAGGAGATTGGCTATGGGTAAGGAAACATAATGCCAAAGTTGTCGCTGATTCATATCAAAGAATTGGAGATGAATTAGGAATGCAAAAATGGAAAATTATTGCACTTGAGGAGGATCAAAGATAATAGGTTTCCGGGAAGTTTATCCTTAAAACTTCCCACATTTTCTTGAGTTCGTCTGAATGGTCAGATGGATTCAAGTGAAATAGTTGTTTCTCAACTTTTTTTATTCGAAAGGGATCCGTATGGAAACTTATTTTGTTGTTGACCAGAAAGTTTCACTGGAAAAAATGGCAGAAGTAATGGGAATAAAACTCAACAAAAAAACTTCTATCTGTTGCTGTTCTCCATACTTTTTTACCAATCAGGATGGCAAAATCGTTGCGTTAACATTTAGGAGCGAGGGAAAAATGTTAGTAGCGTTTTATAACAGAGAAAAGCACCTTGTCCGCCTTGCTTCCAACATCAGATTTCTTAAACAAATTTAAGGCCAAAAAAAGAGGGCGCCATGCTATTCGGATCTAAAGCGCGCTGGCAGACTGCGCAATGATATAAATAGTCTGGACTAGGTTTCACCAGTTATACCTAAACAAAAAACTGGACGTATAAACCGGTCTGCTCCACATTTCGCGAGTAGACTATAAGTTGCCAGAGCTCAGTCAAAACTGGATAGTCTATGAATTACCTGCCATTTATAGACATTCCGCTTAATAGACAGGATTGGTTTTTGGAAAGTTTATCCTTGGTCACCACGACTAAAAAACTTTCCAGTTTATTAAGCTTATCAATGTTGGTGGGTTTATAGATTAAGTTCTTTACAATAAATCAAGGGGGTGAGAATGAGAAGAAATGATGGTTATAAGGAAATTTTTAAAAAGACAATCAATTGCGAAAAATGCCAAGAACAACTACTGGAAGTAAGGATAGGAAAGGAATTAACAATATATAGCAATAGGGTTAAACTATCTGGATTTTACAGGTGCCCCACCTGTGGCGAATATAGCGAGATCGAAATCGATCAAGAATTCTAAGAAAGGAGAAAAAATGCTGGATATTCTTTATTTCTATGCTTTTTTATTGAAGTGGAGCTTCATTGGATTCGGTGGCTGTATATTAATTTGCGCCGTTATTACCTTTGCTGGATATCTAGTTCAAAAACACAGAAGGAGAAAGAATTATGCCAGAATGGAAAGGAACAGGCGTACCATGGAATCCCTCAACTGAAAAATTTAACCACAAGGAGCAAGGAATGAAGTGCGATCATTGCGGTGAAGAAATAATGGGCGGCTTTTATCAGGATGATGAAATTCGAAAAGGGTGGACGTTAGGTGGCATTTTCTGCTCGGAGGAATGTCTAAAAGTCGAGCTGGAAGATGCTATTAGCTACGAAAGAGAAAGGAAATAAAAACACAGGTTTCCGGGAAGTTTATCCTTGCTTATCACGGCAAAAAACTTCCCAATTCTATTGAGTTTTTCTTGGATTGACCAAGGAAGATTCATTGAATGGAAAGTACATTTAAAATCGTCTTCGCACAGCAAAGGAGAATTATTATGAGAGAAATTACCGGTTTTTTCCGAATCTATGAAGAAAATATCATTACACTGGCAAAAAAATATTTTGAAGAAAAGACGAAATATTCAGATGGTGCCGTGTTTACATTCGGCTTATTGGAAGCCAGCATCAGTCTTTATTTAGTTCAACAGTTTTTCGCTTGCAATTATCCACCGGATGAATATAAATGCGAAGCTATCAGACAAGCTGTTGAGAAGGTTGGCGACTTAAAAGATTATTTGTCGCTATATGAAACTGATAAAGATGTCAGAAAATCTCTTGACATTGAGGCTGACTATCTTTTCCGATTGGAAAATAATCCTCCTTATATCTTCGTAAGGTGTGAACGATATTAGTGTTACGGGAGATGTGTGCAACCGCAAAACATCTCCCGCATTTTTTTAAGATCATCAACATTTGTTTCGTGATTTTGAGTGAAATGAAAACAGTTCGTTACAAGGAGAAAGATGATGGACAAAGCAGTTGAATCAAGTAGTAAAGTTACTTCTTATTCTAAAGTTTGTAAGGAAAAGTTGGATTTTATTTGCTCAAAATGCGGTAAAACCCATTCGGTAATGGCAGTTGTCTATTACAATGCAATTGTAAATAATCGTCACTGGAAAAAATATTATGTCTTAGACGATAAATGTCAGACATAGTACAATATTGACCTTGAGCCAAGTCTATAAACTGGCTCTTTTTATTTTTTTCATAAATTACAAAAAGGACAGACACAAGGCCTGTCCCTACAAAAAACACTTTCTTTTTTATTTATTTTTATATTTAAACATTTCACTGCTTGCCCAAACATACACCTCGTTTTTTATTATCTTTCTGACTTTTTGAAACTCTTTGTTTTCCAGCAAAGTATTGAGATCCTGGTCGATAATTGTCTGCGTTATTTCTTTTTTGATAAATTCCGCGAGCTCTTTGAAAAAAAATCCCAGATCGCTGTTTTTTCTGCGCTCAACAATAACATCTTTATCATATGAAAACCCCTGGAGATAAAATTTCCAAATATCATAAAGATCGCGCCCGGCAATCGAACCGTTTTTTTCGTGCCTGCCCATAAGCGCAATGAGCTTATTGGCAAACATGGTTTCCTTTGTCTGGCAAGTTACAATCCGATCTATTTCTATAAGCTTAACTTTTTTATACTTATTATATTTCGGCGCCGGATAGTTGATATCTATTTTCAAAGTGTTTCGAAAATTTTCCGGCGCGTCATATTTCAAAAAATACTGCGGAACATTTTTGCTGCTATCTTTTATGGTAAGACCAATTTTTTCAAAAATCGTCTCCATCTCTTCCCTAACTTTGGAAATTTCTTTTCCACTCGCCAGATCAAAATCAAGATCGACCGAAAAACGATCGAGCCATGAAAGCATGGCCGCTGCGGTTCCGCCCTTGAAATATAAAACTTCCGACAAAAATTCATTGTCGTATATTTCCGAAAGCAACCGATAGAGCCATGAGCGGTGAAGCGCGTCTTTAGGATTGGGAAGAATCATTGTGTTTTATGAGGCTGGGATAGCCAAGAGATTTTTGAAGCCTTTTGACCTCCGGCCAATTTATAAGTTTATCATTGTCAAAATAATATTTGGAATTAAAGTAAATCATGTCCGCAACGGCACGAGAAACAGTTGAAACCATAACTCCGTTTTTTTTGAGAAGTCCATCAGGATTATATAAATATATTTCGTTCATTTTTCTACTGTAATAATTATTTAAACCAATAGAATATCTTTTTGATTGTCCGCTGATGACAGTAATGTAACTCGGTGGCTGATTTATTATTCCCTCATTGAAAAGAATAGTCTCTGCGCCAATATAGGCATAGTCATGGATAGCCTTGATGCCCAAAACCCAAGGATCGATATCCTCTACAGGCTTTAAAGAATAGAAGCCTCTATAAATACGACGCAATAAGCCCATCCGGGTGTATCTTTTAAGAGCGGTATGAAGGGTATTTTTATCTCTAATTTCCCATAAATTGGCCAAATCGCGAGTATGAAAAACATCCTCGCCAAGTATAGCCAGATCCCGAAATCTTCTGGGAATACTGTTTCTTTTTACTGTACTCATATGTACAGTATAATATATCATTTGATTTTTGTCAATACTCGCCTGAATATGGAAAAGACGCCCTGATCGGGCGTCTCTACGAAAGAAAATATGTTGACTAGATTCCCGCTTTCCTGCCTCGCCGGCAGACGGGCGCGGGAATGACAAAATAAATTTTACAATACCGTAATCGCGCTGACTTTGTCACCAGCCTGTGGTCTCATAACTCTCACGCCTTGCGTTGCCCGGCCAAGAACAGAAATTTCCTTGAGCGGGATGCGGATGATTTGTCCTTTTTCCGAAGTGACAATCACGTCTTCTTCAATGGCATCAAGATTCACTACTTGCGCGCCAATTAATTTTCCGGTTTTAGTTGTGACAGAAGCGGTTTTTATTCCGCTACCTCCCCGGTTTTGGACTTTGTAGGATTTAAGATCCGATCGCTTTCCATATCCGTTTTCAGAAATCACCAGAAGTTGGTTGCCTTTTTGATTCTTGAGAACCACGTCCATTCCAACCACCTTATCATCGCCTTTGAGCTTGATTCCGCGCACACCGGCCGCTGCTCGCCCCATCGGACGGACATCTGATTCTTTGAAATGAATAGCTTGCCCGGCTGCAGTCGTGACCACCACTTCATCCGATCCGGTCGTGGCTTCTACCCAGCGAAGCGCATCTCCTTTTTCCAATTTTATAGCAATTAGTCCGGAGCGCCTTACATTTTCAAATTCATCGAAAGTCGTTTTTTTAGTAGTGCCACTTTCTGTCACCATAAGAAGATATTTATAATTATCCTCTTTTCCAAAAGCCACAATTCCAGTCACTGATTCTTCCGAAGAAAGAGAGAGGAAATTGACAACTGATTGTCCTTTGGCCACACGGGAAGATTCCGGAATTTCATAAGCTTTGGTTTGGAAAACTTTTCCGGTGTTGGTGAAGAAAAGCATGTTGTCATGAGTCATCACACCTAGAAGCTTCTGAATTTCATCGCCTTCTTTAGTTGTCGCGCCGATCACGCCCTTTCCGCCGCGTTTTTGAACTTTGTAGACGGTCGGGTTCATTCTTTTTATATAGCCTTCTTTGGTGATCATAATGATCGCTTCTTCATTCGGCACCAGATCTTCCTGCCTAAATTCTCCGATTCCGCCTTTCACTACTTTGGTTTTTCGCTCATCGCCATATTTTTCTTTGACTCGAGCCAATTCATCTTTCACAATGGCCAGAATTTTCTTTTCTGATTTCAAAATGGCTTCTAATTCCGCAATCAGCTTCAGTTTTTCGGCCAATTCGTCTTCAATCTTCTTTCGTTCCAATCCTGCAAGTGTCTGCAGCCGCATTTCAAGAATTGCCGTTGATTGCCGATCGGAAAGTTTGAACTTTTTCATCAAATTCGCATGCGCTTCTTCTTTTGTCGGAGATTTCCGGATTGTATCAATAACGGCATCGATGTTATCGAGCGCTTTTTTAAGGCCTTCCAATATATGCGCCCGGTCTTTGGCCTTTTCCAAATCATATTTAGTCCGCCTGGTAATAACAATTTTTCGGTGTTCGATATATTCTTCCAAAATATCCTTGAGGTTGAGCACTCTCGGCTCGATTCCATTAACCAGCGCCAGCATATTCACCCCGAAGTTCTTCTGAAGATCTGTCATGGAATAAAGCTTGTTGAGAACTTTTTGCGGATAGGCGTCTTTTTTAAGATCAATGACAATCCGCACACCTTCTTTGTCGGACTCATCGCGAATATCTCGAATCCCCACAATTTTTCCATCTCGAACCAAATCGGCCATTTTCTCAATAAGCGTCGCTTTATTGGTTGCATAAGTCATTTCGCTGACCACAATTTGAAAAGCACCGGCTTTGCTTTCCACTATATCAACTTTGGCACGAGTAAGAATCTTTCCACGACCGGTTCGATATGCTTCCAAAACATCTTTTTTATTGTAAATTATCCCGCCCGTCGGAAAATCTGGACCTTTGACAAATTCTGCCAGATCTTCAATGGTAGCTTCTGGGTTATCAATAAGACATGAAATTCCATCGGCAATTTCATTCAAATTATGCGGAGGAATGTTCGTTGCCATTCCAACCGCAATTCCCATTGAACCATTGAGAAGCAGCTGAGGAAGCGCTGCCGGAAGAACAGTCGGTTCTTTGTGCTGTCCGTCAAAATTAGGGACAAAATCAACCGTGTTTTTTTCAATGTCAATAAGCATTTCCTCGGCAATGGCAGAAAGTTTGGCTTCCGTATAACGATAAGCGGCCGCCGAGTCACCGTCCATCGAGCCGAAATTTCCCTGGCCGCGAACAAGAGGATAGCGAAGAGAAAAATCCTGGGCCATGCGCACCATAGAATCATAAACAGCGCTGTCTCCGTGCGGATGAAACTTTCCCAGCACTTCTCCGACTACTGTAGCTGATTTTCTGAATTTTGCGTTAGCCCGAAGACCGGTGTTCCACATGGAATAGAGGATTCTTCTGTGAACTGGCTTAAGGCCATCCCTGACATCCGGAAGAGCGCGCGCGACAATGACACTCATCGCATAATCAAGATAGCTTTGCGATATTTCTTCGGTAATTTCGCGATTCTTTATATTTTGTACTTGTAGTTCTTTAGTCATACAATTAAAATTTTCAATTCACAATTTTCAATTTTCAATCAATTTACAATTTCATAATTTTCAATGACTAAAACATTTAATCATTGGAAATTGTTTAGAAATTAGAAATTGAAAATTAGAAATTAATTTTGATTTTGCAAATTCCCTTGCCCCTGAAAACCGCTTTTCATTTGGCCGGTTACGTCTTCAAGCGATTTTTTTTGATCCTTAAACTGCTCCAGAATTTGGGGATTCGGAGTTATCTCAGAAGCCGTATTTTTCTTATTTTGCGCCACAATTGACACTATCCAGATAGCAACAACAAAAACCATTGAAATAGAGACCCACATCCAAACATAGCGAATGCGGATATACTCCGGCTTTTGGCGAATTTCATCAATTTTGTCTTGCAATCCCATTGTTTTACGAAATACGAAATGAGCGAAATATGAAGCATTCTATTTATTATTTCGTAGTTCGTTAATTTCGTATTTCGTAAAGTCTATTCTATCCCCATCAGCACCACTTCCATACTTTTTTCATCGATGTCTTTCTTTTTTATATTAAGCTTGGAAAATTTTGTTCTGGGACAATTTCCCATTTCATTGCAAAATTTCTTTTCATCGTCAACGTCTATATTAGACCCGTTTATCTTGTAGTGCATTGGGATTATAATTTTCGGCTCGATCTTTTTTATAATATCCACCGCCTTTTTGCCATCAATAGTATATTTTCCGCCAATCGGAATCATGAGAATATCCACGCCATTTATATCTTCCAGCTGCTTTTCTGTGAGGTCGCATCCCAGATCTCCCATATGGCAAACCCGCATATCTTCACTTTCAAAAACGAAAATAGTATTGAGGCCTTGTTCCGCACCTTGTTTATTATCATGAAATGAAGTAATTCCGACAATATTTATGCCCTTAACTGAATATTCCCCGGGAATATTAACAATATACGGTTCGCCTTTTATGGCTTCGATATTGTTGTGATCATGATGATCATGCGTAGAAAGCACCAGATCAGCGCTGCCCTGGGGCGGGCGAAGCCCGATTGACTTGTCAAAAGGATCAATAAAAAGCGCCACATCCTGCTGGCCTCTTCCTTCAGGTTTTGTGGTTATTTTAAAGCAAGAATGGCCGTAATATTGGATGTTCATAAAATTAAGCTCAAAACGCAAAACTCAAAGTTTAAAACTACAGTTTAAAACTCAAAATTGCTTTAGTTATATTAGCTTGACTAACTAATCTTAGCATAAAGATAGCTTAATATCAAGACTTGCCTGATAGTGAATTTTCATTATTATCCGCCCAATTCTGCTAATAAATGGATTGAAATAAAAATTTCACTACCAGGTTGACTAATGCTAATTTTTCCTTTAATTTTAATGCAGATTTAAAAATTTCAAGGAAAAAGGAGATCTTGGAGTTTTTTGTTGCAGAAGTTCCTTAACATAGTAATCCGATAAATCGGTAAATATATGAATAAAATGATAATCGCTGTTATGTCAGGATGCAAGTCTAAAAACGAAGGGAGATTCCTATGGATAAGACAAATACTGTTATTGATTTGTATGATCTGATCTTTAATGCCCTGAAAACCATACTTCAATCTGGAGCCATGGAAATACGGGATGTTGATGACAAAGGAGAAGAACCCTTTCTTTATGCTTCAGGATGGAGTGGAATGGGTTATATTCTGATGAAAGCTCTGGTTAGCCATAATTTTTTCCCTGGGTTAGTCATGCTTCTGGCTACTAAAGTTGCAACAATTGCACCCAAAACTTCTTTTGTTGCTGGTAACTTAACCGGCGGGGTCATTCCTGGTTGGTTGCTCAGTCGTTATCTGGAAACCCTACTTGGTCATCCAGTTCAATTTATGTATATGGCCGGAGCTAGAAAAGAAGAAGAAGCTATAAAAAAACCAGTTATGTTGGTCAATAAGGTTATTTTGGAAAATATTGCCCAACGAATGTCAGAAATAGTTTACCGTTACATTCCTGATATAGATTTTGTTGCTGGTGGAGCACCTAACGGTATAGTTCTTGGACATCGAGTAAGTGAAGTTTTATCCCTTTATCTCCAGCGCCATGTACCTTTTGTTTATGTTCGAGACAGAAGGAAATCTGGCGGGCAAAGCGAGATGATTACAGGAATCCAAAATAACAGCTTTTTCAAACCTGGAATGAATGCTTTGACTGTTGGTTGTTTTCCGGGTAATCAGCATGAAGACGGAACCAAGCATGTTGCCGATGCATTGGAAGAAGCGGGTTTTAAAAGCATCTCCTATCATGATACGGGTGATGATAATCAGCTTTCACCTTTTCAGCCAAACTTTTTTGACGGTATGTTACATCAACTGAGTCCTTGGGAAAGTTTCAGTGATGAACAACCCGAGGGCGTGGTTGCTGAGGAACTTACAAACTTCACCGCAAGCACCAGAAACAGCGCCAATGTACTGGAGAGAAAGTATCAGTTTCACGTGCCTTATGCAGCCTGTTTGCTTTCCTATGATCAGCCAGAAGCAAATAAACAATTGGGCTTGGAAGGGCTCGATCTCATTTATCTTTTCACGCTTAAAGATCTACTGACCACTGCCCGAAAAATCGGTAGTCACCCTGGAAAACTAATCAAGGGTTACCGTAAGTTTCTGGCTGACCCAATCGGATGGAATCAGCGACATGGTATCGAAAAGGTCGAACAGGGAGGAACGATATGAAAAAGCCTTATTATCCGCGTGTATGCTTTGCAATCGACGATTCGACTCATGACGGCGCAAAGAAAAAAGCCTGCATGATCGAGTGTATTGGAGGTGATTTTGGCGTAAAAATCAACATTGATCTAATCCTTCGCGGATCGCAAATTATTACCGAAATCAGCAAAATAACTGGATGTCCGGTGTTTGCCGACCTCAAAATGAACAATGGCAAAAGAACAATGGACGAGTTGGTCAAGGAAGTAACCAACCGAGGTGCCAAAATGGTCAATGCCTACGTTCAAGCCGATCGGCTTTTGGAAAAAGCAATCCAAACCGCCCGGGACAACGGCGTGATATTCCTCGGTGTGACTGTAACAACACACTTTGACGAGGCCTATTGCTGGAAGTATTACAGGCGATCACTATCTGAAACCATTCACTTTCTGGCTCAGGAAGCAATGAACCTCGGTTGCGACGGTTTCATCCTTCCTGGCACTACACTTAAATATGTACCTGCCATCGAAGGTTTCAGATTTACTCCTGCGGTCCGCCCTGTCTGGTATGCAGAAAAAAAGACAAACGACCAAGAGCAGGAGTGTACTCCTACTAACGCAGTCTTGCCAATTGATGACAACGGCGTGCTAGTTCACGGCGCAGATACAATTTCCTGCGGAAGCCCGGTTTTCAAATCACTAGATCCCAGGGAAGCGGCAAGATTGATCCTGAATGAAGTGAGTTCGGCTTGGCCTAAACGTCTTACAGCATAGTATGTACATCGAATACCCAGCCCCGCGGCTTAGCAGAAGAAAGGAGGAAGATTCTGCGAAAGTCGCGCGGGTTGTTTTTTTATTTTGAAATATACATAAAACGATAATTATAGTAGTATTAAAATAATCACTCGTTATTGCGAGCGTAGCGAAGCAATCCCGAGATCGCCACGCTTCGCTCGCGATGACATAGTTTTATTATGGATATTTTCGCTCACGGTCTTTGGGCCGGCGCAGCCGGAAAGGCTGTCAACATCAAAAAGAAAGCACCGCTAAAGCTCAAGTGGATGGTCGCTTGGGGAATTTTTCCCGATTTTTTCGCGTTTGCGCCCGCATTCATCTACATGTTCGCTTCTTTTGTTTTCCCATCCATCCCTAGGATAGAACATCCGGGACCAGCCCACATGGAACCGGCCACAGGAAATGGCCTTATTATAAGCCAATTTACCCATAATTTATATAACATCGGCCACAGCTTGCTTATTTTTTTCTTTGTATTTTTCATCGCTTATTTAATTTTCCGCCGTCCAATTTGGGTTATGGGCGGATGGCTACTGCATATTCTCATGGACATCCCTTCCCATTCATACGATTTCTATCCAACGCCTTTTCTTTGGCCGTTTTCTGAATTTAAAATAAACGGCTTCCATTGGGGAACACCTTGGTTCATGATTTCAAATTATTCTTTAATTATCATTGCCTATTTTATACTATACTGGCTTAAAACTAGAAAGGTCAGAAAAAAACTTGACCGTTTATACTAATATGGTATAATGTAAATAAACGTATAAACCATATTAATAAATATGTACGCTCTGAATAAAAATATCCAAAAAAGGATTGACGATAAATTGAAAACTCTTGACTCTTTTCGCCCGCTTCCTGCTTCAGCTGTCGCCAAACTCAAGGAACAGTTTGAAATAGAGATGACTTATAATTCCAACGCCATTGAAGGCAACAGCTTGACCCTCAAGGAAACATACCTTGTCATTAATGAAGGATTGACCATTAAAGGCAAGCCGCTTAAAGATCACATTGAAGCTAAAAGCCACAAAGAGGCTCTGAATTATTTGTATTCCCTGGTGGAAAAAGGGAAACATAACACTATATCGGAAAATTTCATCCGATCATTGAATCAGATTGTTATGCGAGATATTGATCGAGAATGGGCCGGAAAATATAGAAATAGCGGAGTAATTATTGGTGGTGCTGATCATACGCCTCCAGATGCACTGGAAATACCAAATCTCATGCGAAATCTTATTGGCTGGATCAAAAATAATCAGAAAAAATTACACCCGGCAGAGTTAGCAAGCAGATTGCACCATAAATTAGTTTATATTCATCCGTTTTTTGACGGAAACGGACGAACTTCGCGTTTGGCTATGAACATAATTCTCATGCAATCTGGTTTCCCTTTAGTGATAGTTCTCAAAAATGATCGCAAAAAATACTATCAAACCTTATCCCAAGCCGATAAGGAAAATTATGCGCCTTTTGTGAATTTCATAGGAAGAGCCGTAGAAAGAACGCTGGATATTTATTTGAAAGTGCTGGCGCCGGACAAAAAAAATAAAGAAAAGTTCATTCTTCTTTCCCAACTTGCCAAGAATTCGCGTTTTTCAGAAAAATACTTAAATCTTTTGGCTCGTTCCGGAAAACTGGAAGCACACAAAGAAGGCCGTAACTGGCTGTCTTCAAAAGAAGCCCTAAAAAGATATCTTGATAATCGGGAAAGAAAAAGGAAATAAAAAAAGAGCCAGCCTGCCCCTCTCAAAAATCAAACAAACTTACGAATAAAAAAGGACCATAGATGCATGATAGACATCCACAGTCCCGAGGAGCCAAGTCTGATTTTTGTGTGGGGTTTATAGACTTGGCTCAGGTCTTTGCGGTTGGAGCGCTATATTAAGCGCTCCCTTTCACTTTCATCACCTCCTTTCTCAGTTCTTCCCAAAAGATCCTGTACTCTTTTGGGTTTTCAAGCTCCTTCCCAGAGGAAATTTTGTGGCCATAGTCGAAAACATCTGGCCACTTTTTTGAGTTGACAAACTGGTTAATTGCTTCCAGTTTGTCGTTGTGATGGAACAGGGAGGAGGCCATTCTGAATTTCAGGCTCCTTTTTTCGCATTCCTCGGCAATGAGAACGCCGAGAGGCTGATCAGTTTCATCCTTACTGGAAAGCCAGGAATCGATCCCTGTTATGGCTCGTTTCTGACAAACCATAACATTTTCAATCTCCTCTGCCTCTATTTCACTTTGTTCGAAAGCATAGGAAAGATCATTCATCGCGTCCTCCTCTATATACTCCTTGATACTGAGGACTTCCACTATTTTTTCAAAAAAATCATTGATTCCTTTTTTCTGACAGAAAGACCGAAGCCTTTCTGCCAGTTCCCCGGATAGCTCCTTCTTCCCGGTTCCAGTTTCTTGTGGAAAAAAGATGTCTGTAATCACCAGACCGTATTGATCCTGGCTGAGCTTCTCCATCGCGGCGACATAGTCACCGCAAATGGTAATTTCCTCACCACCAAATACTTCGGCGATAAGGGCCTGAGCGATGACATTATCTTCAATAAACAGAATTGTTTTTTTCATGACGTGGTCCTTTCTTGCGGAGGTGATTTTCAATGAACTTTATTAAGCGTCCAACCGGACTATCCAATCTTCAGCTTAACGGTCTATTATACATCAGAAATAACAAATAGTCAATTATAATAGCTATCTTAGATGCTTAGTTTTACCTTATTTTAAGCATTATTCAGCTACTATACTTCTTGTTGTTAATTTTATTGACAATTTGCTATATAGCTGATATACTAAAAATACCCTTAAAAAGTATTTATGAACCAAAACCACATCCAAGCCATCCAAAATCTAGGCCTAAACGAAAAAGAGGCCATTGTTTATTTGGCTCTTTTAGAAACCGGAAAAGCTTCAGCCAATAGCCTTTCTTTGAAAAGTGGCTTAAAAAGGCCAACAACCTATGTGATTTTGGAACAACTGATGAAAAAAGGCTTCGCTTTTAAAATTCCCCGAGCCAGAAAGCACGCTTTTTCCGCTGTAGAACCGGAAAAATGCGCTCTTCTCGCCAAAGAAAGGTTGAATTATAGCCTGGAAATACTTCCGGAAATAAAAGCTATCCAAAAAGGCAAGGAAGAAAAAACCAGCATTTCTTTTTTTGAAGGCACAGAAGGCTTCAAAGAAGCGTATAGCCGGATTTTGAAAAACAAAAAAGACATTGAATGTATGGCTTTTTTCGCCCATCAAAAGAATGTCCCGGAAGAAATGAAAGAATATTGGCAAAAACTGGAAACCTATTTTAAAAAAAATAACATTAAAAGGAAAGTGATCATTCCGGACGATCCGTCCGTGGAAAGTTTTTTGAAAACGGCCTTGAAAAAAAGCAACGAGATGAAAATAAAAACGCTGCCGATTTCAAAGTTTGACAGCAACGTGGCAATTGAAGTTTATGATAATCTCATCCTTTTTGCCTCGCATAAAAATATGCAGGCTTCGCTTGTGGAAGATTCCGACATCGCCCATACCATTTCCCAGATATTCAACTATATCTGGGAGACAATCCAGGAAAGAAAAAATGAAGATGCTAATCTGCCATTAGAAAATAAACCATCCTCGGAATTTGACAGTTCCCAAATTTAGCTATACACTCTTTCTATAAGTAATTATTAGGAAAATTGAATATCCGCCCGAGGCGGACAAGCGGGATGCTTTAATTCCGTTCTAATCATTAATTTTCTTGATAATTTCCCTTACGCGGAAATTTTTTTGTTTCCTGCTTGTCATTCCGGACTTGATCCGGAATCTAGATCCTGAAACCCGCCTGCCGGCGAGGCAGGTAAATTCAGGATAACAATAAGACTGGATTCCCGCTTTCGCGGGAATGACATAAAAATAATTCTTATAAATAATTTAATTTTTTTATTAATCAAATGGACAACATTTTAGACCAATTAGCCAAAGAAGTAGACAAAATATCCGAAGAAGATATTTCAAAAGACGAAAAAATTAAACAAGCTGAAAAAACCGAAAAAAAACCTGCCAAAAGTGAAGCGGATGATTCTCCTATGGGAAAACTGATGAACAAAAAGGCGGTTGCTTTCCCATGCGTTGGAGATGTTGTAGAGGGAAGAGTAATTGACATCACTTCTTCAGAAATGTATCTGGATCTGGCTCCTTTCGGGACCGGAATCGTTTTGGGAAAAGAAATCAAGGACGGCATGGGATCAGGAAAAGCAAAAATTGGAGACAAAGTTACCGCCACTATCATGGATATGGAAGATGAAAAAGGATACATTGAACTTTCTATCCGCGAAGCTTCACACGAAAAAGCCTGGGAAGACATTGAATCGAAGCGCGATACACAAGAAAAAATTACCACTAAGATTATCAGCGCCAATAAAGGCGGTCTGCTTATTGAAGTCAACGGCATATCCGGATTTCTGCCTGTTTCCCAGCTTTCCAGCAAAAACTATCCGAGAGTGGAAGATGGGGATAAAAACAAGATATTAAGTATCCTCAAAAAAATGGTCGGGCATGAACTGGAAGTTCGAATTTTAGACGCCGACAAAGAAACTCAAAAATTAATCGTCAGCGAAAAAGCTGCTCAGAGCGAAAAAGACAAGGAGATTATTTCCAACCTCCATGTCGGCGATACAGTTTCCGGCGAAGTTAGCGGGGTGGTAGATTTTGGAGCATTTATAAAATTTTCAGCCAAAGAATCAGGAGAAAATGCCCAGGAAGAGGAGAAAATGGAAGGACTGGTCCATATTTCAGAACTAGCCTGGCAGCTTATCGAAGACCCAAGAACCATTATTAAGGTAGGCGACAGAGTACAGGCTAAAATAATTGGAATTGATGCAGACAAGATTTCCCTTTCTATCCGAGCCCTTCAAAAAGATCCTTGGAGCGAAGTCAACAAAAAATACAATATCGGAGACGTGGTTTCCGGAACGGTCAATAAAATCAATCACTTTGGAGCCTTCGTTTATCTCGACAAAGACATTCATGGCCTGGCGCACATCAGTGAAATGTCCGAAATGTATCCTGGGAAAAATATCGATGAACTCATAAAAACTGGTGAGAAATATGATTGGAAAATTCTATCTATTGAGCCGAGAGAGCATAGAATGGGACTGGTATTGACTGATAAAAAATCTAGATCCGCCTCCGAAGGAAAGGCTAAAAAAGAAAAGGAGCCTGCCAAAAAAACTGTTAAGGCTGAAAAGGATGGGAAGGAAGTTAAAAAAGAAAAGAAAGCAAAGGAAATAAAAGCAGACAAAAAGGAGAAAAAAGAAGCTCCCAAGAAAAAAACAGCTAAAAAAGAAACTAAAAACTAATTCGCTCCTATGTCAAAAATCTTTATCATCTCTGGACCTTCTGGCGCCGGCGAAGATTCGGTTATTTCGGGAATCAGCAAATCTTTTCCGATCGAAAGAATAGTTACCACAACAACAAGACCGATGCGCGCCGGAGAATCTCAAAAAAACCCTTATTATTTCGTATCTAAAGAAGAATTTGAAGCTAAGATCAGAAACGACGAGATGGCTGAATGGGCCAGGGAATATAATGACAATCTTTACGGAGTTACAAAAAAAGAGCTGGAGAGAGTTGGAGCATCAGAAAAAATCGGAATTTGGAAAATAGAATATAAAGGAGTTATTACCGCCAAAGAAAAATTTTTCGATATAAAATCTATTTATATCGCTCCGCCTTCTCTCGAAACCCTGAGGAAAAGAATATTAAAAAGAGATGCCAATGTCAGCAAAGAGTATCTCGAAGAGAGAATGGAATATACGAAGGAGTGGATGAAGCACGAAGATATTTATGACTATAAGGTTATAAATGAAGAAGGCAAGCTAAATGAAGCAGTAGAGCAAGTTGTCAAAATTATAGAAGCTAATGTCAATGCCAAACCTGATTAAAAAAGTCCAAAATACTATTTTCGAACACAATCTTTTTCCGCGCGGTTCAAAAATAATTCTTGCTTGCTCCGGTGGCCCCGACTCAACTGCACTTCTCGAAATTTTTTCAAGGCTGCAAAAAAAATACGATCTAGAGCTAGTTATCGCTCATGTGAATTATAATCTGCGCGGCCAAGACAGCCGGAAAGATGAAGCATTCATAAAAAAACTGGCGCTAAAATACAATTTAACCCTAAAAATACTAACTCCGCTTTTGCAGAGCCGCGCCGCTGAAGATAGTCTGCGCAAAATCCGCTATGATTTTTTTGAAAAAATCAGGCAAGAACTAAATTTCGATTTCATTGCCGTCGGGCATACGCTGGATGATCAGGTAGAAACATTTCTCATGAGAATCATCCGCGGTTCGGGACTCGCTGGACTTTCTGCAATCTCTTACAAGAACAATGCTATTATCCGGCCGCTATTGAATATATCTAAAGCTGAAATCCTAAATTATCTTAAAAAAAATAAATTATCCTACCGAATCGACAGAACCAATCTTGAATCTGATTATTTGAGAAATAAAATTAGAAACCAGCTAATCCCGATTCTTGAAAAAAATTATAATCCGAAAGTCAAAACTACCATTTTCAATTCAATTAAATCCATACAGGAAGATTTTGATTTTTTAGAAAAAATTTCCAATAAAGAATTTAAAAAAAATAAAAATTTGTCAGTCAAAAGCATCCTCTCTGTCCATCCGTCGCTCCAAAAACGGCTTCTCCTTCTGGCAATAGCAGAATCAAAAAACAGCCTCAAAAATATCAGCTCATCCCACATAAGAGAACTCTTGAAAATTCTCAAAAGCACGAAAAGCAAAGGCCAGATTGTAGTATTTCAAGGTTTGAAAATCACCCGCAAAGGTGATAAGCTAACAATAGAAAAAATCTGACGCATTATATAACATTCAACTGTTACAGTCTTATAAGAATTGCGAATTAAATTTCGTAAATTCGCCTGCTTGCCGGCAGGCAAGTATATTCGTATAAGATTCGTAGTCGCAATATGCGAAATTTACTCAAAAATATCGGGATTGTTCTCCTAGTTTTCATGTTTATTGCCGCCATATCCATACTTTACAGTTCTCCCCAAGCCAAGCCTCAGTCGGTCTCTTTAAGCACTCTTGTTTCGGAAATCAATGATGGAAAAGTAAAAGAGATATCTATCGACAGCGACAATCTTAAAATTACTCTCGCTGACGGAACAACTCAAAAATCTACCAAAGAAAAAGAAACGGGATTCACAGAATCGCTCAAAAACTATGGGGTGGACAACGAAAAGTTAACTCCTATAAACATTGACATCAAAGGAGAATCATCCACTTCTTTTTGGCTTTCCAATCTTCTGCCGTTCATAATTCCTTTTATCCTGGTAGCTGCTTTTGTCTGGTTTATGTTCCGCCAAGCCCAGCGAGGAAATTCTCAGGCGCTTTCTTTCGGAATGAGCCGCGCCAGAATGACCGACCCCAAAGATAAAAAAGGGAGGATAACTTTTGCCAATGTCGCGGGAGCCAAAGAAGCTAAGGAAGAATTATATGAAATAGTTGAATTTCTAAAAAATCCTAAAAAATTCCTAAATCTCGGAGCCAAAATTCCCAAAGGCGTGCTTCTCCTTGGATCGCCCGGAACCGGAAAAACTTTGATTTCAAAAGCAGTGGCTGGAGAAGCTAATGTCCCGTTTTTTAATATTTCCGGATCAGAATTTGTGGAAATGTTCGTGGGAGTCGGGGCCTCCCGCGTCCGCGATCTTTTCAAACAAGCTAAAAAAAATGCGCCTTCCATAGTTTTTATAGACGAAATTGACGCTGTTGGACGACATCGCGGAGCCGGGCTTGGCGGAGGACACGACGAGCGCGAGCAAACATTGAACCAAATTCTTGTAGAAATGGACGGATTCGACACCAGCACTAATGTGATTGTCATTGCCGCAACCAACCGCCCGGATGTTCTTGATCCGGCACTTCTTCGTCCCGGAAGATTTGACCGCCGGGTAGTTATGGATCTTCCGGATATTGAGGAAAGGCTGGAAATTTTGAAAATTCACTCAAAAAATAAACCTATATTAAAAGGAGTGAATCTTCGGATAATTGCTCAAAGAACTTCAGGATTTTCCGGAGCCGATCTTGCTAATTTATTGAATGAAGCGGCTATTCTTGCTGCCAGACGCAGCAAAAAAACCATCGGGATGGAAGAGCTTGCCGAATCAATTGAAAAAGTAATCTTAGGGCCGGAACGAAAAAGCCGCCGAATTGATGAACAGGAGAAAAAAATAATTGCCTATCATGAAGCCGGACACGCGCTTATCGGAGCTACTCTCAAAAATGCTGATCCAGTCCAAAAAGTTTCCATAATCTCGAGAGGACATGCCGGAGGATATACCTTGAGCGCTCCAGAAAAAGACAAGACTCTCCATAGCCGAAAATATTTTATCGACGAGCTATCTGTGCTTCTCGGGGGTTATGTGAGCGAAAAAATTACTTTTAGCGATATCACTACCGGCGCCTCCAATGATTTAGAAAGAGCAACGGCAATGGCCAGAAATCTAGTGACAAGATACGGGATGAGCGATTTGGGGCCAAGAACCTTCGGACACAAAGAAGAGTTGATATTCTTGGGAAAAGATCTTCATGAAGAAAAAAATTACTCGGAAAAAACCGCCGAAGACATCGACAAACAAGTTTCCCAGTTTATTGAAAATGCATATCAGGTAGCGAAAAGAATTCTCACCGACAAAAAAGAAAACTTGGACAAAATATCCTCTATCCTTCTTGAAAGGGAAACAATCGAGCAGGAAGAATTCAATGCATTAGTGGGAATACCAACAAAAGATAAGGCTGAAGATGAAAAAGAAACCCAAGAAAAAACAGAAGTACGGGTAAATTTGAAAGGCTAAATTTAAAATTTGAAATGAATTTTAAATATTTAAATTTTAATTTAACATTTACCAATTTATCAATTTTTAAATTGATTGAAAATTGAAAATTGAAAATTTTCATCAATGCCCCCCATAAATTACATCGAAATATTAAAACGCGCCTGGAACATGACCTGGCACAATCGCCACTTGTGGTGGTTTGGGTTGCTTATTGCATTAGCCAGTCCCGGCAGCATGAACCTCAATTTGGGTTCAGGAGGAAATGAAAAAATTGACGATGCGAAAATTCAAAAAATATCTGATTTTATGGTTCAAAATATGCATTGGATTATAGCGGGAGCAATAGCGCTGATGGTACTTCTTGTTATTCTAGTGATTATCGGCATAATCGCCCGAGCCGGACTTATCAAATCCATTGATTCTTTCTGCAAAAATAAACCGCTTGGATTTAAGATGGGAATGAGGGAAGGAAAAAGATATTTTGGAAAATTATTTTTGCTTGGAATATCTATTTTCTTTCTGGTGCTTTCTTCAATTATAGTTCTGGCCGTCCCAATAATTTTTCTTATCTTTACCAAAGCCTATGCGCTCGGAATATTTTTAGGAATACTGGCCTTTTTGATCCTTATTCCGGTTTTTATACTGGCCGTATTTTTGAAAGAATTTGGAAATTTATATATTGTCCTTGGAGACTTATCGGCGTGGAACTCCCTGGAAAAAGCCTATGAGCTTTTCCGAAAAAATTTGCTTGCCAGCATCGTTATGTGGCTTTTGTTCATCCCGATTGGATTTATCCTTATGCTGGCAATCATTGCAATTCTTATTCCCTTGGCCATAATTTTCATAGCGATTGGGTTTGGATTGTATTTTGCCGCCGGAACACCGGGAGCTATCATAGCCGCAGCAGTCGGAGCGATTTGTTTTCTGGCCATTGTTTTGGCTCTTCGTTCAGTCTATGAAACTTTCGCCCAAACAGCCTGGTACCTCTTTTTTCTGGAAATTGCCAAGCCGAAAATTGAAGAAAAGGTTCTGGAAGAAATTTTGGAGAAAAAAGAAGAAGTGTTGCCAGTGCCTGATCCGGTGAAAACTGCGGAGGTTGAGAAATAGACATACCATAGCGAATATGCTATTTTAAACTCAGGTAATTAATATTTATTAAAAAGTATGGGATTAGAAACACCAAAAATACCAAAAAAAACTCCGAAAAAAACATTTTGGGAGGGAAAAGCAGAAGAAATGATGGCAGAATTAAAATCAGGAAGTAAAGTACAAAAACCATTAATACCTCTGACAGAAGAAGAAAGAGAAAAAACAAGAAGTAGGGATGAATCAGATCGTCAACTTGAAAAAGACTTTGCTTTAAGAAGAGATGACGGGAGTTTAAAAATGCTAGGAAACCAAGTCGAAAGAGCGAGAGAAGAAATGGATGGAGAAATGAATAGTAAAGAGACAGGACATTATTATAAAAATGAAAAAATAAATGGTGTAAATTTTATTGTACGCTGGGACGAGGGATATAGACAATATACTGTATATTTTCCGGATATTAAGACGTATCAGAGAATGGTAGATTTATATGGAGTAGCGGACCAGGTCATAAGAATAAGCAATGACCCAAAAAAGGCTGAAAAAGTTTTTGATTATACTAGAAAAGAAGCAGAAAACGTTAGGTATGCGGATCCTTATAGCTTATACAAAAAAGTTGATGAATTTATACAAAATTTGGACGATGAAAAAAATGAAGATAACATATAACCAAGCCAGATTCATATATATAGCCTAACATATTTATCATAAAAACACTGCCCTAAGGCAGTGTTTTTATGTGGGACCAGCTGGATTCGAACCAGCGACCAAGCGGTTATGAGCCGCCTGCTCTACCGCTGAGCTATGGTCCCTAAATATTTTCTTAATTTTTTTCTTAAATCCTCTCGGCCCTTTGTTGTTTTATAATATTTTTCATTTCTTTCTGCGTCCTCTTTTTCAGAAAAACATTCGTAATAAATCAGCTTGACCGGTAATCTCTTGCTAGTTGATTTAACTTTTCCTTCTTTGTGTTGATTATATCTTAATTTCAGATTACTCGTAAAACCTATATAAAATTTGTTGTCTTTTAAACTTAGCAATATGTAAACAAAAAACATACTTTTTACGATTATGACCAGCAAACTTGCTGGGCTACCGCTGAGCTATGGTCCCGTGGGTGATACTGGACTCGAACCAGTGACCTTTACAATGTCAATGTAACGCTCTAACCAGCTGAGCTAATCACCCTAATATAAATGCCCTGCCGTCAATTGACTTGGCTTTGAGCCCGAATAACATAATAATCTTATTTCAAAAATTGAGTTTGGTCAATTATTTCTTTCTTCTCCTCCCATGAAAAGCCTGATGCACTTCTTTGAGCTGTTTGTTGGTGATATGGGTATAAACTTGCGTTGTTGTGATTGAAGAATGTCCGAGCATTGCTTGAACGCTGCGAATATCAGCACCATTAATGAGCAAGTCCGTTGCGAATGAATGGCGAAGAGTATGCGGGTGGACGTTTTTGACAATGCCAGCTTTTATGGCATAATATTTGACAATGCGTTGGATGGAGCGGGGAGTGAGGCGCAAATCATCCTTATCTTTTCGAGCAGATACAAGTTCTGCCCCTACATTTTTTTTATTACGCTTTTGTAGGGACAAACCTTGTGTTTGTCCTTTTTTGGAGAATTTTTCTTGAGCTTTAGCGTCTCGAACAAACAACGCCGGATCAATGTCTATCCGCTTGTTTAAATATTGCCTGATCGCGCTTTTAGCGCTGTCGGAAACAAAAACCACCCTTATTTTGCCGCCTTTTCCTCGAACTGACATTTCACCGCTTTTAAAATCGATTTTGTCACGATTTATACTTACCAGTTCAGAAACGCGCAGACCGGCAGAAAAGAGGAGTTCAAGAATTGCCTGATCGCGAAACGCCTTAAAAGTCGTGCCGGAAGCGGCAGAGATAATTCTTTCTACCTCATCGGATTCTAAAAATTCCACCTCCCTTTCTGGGGTTTTGCCAATTTCTATTTTCTCTGCCTGAAGCGTCTTGATATCCCGCTTAGCCAAATACTTTAAAAAACTTCTGAGAGCAATGATGTAAT
>Ga0302251_1000270_pt1 | contig 56116 bp, 62 predicted proteins | sample AAG_RA_Gln_MG_FD_193534 | JGI IMG/M metagenome (GOLD analysis project Ga0302251, IMG submission 193534) | Enriched activated sludge microbial communities from anaerobic digester in WTTP, New Holstein, Wisconsin, United States - AAG_RA_Gln | ecosystem: Engineered > Bioreactor > Anaerobic >... | reverse complement strand
ACTCGGGGTTCCCTTATCACGATTTCTCGCATTGTAAAGTTTTCGCGCCTGCTGCGCCCCGTAGGGCCTGGATTCGTGTCTCAGAATCCATCTCCGGGCTCTTGCTCTCACAACCCGTACCGATCAAAGGCTTGTTGGGCCGTTACCCCAACAACAACCTAATCGACCGCAGACCCATCCTCAGGCGGCGGACCTTTGGACCAGGAGGCATTCCAGCGTCCCTGGTCTATGGGGTATTATCCCCAGTTTCCCGGGGTTATCCCCCTCCTGAGGGTAGGTTGTCCACGTGTTACTGAGCAGTTCGCCGAGGTCTTGCACCTCTCGACTCGCATGGCTTAATCGAACCCCGATAGCAGTGGCCTCTGGCAGGATCAACCAGAATTCTCGTTAATCTCGCACACTATCGTTCAATACTTCGAGGAATTAGCGGTTACCAAACAAATTTCCGCATTGCCAGTACCAACGTCAGAACCAATTTCCGACAGAGTCGGGCGTATTTGGTTCTCCATCACAGAGGGTAACAATATAGGTGTTGTTGCTATTTAACCCTTTTTCACCCCAGGTTTTTGCCGTGGGATCTGGGCCTGCAATCGTCCGGTCTTGCCGGACGAAAAACACCCCGGATGCACACAGCCAGACACATTGCCCACCAAGAGCGCGTGTTCAGTCCCGTGTATCCGGTCTCAATCCTCAGAACCGGATCAATCACCCCTTGTCCGGTTCCTCACTGTGATATGAGGGAATACATGTTACACACGCTTGTATATGAAAGTTTTCCATATACCTCCCCCCTGGCTTTTCACACGCCTTTGTCGCATGTTCAATAAAAAGACATAATGCGACTAGTTTGTTAAAAAAACACAATAATCCGTATGAAAATTCAAACCAGACCGTAAAGAGATTATGTACACTGCAATGAGCCAGAAAACCGTTCAGATCTCAATTTATTCCTCAATTCCGGCCCGGGCATCATCGGCGCGCCAGACCTGGACAAAAAGCTGGCCGAAAAATTCGTCCTGCCAGAGCGTGACTTTCCCTTCGAACATGAGGTAGAGCAGGGGGATATAGACCTCGATAATCCGCTTCCCCATCATCTCTGCCAGCTCCTCGAGGGTCATCAATCCTTCCTGCTCCAGGCGATCCTCGCACTGGCAGAGCACCGCGATCGCTGCCTCGCGGTACCCCTCATCATGCGCAATACCCACCACGTCCTCGACATCGATGAGCCCGGGGTCGAAGGGGCTGAGAAAACGCTGCCGGCGCCGTTGCTCTTTTTCTGCGGCCTTCAACTCAAGGATGAGCTCAAAGAGTGTGATGGGGCGCTTACGCAGTTGTTTCCTGTCGAGGCGCCGCTTGATCTCGCGCTCGAGCCGCTCTATCGGTCCGAGCGCATTTCCTTCGGTATCGAATTCGGCATCAAAACTGAAACTGTCTCCCTCAACACCTTCCTCATCGCCAAACTCGTCTTCCTCATCTCCCTCATCCTGATCAAGGATCTCAGACTTCATGCGAAGGAGAATTGCCGCATAGAAGAGAGTCCGTCCAGAGACCCGGAGATCCAGCTCTTTCCTCCTCTCGAGCTCCTCAAGGAAACGGTCGGTAACCTCCACGATATCGATATTCCATGGGTCTATCTCACCCCTCTCCGCCATCTGCACAAGGATCTCGACGGGTTCTTCAGCCATGGGACTTGATGCCTGTTACAAAGGATGTCTTGTCAGGAAGGAGCGTGACCCCCAGTATCCGATCCGCACTCTCGATCATCGGCTTTCTGAGAGAGACCAGGATGAACTGAGAGGTCTTGGAAAGTTCCTTGATCATGTCTGCAATCCTCTCGACATTCGAACCGTCAAGCGACATGTCAACCTCGTCAAATGCATAGAATGGAGCAGGGTTATGCTGCTGGATGGAGAAGATAAAGGCAAGCGTGGTCAGTGACTTCTCCCCGCCGGAAAGTGCGGACAGGAGGTGAACCGGTTTGTCCCGGGGCTGTACTGCAAAAGAGAGGCCCCCCGAGAAGGGATCTTCCTCGTTCTCCAGGATCAGGTGCCCCGATCCGCTCGTCAGCCGGGCGAATACCTCCCTGAAATTCGCATCGATGGCTTTGAACGCAGTCATGAATGCCTCGTACTTCATCTTCTCGAATTTCTCGATCCTCTCGAGGAGTGTCGCACGCTCCCGGGAAAGCACCTCTTTCTTCTCCCCGCGGTCGGCAATCCTTCCCTCAACCCTCTCGTACTCCTCGATTGCCAGCATGTTGACCGCCCCCAGTTTCTTTATCTCCTGGGAAGCCTCGCTCATTCCATCCTCAATCTCCTTGAGGGTGAGCTCGGTATCGGTATCACCTGCTTCCTGGCGCAGGGTTTCTATTTCTGCATTGAGAGTTGCGAACCTGTCGCTCAGCGCTGCGATCTGAATCTTATGTCGTTCAGTTGCAGTGTCATACTCCAGGATCTTCTGACCGGACTCCCTGATAGCACCCGATACCTGACTATGCCGGCTCTGGAGTTCCTGGAGTTCCGATGAGAACTGCTTCTGTCGTTCCTCGATCTCGGTAATTCTGGATTTGCTTGTGACAATCTGTTCCTGTGATGCTGAGACCTCGCGGTCAATCTCGGCAGTCTTCGCCTGGATACGTTCGACCTCGACCTTCAGCTCTTCGAGCCTTGACGTGAAGTGCTGCCGCTCGCGCTGCAGGTCGTTGATGTCTGCTTCCTTGTTCCGGAGCCTTCTCTCGATGTCCTCGCACTCCTGCTTCTTCTTCTCGAGTTGCTCGGAGAGGACCGGGATCGAGGTGTCTTCAAGCTTCTTTTTGACCGATTCGATCTTCTTCCCGGTCAGGGCGATAGCCTCAGTGATGGCATCAAGACCCGCCTCGAGGGCTGCAAGTTCCGCGGTTCCGGAGCGGACCTCCTCTGCAAGGGCCGACAGAACCTCGTTGATCTGTGCTTTTTCACGACCGGTCACCTCTTCCTGGCGGGAGATCTCCTCCCGTATCACTGAGAGCCTTGAGATCTCAGTATCAAGTTCAGATCGCCTCGCCCTCTTTGCTTCAATCTCTTCGGTGCCTCGCTTGACATTCCGTTCAATGTCAGAAATTTCAGTCGCAAGTGCTTCCATCTGGGACCGTATTCGGGATATCTCGTCCTCGACTGCTGCACCAAAACCCCGGATGGGTTTCTTGAAGGATCCTCCCGTCATGGCCCCGCTCTTTTCGAGAAGCTCTCCTTCCGGGGTGACCATCCGGTATTTTCCGAGGAGTTTCCTGCCCCTTGTCATGGATTCTACCAGGACCGTGCCACCAAAGACCACTCTGAATGCATCTGCGTACTGTGGCTGGAATTCGAGCATGTGCACCGCATACCCAAGAACGCCGTCATCCTTCAAAGGAGGGAGATCAGGGGCTTTCAGCCGTGAGAGAGGAAGGAAGGTCACCCTTCCCATCTTCTGCTCTTTTAAATATTCGATGGCACGGGCAGCAACACTGTCATCCTTCACTACGACGTAGTGCAGCCTCTGGCCCGCTGCCACGTTCAGCGCAGTCGCGTATTCCGGGGGTGCTTTTCCCAGCTGGGCGATGGTGCCGTACACTCCCTCCATCCCGAGCACGGCATCGAGCACCCGGCTCCCGGCCTCCCCCCGGGCCTGTTGCTGTGCCTCGAGGCGGATGACGTCCTGTTCGCACACACGAAACTCTTCCCTGATCCGCTCGAGCGTGGTACGGCGGGCAAACACGCTGCTCTCGAGTTCAGAGAGTGCCCGGTCCAGGTCCGCCTTCTCTTTGGCGAGCGCCTCAGTGTCCCTGGCATTGTCGGTGAGTCTCTGCTCTTTTCCGGATCCCTCTTGATCGAGGGCTTTCAGCCGCTCTTCCATCCTCTCCCGTTCCGAGGTGCGCATCCGGCTCTTCTCGATCAGCATGTCTTTCTGGTGCAGGAATGACGATCGCTCATTCTTCTTCTCTTCGATCGTCTGCATGAGGGCAAAGAGTTCATCCCTGGCACCCTCGGTATCCCGGCTCTGGGACTTTATCTGTTCCTCGATCTTCTCTGCCTGTGCTTTGGCGGTTGCATGCTCCATAGCCAGGTTGGTCCTGTCGATATTCATCTCACGGACTGCCTGGCTGATCTCGCTGATCCTGGTCTCGGCCCTCTTCTGATCGATAAAAGTGCGGTTTATTCCCTCGAGGCTCGCATCCTTCTCCCTCTTCATCCGCGCAATTGTCTGCTCTGCGAGCTTGATTGTCCCCTTGGCCTCTTCGAGTTCGGCAATGAGCCGGAGATATTCTGCGCCGCTCTTCTGGTTGATCTGGGCATCGATATCGGAAAGATCCTTCTTGAGATACTCGCGTTCGTTCTCTTCGAGGCTCCTGTCCGAGATGACGCGATCCATCTGGATCTTTTCATCCTCTATCACCCTGGAGAGCCCGGCAAGGTCTTTCTCCCTTGCATGGAGGGTTGCAGCAGCTCGCATACCCTCCATTTTCTGGAGTGTCTCCTGCCAGTGCCGGAACTTCAGCGCCTGCTCCCGCTCATGAGAGAGTTCGGTAAGGCGCTGGGAGAGCTCCCGCAACAGGAGTTCCTCACGCTCGATCCGTTCTCTCACCACCTCAAGTTCGATGAGCGCCTGGCCCTTCTTCTGGTCGAATTCAGCTACCCCTGCAATATCGTCGATGATCTTCCGCCTCTCGAAATCACTCATCTCGATGATGCGGGTGATGTCCCCCTGCATGACAACATTATATCCATGCGGCTTGATCCCGTACTTCGCCAGGTGATCATTGACATCAGACTGCTTGGAGAGCCGGTTGTTAAGGTAAATGTAGCTATAATACCCGGTTCCAGTCCGCTTGATACGACGGCGTATCCTGGTACCGTCGGAGAAGGCTAGGGTGACCTCCGCGGTATTCTTGCCTGAGTTAAGGTTGATGAGGTCGGTCAGTTTCTCGGCCCGGAGTGTCCGGGACCCGGAGAGCGCCAGGACGAAAAGAATTCCATCTATGATATTGCTTTTCCCTGATCCGTTTGGCCCGGATATGACTGAAAAGCCTTCATAAAAAGGGATTTTGGTCTTTTTTGTGAATGACTTGAAGTTATCAATCTCGAGCTCGGTGATATACAAAGACCTGGGCCCCGTTATTTCTTCTGTGCGGAATCCGTCTCATCGTCTTCGGCCACGATGAGGTCGCTCTTCTTCCCCGCGCCACCGGGACTCTGCTTCTTCTTGGAGAATCCTGCCGAGGCGATGATATAATCGCTGTTCTTCCGTTTTTCGGGCGCGAGCGTCCCGTTCGGCTGCATGATCATATCCATCTTCTCCGGGGCTGTCTCGACTGGTGCGGGGGTTGGCCTCTGGCCTGCCGGGGTTGAAGCGGTTTTCTTCTGCAAAATCACGGGAGCCGCGGTCGGGGCTGCAGCCGGCTTTGCCATGCGCATCTCTGCCCGGGTCCTCTCCTCGCTCACCTTGGAGAGCTTCATTGCGATGGATTTGAGATCCAGTAACTCCTCGGTGAGGCCCTTGACCAGGGCGTCAATCTCCCTGACCTTCTTTTCCAGGGCCGCAACCCGTTCGTCAACGGGTACAAGGCTCCGGTCCTTGTCCTTTATTATCTCCATATCTGACTCCTTGGGGCTGGTCCGCATCTCATACCTGTGATGTGGTGGTGGCTGGTATATAGAAGAGCCCTCATTGATCATCATGAATTATTCCCCTATAATAATTATGCTGCCTGTGAAGCCTGATTGTTGCAATTTTCCTATTTTTCTATCATTTTCATGAAAGAACCGCAGTCTGCCCGCATCAGGAAGACAGCGGATAAAGGATACTCAGATCCGGCGCATTTTCCGGTCCATACGTGAGAAAAATGCAGGAAATGCCCGTTTTTCTCCCGCAAGAAGAAAAGGTATTACCCTTTCAGATCAACTTTTTTATACATGTCCTATCTGGCCACCACGGATCCGGAAATCGCCGATATCATCAGGAAAGAGATGGAGCGCCAGCGTGACGGCCTCGAGCTGATCGCTTCTGAGAATGTAGTCAGCCGTGCTGTGCTTGAGGCAATGGGCTCTGTCATGACCAACAAGTACGCCGAGGGGTACCCCGGAAAACGGTACTACGGAGGGTGCGAGTTTCATGATATGGCAGAAAACCTGGCCCGTGACAGGCTGAAAGAACTGTTCGGCGCACAGCACGCCAATGTACAGCCACACTCGGGAACCCAGGCCAACATGGCGGTATACTTTGCCACGATGACCCTCGGTGACCTCATGCTCTCGATGAAGCTCTCTCAGGGAGGACATCTGTCCCATGGTTCACCGGTCAGCTTCACGGGGAAGTTTTACCGGGTCGCCCAGTATGGGGTTGACCCAAAGACCGAAATGCTTGACTATGGCGTCGTGGAAGAGATGGCACGGAAGGAAAAGCCGGCGATGCTGGTATGCGGGGCCAGTGCATACCCGAGGACCATAGATTTTAAGGCATTCCAGGAGATCGCGGATTCCGTTGATGCCTACTGCATGGCGGACATCGCCCATATCGCAGGACTTGTTGCATCAGGACTCCATCCGACATCGGTCGGAGTGACCGATTTCACCACCACGACCACACACAAGACGCTCCGCGGACCAAGGGGTGGCGCCATCATGTGCGACACCGAAAATGCCCAGATCATCGACAAGGCAGTATTTCCGGGAATGCAGGGCGGCCCCCTGATGCACACGATCACGGCAAAGGCTGTCTGCTTCAGGGAAGCGCTCCGACCTTCCTTCAGGGAATATAACAGGCAGATCATCAGGAATGCAAAGGCCCTCGCAGAGACGCTTCTTGAAATGAATCTTCGGCTGGTCTCTGGTGGCACCGATAACCACCTCATCCTACTTGATCTGAGCAACCTCGCGATTACGGGGCTCGAAGCCGAAGAAGCACTCGGTCGTGCCAACATCACCGTCAACAAGAATACCATCCCGAACGAGCAGCGCAGCCCGTTCGTGACGAGCGGTCTTCGGGTCGGCACTCCTGCAGTGACCAGCAGGGGAATGAAGGAGGGGGAGATGCATCAAATAGGGGAATGGATAGGCACGATCCTCCGCGATATCCACAACGACGCACTCATCAAAAAGATCAAAAAGGACGTCACATTGATGTCCTCAAAGTTCCCCCTCTATCCAGAGTAATATGATTCTCGATGGGAAGAAGGTCTCCGAATCCCGCCTGGCGACCCTGAAAGAGGAGATTTCATCATCCGGACTCTCCCCGGGGCTTGCCACAGTGATTGTTGGCGACGATCCCGGATCCCAGCTCTATGTCAGGATGAAGCACCGTGCATGCGAGCAGGTGAATATCCGCTCGCACGGGATCGTGCTCCCGGGATCGTCGACCACATCGGACGTGCTGAAGCAGGTCCGCCTCCTCAACGACGACAGGACCGTGAACGGGATCCTTGTCCAGCTTCCCCTTCCCCCGCACATCGATACCCCCCGGATTATTGAGGCAGTATCCCCGGAGAAAGACGTGGATGGGTTCCACCCTGCAAACCTGGGACGGCTTTTTTCGGGAAACCCGGTGTACTCTCCCTGTACCCCGAAAGGGATCATGACACTCCTTCGTGAATATGGTGTCGAACCTGAGGGTATGCACGCAGTGATTCTTGGCAGGAGCATCGAGGTTGGCAGGCCTATGGCCTCGCTCCTCCTGAACGCGAACGCCACGGTGACCATCTGCCACAGTAAAACACAGGATCTTCCGGCCATTGCATCAATCGCCGATATCCTCGTGGCTGCAGTGGGAAAACCACGGTTTGTCGGACCCGCAATGGTCAGGCAGGGTGCAGTGGTCATCGACGTGGGCACCAACCATGTTGACGGGAAGCTCTGCGGGGACGTCGATTTTGAATCCGTCAGGGCTGTTGCAGGCGCGATTACCCCCGTACCGGGTGGTGTCGGTCCCATGACGATCGCCTCCCTGATGGAGAACACCTTCCTCGCTGCAAGGCTCCAGTCATGAAGGGATGCAGTATCAGGGGGATGAGGATAGGAGATGGCGCCCCCGTCCGCGTGATGGGAGTGATCAACTGCAGCCCCGAATCTTTCTACCAGGGATCATATACCCCGGCAGCGGATGTTTTTTCACGCGCCTGTCATCTCGTGGATGCGGGGGCGGATATCATCGACCTGGGTGCACGAAGCACCGCCCCGGGTGCCCCGCATATTACGCGGAAAGATGAGATCGGGAGGATGGAGGAGGCACTCTCTTCGCTGGAGGGGTCAGGAATCCTGGTATCGGTGGACACGATGGATCCCGTGGTACTCGAGACCTGCCTCGAATGTGACATCGCCGCAATAAATGACATTTCCGGGCTGCTCGATCCTGTGTACGCGTCGGTTGTTGCCGAATCCGGTCTTCCCGCATTCCTCATGGCTTCGATGAGAGCCGTCGGGGATGCATGCACACTTGAGGAGACCCACCAGGCCTGTATCATGGTGGAGACCAGGGCTCATGCAGCAGGTATTCACGAATATATCCTGGATCCTGCAATCGGGCTGTGGCAGAGCACCCGGACACCTGATCTCGACCTTGAACTCTGCCGGAACTTCAGCGAGTTCTCCCTCTACCAGCGCCCCCTGCTCGCAGCAATTTCACGGAAGACCTTCCTTGGCACATTGATCGGGAAACCGCCCGAGGGGAGGCTCCCCGCATCCCTTGCCATGACAGCACTCCTTGTCATCAAGGGGGCGGATGTGGTGCGCACTCATGACGTCTCCGAGACCCGCGATGCAGTGATCATCGCAGAGCAGGTACTTCGGGCAATATCATGATCGCATCATATACCACGTTTGGCATCCCGACACCGCTGATGCATGAAGGGGATGATATCGCAGCAATCCTTGTCAGTTCTTTACGTGAAACCCCTGCCAGACACTTTTTTGATGGCGATGTCCTGGTGCTGGCAGAGACCGCAGTCGCGACCGCTGAAGGACGCATCATCAGGCTCGACGCTCTTGTCCCCACCGATGAAGCACGTGCCCTTGCCAGGATGTATTCCATGGATCCGAATCTTGTGCAGTGTATCCTTGAAGAGAGTGACGAGATCGTCGGAGGAATCACGGGATTCCTCCTGTGCATGAAGCACGGGACACTGCTTCCCAATGCCGGTGTGGACGCTTCCAATGCCCCACCAGGTTGTGTCACTCCCCTACCTGTTGATCCCGACGCCAGCGCATTCCGCGTTAAACGCAGAATCGAAGAGTCTACCGGGGCCCATGTAGGAGTGATCGTTGCAGACAGCAGGACTCATGCCATGCGGGTGGGATGCAGCGGGGTCGCGATCGGGTGCGCGGGAATACCTTCCGTGCTTGATGCACGCGGGAGAAACGACCTTTTCGGGAGACCCCTTGTGGTAACACGGCAGGCCCTGGCTGACAACCTAGCATCCGCAGCTGAGGTTGTAATGGGTGAAGCGGATGAACGCACCCCTGCAGCACTTATCCGGGGTCTTGGAATTCCCATTACCGATGTAACGGGCATCGAGTCGATCTCGGCCGAAGACTGCCTGTTTATGGGCCTGCTCGAGAAATCTAAAAAGTAAGATCCCCCGTGTTCTTCCGGAACCGTGAGAAGGAGCCCTTTTTTTTAAGAATTATTCCAGGCAATTCAGACCAAAAATGGCAGAAGATTCGCAGCAGCCCTGGAGACGACACTTACAGGAGACCTGAACCTGACCTTTCCGGTCTCGTGACTCCCACTCTCCCCTTCTCGATCGAGAGGGAAAAACCGAGATTCTCGAGATATTCCCTGCTTCTCCCATGCCCGTGGATGAGAAGCTCTACAAGGTCTTCCTTCTCATCGATATCCGTTGACAGGCTGAATGAATCGACAACCTCGCAGGATAGTCCCCGCTCTTTCGCAATCCGCGCATGTTTCAGGAAGCTTGCACCATAGTAGTCCACTCGGAAGGTTGATCCTTTTGAGATGTAGATTGCATTGGTTCCTCCTCCCCGCCCGGGTGCTATCGCAATTTTTTTCCGTGTTTTGATCATCCTCTTTACCGCTTCAACGGTGGCCAGGGGGACATCCGTCATGATGATGAGTATCTTTTCATCAGTTTTGGCAAGAAGTGCATTCAGCGTCTCGTTAAGTCCGCCAGGGATGACGTCTACCGCCGCAATCGGGCACGTGTATTCATCGGTCGAGATGATCCTTGGCGTGCATCCCGCACCTTTCACTGCATCGATAACATCGGCAAGCATCAGCCTTGCAAACTGGATTCTCTCGTCAAGGTCCAGAACGCACGAAAGGCGGGTCTTCGGGTTTGCAGGTTTGAATGGGATAAGCGCGGTGACGGGCATGTCTATTTCAGGATCGGTGGTTCAGACAAAAAAACCTCGTGATCACTGCCTGCACATCATCCCCATCTGGTTTATTCATATGGTATCACACACGATTGACTTGGTACCGAGATGCCACAGACGAACATCACCTATTCGCGGAATGTGTTCCTCCCTCTCACCACAGTCTGCCATAACCGGTGCGGGTACTGCTCGTTCCGGACACCCGTGCACGACGGGTGCGTGCTGTTCCCGGAATACGTGGAAGAGACCATGCGCAGGGGAGCAGCCCTCGGATGTACCGAGGCTCTCTTCACGTTCGGCGAACGCCCCGGCCTCGAGCCGGGATTTTCAGAGATCCTTGCAAAGACGGGTTTTCCTGATATCCTGGATTACTGCTACCACCTCTGCGAGAGGGCTATCTCATTTGGGTTGCTCCCGCACACCAATGCCGGCATCCTTACGCTGGAAGAGATGGAGCGCTTCAAAGAGGTGAATGCAAGCATGGGGCTGATGCTCGAGACGACCGCCAGGCTCGATGCGCATGTGAATTCACCTGGAAAGGATCCTGCCGTTCGGATCGACATGATGGAAAATGCAGGAAGACTCCGGATCCCGTTTACGACCGGACTCCTGCTGGGAATCGGAGAGGACATGGGAGACCGTGAAGAATCTCTCATGGCGATACGGGACCTCGCGCACCGGTACGGCCATATCCAGGAGGTTATCATCCAGAACTTTTGTCCAAAGGAAGGAACCCGCATGGCAGGATACTCACCTGTTGATCCCGAAGAGATCTGCCTTACCATCAGGATGGCACGAGATATCCTCCCGGACGACATAGCAATCCAGATACCTCCCAATCTTGCCGATGCTTCAACCCTGATCCGGTGTGGTGTCGATGACCTTGGGGGCGTCTCTCCCCTGACCATCGATTATGTCAATCCCGAACATCCATGGCCCGGGATCGATGAACTCGTTCATCTCATCGGTGATGCGCAGCTCAGGGAACGTCTCTGCATTTACCCAAAATTCATTGAAAAGGGATGGTACTCCGCCCGACTCGCACCCCTTATTAGGAGACTGCACCAAACACTACAGCAGAGGAATAATGGCAGTACAGAAGGGTGATCTGCTCTACGCAGGCAAGGCCAAATCCGTCTTCCGGACCGAGAAAGAAGGGATCTACCTGGTGGAATTCCGCGATGATATCACTGCGTTCGATGGCGGCAAGAAGGATGTCCTTGTGCAGAAGGGATCCCTCAATGCCAGGGTCTCCGCATTTCTCTTCGGGCACCTGGAGGAACACGGGATCTCCTCCCACTTCATCGGGATGGTTGACGAGCGATCCATGCTTGTCAGGTCGCTCGCAATGATCCCTCTCGAAGTGATTATCCGAAATGTCGCTGCGGGATCCATGGTCCGGAACTATCCCATCGCAGAGGGAACCCCCCTAAATCCCCCGGTTCTCGTCATGGATTACAAGGACGACTCCCGCCATGACCCGATGCTCAACGATGACCTTATCCTTGCCCTCAAGATCCTGAATGCCACTGAGCTTGCCAGGGTCAGGGAGATGGCGCTCTCGATCAACAGGGTTCTCGTCCGGTTCTTCGATTCGCTCGAAATCACGCTGGTGGACTTCAAGATCGAGTTCGGGAAACTGGATGATCAGATACTACTCGGAGACGAGATCAGCATGGATTCCATGCGCCTCTGGGATAGGCGAACCGGTGAATCACTCGACAAGGACGTCTATCGGTTTTCCAAGGGGGATGTGGTTGCAGTGTACCGGCGCGTTGCGGAGAAGATCTGTCAGGAGTAATGAGAGAATGGATGTACATGGGAAAGAACAATATTTGACCGCGGAACAACACTCTGGTACACATCATGCCTGAAGACGAACTTGAATCAGAAATTCTCGATTGGGCGAGGAAATATGCCCAGAAACAGCACTGGACCCTCAATCCAGACAACAAAAAACTTGACATCGTGATCCGCGGACTTGCGCGGAACGAGAGGAAATTCGGAGAGCGTTACTGTCCCTGCCGCCTTCGAAGCGGGGACCCTGAAAAAGACAGGGATATCATCTGCCCCTGTATATTTCACGAGGATGAGATAGAGAGTGACGGAAGCTGCCACTGCAACCTTTATTTCCGGTAACATACTCTTCTCCCCCATTTTTTTCCTTTGAAAAAGGGATCTGTGTATCGAAGTGAATTCACTCCCCGGTTGAGACGAAAAACAAAAGAATCAAAAATTACCGGTTCTCTTCATCCTCCCCTGTCACAAGAACCCTGTAAATCGCATAAAATCCGATGGCAATCGCAATGACATAGGAAAAAAGAGCGAGGTAATACACAAGATCGGGGAGCTGCAGGTCCGATTTCATCAGGATGAATGACGATCCGATGACCATGCTCGAGACAATAAGGCCGATCAGCACCTTGTTGCTGGTCCGGTCGAGCGATACCTGCAGGCGGCGGATGTCGGTGTCCACGATATCGATCTTGATGATCCCGGTCCCCAGCTGTTTCAGCATCTGGTTGATATTCCTCGGCATATCAAGAAGACCATCCATGGTCTCGAGGAGCGAACCTCCTGCACGCGATTTGATCTGATCGATGAAAGAATCCCGCTTTTTGAACCTGGCCATGTGCTGCTCGGCCTCTTCCTTGAAACGGAATCCCGGGTCCAGTGCCAACCCCACATCCAGGACCATGATGATCACTTTCAGCATCAGCATGAGGTTACCTGGGACATTGATACGGTATTCACGCAGGATTGCAGTGAATGAACCGGCCATCTTGGTAAAGTTGAACTGGCCGATTGAGATCCCTTCCGCCTCTGTGAGGGCGATGTAAATCTCGTCACGGAGTGCTTCCCTTGACGCCTCGGGGATCTTGACAGAGAGCCCCTCGAGCGATTTCATCAACATCCCGGCATCCTGGATCACCATGGAATTGAGGAGCTGGGTGAACCAGAAACGGCGTTCAGGGCGGATTATGCCTATGATCCCGAAGTCCAGGAATGCGATCTCCCCCTCCCGTGTGACAAGGAGGTTCCCGGGGTGCGGATCGCCGTGGAAGAAACCATCCTCGAAGATCTGTTTCAGGTAGGCGAAAAAGCCCGTCTCTGCGATCTTCCTGGGATTGAGGCCGTAGGCACGAATGGCTTCGATATTATCAATCCGCACCCCCTCAATATATTCCATCACGAGCAGGCGCCTGCTGCTGTATTCCCAGTAAATCTTCGGGACCTTCACACCTTCAATCCCACGCATGTGGGCACGCAGGAGATCTGCATTCTTTCCATCGCGGATGAAATCGAGTTCTTTCCGGATCTGGGCTGCGAAATCTCTGATAATCCCCCTCGGGTTATAGACCCTCCATTCGGGGAAGTTCCGTTCGGCACGCCTCGCGAGGGATTCGAGGATCAGGATATCGGTCTCGATGATATCCTCGATCCCGGGCCTCTGGATCTTGACTGCCACCCAGGTGCCGTCCTTCAGCCGAGCGCGGTGCACCTGGCTGATGGACGCAGAAGCTATGGGAGTCTCTTCGATTTCTGGAAAAAACTCTTCGTACTGCGGGAAGACCTCCTGGAGTACACTCCGGACCGTTTCGAACGGGAGCGGGTTGGTATTGTCCTGGAGATACCTGAGTTCTTCGATCAGCCCGGGGGGAAGCATATCCTGACGGGTGCTGATGATCTGCCCGAATTTCACATACGTGGGCCCGAGCTCTTCGAGGGCCATTCTCATCCGCCGGTATTCGTTCGCGGCGGAATCGACAGGGCATGTCCTGCAGAGGCGGAACCTGATCACGCCGGGAAAGAGCCGCTGGACCGCAATCCCGAACCCGTACTTGAAAAGGACGTCAGCGATCTGCCAGTATCTGCGGAATTTTGTTACCATGATTGCACACGAGACCCTGAATGAGAGGTAGGATGCTTCTCCTGGACTGTGTCAGCTTACCTGTGGGTAAAATATGCGATTATACCTTCCGGCGAAATAGTATCGATCCTAGCAAAACCAACCCGCTCGAACTGGACCACGTTCCCATACTCAGTTCCCACGGCTTTTTCGCATCTCCCCCGCACGTCACCTTCAGGGGTTTTGAGGGTACAGGACAGGCTTTCTTTCGGAGGCAGCCATTGGATAATCGGAGCTTTTATTGCACGGATATCCGCAAGTGACTCTCCTGCAAAAGCTGCAGTCCGGATTCCGGTGCTCCCCTCTTTAATCTCGATGTTAAAAAGATCCTTCAGGCGCTTCAGGCCGGGATTTGCCTCATTGCCAGGAATCAGGGTCGCAGGAGCGGTATACTCCAATTTCCTGCTCCCGCATTTCTCATCGCCTGGATGGAGGGCAGGGTGTGCTTCCCATGTCCCCGGCCCCCCTTCAATGTGGATCTCGATAGGATCTGGGACAAAGAAGTACCGGTTCGCGGTTTTGTCAACGATGTTGCGGTTCTTTGCAAACAGGTTCTCCCATGAGAAGGAGATGTCAGTCTCGCCGATACCGATGTCGAGGACCGCTTCCCGCACGGCCTCCGGCTTGATCCCCCGGCGTGCCATGGCCCGGAGTGTGCCAAGGCGGATATCATCCCATCCCTGGAACTCGCCTGCATTGATTCCTGCCCGCATTTGCGAGGTCGAGAGAACGACTCCCTCGATTCCCATCCGGCCGTAATGCCGGTATACGGGCGGCTCCCACCCGAAATAATCGAAGATGTACCGCTGCCTCCTTGTATTCGCGATATGATCCTTCCCGCGGATTACGTGGGTTATCCCGAGGAGGTGGTCATCCACGGTGACCGAGAAATTCATCAAGGGGTAGAGGCACCCCTCCATCCTCGGGTGAGGCGGGCTCTTGAGGATACGAAACGCCGGAAAGTCCCTCATCGCGGGATCGGGATGATCGAGATCGGTCCTGACGCGGAGGGTCGCCTCTCCCTCTTCGAACTCGCCATCACGCATCTTTCTGAAGGATTCAAGGGTTTCGTCAATGCCGGTGCTGCGGCATGGGCAGGGCTGCTTCGCGAGCTTCATGGCCTTGAAACGCTCGTTGTCACAGGTACAGACGTAGGCACCTCCCCTTCGGATTAATTCCTCGCCGTACTGGTGGTAAAGATCAAAGCGGTCGCTCTGGTAGACGATGTCGGTGATCCCGAGACCCAGCCACTTCAGGTCCTCCTGGACCATCGTGTACGCCTGCGGGTCGACTCTCTTCGGATCCGTGTCCTCGATACGGAGCACATACTTTCCTCCGTAGCGCTTTACGTAAGCATCGTTCAGGACCGCAGCCCTTGCATGACCGAGATGGAGAGGGCCGGACGGGTTCGGGGCAAATCGCATTACGACACCCCCCTGTGCTTTTTCCAGATCGGGGAGCTCCCTGACCTGCTCGCGGGGCTTTGCCATCTCCTCCACAAGTTCCGGGGCCAGGGACTGGAGGCGGGCAGCCTGCTCTGCGGGAGGGATGGCAGAAACCTCGTCGATCACTTCCTTCACAAGTACGGTTGCTTCCCGAGCCCTGGCCTTGAACTCCGGGTACTTCCCCATCACCATCCCGATCACAGCGCCGGGTTTGGGTATGTTCTGATGTTTGACCGCGTTCTGGAGGGCAAAAAGAAGGAGGGCCTGCCTTAATGGGTCCTCCATGTTCAGTAGCTCCGGCGAATGAAGTGATCGCCCATCTGGATGAGGAGATCGCGTTCCTCGCTTGGTGGCAGGATTGAGATACGTTTGATGCCGGTCTTCACCAGGTTCTCCGCAATTCCCTGCACTTCGGCAATGACCCCGAGTTTCTTCAATGTGGCAATGATCTCCTCTATCTCACCGGGAGAAAGACGCCGCTTGAAGGGGGACAGGTCGTAACCTTTTTCCAGGGCTTTGATATGGATGAGCGTCTTTTTTCCTTCCCTGATATCGGATGCCTGGTCCTTTCCGCTCACCTCGGGAGGGGCAAGGAGATCGATCAGGTCATCCTGGATCTGGAACGCCATGCCGATCCCCTGGCCGAAATGATAAAGGGCACTCGAGTATGAGGGATTTCCACCTGCAAGGATGCTCCCTATCCCTGCCGATGCTGCGTACAGCGCCCCCGTCTTTTTCTCGACCATCTTAAGGTATTCACCCTCGCTCACATCGTCGCGCTCTTCAAAGGACATGTCAAGGTGCTGCCCCTCGCAGATCTCAACGCACGTCCTGGCAAGCATGGACGTTGCACGCACTTTTGCATTATCGGGGCAATCGGACATGGTCAGGAACTCAAAGGCACTGGCAAAGAGCACGTCTCCCGCGAGGATTGCAGTGGGTTCATTCCACCGTGTATGGACTGTCGGGACTCCACGTCTCACTTCGTCGCCATCCATGATATCGTCGTGGATGAGGGTGAAACTATGAGTGAGCTCGAGTGCGAGCGCTGCGGGCTGGAGGTCGATAGAACTTCCCTTCTTCACCGCATCTGCCGAAAGCAGCAGTACCGCAGGGCGCAGCCGTTTTCCACCTGCAAGCAGGAGGTGGGCGCTCGCCTTACCGAGGTTGTCGCATGCCGATCCAAAGTACCGGTCTATGAGAGCATCCACCTGGTTCGCAGTCTGTTCCAGATATTCCTTGAGATCCATTTCGTCCTCCTTGCCCCCCTCCCGATCAGGCCATCTTGACCCGTTGCCCGTTGGAGAGAATGTGCACGTCGTTGTGCAGGGTATACCCGAGTGCCTCCGTGAATTCCGCGTACCCGGATGTCATGCGGATATGCCCGTGTGCCGGGATGAGGTGCTGCGGGTTGAGCATACTGATGAACTCGTAATGGTCCTCCCGGTATGCATGGCCGGTGACATGCAGGTCAGGGAATATCCGTGCCCCCGCCATATTCAGGTGAGTCTCGACCATGTACCGCTGCCCCACGTTCATGGGATTGGGGATGACCTTCGCACTGAAGATGATCTTGTCGCCCTTTTCCACCTTATAAGGGGTATCCCCGAGTGCGACCCTGGTGAGGATAGACCCCGGTTCTCCCTGGTGTCCCGTGATGATGGGAACAAATTTCTCCTTGCCGGCCTTCATCATCCTCCGAAGGGTACGGTCCACCGTCCTCCTGTTCCCGAACATGCTCATCGTCTCCGGGTAGCCAACAAGTTTCAATTGCTCGGCAGTGGACGAATACCTCTCCATGGACCTGCCGAGCAGCACAGGCTTTCTCCCGATCTCGTGCGCACATTCGGCAATCGTCTTCACCCGCGCGATGTGCGATGAGAAGGTTGAGACGATGATTGCCGCCTTGTCATCCTCGTAACTCGTGATGGTGTCGCGGACAAGATCCCTCGCGACCCTCTCGCTCGGTGCCCTGCCACGGTTGTCGATGTAGGTGCTCTCCACGATGAGGGCGAGCACGCCTTCCTTTCCTAACTGGCGGAGCCGGGCAAAGTCCGGAGGTTCGCCGATCACGGGTGTCCTGTCAAGCTTGTAGTCGCACGCATAGACAATCGCCCCTTTCGGCGTGTGGAGCACGGCGGTCACCGTATCTATAATACTGTGCTGCATCCTGACGAATTCGAGCGTCAGGTTCTGTGAGATCGTGTATTTCTGGCCGGCCTTCAATGCGAACAGCTTGTTGTTCACGCCGAACTTTTGCTCCCCTGCAATCTGCTGGCGGATCAGTTCAGTCGTGTAGGGGGTGCTGATAATTGGGGCATTATAACGGTGAGCCAGTTTGGGGATCGCCCCGATATGGTCAAGGTGCCCGTGTGAACAGACAATTGCCTTGACAGTCCCCTCCACCGTGTTCATCATCGTGTCATCCGGAATAGCCTTCATCTGGATGAGATCCAGGGAGTGCATATTCTCCACTTCCGCGTCCTCGTGGATCATTACCTGATCCAGACGGAGGCCCATGTCAAAAATAACAATGTCCTTTCCGCAGCGGACAGCGGTCATATTCCTCCCGACCTCGTCGTATCCGCCCACTGCAATTATTTCAATATCCATTATTCTCCTCCTTGTAGGTGTCCCAGCATCTGCCGGGTCTTACCGGTGATATACACCCGGGCACTCTTGAGGTCGGCAACCTTTGCGGACCCGCAGAGAAACATTGCGGTGATCAGTTCCCGGTGGAACATCTCGATTGTTGCGAAGAGCGACTCGTCGCTTTCCATCGCCGGTTTGAGCAGGGGGAGTGCAATGCCGCAGAGATCTGCACCCAGTGCCATGGCCTTTGCGACATCAATGCCGCTCCTGATGCCCCCCGTGGCGATGACCGGCCCTCCTGTGCTTGCAACCTCGCACAGGCTCACGACGGTCGGGATACCCCACTCCTCAAAAAGAGCCCCGAGGGAGACCAGGCTTCCTGCCCCTGCATCGGTGAGTGTGTTGGCCCTGCATGCTTCAATTGCAGGCCAGGACGTCCCCCCCCAGCCGCCGATATCGATTGCGCTGACACCCGCACCCCAGCATCTTCTTGCGGTCTCTCCTGAGATGCCACTGCCTGTCTCCTTGATCACAACCGGGACAGAAATATCGCGGCAGAGTGCTGCAAGGGCGTCATAACAGCCTGTTGCGTCATGATCACCTTCAGGCTGGATAGCCTCCTGCAGGAAATTCACATGAACGGCGATTGCATTTGCATCGATCATGGCTATTGCCCTGTCCGCCCATTCCAGCCCGTGTTCACGTAACTGTACAATTCCAAGATTCGCTATGAGGAACGCATGCGGGGCCGCCTCGCGAACCACTGAGAAACTGTCTGCAAGACCTGAATCCTCGAGCGCTGCCCGCTGCGAACCCACGCACATGCCGATGCCGTACTTCTCGGCCGCTATGCCAAGACGGCGATTCACATCGGTCGTGTCAGGGTGTCCCCCTGTCATAGCGGCGATGAAGACCGGGGATGAGAGCCGGTTCCCGAGGAATCTCGTGGAGAGGTCGATCCTTTGCAGGTCACATTCGGGGAGCGCAGAATGAACAATCCGGATATCCTCAAAGCCGGGAACGCCGCGTTCAATGTCCTGCCCGGCACAGATCCGCAGGTGGTCAATCTTCCGGCTTGAGGTATATCGCGTCTTATCCATGCTCCCTCCCGCATACAATCCTTGTCCCCCCGTGCGGCCTTCCCTGCAGGAAATCCAGAAGTCGCGATACATGAAATATCTCCGACTGGATCCCAAGGGCTGCCAGATCTGAGAGTTCTTTGATCTTTCCTTCCATGCCCCCTGTCACATCGGTATGCCTTGTTCCCATTGCAGCGATACCGTCATTGGTTCCAGGAGTGACCTCATCGATCACGTGCCCTTCCCTGGAAAGGACCCCGGGGACATCTGTGGCAAGACCGATCCTGGAAAAAGGCAGGTGTTCACCAAGGTATCGGATGATCTGGTCGCCTGAGACGATGCATGCACCCTGTGTTTCGTCCATGACCACGTCCCCATGAAGCACAGGGATTATTCCCATGTCCATCAGGTGCTGCAGCGGCCGGGTCTCGAGGGAGACCAGGCGGCCTGCACGGGCAAGAGAGCCTGCAAGAGGATGGATGCCAACCGCATCAGCCCCTGCATCCCGCAATGCCCCCACCATCATCTGGTTCAGGCGGGAAACCGCGATATGTGTGAGAACTATTCCCTGCCTGTTGGTCCGGTCAGCACCGTGAGCAAGGCGATACTGGTGCGCTTCCGGGTGCCCGAAAGACCCTGCTCCATGCACAAGGCAGAGCGGCGTGTCAGGAAACCCTGCGATATCTCTGGCAACCAAATCGATGGCCCGGCAATCAGCCATGCCTTTGCTGCCCTTCTCTGTCAGCACACTTCCTCCGACCTTGATCAGCAGCCTTTCAGACATCCTTCTCCTTCCTCGCACCTTCAGTATCAAGGTTGGTGACAAACGCCTTAGCATCACAGGATTCAACCGCTCCGACCACCCTGCTTTTCAGGTGCTTGGGGCAGATGGCGATCATGCAGCCTCCCCCGCCCGCACCGGTCATTTTGGCCCCGTATGCACCCGCAACCCTCGCAGCAATGACGAGGCGTGACAGGGCGGGGTGACCCGCTCCAAGGGCATCGAGGAGAGCATGGTTCATGTTCATCAGTGTCCCGAGCTTGTGCGGGTCGGAAAAATTCCTTATGGCGCACATCGTGATTCCGCCGATCGAATCCATGATCGGATCACATATCTCGGGATTCGCCTTCTTAAGTTCCGCAACCTTCTCCACCATCTTTGACGTGCTGTGAGACACCAGGGAATTTCCAATCACCAGCGGAAAATTCTGGGGAGGGAGCCGTCTTCGCTGGGTTCCTGTGATCAGGACGATCCCCCCAAACGTCGAGACACTCGTATCCGTGGGGCTCGCCTTTCCCTTCTGGACCTTCTTCTCGATTCCATACGCCATGGTGGCGATCTCATCCATGCTCATTTTTTTTTCGAATTCATCGTTAATTGCCGAGAGGGTTGCGACAGTGACTGCAGCTGACGAGCCGAGTCCGGAAGAACTCGGGAGCTGGGAGTTCACATAGACGCTCCCTTTCACGCCCATCTCGTCAAAGCAGCTGTCGATATACGGGGATCGTGCATGGTGGGCAGACTTGCTCCTTCGTACTGTCACAAACACCCTGGGCCGGATTGCCATTGCAACCCCTGGTTTTCCGTATACCACCGCATGTTCGCCGAAGAGGAACACCTTGCCCGGGGCACTCCATGTTGCCACCCTATATCACCGCAATTGCGGCATACCCGACCACATCCGGGTCACCTGTCACATCACCGCTGGTGGCATAACGAAGCAACCTTGCTTCGCGTGCGCCGAGATACCGGCATGCTGAACACATGGCTGCGATTGGCCCGTATCCGCACGCACTGATCCTTTTTCCCATGATTCTTTGGTAGAACTCCGTGATATCGAGGTGTTCCAGTCCCGAGATCGCATAGAGGTCGTGTTCCCTTGCGACGGCATCGGGCACATAGTGGGAGAAATCGCTCGATGCAACTATTCTGATATCACTGCGTCCGCTCTTCCTGATCCCATCGATTATTACATCCCCAAGGGCGACCGCCCCTTCCAAGCTCTGGTCACCCATCAATATAGGAACAATTCTCGCCCTTGGAAACCGGTATTTGATGAAGGGGATCTGCACTTCAAGAGAGTTCTCCTGCTCCTGGTGCGAACTCTCATCCACCGCGAGATCCAGAATTTTCCCGAATTCTGCATCGTTGTCGACCATACCAAGCGGAGTCTCCCATGGGAGGTATGAGATGCAGGTTCTGTATCCTCTGTGACTGGGCCCGATTACGATAAATGTCCCGGAAAACGATGCAGGGATGGCACTGTATGCGAGGGCCGAGACTTCCCCGGAGTAGGGATATCCTGCGTGCGGTGAGACTATTCCGAGCGCCTCGATGCCGGGATTCTTATTTTTGAAGAACGTCTCCAGCAGCTGTTCGAGATGGTGAGGGTCCCGGGGGTAGAACATGCCGGCAACCGCACACCGCCGAGTCTTCATCGGATCTCCCTCTTGTATCACAGCTATATTAGAGTTCGGTCTCGAAATCTTCCGCGGTGAGCGAGGTGGTGATCCCCCTGATCCGCAGCATCTCCTTGGTGAGCAGGAAATAGATCATCGAGAGGGCCTTTCTCCCTTTATTGTTGGTTGGGATCACGAGGTCCACAAGGCTTGTCATGTTATTGGTGTCACACAGCGCAAGGATGGGGATCCCGCACTGGACTGCTTCCTTGACTGCCTGGGCATCACCGATCGGATCGGTGACGACAAGGACCTGTGGCTCGATATATCGCGAGAGATTCTGGTTGGTGAGCATCCCGGGGATGAACCTCCCTGTTTCTGCGATGCCCCCGATCGATTCCGCGAATTTTTTTGCCGGGTACTGGCCGTACTGCCTTGACGTGACCACGAGGATGCTGGATGGATCAAACTGGGAGAGGAATTTTGCTGCGGTCTTGATCCGCTCGTCGGTCTCCCTGATATCCAGGATATACAGTCCATCGCCCCTAACGCGGTAGATGAACTTCATCATGTCCTTGCTCTTCTGCTGGGTGCCGATATGGACCCCTGCGGCGAGGTACTCTTCCACGGGAACCAGAGGTTCCTTCAATTCAATTTCCATTTCTGCTTCTGTCATGCTATCTGTTCCTCGATTCGTATCAGTTCATTCAATTTGGCTATCCGTTCCCCGCCGACGGCCCCCGTCTTGAGGAAGACACACCCGAACGCCGTTGCAAGATGGGCAATGGTTGAATCAGTGGTCTCCCCGGAGCGATGGCTCATCACAGTATCCATTCCATGGACATGCGATAAGTGGATTGCCGCGAATGTATCGGAGAGCGTTCCCACCTGGTTCGGCTTGATGAGAACGCAATTGGCGGATCCCATCTCGATACCTTCTGCAATGCGGCTCGCGTTGGTCACAAAGAGATCGTCCCCGCATACGAGACACCTGTCCCCCACCTGGGCTGTGAGTTCGGCAAATCCCGAGAAGTCCTCTTCGTAGAGCGGATCCTCGATGTATACCAGTTCGTACCGATCTACAAGTTCAGCTAAGTATGCAATGTGGTCAGCAGTCGTCCGGGTGCCAGATCTGTCGGTATAGCGCTCGTTCTGCGGGTTCCACATCTGGCTCGCCGCGACATCTATCCCCATCCCTATAGGAATGGAGAGTTCGTCTGATACCTCGCCGATAGCCTGGTGGATGATTTCGAAAGCTTCGAGATCCCCGATCTGCGGTGCCCAGGCACCTTCATCCCCCTTTCCACAGGTTTTACCCCCGTCTTTCAGGATATCCTTTACCTTCCGGTGAACTCTAGCATTCGCAAAGACTGCCTGGGTTGGACCTTCCGCACCGGTTGCGACAACCAGGAACTCCTGGATATCGGTTGCATTCGCTGCATGGGCTCCGCCACCGATGATATTTCCGAGAGGGAGGGGCATCTCCGGGACAAATGCACCGCCAAGGTATGAGAAGAGCTCCATGCCGAGCGAAGAGGCTGCAGCTTTCGCATTTGCAAGTGAAAGGGCGACTGCAACGTTTGCCCCGATGACCGAAAAGTCCTCTGTTCCATCCAGTTCCCGGAGGAGAGAATCGAACGCCACCTGATCGCGTGCGTCCATTCCCTCGATCTCTGGGACGAGGTGTAAATGTGCGTAGGGAATTGCCTCCCCAGGGTCTATCACCTTTGCCTCGTGGAGTCCCGTGCTGGCTCCGCTTGGTGCGGCCGACCTGCCGAATCCGCTATCAGTGAGAATATCTGCCTCTACCGTCGGATTGCCCCTGCTGTCCAGTATGGTGCGCAGTTGGATGCTGCGGATGAGCGTCATGGCTGACTACTTCCTCTTCACCGTTATTGGTATGACATTGTGCTGGTACTCTTCGAGCGCGATCTCCAGCGGGTCAATCCTGCTGGTCCTGATCAGGAGGGGAGCACCCATCGAGATCTGGAGTGCCCGGGCTCCGATGATCCGGGCACGCTCATACCGAGTATAAGTCTCTTTCATATACCCTCAAATGTATCCCTTTACTTTAAATGGGGTCGCTGAGATTCGAACTCAGGTCACAGCATCCCGAACGCCATAGGATGGTCCAGGCTACCCCACGACCCCTCATTGGTATGGATTGAGATCATCGATTATCTCTTTGTGGGCAAGGAACATCCTGCGACAGCAATAGCGGTCCATGCCGAGGTCATCGAGGATCTTTTTGGGATCCTCGCCTGCCTCTTTGCGGCGCTTATACTCATCATATGCAGGGGAGATGACTTTCCCACAGGTGAAACATCGTACGGGTATCATGCCGGTATGATCTCCAAATTAATTTCCATATCTCAACGATAAGACTTTTGGAACTTCTTTCTCGCACCCCGGCCATGGGGTTTCTTCGATTCTTTCTGCCTTGAGTCGTTTACAAGCAGTGTCCTGTCGTATTGCAGGAAGATATCCTTGATCTGGGGATCATTCGACCATTTGAGAATCCCCCTCGCAAGCGCGGTGCGGACGGCCTCTGCCTGGCCCATCATCCCGCCACCCTTCACATCGATCGAGATATCTATTCCCTCGATTGCTTTCGGGGCAAGAAGGATCGGCTCTGCAATCTTCAATCGGACCATCTCATTCGGGTAGAAATCCAGGGGAACGGAGTTGATCCTCACAATCCCTTTCCCTGCCCTGACGGTTGCCCTGGCAATTGCGGTCTTCCTCTTTCCGCTGGTGTTGATTATCTTTCCCATCCTGTGCTCCCTCCTAGTACTTTGCTCCGAGGTACGTGCTGACAGCACCCACGGTCACGGTTTTCGGGCTGTTCAGCCTGTTCATGTGCGCCTCCTCGAGGACCTCCATCTCCTTATCCACAAGGTCAAACGGGATTCCCACATACACCTTCACTCTCTTGAAGGCTTCCATACCGGGTGCTCTCTTGTAAGGGAGCATACCCCTGATGGTCCTCCGGACAATATGATCGGGCCTTCGCGGGAAGAACGGGCCACCCTCGCGTGATCCACGGCTCCTCTTGTGGCCATAGAGTGCAAGGACCCGCGCCCTGCTCCCGGAGATGATCGCTTTCTCGGCATTGACAATGGCGATGGTCTCGCCATTGAGGGCACGCTTGGCTACGATACTTGCCATCCTCCCAAGGAGGAGGCCTTCACCATTGATGATTGTGGTCATCTCATATCACCTGAGTACCCTTATCCTGCTCCCCTTGGGGTTGTCCTTCACCAGTTCTTCAATCGTGAGGCACTGTCCGTTCGCTTCGCGTATCTTGGTCTCAGCTGACTCCGAGAACGTGAGCGCAGCAATCTTCACTGACATCTCGATCATACCGCTCCCGAGTACTTTTCCCGGGACCACAATGGTCTCGCCATTGCTGGCATAGCGGTTGATCTTGCTCAAATTGACCTCAGCGTAATTGCGTACCGGTGCTTCCAGCCTCGTGGCCACATCCCGCCAGATATTTGCCTCATTCTGCCGGGATGTATCCTTCAGCAGGGATATCAGGTTAATCAGGCGGGGGTTCGTCTTATTATTCGTTCTTCTCTTCATCTCCGGTCACTCCCGATAGTTCACCGATCTTTTCGCACAATTCGTCCGACTGACTCTTCAGGTACTTCAGTGCCTCCCGGATTATGGCGTTCACCGGGAGGGATCCGTCACCCTCCAGGACGAAAATATACCTGGATTCCTCAGATTTGATGGTTATTGCCGATTCTTCACCGATACCGGTATTGAGGCAGGCCTTCTCGCACAGGCGGCAGAGCGAACACTCCTCGACACGACCTTCGGCAACGGCCACCCGGCCGTCCTTGATAACCAGGATGCCTCTCGGGCATTCATCCACACACTGGCCGCAGGCATCACACCGTTCACTCACATCAACAATGGGATAATTTTTGTACCCACATGTGGTAGTCGGTTGCCATTTTGCATGGACCCTGCCCTTATTGAGAACTGCCCTTGCCTCGAGGACCACCTTCTGGTCCTTCGCGAGTTTCACGATGGGAATTCCATCGAGAGCAGGGGAAGCTCGGGGATCCTGGGGAATAAGGTCTTTCGAATACACGATTCCGGGCCCTTCGACAGAGAGCGTGTACATTACACTGCACCGGTCGCACCCGGCACCTTCGCAACTGCACATATCCTGGGGGATATAACATTCAAGGTCTGTCCGTATCGGTATCAGACCCAGCCGGTGTCCCAGCATCTCATCGAAGAGCGCGCTGGTGTTGTCATAAATACGGACGTCCTCAATCGCGAGGGTCGGCACTTCCCCTATCATCGCTCTCCTCAGGGCGTTTGCGAAAGGCTGGGCAGTTCCCGACAGCGTGAATCGGGCAGCATAATCATCCAGGCGCGAAAACGCGATGTCCATCAGACTCTCCTGCCCCTCCGGCCTCCTTTCTGGCGAATGGAGTCATGAGGAACCGGAGTGACGTCCTCAATTCGCCCGATGCGCATACCTGCCCTGGCAAGAGCACGGATTGCTGCCTGGGCTCCAGGCCCTGGGCTTCTCTGCTTTCCCCTTCCCGGAGCTCTCACCTTGACGTGCACACCGATGATTCCCTTCTCCATGGCAGTCTGGGCGACGTTTGATGCCATCTGCATGGCGGCATAGGGCGAGCTCTCGTTCCTGTCCTGCTTGACCACCATGCCGCCGCTGCTCTTGCAGACCGTTTCCGCTCCGGAGAGATCCGTGACGGTGATGATGGTATTGTTGAAGGAGGCGAAAATATGGGCGATCCCCCATTTTTCTTTGTCTGCTGCCATTGCTTATCTCCCCACCTTGCTGATGCGTGCCCGTTCGGCATGATCCGGATTCGAGACAGGGGACCTGCTGTAATACGATATCTCCGTCTCTTCATCCCTGGAAACCTTGTATCCCGGGATGCTCACGCGCTTGCCATGGATTGCGATATGCCCGTGTGTGATCATCTGTCGTGCCTGTTTCGGTGACCTGGCAAGACCCTGGCGGTAGACAAGGGTCTGAAGGCGACGCTCGAGCTGGTTCTGGACTTTCAGTGAGAGAACATTGCCGATATCTGCATCAGGACCAAGAAGCCCGAGGCGCTGCAGATGCCCGATCAGCTCGCCTTTCTTGGCATCGAAGAGAGACTGGTCTGCCCCGGTTGACATGAGGGCAAGCAGCCCCCTTGCTGCTTTCCTGTACCGGCGCAGGGTACTGGACGCCTTCCATACTTCACGCTTGTTCCGAAGGCCGTATTCGATCATCAGGCGGTTCTCATCCTCAATACGGGTCTTCTCATATGGCCGCTTGGGGGTCTGGTATTTCTTATGGTTCTTTCCCGGGTATCCCATGGATGTTCACCTGGTGATTACTCCTTTGCCTTCCTCTTCACACCCACAGTCGCGCCCGTGCGGCCCGTGGACTTGGTCCTCTGACCTCTCACTTTCTGGCCGGTCTCGTGGCGGATGCCCCTGTAGCTCCTGATCTTCCTCATCAGGTTGACGTCCTCGTCAAGGGTTGTCGCAACCTCTGTCCCAAGGAGATGGCGCGATTCCCCGGTGTAGAGATCCTTGGGGCGGTTGACCATCCAGTCAGGAACTTTCGTTGAATAAGAATCCACTACCTCCCGGAGTTTTTCCACGTCCTCTTCCTTGAGCTTGCCCATCAGTTCGCGGCCATTGACCTGTGCCATTGTAGCAATAACCGAGGCAGTATGCCTTCCCACTCCCTTGATTCCTGTCAGGGCTGTGAGGACCGGTTTCGTGCCATCGAGGTCTGTATTGCTGATCCGTACGAAATATCGTATCTCTTCTTCTTCCTTCGCCATCCAATCCCTCGCTGATTCGTGAGAATTCTTCTGAAACGCTGAGGGAGGGATTTGAACCCTCGAGTCCCAAGGGGACACAGGTTTAGCAAACCTGCGCCATACCTGGCTTGGCTACCTCAACAGAGAATCTCGCATCTTTCGATACTCGCAGCACCCTACGGCGCTGCTCCATGAATGGTGCTTTATTATTTTGACGGCCGGTTATAAAAACCCTTTCCACTTTTCCATAGCGCGATTTCTGGCATACCGGGATTCAGGCATCCGAAAAAAATGCTACTCAATTCCCTGGCGGACAATTCTTCCCTTTCTCGCCCGCCGCTTCTTCACGCGCTTGATGCCGCTTGCAATGAGGGCTGATACTACTATGGGCAGCGCGATAGTTGCGTCAACATGGACCTGTACCTGCATGGTATGTTCCGATTCCTTGCCCCAACTGATCGCTTCATCGAATGTGCACCCTGAAAGACCGCCCCAGTGGGGTGAATCCGCAGTATACTGGATTGCATAATCATGGCCGCCGAGGTCTTTCTTATGGATCGATCCAATCACCTGGGTCTGCTGAATGAAATTCTTGGGAACTCCCCCTCCTATGTACACCACACCGGTCTTGTTCACCTCCTCGACAAGAGAAGTGACCTCGTCAGTGTCGGCGATCTGGTCAATATCAATCGATACACCACGCCTCCGTGCTATCAGAGTCCCAATGCCGATGGAAGAATCGCAGAGTGCCGGGACGAATACAGGGATGCTCTCCTTTACGCACGTGGAAAGAAAGGATTCGCCATCCGGAGCTTCCCTTCCCAGCCATTCCCCGAACTGTTCCAGAAATTCCCGTGATGAGCCCCTGAATGGCGCAATGCTCTCTGCGAAATTTGCAAACCCGCGATCAACCCAGCGGAACTCCTCTTCGTAGGCAAACACGTCATAAATACGATCAATCCCTTTTTGGTAGAGATCAACGTCACTGACATGATGGTGGCCCAGGTAATGACAGACGCCAAGGTGCTCGCATACATCGTGGAAAATGTTTGCCCCCGTGGATACCACGACATCAATGTAATGGCGCTGTGCCAATTCGATGAGGACCTTCTGCATCCCGGCCGGGATCATAGCCCCTGAGAGGCCGAAGAGGATGGTGACTTCGGGATCACGGATCATCCGTTTCCAGACTTCTACGGACTCTCCCAGTTTCCTCCCCTGAAACCCAGTCTTCGACATTCCCTCGAGCAGTTCGGCAACGTTGCCCTTCGGGACGACCGGTCGGGTGGTACACATGCCATCGTGACCGTGCACGTGTGTCGGGCGCCCCAGGATAGCCTCAAATTCCCCCGGTTGCTTCTGGCCTTTCTTCTTCCTTTCCGCCATTGTTCTTAGATGAACGGGCATGCGATAAGAAATATACTCCCTGCCTGGAGAAGTTGTCTGGGCTTGAGTTAACAGCTACCAGGGATCGCAGGAAAAAAGAAAAGGAGAGGGTGATGCCTGGGATATCAGAGTGCACGTATCAGGGATGACCGGGTCACAAGACCGGCAATCTTCCCCTTGCTGGTGATAGGGATGGAACTGATGGCCTTCGAGAGCATGAGATCCACTACCTCGTCAATACCTGCGCCTGCATCAATGCACATCACGGGGCTTGTCATGATATCCCTGATCAACAGGTTCCGGATACGATGATCCTGGTGCCGGTCCTCAACCATCTCGCGGAACTTTCTCATTGATACTGCAACATCCGTCTCGGTCACGATACCCACGACCTGGTCATTCTCTGTGACAACGCAGCGGTGGAGGTTGTCATCGATCATCCGGCGCCTCCAGTGAACGACACGCTCTTCGGCATCGATGGTGCATGCAGGTTCCATGACATCGGCAAGGGTACCTGAGGGGCGCATGATACGGAGGAGGTCTCCTGCGGTAATTTGGCCGACAAGACGGTGATCCTCATCATATACCACCACGAGTTTATACGCCTGCAGGAGGGGAATAACCACATCAAGATCCTGGTCGGGATACACCGTCGTGAAATCCTCTTCGACAGTGTTTGCCACATGGATGGATGTCGGGGATATCGAGGAGTTCCGCTTTGTCCCGAGCTTCTCTGCGACTGTCTGGCGGGAGACTGTACCCACCACTGCATTATGATTCACCACAATCAGGGGGTCGATCCCTTCGTCAAGCATCCTGTCGAGTGCCTCGGTGATGGGTGCGGACTTGGATATGGTAACCGGCTTTGACATGATGTCTTTTACAAGAATATCTTCGCTCATTCTGCCACTTCCCTTATGATATCGTCTCTTTTCAGAATTCCCTTGATCTCGTTGTCTTCCATTGCCACAACACTGTTGATATAGTTGGTCTGCATGACCTGCACAGCTTCGGTCAGTTTTTCGTCACACGGGACGGTTATGACCGGTCGGGACATGAGATCCTCGGCGACCGCAACTGCCTCCATCACATAGCGGAGTTGCTTCCTGCCACCGGATTCCCCGCGGCGCAGCATTTTGACATCTTTTTTTGGGAGTTCACGTTTTTCCGTCTCGTACAGATAGAATGCAAGATTGCTCTCCGTGATGATGCCTGCAAGTGTGCCATCATTATTCAACACGACTACCTTATCATTTCTTTCCCTCATGATGTCGATGACATGATCCAGGGAATGATACCTGCTGACGGAAATCGCATCCTCCATGACATCGGCAACAGTCTGCGTGAGAGTGTGGACCGCCGCGGAGCGCATGAAATCCGATTTTGTCACGATACCCGTAATATGGCCCTCTTCCATTACAGGCAGTCCGCTGATATCCCACTGGATCATCAGCGCCGCAATCTGGCGGGTGGTGGTCTCATGGGAGATTGTGAGAGGATCTCTCGTCATCAGTATGCTGACCGGGATGTTGTCGATCGGCCTTCTTCGCCATATGGGTTCACTCTGGCGCAAACGGTATCCGATATCTTTCTTGGTCAGGACACCAACAAGTGCTCCTGCCTCCACCACCGGAACCCGGGAAATCTTGTGTTTCAGCATCAGGTTTCGTGCATATGCGATGTGCTCCCCGGGGCTGACGATGTAGACCGGGGACGACATTATATCGTGTGCCTGCATGGTGTTCACCCTCTGGATAGTGCGTTTACCAGATCGAATTCAGTCACGAGCCCTATCAGCCTTGCATCTTCAATCACCGGGAGAGCCCCCGCGTTTTTCTTCACCATCTCCCCTGCCGCCTGGTTGACACTCCTGTCCGGTGTGATGGTGTAAAGGTTCCCGGACACAAGCGTCCTTACCGGGAGTGCCATGACCTCCGCGATATCCCCGGTTTCGAGCTGGTCGAATACCCGCTTGCTGCCAAGGTACTTCATGATGTCTGTCGTGGTAATGATCCCATAAAGGACATCATCACTCACCACAGGGAGTCTTCTGAACCGGTATTTTGTCATTTCCCGGGTGACTTTCCCGATAGGGCAGTCGGGTTCCGTAACCCGGAGGGACCTGCTCATGATCTCCTCAACAGTGCAGGTAACTCTTTCGTTGGCAAGTACTGTCATTACATCTCTCTCCGTGACTATTCCGGCAATAGACTGGTCCTGGTGAAGTATCGGTATTCCTCCTATCATCTTCCCTTTGATGATATCGATGGCATCACGGAGCGAGGATGTGTCGGGGAGCGTGGTCACCTGGGTTGTCATGATGCTCCTGATGCTCTCATTGACTGCGGAGAGGAGATTTCCCCCGTGCTTGACCTGGACGAGGTTGAATTTGTCACCCCCTCCAAGGAAATTGATGATGTCGCCTGATGTGACAATCCCGCGAACTTTTCGGGAGCCGGCATCCACAACGGGGAGTCGGCGAAAACCACAACGGGTCATTGTCTCGACTCCGCCAAGGATGCTCATGGTCTGTGGTACGGTGATCACGTCACCCGTGGCGATCGCCATGATCTCACCTTCGTGTTCCACGACCCTTGATTTGAATTCTACGGGCCCCCGGTCAAGTTTACCGGGCATTTTCAGCAATTTATCATTCTGTTTGAAGTTCTTCTCACTATGATGCACCATATTTGGCCCCTGTTCCTGGATGTATGGGTATTTCGGTTCGCACGCTGCACTGCACTGATCCAGCACGAACCCCACGTTCACGGAATTGCATTCAGCACATCGTGCCTGTCGATGATACCAATCAGGTCCTCACCATTCATGACGGGAAGGCGGCTCACGTCATGCCTGACCATTATCTCGGCTGCATGTTGAAGACTCTCTTCAGGCGGGACGGACATCACTGGCGTGGTCATCACTCCGGAGACAGGTGTATTTGACGACCCGTCAACAGATGCACGCCATCTGCCGTCCTTCAAGAGATCACGACGTGATAGTATGCCGACGAGACGTTTCTTCTTCATCACCGGGAACGCGGAAAAACCGCTCTCTGTCATGAGCACATGGATTTTATGGATGGGTTCATCTGGCGAGCATACCACGACATTCCCTGACATGAATTCTCTGACAGTCCCTGGGATCCTGTGCTGGGTTATGATCACGGGGAAGATCTCTGAGAGAAGAAGCCCCCCGAGAATCTGGCCTTGGTCATTCACCACAGGGATGCTGTCTGTGCCCTGGGTCCGGATGCTTTTCACCACATTCTCAATGCCAAAATCCGCTTTGACCGGGAGGATCTCCCTCATGAAACCCTCTATGGTCACGTTCGATCTTGTTGCCGTGACATTGAGAACTCCCGTGATATCCACATAGCCCATGAGCTTTTTTTTGCCGTCGTGTACATAGATCTCACGATAGACATCATCCCGGAGTACCTGCCTCGCCCTTGTTGCTTTTTCATTGAATTTGAGGACCGGTACTTCAACCATGAAATCCCGGGCCACCTTCATTGCAACAGATCCTCCTCGCGGCACGACGGACAGAGCATCATATTATCCGTTCGCCGGAGATCATCTGACATCTGGCTGCACCTGCTGCAGATTCCAACTTCCACCTCTTCAAGGCGGTTGATCTCGACGAGGTCGGTCATCAGCTCATTAATTTCCGTTGATACCGTGAGGATATCCCGAACTGTTACAATTCCAATAACCTTGTTCCCCTCGTCAACCACAGGGAGCCTTCTGACCCTATGCCTGATCATCATATGCGCTGCATCCTTCACAGATTTGTCTGCACTGATGGTAATGAGGGGAGTGCTCATGATCTCGTGAGCCAAAATGGCCCCTGGCTTCAGATCCTTGGCCACGACTTTACAATTGATATCCTCCTCGGTAACAATGCCAAGGGGGAGGTTGTCCCGGCCGAGAACAATGCAGCTTCCCACCTCATCCCGGCACATGAGCATGGCCGCACGGGCAACATTACCATCATATCCTACCGTGGTAGGGTTGCGCCGCATGACCTCCCGAAGTGGCACCCGGGTATCGAAGCGGATGGTATCGGATGATTTTTTCAATCCATCACCTCCATATATCTGACACGAGTGGGGTTATTGCAGTTACCAATACGGCAAATGGTGCCTATATACTTTGTGTAGTGACGTACCGGCCGGAAAAAGGGGATAATAAATCTAATAACCACACCCCCCTAAATGGATAGTTAACAAGTATCTTGGCCCGGGATGACAAGACCCCGGCAAGGCCAAGAAGAGGTGCACCATGAATATCCTGGTCCAGACAAAAAAACGTCTCTCAAAATTCCTGAAGGCTTTTTTCCAGAAAAAGAGAGCCAGAATAGGCATCTACGGCCCGCCTAATGCAGGAAAAACCACGCTTGCCAATCATATCGCAAAAGACTGGACCGGGGAGGATGTGGGCCCTGTGAGCGAGATCCCGCACGAGACCCGGCGAGCAGTGCGAAAGACCGATATCAGCATCACGGGATCAAACGGCAGCAATATCACCATAGATATCGTGGATACTCCCGGTGTCACGACCAAGATCGATTACAAAGATTTCCTGGAATACGGCATCGACAAGGAGACCGCGGTGACCCGCGCCCGCGAAGCAACCGAGGGTGTTGCAGAAGCGATGCACTGGCTCAGGGAGGATATCAACGGCGTCATCTATATGCTAGATGCAACCGAGGACCCTTTTCTGCAGGTCAATATCATGATGATCGGGATCATCGAGAGCCGAAAACTCCCTGTCATCATCGTTGCCAATAAAATAGATCTGCCCGATGCCGCTCCGCAGCGGATTCGCAGCGCCTTCCCCCAGCATCCCATGGTGTCTATTTCCTGCCTTGAAGGGAAGAATATTGAGGAATTGTATGAGAAGATGGTGGAGCATTTTGGGTAGGTGTGGATGATGCAAGGGATACAGATTGACCTGATATCGTCGGAAAAACTCGCCTCGCTCACTTCACTTGAGAAGATCCATCTCATCCTTGATCACGTGCGCAAAGGATCCATCATCATTCTCGAGAAAGGCCTCTCGCCCGATGAGCAGAGTACCCTCATCGAGATGACCATGAGGGAGATTCTCCCTGACGGGTTCAACGGTATTGAGATTGAGACCTATCCCTCAAGGGAACACAGCCCGGGTTTTCTCCAGAAACTCCTCGGGAAATCCCCCTGCGAGTCGCGACTGACCGTGATAGGACCTGCGAACCAGCTCCGTATGATTCGTAAGGAGAAAGACATCATAAGTGCCTGGGTCTCAACCCGGTGAACACCGATGCCCCACCGTTGTGTCAAGTGCGGGAGAGAATACCGGACCAATGAATGCGAGATACTCAAGGGATGCAGAGAATGCGGAGGGAAAAAATTCATCTTTGTTCCCCTGGTCGAGAGGGAGATAGAGCCAAAACACCCCGAAGACGTCGCCATCAGGGAGGAGAAAAAACCAAAGGAAGAGGAGAACACAGACATCATTCCCGTCACCGATTACAACCGCCTTGAGAGCATCAGGATAGTATCACCGGGGACGTACGAACTGAACATCGAAAAACTTGCAGGTTCGGATGAACGGGTCGTCGGGGTAGGGAAAGGGGAAGGCAGCTACCTGGTCGACCTTCTCTCCATGGTCAGGCCAAAAAAGAAGAAAAACAGGAAATAGGGGAGTATCTATCTCATTTCAGTTGATATTATCCACGCTGTATCCCTTGTTCACCAGCAGGTTCTTTACTCTCTCCTTGTGATTGCCCTGCAGTTCGATTGAAGTTCCCTTCACCGTTCCGCCACATGCAAGTCTCCCTTTCATGTATTTGGAGAGATCTTCAAGGTCAATGTCAGTAGGGTTCAGGCCTTCGATAACGGTCACTTCTTTCCCGTACCTCCGCCTGTCGACTTTGACGCTGATCCGCTGTTGTTCCTTTGCGACTTCTTCGCAGATGCATAGCTCTTTCGGCAGTCCACACGTTGGACATATACCTCCATTCATCACAAGTACCTTCAAGTTCTCGTTATATATTTGTTGGCATCCCTAAAACCCGTTAGACACCGGATAACACTTCTTTTTCGCAAATTCATGAGATCTCATGCATTCACCATATCGACCCTGCAGGTATCGCATCCCCTGGAGAGCACCTGATCGCTCCGGCTGTGATAGCGGTAGACTGTGATCCCCTTACAGCCTCGTTCCCGGGCAAGTGAAAAGATACGGGAGATATCCTCTGGTGTGGCATCTTCCGGGAGATTGACGGTCTTTGAGACAGCGTTGTCAACGTATTTCTGGAAGGTTGCCTGCATGTGTACATGATGGGTGGGATCGATCTCCCCTGCATTCCTATAGAGTTCCCTTACGTCATCCGGTAAATCCAGGTGCTGAACACTCCCCGATTTCATTATTTCTCTCATGACATCCCTTCCATCCGGCAGATCCTTAAGAAGGCGTTTCAATCCCGGGTGGATAAACCGGAACACTCTGTCGTCGATTCTCCTCTCTCCGGCACATGAGAAGATGGGTTCAATTCCACTGCTCGTGCAGGCTATCAGGTGCAGCGACCCTGTCGGGGCGATGGTCGTTACCGTGGCATTCCTCATCGGTCCTGAGTACACGCTCTGGTCAATCGCCTGAAAAGAACCCTTTTCCTCCCCAAGCGTGCGGGATGCATCGTGGGACTCCTCCTGGATAAAACGCATGATTCGTTCTCCATACCTGAGAGCTTCGCCAGACTGGTAGGGGACCCCCATCTGGATAAGCGCATCTGCAAATCCCATCACACCAAGGCCAACTTTTCTTGTCTGGAACGTCTGCGTTTTAATTCGCCTGATGGGAAATGTGTTTACGTCGATCACAGCATCCAAAAATTCCACGGCAAGGTGCACAGTCTCCGAGAGTGACTCCCAATCAATCTCCTGCGCGTGGATGAAGCGTGAAAGATTGATGCTCCCCAGGTTGCAGCTCTCCCAGGGGAGGAGGGGCTGTTCTCCGCAGGGATTTGTTGCCTCCATCTCCCCCAGCCCGGGGACAGTATTGTTCTCGTTGATGCGATCAAGAAAGAGTGCCCCGGGATCGCCGCATTTCCACGCAGAGAGTGACAGCGAATTCCATAGATCACGGGGATCGATGTCGCAAGAAACGGATCCGTCTCTAGGATTGACCAGGTCATACCTGTGCCCCTTCTCCAGGGATGAGAAGAATGCCCGGTCAAAACCCACCGAGAGGTTGAAGTTCTGGAGTCCCCCGGTCTCCTTTGCACGGATGAATCCGATGATATCGGGGTGGCTGCTCGCGAGCACTCCCATGTTCGCTCCCCTCCGCTTCCCTCCCTGTATGAGTGCATTCGTGGCCTCGTCAAAGACACGGATAAAAGAGAGGGGGCCGCTTGCCACCCCCGCTGCACCATGTACGACATCGCCGCGTGGCCTGATATGTGAAAATGAGAAACCCGTTCCTCCCCCGCTCTTGTGGAGAAGGGCCATGCGTCCCAGTACTGAGAAAATCTGCTTAATCGAGTCCTCAACAGGAAGCACGAAGCATGCAGAGAGCTGACCGGAACGGGTTCCTGCATTCATGAGGGTCGGCGAATTGGGAAGAAACCGGAGTTCGCCCATGATCTTTGAAAAAAGCGATGTCTTTCTGGTCCCTACAGCGCAGGCAACTCTTTTGAACATTCCTTCAGGTGTCTCGCCTGGCAGCAGGTACCGGCTGGCCAGGAGCACACTCGCCGGTTCACAGAGATCCATTACGAGTGAGAGGAATGCCCTTTATTTAAAATCATGCCGATTTTACATATATGTCCATCATGGTGCTGGGTACCTCTTCCCATGCAGGAAAGAGCACCGTTGTCGCTGCGCTCTGCAGAATCCTGGCCAACAAGGGCATCAGCGTGGTTCCGTTCAAGTCCCAGAACATGAGCCTGAATTCATACGTGACCCGTGATGGATGCGAAATAGGGATTGCCCAAGCAATGCAGGCATGTGCTGCACGGGTGGAACCGCGGCCTGAGATGAACCCTGTCCTCCTGAAACCAAAGGGTGATGCCACGTCACAGGTTGTCCTTATGGGGCATCCCTTCAAGGATGTCTCCGCACAAGAATACTATAAGGAGACCTCTTTACTCCTTGAAAAGGCCGTCGGTGCTGCCCGTGTCCTTGAGAAGGAATATGGGAATCTCGTTGTCGAAGGGGCCGGCGGGGCTGCGGAGATGAACCTCTATCCCCGGGACATTGCCAATATCCTGCTCGCAAGAGCGCTCCAGTTCCCTATCATCCTCGTCGCTGACATTGAACGGGGGGGCGTATTCGCGCAGGTATACGGTACCATAAAGCTGCTCCCTGACGATATCGCACCCCTCGTGAAGGGTATCATCATCAATAAATTCCGTGGTGATCCTGCCCTCTTTGCAGAGGGTATCAATATCCTGGAAGAGATAAGCGGTGTCCCGGTCCTGGGGGTGCTCCCATATACGACGATCGAACTCCCCAGTGAAGACTCGCTCTCTCTTGGAGATAAAAAGGCAGGGGTTTTCCCGGTTCGCATAGCCATCATCCGGCTCCCCCATATCTCCAATTTCTCCGATTTCGAGGCACTTGAACGCCGCGCCAGGGTTGAGTATACTTCCCCTGGAGATTCCCTTGAGAACTTTGACTGCATCATAGTCCCGGGAACCAAGAATACGGTAGATGATCTCTCACATCTGTGGAAGTCAGGATCGGCCGTTATGATCCAGCATGCTCGCACAAGGGGCGTTCCCATCATCGGAATCTGCGGCGGCTACCAGATGCTTGGAAAAGAGGTGATCGATTCAGGCGTGGAGTCCTGCGAGGGAACCCACCGCGGGCTGGGTATCCTGGATGTCGTGACCCGCTTCGACCGTTATGAGAAACGAACCGAGCAGGTAATTCTTGCAGCACGTCCGGCAGGGCCGATTCTCTCCCACATGGGGCAGGTTTCGGGATATGAGATCCACATGGGTGTGACCGAACGGGGTGCTGATGCGGAGGCATTTGAGGGGGACGGTGCGGTATCGCAGGATGGGATGGTCTTCGGCACCTATCTTCACGGCCTTTTTTCAAACCCGTCTGCGGTGGATGCCCTGCTCTCTTTTCTCTATACTAGGAAAGGGCTGTCATATTCACCGTGTGGGGAGACCTCTGATCCATACGACGATCTCGCAGACCTCTTCCTGCGCCACGTCCGGACAGATCTTCTCCTCAGATATTTTGAGTGAATCCTGCATATCCGGCAGCCAGAACCCGCATTCCACCTGACTGTGTTGACAGGGAAATATTTCAGGGAGGACAAACAACCTCACTTGCAGAGAGAAGCGAGGTGGAAACGTCATGCCTATGAGGGTTTCAATTACCATTGATCCGGACACCATGGACCTCATTGATAAATTTGCCAAGGAGCATGGTCTTGACAGGAACAGAGCGATTCTTGAATGCATTGAACAGGGTTATGCAAGGCTCACTGATGGAACACCAGTCACATTCAATGAGACCAGGGCATTTGAGGAATATCACGATATCAAACATGCCATTACAGAAGTGAAATCATCCCTCGAAAGGCTTACAGAAGAAGTCAGGCTGATGCACCACACGGTGGAGGTCGAGTGGAGCAATGAGGTCCGCCCTGTGCCGTACCAGAGCAGAAAGTGGTTCGAATTCTGGAAAACCTGACACACTCATCTATGTTGCAGGTATCTCATTATCCGATGATACTCATCATGCTCCTGTAACCCTCACCGCGCTTATCCCCGCATTTCACTGCCTCAACTTTTTGCATATTGACCTCATTGGCATCGCGGTGCCGGAGGCAGAATGCCAGCGCGGGTGATTTCATATACACACCCTCAATCCTGAAAAAGCGTGAATGAACGCAGAATCTGCAATGTTCCACGGTTTCATCCTTCCCGGGAAGGCATGGGACTTTGCCATCGCGCACTTCAAGAATCCGGTACTCATCATCTGGCATGGTTGCTCACACGAATATTCAATGCAGGATTATAAGTTCACTTCACCCGGACATCTGATCGGAAGGATTGGATCAATTATCCTTATGAATGCCGGGAAATATTGCCAAAATTGGGATGGTATCCAGGATTGTGTTGATGTGCCTGCCGGGTTCATGGGGTCTTCCATGACATGGAGAGTGTTCCCGGGCCTTGGAGAGGAATCGTTCAGTCTTTGGAGGCGGATGTGTGTCTATCGGCCTGATGAGATCCGAATCTTCTTACCAAGCATTGCAGAGATCTCCGCTTCCATGCGTGAATAACTGGCAGGTATCTGTGGGAGGATCTCCTCTCGTTTTCCCTTAAGTTCAAAAAGGCGCTTCTCCTTCTCTTTGATACCAGTCCCGAGGGATTTGAGCTCGGATTCTACCCTCGCCAGGTCAAGGATTGGAGGATATGATGCCAGACGGCGGTTCGTCTCATCTGCCTTTTCATGAACACGTTCCCACTCTTTCAGAACGCCGGTCAGTATTGAAGGTATTTTTTCATGATCTGCGAAGAGGATTCTCTCCTCCTGGTTCTTCAACTGGATCTCACCGGATTGGATCATGCTCACCATGACAGGGAGGACCATTGTTATGCCCTTATTGGCTTCCTCCGCAGGAGGTATCCCATTTCCTGTCAGCAGGGTAGTTACCTGGTTCAGTTCCTTTGCGAGTTTCTCGGAAGATTGATGATGCGCTATTTTTTCTGCCTTTCGAAGGATATGCACAAGCGTTGAGATGACGGAGTGCACTTCCCTCTCTGCTTCACACAATGCATGCTCAACCTGGGAAGCCTCATGGTTAAGGCCGCTGTATACCGGATCTTTCTCAAGCGCTTTTTCACGCACCTGCTTTTCCTCGTTGCGCTCCCGGGACGTGAGAGTGAGATCTGCGATTTCTGCTTCTAATACAGGTATATCCCTCGAGAGTTCCAGACTCGTCGATTCCATCTCCATGAGATGGGCATGTGATTCGCGGAGCGTACGCACTCCTTCCTTTCTCCTCCTCCACTCAGCAACCCTTGGAGTGAGAATATTGATCTCCTTTCCGAATGCATCGACGAGCATCCCGATCTCCTTCATTTCTTCCGGGAGCACATTCCTCAGATATCGTCCCGGACCGGCAAGCCCTTTCACGCACCCCTTCAGAATCTCGGTACAGGCCTGGTAGAACGCATCGGGATCTTCCGGCAGCTGACGGTTCAGTGCAAGAAGGAGTGCTTTTTCACACTGGGGAAGGGAATTTTTTGCGATTTTCTCAAGTTTTGGATGAAACGCTGCTTCCCTCTCTGTTTTTGAGAGAGAGTTGACTGCATCGATCAGGTCATCCCTGATCTCGAGAATCCTCTTCCGTCCATCCAATGTCGACTGTGAATACTCGTCTTCCCATGCTTTCTCATTGAGCGAGAGAATACTAGGTATGTCATCGGGCATTATCTCCTGGATCTCCTCACCCTCTTTCCGTCCAAGAAGATCTTTTACTCTGCGGAACATGCCCTACCCTCACAATACTTCGTGGCTGTCGCCATCGCTTCTCGCAATCTGTCGTATCCGTCCTGCCCCGTCAATCTCCCGTATCACCTGCACCACTGCAGGAGGAACCAGAGACTCCCATGGATCACCGGCAAGAATGCGCCGCCGTATCTCCGTTCCGCTGTGCGATGCCCGTTCGTACATTGCCGGAGTCTCCACTGGAATCCCCTCTTCTTCAAAAAGACGGATTACCAGGGGATTGCCCGAATACACGAGATCGAAAGGGGGAGCCATCGAACGGATATGGGCAACCCACAGAGCGTTCCGCTTGATATCCTCGATCGGAATAACATAGAAAGGACAGCCGATGCCTTCCAGTGCGCGGGTGATCATCAGGACTCTCTCTCCTGCAGTGAAGGGGTTGTCAGCCTCGTGTGAGAGCTGAGCGCTGCCTATGCCAATGATGATCTCGTCGGCGCTTCCTGCGATATTCTCAAGGATATGCTGGTGCCCGTTGTGGTATGGCTGGAACCTGCCAATGTAAAAGATCCTGCTCATGTCTTCCTCGCCATGCTGGCAATCTGTGCTGCAAACGCCCCTGCGACAAAACCGGCATCAATATTGACGACGGCGATCACCGAGCATGACTGGAGCATGCTGGCAAGTGCCGCCTTTCCGCGACCCATATACCCGTACCCTGTGCTCACCGGGACTCCGATGACCGGTCGATCAACGAGCCCTGCAACAACACCAGGAAGTGTCCCCTCTCTCCCGGCAGCCACGATAAAGACATGTGCATCGAGACACTCTTTCAGGGCAGGAAACAAGCGGTGGATTCCTGCCGCCCCTACGTCATATGCGGTCTTCACCTGGCATCCCATCTCACGTGCGATGACCCTCGCCTCTTCAGCAACACGGATGTCCGAAGTCCCGGCAGTGATAATCGCAACGATCCCACCCTCTGCTGCAGGTGCAGGAGATGTGGAGATCACCGCCATCGCTGCCTGAACATAGGATTCGAGCTGAAAATTCCTGTCCCTACTGAGGGTCTCAAGGGCAGCAGAATGATCAGGAGACAACCGCGATACAATGATCCTCCGTCCCGCTTTGACAGCCTTTTCGGTTATGTCTGTAACCTGTGCCGGAGTCTTGCCCTCGGCGAGTATTACTTCAGGGATACCGCACCTTACCTTCCTCCCTGCATCCAGGTTCGCCATACCCGCCACCATATCAATCCTGAGTCCGGAAATCTCCCTGACAGTATCCTCAAGGGTTACCCTGCCCTCCTTGAATCCTGTGAGCACTTCTTCGACGCGGTGATTCGATGGCATGCTGTGATAATTAAGATATGGGCCGGGGTATAATAATTGATGCAACAGCATGAGTTACCTCGTCTATGTTGCCCTGTTCGGAATGCTGGTAGTATTCTTCTTGTGGCTTCGCGATGCCAGGATTTTTCTTCGCACAGGTCTTCCCGGATACCGGAATGCGGCGTTCCGGGGAGTGTTGTATGGAGCACTGGCGATACTCGGCTTTGCATTCACCTATTTCTCAACGGAACGTTTTCCGACCGAACTTCTGGGACTTGGAATAATTCTTGCCGCCCTTTATTTCCAGGGGAAGATCACAAGGGAAAGAGTGTTCTCCAAAGAGAACACCTGGGACCGCCTGACGGGAAACGCTCCCAGGAAAATTACACCGCCACAAAGGGGGATTTGAGTCACCGATGCTTCAAAAACCGCGTGGTACACGGGATTTTCTCCCGGATGAGATGGAATCGAGGCGTGAAGTAGAGAGCACGATGCGGAAGGTTTCCGCAACCTGGGGGTACCGCGAGATCTGCACTCCGGAGTTCGAGGAACTTGACCTCTTCACCGTCCGATCCGGCGAAGGTATCATCCAGGAAATGTACGTCTTCGAAGATAAGGGGGGAAGAAAACTTGCCCTCAGGCCTGAACTCACCGCCCCGGTGCTGCGAATGTATGTCAACGAAGGAAAGACACTCCCAAAACCCCTCCGCTGGTATTACTTTGCAGACTGCTTCCGCTATGAACGCCCCCAGAAAGGCCGTTATCGCCAGTTCTGGCAGTTCGGTGTCGAACTGATAGGCGCAGATACACCTTTTGCAGAGGCGGAAGTGATCATGCTCGCCCATGAAATCCTCTCCTCCTGTAACATCTCCTTCACTCTCCACGTTGGCCACCTCTCCTTCATGCGTATCCTTCTTAAAGAACTTGATCCGGCAGACCAGAAGAGAGCCCGGATGTTCCTTGACAAGAGGGACACTGCAGGACTTGAGGAATACCTCTCGTCGAGGGATAAATCATCGCTCTCAGCACGCCTTATCGCGCTTGCCGGGTGTCGTAGTCTCGAAGAGGCTTTTTCAATAACCGGTGATTTTCCGGAGCGGGAGAGAATAGAGGAATTATTTACTATTCTGGACCAGTCTGGAATCCACTATACTCTCAATCCCGGTATTGCCAGGGGTCTTGACTATTATACCGGCATGGTCTTTGAGGCCTTCGCCGAGAATCTTGGAGCAGAAAACCAGGTGCTCGGCGGGGGGACGTACCGCCTGGCCCACCTCTTTGGGGGCGAGGATACCCCCTCGTGCGGGTTCGCAATCGGATTTGACCGCATCATGGTTGCGAGAGGGGAGAAAACCGCAGAAGTCGGAAAGTCTGCGGGTGTTGCATGTACCGGCGAGGGAAGATCATGGGCTCTCCATGTTGCAGGGAAGTTCAGGGAAGCCGGGATTCGCACGCTCTTCGATCTTACGGGGAAGTCGATAGGACAGCAACTCTCCGGGATATCGCGGTTCGCTGAATACGCCATTATTATCGGATCACGGGAACAGGAAACCAGAACGGTCACGCTCAAGGATCTCCATTCAGGTGCCCAGAAGACCCTCTCGCTCCAGGATGCATTATCCGAGGTGTGCGGTGGCGACACTCGCTGAGGATCTCGCAAGGCAGCAGAGGAGCATCAGCGTTGCGGAGTTCTTCGAGAAGAACAAGCACCTCCTGGGATTCGACTCCCCGACGCGGGGTATCATCACCACGATAAAGGAGGCAGTTGACAATGCACTCGACGCCTGCGAGGAGGCCACAGTTCTGCCGGACGTCTTCGTCCTGATAAAAAAAATGGAAAGCGACGTCTTCCGTATCGTTGTCGAGGATAATGGCCCGGGGATCGTCCCCGAGCAGGTCCCGTTCGTCTTTGGAAAGCTCCTCTATGGATCGAGGTTCCACCAGATACGGCAGAGCAGAGGACAGCAGGGGATCGGCATCAGCGCGGCGGTGCTGTATGCCCAGTTGACAACAGGCATTCCCACGATTGTAATTTCAAGGACAGGGCCCGACCAGAAGGCGTATCGTTTCCTTCTCCAGATCAACATCAAGACCAACGAGCCGGAGGTGCTCGAGAAGGAGGAGATTGCATGGGACAGGACGCACGGGACCAGGGTGCAGATCGAGTTCAAGAGTACCATGGCAGCCAAGAAGAGGCTCCTCGAGTATCTCAAATACACATCAGTGGTCAACCCCCACGCCAGGATACGGGTTGAACTCGATGACGAGACCTACCTTTTTGAACGGGTCAGTGACGAGGCGATTGCCTGCCCGCAGGCAATCAAGCCCCATCCCCATGGCATCGAGATTGGCCAGCTGATGCGGATGCTGGCTGCATCAGAACAGAGTTGCGGCGACTTCCTTGTCGAGAACTTCACCAGGGTCGGAAAAAAGACCGCGGATGAGATGTGCAGGAAGGCAGAAATTTCCCCGGGATCTCCGGCATCTTCTCTCACCCCGGTCCAACAGAAGAGATTGTTGCAGGCGATGCAGGAAGTAAAGGTGCCGGCACCCCCGACATTGGCCTGCCTCTCACCCATCGGCGAGGATCTGATCGCAAAGGGCCTTGAAAAAGAGTTCCAGATGGATTTCGTCAAAGCAAGGACCCGGGCAAGTTCCGTCTATTCCGGCCACCCGTTCCTTGTCGAAGCAGCGATAGGATATGGGGGAAAACTCCCTCCCGATGGAAATGCCCAGATCCTCAGGTTTGCCAACAGGGTCCCGCTTCTCTACCAGCAGGGTGCCTGTGCCATCACAGGGTGCATTGCAGGAGTCTCCTGGAAAGCGTATAATGTCTCACAGTCCACTCTGCCGACAGGTCCGCTCCTCATCCTCATCCACGTGGCATCCACGAACGTCCCCTTCACAAGCGAGTCCAAGGATGCAGTTGCAGCAATACCCGAGATAGAGCGAGAGATAACCCTGGTGCTTCAGGAACTCGGGCGGGAACTCAAGACGTATCTTTCACGCCGCGATAAGAACCGGCTGCAGGAGGACAGGGCAAGAGCGGTATGCGCGATCATCCCCGAGCTTGCAGCCAAGGTAGCCGAGATCGTCGATCTTCCTGTTCCCGATATTACTCCTATCGAGGGGAAGATCATGAGGAAGGTGGTGGTCAAACGGTATACCAGGGAAGGTAAAGTCATCCTTGAGGGAAGAAATTACACGTCTCATCCCGCGGAATTTTCGGTCTATGACATCTCTCCGGACAACGGGCAGGGGGCATCAATGGAGCCTGCGATCGTCACCGAGCTCGATGGGGAGTTCACAAAGATGTGGAAACTGACACTCCCGCCCGGAGATGTGTGGACCGCAGAGTACACAGGAACAGGTGGGGGCACCCTTGAAGTCCGGGGAATTCCCCCTGAGCAGGTTGTGGTGGTGGACATTGACTCCCAGTAACGAGATGGATAAAAAGACGCACCAACGCCTGGTGTCCATCGCAATGAAATGGTACGAACAGATCAGGGAGGGTGCTATCCCTTCTATCTCGATGCCGACACGGACAAAGCAGAATATAGCATTCGATGACGAGTCCGAGGTCTGGAAATATGGAGATAAAGAGAGCGTGCGCTCGGCGGCCACGGCGAAGAGTGCGTTGCACCTGTTGAAAATGTCCTATGTCATCTGGTTCCTCAAGGCCCAGCTTATCGAAAAACGCTCGTCCACGCTGAGAGAACTGTATTATATCTCGGAGGGATGGAAAAGAGCCAAGTTCTCGGCACAGGACGAGAGTAACTTCCTGATTGAAGATCTGGAAATTCTCACTGACCTGCAGCGGGAGGCATTCCACCTCCGTCCCGAGGAGGACGGCGCAACCATCTTTGGCCCTCTCCGCATCAGGGAGATGACGAGGCGAGGAGATAGGGCCATCCACTGCCAGGACGACGTTGGCGAGGCGGGGTACCAGATACCGAGCAATGTTGAGAATATCGAACTCCTTGAACATGATGCGGATTTCGTGATTGCCATAGAGACGGGAGGTATGTATGCGCGCCTTATCGAGAATGGGTTTGATCAGGATCACCGGGCCATTCTCGTGCATCTGAAAGGACAGCCTGCACGCTCGACACGCCGGATGCTGCACAGGATCAATGAAGAGTTCGGGCTTCCTGTGCTTGTGTTCACCGATGGTGATCCATGGTCATACCGGATCTATGCAAGCGTGGCGTACGGGGCGATCAAGAGCGCTCATATGTCCGAACTCCTTGCAACACCCCGCGCCCAGTTCATTGGGGTCCAGCCGACCGATATCCGGGATTACAACCTTCCGTCAGATACCCTCACAGAGAAAGATGTCGCTGCCCTCCAGAGTGAACTCTCCGACCCCAGGTTCGCCTCCGATTACTGGAAGTCCCAGATTGACCTTCAATTAAAACTCAACCTCAAGTCGGAACAACAGGCTTTTGCCGCACGCGGCCTTGACTTCGTGACACAGGAATACCTCCCCAGAAGACTGACAGAGATGGGAATTCTCTGAATGGCCGGGGACTGTTCCCACAGCACGCTACCCCACGGGTTAATTCCTGGTGTTCCCCGTCTCCATCCCGGAAGCCACGGATGAGAATGTAGCCCTGACCTGATCCGAAAGAGAGGTATTTGCGAGGATATGGAGTGCGTCCCCTTCTTCAAGGACCGTGCTGCCGCAGGGGACGAACCTGTTGGAATCCTTTTCCACCAGGATAATCAGCGCACCCTTGGGAAGCCCCAGATCAACAATCTGCTTTCCGATAACCCTGGCATCCGGAGGCACTACGATCTCGATCAACTCACTCCGGATATCGCATTCCTGTCCGAAATCCAACGAAATCCGGGGAACGTTGCGAAGGGGAGCCGCAACATCGAGCCACCGCGCAACGACAGGGATGGAGGTCCCATGGAGCAGCGCGGATGTGAGGACGATGAAGAATACCAGATTGAAGATCATCTCGGCTTCCGGAACCCCGGCAAGCAAGGGGAACGTTGCCAGGACGACAGGAACAGCGCCCCGAAGCCCCACCCATGAGACCATCACTTTCTCACGGATGTTCATCCTCCAGGGGATGATGCAGAGAAATACTGCAACAGGTCGCGCGATGAAGATCAGGAACAGGGATACGATAATTCCCGAACTAACCACGGCGAGGAGATGTGAGGGGAATACCAGAAGACCGAGTGTAAGGAACATCGTGATCTGCATCAGCCAGGCAATTCCCTCGTGGAACCTCATCAGGCTGTTTTTATGGATGAAGGTGCTGTTGCCCATCATGAGGCCTGCGATGTAGACCGCAAGGAAGCCGCTTCCACCGAGCGTTGCTGTTACCCCATAGATCAACAGCACGAATGAAAGGGTGAGCACCGGGTACAGACCTTCAGACTCGAGTCTCAGCCGGTTGATAAGGTATACCAGTATCCTTCCCATCCCATACCCAAACAGACCGCCGACGGCCATCTGCTGGATGAAGAGCGGGATCAGGGTGAAAACCGATTGTCCGGGCACCAGAATGAGCGAAATGATGCCTATCGTCAGAAAGACTGCCATAGGATCGTTACTCGCGGATTCAAACTCGATCAGTGGCCGCAGAATGCCCTTCAGGCTCGCCCTTTTTGTCCGTAAAATTGAAAAGACAGCCGCGGCGTCTGTCGATGAGACAACCGCTCCCAGGAGAGCTGCCTGCAGGGGGGGTAACCCGACTACGAACATGGCAAATGCTCCGACCAGGAGGGCCGTGAGGAGGACTCCAATCGTGGCGAGCACCAGACCGCGGCCGAGTACAGGCTGGATCTCCTCCCACCGAGTATCAAGCCCCCCGGAAAAGAGGATATACGCGAGTGCAACGACACCGATGGATTGCGCGATCCAGAAGTCGTCGAAGTAGATCCCCCCGGGGCCTTCCGAACCCGCCAGCATCCCGACCAGCAGGAAGATCAACAGGGCAGGGATGCCGAGCTTCTCGGATAATTTATGCGCAAGGATCGCGACCAGCACGAGTGCTGCTGCACCAACTAAGATATATTCAATAGACGGGATCATGTGTTTCTTCTGTATCCGGCAGCGGAACGAATGTGAGCACAATAGTGAACATCACCTTTTATGCTTCAGCGTACCGGGAGAGATTAGTTTCACAAAAAGTTTTATAAGGTTTTTCTCTGGACTCACCGCACCATTTTCATCCGTGTTGAACTAAAACAAGCATGATACATTTCGCAACAAGCCGGCGCATGAAACTGACGGAGGCATCATCAAAAGAATATGGTTACTAGATCATGAACCTGAATATCACCCAGGCGATGATCAGCATGATTGCCGAGTATTTCAGGCCTGCAACCACCCTCCCTTCACCCATCTGGCCTGCGACAAGGCCCGAACAGACACCCTGGATCATCGCGGCATGTGAGAAAAGCCGGGTATAGAAGAAGAGGTCAATATTTCCAATGAATGACGCAGCACCGGCACCCGCTGCAGATGCTGCGCTGCCTGCCGTGGCCATGGTGGTGAGGAACGTGCTGACCAGGATGAAAATGACGAATACGAACACCAGGAACGAGATCAGGACAATGATCACATAGATCAGCATGTTGTTCGACCGTTCCGAGCGGAGCGCCAGCACCTCGTACGTGTCACGGGCCGCAGCCCGCAGAACCTCGCTCACGTCACCTCCCGCCTTACTCGCCTTTGCAATGAGGTCGATGCTCCTGTCAGACAGCGGGGTTCCAAGGCGTGTCCTGAACCGCTGAATAGCCTCGATAAACGTGGTATTCCACGACATCTCGTTGTCAAGGCGCCTGATAAACGGAGTGAGCGTGCTGTACTCCCCCTGGGCAACGAGATGAATGGCATTGGGGAGTGTCATCCCGCTATCGTTCATGCCGGCGAGATCGCGGAAGAAGTTCGGAAGCGCTTCCTCGAGGTTCTTCATGCGCCGGTTCTCACGAAAATCCATGAATGCGACCGGAACAATTGCGATGAGGAGAGACAAAATCAGAATGTCATCAAGGAGGGTTGTCGTGAAGAACACGCTCATCCCGTAGTCCCTCACAATGAAAGCCGTTCCCAGCAGGAACACGATGATCGCAAGGGGTAATGTGACAATCAGGATATTGAGGGGTTTTTCAAAGAGAACCTTAAGGGGGTGCTTGAGAATCCGCTTCCACCCCGAACGCTCGCTCTTGTTCTTCTCAAGCTTTTTGCTGATTTCGACCTGTTCCCTCGAGAACTTGCCAATCTCACCGGGGCTGAGATCGATTGAATAGGGTTTCTCTCCCTTCAAAATACCCCAGAATCCCGGATCTTTCGCGGTAATAGTCGGGCTCTGGCCCATCCCCGCTGGTTTGGAGAATGTCTGTTTTGTCACCTGCGGGGGTCCAATACCTGCCCCCTTCTTTCCGGTCGCTTCGCTCAGGCTGCCTTTTTTCTGCAATGCCTTCTTGAAGGAGTCCTTGAGTCCCATGTTCACGCCTCCGGAGTCATCGAGCTGATGAGGATCACGAACATGAGACTTCCAAAGGGAATGATCATGTAGATGATAACATACAGCATCATTGGCTGCGTTGACTGGCTCAGGATGGTCATGATGGACTGCAGGATAATCAGGAACAGCGGTCCTGCAACCATGGCGGTTACATAGGATTCGGATATCAGGCCGAGAGTATCGAGGAAAAGTTTCTGGCTCTGCCTGTTCTCGAGGGAATACTGTTCTGCTTTGGTTCTGAAATATTCCGTAAGGCTGCTTCCTGCTGAGATACAGCCCATTGCACCCTGGAGGAACTCCTTCATGCGAAGACTCGGAGTGGTTGCAGAGATGAGCCGGAGCGCATCGATCAAATCCTTCCCGAAAAGATCGATCTCCATGGCAACGAACCGCGCCTCGACAGCGCTCTCCCCATACATGGGACTGCTCCCGAGCTGCCTGAAGATTTCTGCTGGCGGGATACCTGCTGTGGACATTGCAGTGATGTAGTTGATAGCGTAAGGTAGGGTTGCGTCGATATTCCTGCGCCGGTTCCCGGCAATCATACTGGGATAGATGAGAAATATCAGGAATGTAATTCCTCCAACCACCGCAAGCGAGATGACCACCGCAAGGATTGTACCGATTATCAGGCTGTACTGGGATATGACCAGCATGAAATCGGGAACGGCTCCCTGGTACTTGATCATTGATGGTATATTGAGAAGATACGTTACAATTCCAAGGAGAACTGCTGCCACAAGACCTGCGATGACCGATGAAAGATATGCGGTGGAGAGATATACCTCGAAGGGAACTTTCATCCGGGCAGTTACAAGGTCATTGCGGAGCTGGGAGTAGGCATCCCTCTTCTTCTCTGCATATGACCCCAGTAACTTGAATGCAACCCGTTCGAACCCGTTCATGATTCTCCGTACAGCTCAGCCCTGATCTTCTCCATGAGGTTTACCGGGTCACGATAATACTGGATAAGGATATTCCCAACATCACGGAAGTGCCTGACCTTCTTGATCCTCATCCATTCAAGCACCTCCTGTCGCCGCTTCAGTTCCTCCTTCATTCGTTCCTCGTCCCACCCCCTGGACTCCATAATCTCCTCAAGAACGTATGATTTCCCGGAATAGGTGATCTCATCCGTCGCCGGGTGCCACCTGAAGACCTCGTTTGTGATCAATTCGTTTGTCCGGGGATCGATATCAAGGATCTCGATGATCTGCTTGTTTCTCCTGATACGCTGACCTCCGATACGGGCCTGAACCTGGACAGATACCAGGTTAAGTGCGGAGAGCATGTTTCGTGGCACATTCAACGGGGGATTCTCCAGGCGGTGAACGATACTTGCCACCGAATCAGCGTGGATAGTGGAGTAGGTGACGTGGCCGGTGCTCATTGCCTGGAAGAGCGTGAGAGCTTCCTTGCCACGGACTTCCCCCACAAGGATATACTCAGGGCGCTGCCTCAATGCAGCCTTGAGAAGCTCGTACATATCGATCTCCCCTTTTCCATTGGTGTCAAACGATGTCCGGGTGATACTCGGGATCCAGTTGGGGTGAGGGAGCTTGAGCTCACGGGTATCTTCAAGGGTGACGATCTTTGCGAGAGGAGGCATGAAAAGGGAGATGGCGTTGAGCGAAGTGGTCTTCCCGGATGCAGTCCCCCCTGCAAACAGGCATGATTTCCCGGCTTCCACCGCCATCCAGAAGAATGCAATTGAGAGGGGTGAGAAGGTATGCCATTCTATAAGGTCTGTCGGGGTGATTGGTTCATCCTTGAACTTCCTGATGGTGTAGGTCGAACCATGTGCAGTCACTTCAGTCCCAAGCGTCATCTGGATACGTGACCCGTCGCTCATCGTGGCATCGAGCATGGGTTCGGCGATGGAGATGTACTTCCCGGCTCTCTGCGCGAGCTTGGTGACAAAGGAATCCAGTTCCTCTGAACGCCTGTACATAAGGTTCGTACGCATGGATTCGTAGCGGTTATGGTAGACGAAAAGATTGGCATTGACCCCGTCGCACGAGATATCCTCGATAAACCTATCGTGCATGAGCGGGTCGATCATGCCGTTTCCAAGGAATTCCTTGTACATCGCATAGAGGATCTTTTCCCTTTGCAGGGGGGAAAGGGAGAGGCCGTAATCGTCGATGATATCATCGGTCACGTCGCGGAGGGTCTTTTTTGCGACTTCCTCGAGCACGTTCTGGGTATTGATGTCAAGACGCTCGAAGATACGCTCTTTGATGTCCTTGAAGAGGTCGTTTTCTGCGGGGGTGAGTTTTGGCTCCAGAACTTCATACAAATATTCATGCGTGGCATTGTCGTAGGTGATGCGGACGTATGCATACGGTTCATTGACAGCGTAGATCTCGGTCTGCTCCACCCCGGGTCGTGGCCTGAAGGTCAGATCTACAAGGGCCCCGTGAGTTCGCTGATTGTATTCGATGGGTACTTTTCGGATTACATTGATGGGGTTGAGCTTTGCAAGGAATCCACCCTTCCCGGCTTCGGCATGAACCTCGGATGCGGCATCTGATACCTTCTTGATTCCGGTATCTGAAATATCTGATTTAAAAAGGTCTTTTCCAGCAATTGTATCATTTCCTCCCTTAATGGTGAAAATATTGCTCCTCTCCTGGATTTTTATCTCTTCAACCTGGAAGGTAGCACCCTTGGGAAGGATGAGCCCGGAAAGATCATTGATCTGGTCGACCGAGATGACGGTCTCTTCAAGGACCGGTTTTTCTGCCGACCAGAGGGTTTTCTTTGCAGGCTCGAATTTTGGGGGGGTGTGGGCCGGGATTGGAGCTTTCTTTTCAGGCGGGGAATATTTTGAAGGTCGGGACGGGGGTATTACCACTTTTTCAGGAACGTTATCACTGACGGGGGCATCAGTATCGCTTCCTCCGGTGATGCTGTGCTTGCCCGAATCCCCTGACTGGGAACCTGGCGGAAACACGGGAAAAATATCCGCACCCTCCTTCTCATCTGGAGAGAGCCCGAGCCGTTTCATGAAGCCATCAAGGTCGTCTTCTGCCACGGGGGGAACCGATACACCTTTCTTTTCCTCTCTTACTGCCACACCGGGTGTTTCAGGAGGGCTTTCTGTCTTCCTCCTTGAGAACAGGTTCTTGAATGAAATCCCTTTTTTATCGTCTGCAGTCATGCCCGCACCCCATATCCTGCCGGAAAAGGCCTCATCCTCTGCCTATCTTTCCCGGCCTTCCTTACCTAACCCCTGCCTTCTAATTCAATCTGGATATTATGAATGGCCAGCCTTATAAGCCCAAGGTTTACGTCACTGTTGGTAAGAAGGCAGAGGTAGAGATCCCCATACGGTGCTATGATACACTTTCTCTGGTCACTCTCAAGAATAATCTGGTCGAGCACTCCCATGCGCAGATTCTCGGCCATCTTCTTACCTGCCCTTAAGAAATCCTCGGCCATGGCAGCAACCTGCTCGAAATCCCCTTCGCCAATGGACTGCACGGGAAATCCTTCGAAGAAGACTGAAACTGCGATGACCCCCTGCTGATTGAAAAGGCGATGGACCAGAGCATCATCAAGCCCATTCTTCACAGGTGGCTGTGATACCACGTCCTTCTCCAGCATGCACAGTCCTTCCTTACGGCATATCTTTTTGGCCTCTGCCATCTGTTCCAGGGTATACTTGTGCTGGACATACCGGAGATTGAGGTCTTTGTCCCCGGCATTGCGCATGAGGTAAGCGATTACTTCTTTCCCCTTGAATTCGCGAGTCTGGTCCCTGAACTGAGCAGCGATAACCCGTCCCTTATCAATAATCAGGATTCCGGAACCATTTCCCGTAAGAACCTCAACTCTCCCGGAAAAAGGGTGGGTGCCATCGGGATGTTCCTCCTGCAGGGGAACCGCTGAGATCCCCGCGTATGTGCCTTCAGGAAGACTCATACCTTATAATGCTGCGACGAGGCGTTCTTTATTTTTCTTTAATTCGTAGCGGATACGTCCTACGTTCGCTTCGTTGTTTGCCACCACTGCAATCAGTTCATCTGCTGAAAGAGGGGACATGATAATCGGGCCGTGATCAAGCTCAACAAGCATCTGGTGGAGCTCGCCCTTGCCGAGTTCTTTCCCCATGGCTTCAGAAGTACCCATGCCGGTCGATGCCATAGCACCAAGGGCATCGATATCCATTTTTCCCGATGCGGCACTCTCGATCACAAATCCGTCGCGACCAACAACCACTGCAGCAGTCACACCATCAATCTTCAAGAATTCTCCCAAAATCTGTTTCAGCATTCATGCCACCTACACTTATAAAGCATCTGTCTTGATATATAAAAATAAAAATGTTTGCTCTGCCGGTACGCTGGTTCCGGGAGATTCATCCTGGCTCAATGCAATGAAATTTTGGCTCAACATTACCAATACAATTATGAATCGAGGAGTAGTGATCTTAAATAATGCAACTTCCCCGTGGCACGTTTCATTCCATAAAAAAGGGCATGAAAATTGCTCTTATTCTCAATAGCCTCAAGGAAGAAGGTTTCACCGGTTCCTGTTCGATTGCCTGCGGGGACCGTGGAATCGATCTTGTTGTGAAAGAAGGGAATATTCTGCTCGCCAGTTGTGATTCTTCCTGCGGGAATACTGCGATGGAACTCATTAGAGCACTGCACGAGCAGGCTGCGGACGCATCCCTGGCTGATCTGACCCCGGCACAGATGAAGCTCACCCTTGAATTCAACGATCAATGCAGGGTCAGCCAGAGACGGGAGAGTCCTCCAAAGGCCGAGATCCCGACCCGAGAAGAGAAGAAAAGCATCGAGAGCGCGAATTCTCAAAATGCTGCCACAGCGACTCGCGAAAGAGAGAGAGAAGTGATCACGAGACCGGTATCCCGAACCCCCGATCAAAGACCACAGACACAGAAAACTCCTCCGGCTCCACCTCAACAGGCTCACCTCCAACCTGAACCTGCCTCACACCAACAAAACACTGCATCACCAACTCCCTCAACCGCAAAGAACAGCCCGGTTGACATATTCGCCCGTGAAGGAGAAGAGGTGACCCTGATGGACAGGGATCTCAATGCCCTTGACTCAATGGACCTCAACACCATGAGCAATAAGATCCGTGAAAACTGTAAGATCATGGTTGAAAAGTTGCACCTGGAACATCTCATCGAACAAAAAAATGATTGAGGATTTTTATCATGGATACCATAAGCTTCGACACATTCCTGCTGCTGGTACTGCTGATCCTTGTCGGGATTGTCCTGTTCCTTTCCCTTGTGACTGCAATATACACGATCCGGCTCTCAAGGAGGATAGCAGACCTCGAGAAAAAGGATACCCGGGCTGTTGAACCTGTTGTATCACGGCCGGTTGCAAGAAACACTGAAGGTGTTGCAGTATCACGCCAGGAAACAACTGCATTCACGCAGGAAGTCGTTCAGAGGGTTCAGACTCCCCCAAAGGACGAGGGAAAGAAACCATTCAACGTGAACACTGATGCACCTGATATCCCCACGGGAATAAAAAACCTGTGCGCACTGTACGGCCTCGACTCCCTTACCGTCTCATCCCTTGACGGACTCGTCATTGCATCATCGGGTCATCCCTCGGCAATCACGGAGGCGGCCCAATTCAGTTATGCTTTCCAGACGGGAGAACCGATTCATGATGAAGGCGTGCAGGTATTTTCTGTTGATTATCGTGCGAATCCACTCGTTGGTATCCTTCGCAGCCAGGGGATTGTGCAGGATTCCTCACTTGCTGCAATAAAAAAAGATCTCGAATTAATTCTTGAAAAATGGATTTGATGATGTGCCATGCGTTGTTCATTAACCTTAAATAAACACACGGTCAAAAAGAACTCAATGGAGGGTTGAATGGTCAGAGTATTTACCGTTGCATCAGGAAAAGGAGGGACCGGAAAAACCACAACAACAGTCAACCTTGGGACGAGTCTGGCCCAGTTCGGGAAGAACACCATTATCATGGATGCCGATATCGGGATGGCAAACCTGGGCCTGGCCCTTGGACTCGAGGATGCACCGGTAACACTCCACGAGGTTCTTGCCGGCAAAGCGAATATCCACGAAGCAATCTACGATGGCCCTGCAGATGTCAAGGTTGTCCCAAGCGGGATATCACTCCAGGGATTTCAGCAGGCAAATCCGGAACGACTCAAGGATGTCCTGAAAGAACTCGTGGAGGAATGTGATTTTCTCATCATTGATGCCCCTGCAGGTATCAGCCGTGACGGTGTAATACCACTCGCTGTGGCTGATGATGTCATCCTGGTCGTCAACCCCGAGCTCTCTTCCATCGTTGATGCTTTAAAAACCAAGATACTGACGGAAGTCGTCGGGGGACATGTGCTCGGGGTCATCATCAACCGGGTGGGAACTGAAAAGACAGAGGTCGTCAAGCAGAAGATGGAGAAGGTGCTCGGGGTTCAGGTGATAGGGACGATTCCTGAAGATCCGAACGTCCGGAAGGCGGCTTCATTCAAGACACCTGTCGTGATCAAGTATCCCTTATCCCCTGCATCGATGGCGATCAAGAACCTGGCAGCGGAACTCGCAGGAATCCCAATCGAACAGCGTGGGCCAGAGATCCAGGATAAATTCATCGAGAGATTTGCAAAAGTACTGTTCAGGGGGAAAAAATGACGCTGGAGATGATCCTGCTCATCGTCAGCAGCCTGGTGATTCTGTTCCTCCTTATTCTTGTCGTCTTTATGTATATCCGGATTCGACAGCTGGTAAGGGATTTCGAACTGCTCGAATCACAGATTATGGTAACTGATTCAGAATTTGATGCCCTGATGCAGAATGTTGACGAGATAGGGCATCTCAAGATCTGATGCGGGCCTCATTCAAT
>Ga0302251_1000269_pt1 | contig 56188 bp, 50 predicted proteins | sample AAG_RA_Gln_MG_FD_193534 | JGI IMG/M metagenome (GOLD analysis project Ga0302251, IMG submission 193534) | Enriched activated sludge microbial communities from anaerobic digester in WTTP, New Holstein, Wisconsin, United States - AAG_RA_Gln | ecosystem: Engineered > Bioreactor > Anaerobic >... | reverse complement strand
GCTGCGGCTCGTAGTCGACCTTGTCCCGCTCCTTCATGACCGCCAGAAGTGAGCGGATCCGGATGCGCGCCGCACCCAAATTGTTGATTTCATCAATTTTGATGAGCGTGTACAGCTTGTCGTGACGTTTCAAGATCTCCTGGACCTGGTCCGTCGTGACCGCGTCCAGACCACATCCAAAGGAGTTGAGCTGCACGAGTTCAAGATTCTTCTGTCCTGCCACAAAGTGAGCGGCATTGTAGAGACGGCTGTGATAGCGCCACTGATCCAGCACACGCAGTGTCCGATCGCCTTCGTGGAGATGGGAAATGGCGTCTTCGGAGAGAACGGCCAGGCCATAGTTGGCAAAAACATTCGGAATGCCATGGTTGACTTCCGGATCAATGTGATAGGGGCGCCCTGCCAGAACGACACCTTTTGTTCCCGTTGACTTAAGATAAGCCAGGATTTCCTCACCTTTCGCGCGTACGTCCGCTTTATACGACTCCAGCGCTTCATATGCCGCGCGGATCGCCCTATGGACCTCCCCGCTCTTCAGAGAGAACTGGTTAGCCATAAGCGGCGTCAGGATCTTTTTCAGCCTTGTTTCATCATTTAAAGGCAGGAACGGATTCATGTAATGGATTTTGTTTTGACGCACCTCATCCATGTTAACGCGAATAGTTTCCGGATACGAGGTGACAATTGGGCAGTTAAAGTGATTCTCCGCAGCATCCACTTCCTTGATGTCGTAAGGGATCGACGGATAAAAGATATGATCCACGCCCTTCTCGATCAAGTCCGCAATGTGACCGTGAACCAACTTCGCAGGGTAGCACACGGATTCAGAAGGGATCGTCTCCATCCCCTTTTGGAACAGGTCGTGGGAGGAACGCCCGGAGATGACCACGCGGAATCCAAGGTTCGTAAAGAAGGTATGCCAAAACGGATAGTCCTCATACAGGTTTAAAACCCTTGGTATGCCGATGGTTCCCTTAACCGCCGACTCAGCCGGAAGCGACTTGTAGTCAAACAGTCTGTCGTATTTGTACTGGTAAATATTCGGCGGCGCCTGAAGTTTCTTATGCTCTCCAAGACCTCTCTCGCAGCGGTTGCCAGAGACAAAGCGGTTGCCTCCCTCAAACTGATTTATAGTGAGAAGGCAATGATTGCCGCACGTCTGGCAGCGTGCTGTAGAAGTTTTATAAGTGAAACTCTCCAATTTCTCAAGAGGCAGAAGTGTAGAGACCGTTTCAGGAATATAATTTCTCGCACTGATCAGCGCCGCACCAAATGCCCCCATCATCCCACTGATGTCCGGGCGAACGACATCCCGGCCTACAATTCTTTCAAAGGCTCGAAGGACCGCTTCGTTATAGAACGTGCCGCCTTGAACGACGACTTTTTCACCCATTTCTTCCGGATTTCTGAGACGGATCACTTTATACAGTGCGTTTTTGACGACAGAATAAGAGATTCCCGCCGAGATGTCTCCGACACTGGCGCCTTCCTTTTGAGCCTGCTTGACTCTGGAGTTCATGAAAACAGTGCAGCGTGTCCCCAGATCCACAGGGTGGGAGGCCTGCATGCCGGCGACAGAAAACTCTGTAATAGGATGTCCCAAAGAACCCGCGAATGTTTCAATGAACGAACCGCATCCCGAAGAACAAGCTTCGTTCAGCATAATACTCTCAATGAAGCCATCTTTAATCCGCATGCTTTTCATGTCCTGCCCGCCTATGTCAATAACAAACTGGACCCCGGGCAAAAAATGATCCGCTGCCTTGTAGTGCGCTACCGTCTCGATCTCTCCATGGTCTACCCTGATCGCTTCGCGGATCAGGTGCTCCCCATAGCCCGTTACAGTGGCCGAGCCTATGAAAGCAGAAGCAGGCATTTTGCCGTAAAGAGTTTTAAGAGCGCTGATGGTGGATTTAAGAGGGCTTCCGCCATTTGAGCCGTAATGAGTGAAAAGAAGCCTGTGATCGTCATCTATTGCGACGACTTTAGTCGTCGTGGAGCCGGCGTCTATGCCAAGGAAAATTGGTCCTCTGGCAGCGCTTAGGTCAGCTCTCTCTACAGTTGCCTGTTTATGACGGGCCCGAAAAGCCTCAAGGTCCTCGGCGTCTTTGAATAGCGGCTCAAGCTCAGGAATTTGCTCCTCGTCCTTCAATTCGAAATCCGGCAATTTTTGAATCAGCGCGCCCATACGGAGAGTGCCGTCAACTGCTTCCGCCTCCAAAGCAGCGCCAATAGCCACCATATAGTGGGCGTGATCCGGAAAGATGATTTCGTGAGGTTTAAGGTCCAGAGTTTCCACAAACCGGCGTCTCAGCTCGGAGAGGAAGAAGAGCGGGCCGCCAAGAAATGCGACATTTCCCCGGATGGGCTTTCCGCAGGCGAGACCGCTGATCGTTTGGTTGACCACGGCCTGCAGCACCGAAACGGCAATATCCTCTTTGGGAGTACCTTCGTTGAGAAGAGGTTGAATGTCTGTTTTTGCAAAGACACCACAGCGTGACGCGATAGGATAAATGACCTTGTACTTCTTCGCCATGTCATTGAGTCCCGACGCATCCGTACTCAGCAGCGAGGCCATCTGATCGACAAAGGCACCGGTTCCGCCGGCACATACACCGTTCATGCGCTGCTCTAAAGATGTTCCAAAATATGTAATTTTGGCATCCTCTCCGCCGAGCTCAATTGCGACGTCTGTCTTTGGATACAGCACCTCAATGGCTTTGGTGCCGGCAATGACTTCCTGAACGAAAGGAATGCCAAGAAGGTCACTGATCAGCAATCCGCTTGAACCTGTGACCTTGAACTTTAACTCCAGATCTCCAAAGATGTCATACACCTCGGTGATCATAGTTTTTACAGTACCTTTAATATCAGACATGTGGCGTCTGTACTCTTGATATCGAATCTCACGATGCTCATCCATCACAACCATCTTGCAGGTCGTTGATCCCACGTCGAGCCCCGCAATCCATAATGCGTTCATATAATCCACCTCTAATTGATAACACTCAGATGAATTATATCCTGTCCTCAGAAGCCTTGCAACTACTGAAATGTAAACAATTTGTGAACACCGTTCGAGTTGAAGGATTAAAAAAATCAGGAGATGGAGGAAAATGATGCCAACAGTCGTGAACCAAAAGAGACCTACGTCTATTGGTATTTGATCCAGTAGTCGTAAGTCTCCAGTCTCCATTTCCGTTTATTCCCTGTTCAATTCTTTTAAGTAAGCCTGCCTGGCTTCCTGATAGAGTGCCTTAGTCATTCTCACCGCAGCACCGTGATCTACGATCACCTCCGGGTAGCCATAGCTCCCAAGCCCTCCGGGTTTATGAAACAGCACTGCCGGAGCGCTCCCCACCTCAGGCAGCCATAATTTCATGAACGTCGCAGCCGCATCATAGCGAAGAGACTGCTGCCAAGGGTTGAACACCCTGAAATAGGGCTGTGCGTCAGTCCCGGTAGAAGCGCTCCACTGCCAGCCGCCATTATTAAGAGCCGGTTCAGAGTCCGCAAGTTGTTCAAAAAAGTACTGTTCACCGAGCTGCCAGTTGACGTGAAGATCCTTCACAAGATAACTGGCCGCCACCATTCTCAGTCGGTTATGCATCCTGCCTTCATGTTTCAGACATCTCATTGCCGCATCGACAATAGGCACTCCCGTTCTTCCTTGACACCACGCTTCAAAATATTCAGGATTTCTTTCCCAGCGCACAGATTTGTATTCCGGCCTCATAGCTGTCTCCAGCACATGAGGGTAATGTCTGAGAAGCTGCAAATAAAATTCTCGCCAAACATATTGCCTCAACACCGGCTCGTGACCCGGATAACGGACGAGATCCGATACGAATTGACGCGGCGAAAGCATCCCCGTATTCAAATAAACCGACATGCCAGAGGTTGCCTGTAGGGACGGAAAATCACGACGCTCAGAATAATGCACCAGCTGATCCTCAAGAAAAGTGCGCCACTGCGTTATCATGGCAGCATAACCGCCTTCCAGAACCGGATGTGCTGACTCAATCGCCCTGCCCTTCACCAGTGTCATAGATTCACTCGTCAAAGCCACTGATTTTGCCCGTGGCCTCAGCGCCTGTCGTCCTGATGAAACCGTAGTCCGAAGAAACCGGTCCAGCCACTGTCTGTAGTAAGGTGTAAACATTTGATAAGAGGTTCCGTCCTTTTTTAAAATTTCTGAAGGATGAAAAATCGTCACATCCTCGTGGGGACACACCATTGCGCCTGTCTCAGCCGCCGCCGCTTCCACCGCCCTTCCGGCACGGTCATAGAAACGGTTGAAATAGACGGCGTCAAAAGGATAGGTCTGCTGTCTCAGGGTCATCAGCACCTCTTTGTAATTGCCCACAATCAGTGATGCTTCATGGCCAATTTTCATCAGCAAGTCATTAAATTGCCGAAATGCCGTCAGTCTGGTCCGGAGCCCATGACAGCTCTCCCTCGACGCCCAAGGGATCCCCTCTTCCTTTTCATCATAGATCCACAGGATCCCCAGCTCATCATTTTCTTCCAATGCGCAAAAAAGTGCGGTCTGATCCTCCAAACGAAAATCCCTATAAAGCAGAAGTAATCCTCTCAAAGCGTCAGGCCGGCACCTCCCAATGAGTTTGCGCTCACAGCAGCACCAGCCCTCCCCCCTTTCACCTTCACTTTTCCTCGTAAACTGCGTGACTCAAGTCACTGTATGGCACTGTTATCCAATCAGCGTCCTTTGCGACCGCGATTGCTGATTGGTGTCGTTCCCATGAGCACATCATTTTCAAACGCAATCCGCTCCATGAGGATCAACTCCTCCGCCAGCTTGGTTATCCCACGCTCATCCTCCGGTTTTAAAATCCCCTCAATATCGTGACCGAGCTTCTTTCGGACATGGGTATAATTTTTCCACAGCATGTTCTTAATTCTGGCCGGCGTCGAAGGTTTTCGAAGCATCATAAGAATTTCAAAGCGAAGCGCTTCCAAGCGCTCCAATGCTATTGGATCTTCCAAATTCGCTATTTGGTGACCAAATGCTCTCGCGTTGACCTGATCGACCTCTTGGCAGACAAATTTCATTCTGTGCCAGATCGCATATAAATCCGCTTTGTTCTCAAGTTTTGCATCCTTCAACCAAGCAAACGCATACAGCCGCCTGCGCCAGTCCCACCACCTGAGGGGACTCTGAAGATCTGCTGCAGGAATCAGGAAAAAGGCTTCTTCGAGAAGTCTGTGACCAAAAACTCCCGGCGGCTTACCCAGCCTTTTGTCCCTGAGGGTGGTCCGATATACGCCGCAGGAAGGACTGCCTTCCATGTAAATAAATGCGTCAACCTTTGCGTCTTTTAATAGCTTAATGCAAAATTCGCTGCTGTTCATCAACGATTTGCTGATTTCCTTCCCACCGGAGGAAACCACTTTGGCTTGATGCGTCCATACGTCACTGCCGCTGGGACCAGAGATGCGAATGGCATCTCTGGGCACACCCAGTCCCGCCAGCACTTCAGGACACACAGGGTGCCAAATGAAATCACTGCGCTCTCTGCCCAGGGGTTCCAGCATATCCCATCCTTTATTGTTGTATCTAACTTTTGATCCATACATACAGGCACTGATGCCAATTCTTAATTTTCGCTCCATGATGAACTCCATATCTTCACGCCCGCCTTCTTTATTATAATCTTGTCGCCGTGCAAAATACTCATACCCGGATTCAGCTGCCTCATTCACCCACTGACATACAGATCAATAATCAATTGGATCCGGTTTAGATTTTGCGGATTTTAGTGCCAAACCTTCACATTTTCATCTGGAGTACAAGGACTGAATGTGTTAAAATTGACGGAGTCAGGAGGTGTCCTATGGCTACAGAAAGCCTATTCACCCTATCGGGAATATCACTCATAGGGTATGCATTACTCGGGTATGCGTTCGGCTGCATCCCATGTTCCTATCTAGCCAGTAAAATGATGGGACATATTGACATTAGAAACTACGGCAGCGGCAACACCGGCGCTACCAATGTCTATCGCGTCCTCGGAAAAAAAGCTGGCATCGTCGCTTTTTTAGGCGATTTCTTGAAAGGTCTTGTTCCTGCCTTGATCGGAAATGCTCTTGCGGGGCAGGAAGCCGCTGCTGTTGCTTCACTTTTCGCCGTCATTGGCCACTGCTATCCAGTGACACTCAAGTTTAAGGGCGGTAAAGGCGTCGCAACCTCAGCGGGCATGATTTTCGGCACAGCGCCATTGATTGGCGTCCTATTAATCATACTGCAGTTCACTATTCTTTTTTTGACGCGTTATATGTCCTTGGCTTCCATCATTTCGGCTGTCTTATTCCCAATCCTGGTCTATTTCACTGACCCTACGCCAATGTATCAAATCGCGTCTCTCTTGATGGGAATTCTGGTCATCTTCAGGCATCATTCCAATATCCGAAAGCTTCTGAAGGGTGAAGAGTCAAAGATGACCAGCAAGAAGAAAAAAACATAATCAACCTTGTCGAGGTATGATCCTTGTGGTATAATTTATTTCGTGCCTATCTTGGGAGTAGATGGGTGCTGGTGTGTCCTCTGGTCTTCAAAACCAGTGTGAGGAGTTCAGAGCTTCTCGGGTGGGTTCGATTCCCACGTACTCCCGCCAAAATTTTCAAAAGAAGAGGAAGTCGGTGCATGGCCTTTAGCCCTTGCGCACCGACTTCCTCTTCTTTTTTTATTCACATAACAAACCATTATTTAAGCTGCGAAGGGAAGTTGTCCGTAGGCGAGCCTATTTATTAAAAATAATTTTCCAATCCTCGCCCACTTGAACGACCTCCCACAGATCGAACCGGCTGGTGGTGATTTCCGCGTCTGTTCTGTCCGCGCTGTCGTACTTAACGTAGACAATCCAGGAATCTGAAAATCCTTGTGTAAAATGGATTGTCCGCCTAAAACCATTGAAGGCAGCAAAATGGCTTTCTACAACCACTTTGAAGTCTTCGTAGGCATATGCCTCCTGACTTTCCTCGGTCAAATAGGTGTATGCCAGATCATAGCGGCGCTCAGAAACCGCTTCAATAAATTCAATGACACTATTGGAGGGATATCTGCGGTCCTCATAAATAAATGAAGTATTACTGGTCAGCAACTGATAGAGGTTTGAGTTTCCAATCTGGACGTCCCTTCGTCTTCCCTCTATTAGAATTTGAACGCGATAAACCTCATCAATATCAGAAAACGAGTTGACTATGGACCAGACGAAAAGCTCGCTTTTCTCATTGCCAACATAACTTTGTTCCAGAAACGCTTCGGATAGATTGACATAGGCAATATTATTGCTGACGCGAACATCAAGAATTCGAACCTCACCGCTGAATAGATTGGTGTAAGCCAGATTTTTGGGACCCTTTTGCAGCTCGTTTGCTATAGCTTCCTCAAGGCGTTCCTGTGTGACTGTAACAATGCGCTCCTCAATTCTCAGTTTGTTGTCAAATGGAAAATAAAGGTTTACCCTGACTTTCATGTCCGACGGTTCCGGATCTATAGCGAGTTCGGGCGGCAATTCTGTCTGAGTGATAGCCGAGTTGGAAAAAAATTGGTACAAGCTGAAGACCCCTACCAAACCGGCAAAGACCAACAGGGTCAAAATCATAATTTTCTTCATGCGCCTACCCCCGGATACCTTATAGGAAGCCGAACTGTAAAGGTAGAACCGGTATTGATGACGCTTGAGACTTGAATGTCGCCGCCATGGAGAGTTACAATCTGCTTGGCAATGGAAAGACCAAGACCGCTTCCGCCAGTCGTTCTTGCTCTGGCTCTGTCAACCCTGTAAAATCTGTCAAAGATATGATTGAGATCTTTTTCAGGGATGCCTATGCCGGTATCAGAAATGGAAACGCAAGCGTCATTTATCTCTCTGAACACTGAAATCCTGATTTTCCCATTCTCCGGTGTATACTTGATGGCATTGCTTACGAGGTTAATCAGACACTGCTGAATCTTTCCCTGATCCATATGAAACTGCAGTCGGTCCCGTTCCTCTATCTCAATGCGGATATGCTTTTGGTCCGCTATAGGTTTCAAATTTCTGACCACATTATGAACCACATAATTCAAATAGGTGATCTGAGTTTCCAGAACGAGCTCATCACGCTCCAGATCCACCAGGTAAAGCAAGCTGTCCACAATTCGATTGAGCCGGGAAACCTCACCATCAATATCCTGCATAAATTCCCTGTAGACGCTTTCATCCCAGGAGGGTTGATGCAGAAGCGTTTCAGAAATGATTTTCATGGAAGTCAGCGGTGTACGCAGTTCATGTGAGACGTTGGAAACAAATTTCCTGCGCTGCTCATCCACTTGATTAATTTTTGACGCCATGTCATTAAACGATTCTGCCAATTGGCCAATCTCGTCATTGGCTTCAATCTTGATTGAGACGCCAAAATTCCCCCTGGAAAATGACCGTACCAACTGGATCATTTTTTCGATTGGTGATGCAATGACCTGAGCGAAGAGAAATGCCACCATCCCCGTAAACAAGAGCCCAATCCCGGACAAAAGCGCGACGCGCCTGAGTGTCAGATTGACATTTTGCAGCAAGTCGTCTATGGACGATGATGCCAGAACAACCCCCATTACTTCATTCCGTTCGGAGATTGGCACTCCGACATACATGACATTTTCACCGTTTGGCAGCTTATAAACTTGATTTGAGTCGTATCCTTCAAGCGCTGATTGAACCTCTGTCAAAGCAATAAAATTTTCACCCAGCATGGCGTCATAGGAATCTATCAGAACCGTCCCGGTATTGTCCAGGAGCAGAATCCTTGCATTGATATCCAGACTGTAACCTTTGATCAGATCCTGCAGATAGGTGCGTGTATTTTCCATTTGAATACCATAAAAATTCGGTGTAATTTGGTTTGACAGGATATTGACCTGTGTCAGCAAACTTATGTTCCTGTCGCGTATATAGGTGGTTCGAAGTGTGCTTCCAATGAAGGATATGGCCAGAAGCATAGTAATGAACATCAGTATCAGGTAGGTAAAAACGAGTTTCCACCGGATACTGATAAAACGTCTAGTCTTCGTTAAAATAATAGCCGACTCCCCATTTCGTCATAATATAACGCGGTGCTGATGAGTTGTCCTCAATCTTCTCCCTGAGTCTTCGAATATGGACATCCACCGTTCGAACATCTCCAAAGTACTCATAGCCCCAAATCTTTTCCAGAAGTTCCTCTCTCGAGAAAATTTTATCCCTTTGAAGGATTAACAGCAAGAGCAGGTCAAATTCCTTGGCAGTCAGATTGATTTCTCTTCCTTGAATAGCCACCTTTCTCCCAAGGGTGTTGATGCTGAAATCCCCGACATTCAACTGGCTAGTCGTGACATTTTGATCCGCAAAGCTGGCACGGCGAAGGATCGCCCGGATTCTCGCCTTAAGCTCAAGTATATTGAAAGGCTTCGTCAGATAATCATCTGCACCGTACTCCAGTCCCAGAACCTTGCTGGAATCTTCTCCTTTGGCAGTCAACATGATGATAGGCACCATAGATGTCTCCCTGACGCGTTTGCAGACTTCGAGCCCATCCATGCCAGGCAGCATCAGATCGAGCACGATCAGATCGTAGTCGTTCTCCAAAATCTTATCATACGCTTCATTTCCGTCTATGGCCACTTCCACCTGGTAACCGTCCTGCTCCAGACTGAATTTCAAGCCTTTCAACAATATTGGTTCATCATCCACGACCAGTAATTTTTCGTCCATTTGACACCATCCCCGTTATGGTTTTCAAGGTCTCTATGCATTCGTCCTTCGCATCCGGCGCACATCGCCATCCCGAACCGTAATTCTGTTTGCGTCAAAGTATTCAAGCAGCGGTACTGCGACTTTTCTCGATGTCTGGAGTAAATCCCTGAAATCGCCCAAATTCAAAGTTTCATTGCTTTTAAAATGCGTCTCAAGGCGGTTTTTAGCCTCATCAAAATGCTCGCGTTCCAGCACTATGGCATCATTAATTTTGACTAATTTTCCTTGTTCAAAAATCAGCTCCAGCAAATCCTTGTCCTTATTGCTGAATTGACACGTCGCAAGGGCATCCGGCAAATTGGGCACATTATAGCCGCTTTCTTTATATAGTTTGAGCAGTGCTTCTGCCTTTGATTTCTGCGCGCCAGAAAGTTCAATTTCAAAGCCCGAGAGCATAACCGTGCTCCCATTGACTTTGATCAGCTCTTTTTGAAGGTAGAGATTCAAGACGTCATCAAACAAACGGCCTTTCATACCGGCAAAAAGTTTGCTGCGGATCTCTTCTTTGGAAATCCCAGCTCTAAGCGGATTTTTCTGGTGGTACTCATTCAACAAGCGAATCAGCGTCTCTCCCCGCTCTTCTATAAAAGCAGCGTGAACAAGTCTGGAATCCCCCACTTGAATGATCTCACCCTCACTCAGAAGTGTTTCAACTAACGATGCCACTTCAGCAGGCGGAAGCCCCGATGAGACCGTCAGTCCTGACGTATCCGGACACACAGCACTTTCCCTGAAAATGAGATCCGAGATGATTTGCCGGCTGTCTCCAAGACTCCTCAGGGCAAGCTGATCCAGGACTTCTTCCTTGAACCGCTTGTGCCTGTGTGCGTTCGGGTCTAATATTACACCTCCGCCGATGGTCTCAAGCGGCGAATAAAACCGAATGACCACATGATCGCCATATTTAAACGCGACTTCTTCCTCAAGGTGCAGCTGCACAAAACAGGACTCTCCCGGATTAAGCACTTCTCTGTCGAGGAGTGCCACCCTGCACAGGACTTCCTTTGTGCCTTGATACAATCTAATGCGCATCCAGTGGTGGACAGTACGCTCTGTTGATTCCAGCAATTTCATCGTAGCGTCAATTATATGCGTCGTTCTCAGGCTTCCCGGCTTTGCCAGCACATCTCCCCTGTGGAGTTCTGACTTGGTCAGACCTGCCAGATTAACAGCAACACGTTGGCCGGCAAATGCCTCCTTGACCGCCTCGCCATGGACCTGAATCATTCGAACACGGCTCATTTTTCCGTTAGGGTAAATTTCAACCGAATCGCCTTCTTTAAGAATGCCCTCTACCAGAGTCCCGGTGACCACCGTGCCAAATCCGGTCATGGTAAACACGCGATCAATAGGAAGCCTCAGGGTTTCCTGAATTTTTTTTGGTTCTACCTGCTCAAGCATCTTATCTATCAAGTCAACCAACTCAGGCAGCCCTTGACGGGTAACAGATGAAACGCTCATCATAGGCGCCTCTTCCAGAAAACTCCCCTTCAATTTCTCTCTGATTTCTTCCCGAACCATATCGAGCCAGTCCGGATCCACCAGATCTGATTTGGTCAAAACAACTATGCCTTTTTTGACATCCAATAATGACAGAATGTCTAAATGCTCCTGGGTCTGAGGCATGACCCCCTCTTCCGCTGAGATGACCAGCAGAACCAGGTCCACGCCGCTGGCACCTGCAAGCATATTTCGAATAAAGCGTTCATGGCCCGGAACATCAACAATGCCTGCGCGTCGGCCGCTTGGCAGATCAAAATAAGCAAAGCCCAGGTCTATGGTGATGCCTCTTCTCTTTTCTTCTTCAAATCGATCCGTTTCTATACCTGTCAAGGCTCGAATCAGACTTGTTTTTCCATGGTCTATATGACCGGCGGTTCCTATGATGACATGTGCCATAGTGACTCCCCTTTACATCAGCTCTCGAAGCGCCTGAACAATGACATCAGCTTCGCCGTCTTGGACGGTTCTGAGGTCGAAGATCAACCGATCTTCAGCAACACGCGCTACAATTGGCAGACGTCTGGCCCTGAGAGCCTCCGTCAGCCGCTGGGTGGACTGCTCTGAATGCTTGACAGAAACAGCCCATGTTGGCAGTTTTTCAAGCGGCAATGAACCGCCGCCCACTTCACTGGCGGTTTCGTACAAGGACGACTCATAGGCAGAGCCCAGGGCTTCAATCTGCACCTGCAATTCAATTGCCCTTGGTAAAATTGCATCCTGACGTTCCGTCAGCATGCGAACTGTAGGAATTTCCCGACGGACAGCTTCTGGATCTCTGTAAAGCTTCAGCGTCGCTTCCAATGCGCACAGCGTCATTTTATCCACTCGTAATGCTCTGGTCAGTTGGTTTTTCTTCATAGCATCAATCCAGGTCTTCCTGCCGAGAATGATGCCCGCCTGCGGCCCGCCCAACATTTTGTCACCGCTGAAGGTCACCACATCAGCACCAGCTCTCATGCTTTCAATAACAGTAGGCTCTTTCATCAATCCATATTGTGATAAATCTATCAATGAGCCGCTTCCCAAATCTTCGATAAGAGGGATGTTTTTTTCGCGGCAAAGGCCTGAAAGTGCCTCAATCTCCACTTCACTTGTAAAGCCCAGAATTCTATAGTTGCTGGTATGCACTTTTAATACCGCTGCCGTTTGCTCTCGAATGGCAGCCGCATAGTCTTTCAGATGAGTCTTGTTGGTCGTTCCGACTTCAACCAGCTCAGCACCGCTGGCCCTCATAACATCCGGCACTCTAAACGCTCCGCCGATCTCGACGAGCTGTCCTCTGGACACTACGACTTCTTTTCCTGCACAGATTGTCGATAACACGAGCATTACGGCCGCTGCGTTGTTATTGACGACGAGTGCCGCCTCGGCGCCCGTCAGTTCGCAAAGAAGTGACTCAACGTGAGAATAGCGCGTGCCGCGCTTTCCGGTCTCCAAATCATATTCCAATGTCGAGTAATAGCAGCTCACCTCTGATAAATGCTGCGCAATAGAAGGCGCAAGCAAGGATCTGCCGAGGTTGGTATGAATGACAACGCCTGTGGCATTGATGACGCGTTTTAAATGATAGCCATTTCTCTTTTCCACTTCGTCTGAGATGGTTTTGATCAGGGCTGTCATATCCAGACTTTCAGGCAGCGCAGTTTCTTCGACACTGACAAGCAGTTGCCTGAGCTCTGACAAAGCCTCCCGGATCACTTCCAGTACCAGATTGCGTGGCGCAAATTCAAGAAGTCCCTGAACCTGCTCATTTGCAATAAGTTCATCCACTTTTGGAATAGCGCGCAGTAAATTCTTTCTCACAACAGACACCTCAATAATGGCCTGACAGGCCTATATTATTTATTACTATGGTCGAACAACCAGTGCAATATCTCCACGTTCTGTAACCCTGCCCACTCTCGCAAATGCCGTCTGGAGTTTTTCCCGGTACAGGTCCTCCAAAATTTGAGCGCGTTCAGGCTCAAGTGAAATCAGAAGCCCCCCAGAGGTCTGAGGGTCATAAAGCACGTCAATCATAGCTTCCGAAATTGCAGGATCAATCCAGACACGTTCACCGGCATAATCTCTGTTTTTGTAGGTGCCTGCCGGAACCAAGCCCATTGAAGCATTTTCTATTGCGCCTCTCATGACGGGGACAAAGTGACTGTCGAGTTCAATGCTGACATTGCTTCCCTCGGCCATTTCCAGCGCATGGCCTATCAATCCAAACCCGGTGATATCCGTACAGGCATTTGCGCCTGTCTCTATCATTAATTCTGCAGCGACTTTGTTGAGCGTCGCCATGACATGGATGGCTTCATCCACCAAGGACTGATCCAGCAATTCCTCCTTAATGCACGTATTTAGTATACCCAAGCCAACAGGTTTCGTTAAAATGAGAACATCCCCAGGTTTAGCCGTAGAGTTGGCAAGAACCTTGTCAGGATGAACAGTGCCCGTCACTGACAGCCCGTATTTAGGCTCATTGTCCTCTATGGAGTGTCCGCCTACCAGCAAAGCACCTGCTTCCTTTACTTTATCAGCGCCGCCCCGCAGGATCTCACCAAGTACCTCTATGGGCAGACAATTGGGGAACGCTACAATATTCAGGGCGATCAGAGGAACACCGCCCATTGCGTAGACATCACTCAGTGCATTCGCGGCAGCAATCTGACCAAATTGATAAGGATCATCCACTATAGGGGTGAAGAAATCAAGTGTCTGGATTAATGCCGTATCCTCATTCAACTTATAAACGGCCGCATCATCTGATGTATCAAGACCGACAAGCAGTCGGTCGCTCTCGAATTTCGGTAAAAGACACAAAACTTGTGCCAGGGTTTCCGGCCCTATTTTGGCCGCTCAGCCAGAGCTGTTGCTGAGTTGTGTCAAACGTTTGGCTTCCATGGCAGCCACCTCCAGTCTATTATTGCATTATCCCGTTAATTATATCAAACTAACGGCTACAATACACATTCAATTTCTCAATGCATGCAAGTTGCCAAGCCATAATACGTAGGGGCTTCCTTCTTTGAATGACATTAATCCGTCTTTTTATTGTTCTGTTCAACCCATTCCATAATGGCTGCATGCTTGGCCGGGCCAATCCCTTTAACTTCAAGCAGAGTATCCAGTGATGCAAATCCGCCTTTTTCTTTTCTGAATTTTAAGATCCTTTCAGCGGTAACTTGCCCAATTCCTCTAATTTCCAGCCAAGCATCCAAGGGCATTTGATTTATGAATTGCAGTGGCGTCAGAGTCGCACTTTTCTCGTCTTCAGATTCTTCGGATTCAAAGTTTTCAACTTTTTTTTCATCGTGGAGGGTTTGCTTTTCATCCTCGATTTCCTGACGTACAGCTGCTGTTTTGTTTGATATTGGTTCGCCTTCTTTTTTTGAAGAGTCCCCTATGACAACCTCGTTGGTGGTCTCCGTCACGATCTTAGCAGATGCTTCACTCTCCATGGCATGCAGTTTAAAGGAAGTCATTTCCGAAATCTGATAAACAGCTGCAGGTACTGCAATGACAGCTATTAAAAATAAACCCGTAATCGATCTCATAAAATCCTCCATTTGCTTTATTTGTTATTTATTGTTATTTTTCTATAAGCAAATTCATGTTATAATATTTTTTAAGAAAACGCAAGGGATGGTGTTCAAGTGACAATCAAAAAACTTAAAACAGCAGCGTTGACCATAATTTGCAGTTTGTCTGTGCTTTATAGCAGTGCGGTGGCATTTGCTTTGACTCCGGCTGATATAAATGCGCAATCTGCAATCCTCATAGACAGTGACAGCCATCAAATGCTCTTTGAGAAAAACAGTCATGAATTGATGTTTCCGGCCAGCACCACAAAATTGATGACTGCGCTGCTCATTCTGGAAAATCACGAATTGAATGAGACTGTAACTATAGATTCAAAATCCCCCATGGCTACAGGCAGTCGTATTTACATAATTGAAGGCGAGATCCTGACCATCGAACAAATGCTTCACGCGTTGCTCCTGGCTTCAGCGAATGATGTCGCAGAAGCCCTCGCAATCTATGATTCAGGCAGTATTGAAGCGTTCGCCGAAAAAATGAACCAGCGAGCAGCAGAACTCGGCGCGCTGAATACACACTTTACCAATCCACATGGACTTCCGGATCCGGAACATGTTACAACAGCTTATGACCTGTCAAGAATCGCACTGGAAGCCATAAAACATGAAAAACTTCGAGAGATCGTAAAAACAATCAGTTATGATATCCCACCTACCAATAAACAGCCTGAGAACAGACACTTTGCCAACAGCAACAGATTTTTATATGGCACAGGTTCCGGCAATAAAATTGATTATCGCGGTCAGACCATCAACATCAAATATGATGCCATCACTGGATTAAAAACTGGCTATACCAACGCTGCGCAACAATGCTTCATAAGCAGTGCCACCAAAGACGGCAAAAATTTAATCTCCGTCATTCTTAAAGCACAAGGCAATTTTCTTTATCTTGACACAAGAACTTTGATCGACTATGGGTTTGAGAATTTCAACGCGCACACTTTTGCGAGCAAGCACGAGCTGATCAGTTACTTCGAATATAGCGGCAATAAAAAAGTTAAAATTCCCCTCTATTCAGGTGACGATATAAAGGCTCTAATTCCGAACTCACTGGACCCAGAAGAGATTACCTTTGAAACGGAAATGATGCCGGATTTTGAATTGCCAGTCAAGGAAGGTCAGCGTATCGGCACGATCCGTTACTTCGGGAATGGCAAACTACTGACAGAAGCGCCGCTGATCACTTTGAATGAGATCACCGACAAATCAGCGCTGGGTGAAACAACGCTTTTTAACCACAGCTGGCTCAGATTCGACACATCACCAAAAGCACTGGTTCTCTTGGGCATCAAGGTGATTCTTTCTTTGATGCTATGGCGTCTGATTATGTCAAAATTAAACAAGAAGACCAGGCGCAGGCCCTCTTCGAAGGCAACAACTCATCCGGCTGCAGCCCATTCGACACGGGCTCGCCGTCCTGACTCGACCTTTAGACCTCGGTAATAGTTTTTATCTAAACGCAAATAAAGGCAGTGTCCATTCTTACGGACACTGCCTTTTTGCGCGTTCAATTATCTCAAAATCTTATGCGTGAGTCCCTGTAAACGCGATCATTTGAATTTCAATTACTGCGTCCAGCGGCAGCTTGGAAACTTCAACTGCAGCTCTCGCCGGTTTATGATCACCAAAGAATTCTGCGTAGACCGCATTCATTCTTGCGAACAGCGAAATGTCACGGATAAAAATCTCGACTTTGACAATTGTTTCAAGGGAACCGCCGCCTGCTTCAACGATAGCTTTGCAATTTTCAAGTGATTGTCTCGCAGCCTGCTCGATCTCCTTGTAATGTTCACCTGTCGCCGGATTGATTGGAAGCTGACCTGATACATAAATGAACGGGCCTGCATTCATACCTTGGGAATAAGGTCCAACTGCGCCTGGCGCCTTATCTGTTGAAATAACTTTGGGTTTCATAACTGTGCTCACAATAACGCCTCCTATTTTGTTTCCCGGATTTCATCCAGGTAATTATATATAGTGTATCTTGAAACACACAAGACATTGGCGACATAATCAATTGCGCCTTTTATCAGAAATGCACCCTTCTGATCCAGTCTATCCACCATCATAACCTTGTCATCTTTGGAAAGGTAGATGATAGGTTTTCCAACTTCATCCAATGTTTCCTTTACCAGATCCGTCAAGACAACACTAACTACATTGAGGTTCTTTGAATCATTTTGGCGCTCTTGAAAATCCTCAGAAATTTTCATGATGTCATTTAAAACAGATCTTGCTCCGACGAGCTCAGTGATGTCAAAATTGATGCAGAAACATCCAATCACCTTTTGATGCTCGTCTTTGATGAACACGGTCGTCGACTTCAGAACACGCCCATCCGCGCTCTTTCCGGTATAGTTGATGATATCTTCATCAACTTTACCATTCTGAACTAGTTTAAGCGACGCCTCCGTCATTGGACTTCCTGAGCTTCTGCCAGTCACATGGCCGTTCTCGATGGCGACTATGGAATGCTGCAGATCAGTAAAGTCATGCAGGACCACTTCGCAGCGGCTTCCAAAAGTCGCGGCTATGCCTTTTACCAGTGGAATATAGGACTGAATGATTGGATTAAATTTTGTACTCATTTTCATCACCGCACAACGATATTGACGAGTTTCTTAGGGACGACTACAATTTTGACAATTTGTTTGCCATTTAAAGCATCAGAAATTTTTTCCAGAGCTAAGGCAGACTTCTGAATTTCCTCTTGAGTAGCGTCTTTTGAAACCACCAAGTGCTCTCTGACTTTGCCATTGATTTGAACGGCAAATTCAATTTCATCCAGAATCAGAGCTTTTGCGTCATAAGTTGGCCATGCCACTTCGTGAACACTTCCCTCTTTGCCAAGCACCAGCCAAAGTTCTTCCATCAAATGTGGCGCAAACGGTGCCATTAGTTTGATCAGAGTTTCAGCAGCGACTCCATAAAGAGGTGCATTCCAGCGGTCTTTACCGCTTTCACGGTAACGGTACATCTCATTGACAAGCTCCATAACGGCACTGATGGCCGTATTGAAATTAAATCGATCTTCAATGTCCTCAGAGACTTTTTTGATGGTGCGATGCATGACATAATTGAGCGCCTTTTCATCTTCATAGGTCAGAACGATTTCACCGCTCCCCTTGAGTGCCTCTTCATCTGTTACCGCTCTGAACACCCTGTTCAAGAAGCGGTGTGCGCCGTCCACACCCTCATCTGACCACTCAAGGTCTTTTTCAGGCGGCGAAGCAAACAAAATAAAGAGACGTGCTGTATCTGCGCCATATTTTGCAATAATCTCATCCGGACTGACGACGTTCCCTTTGGATTTCGACATCTTTGCGCCAGCCTTCAGAACCATACCTTGAGTCAGAAGATTCTTGAACGGTTCTCCGACAGGCGACAATCCGAGATCATACATTACCTTGGTAAAGAAACGTGAATAGAGTAAATGCAGTATAGCATGTTCTACACCGCCAATATACTGGTCAACTTCCATCCAATAGCTGGCAGCTTCTTTGGAGAAAGGCAGTGTTTCATTATGAGGATCTGTATATCTCAAGAAATACCAAGAAGAGTCGACAAACGTATCCATGGTATCCGTCTCGCGAACCGCATGACCGCCGCATTTTGGACAAGCGGCATTCATGAAGGTTTCACTTGTCAGCAATGGAGATTCGCCTTTGCCGGAAAACTTGACATCTCTCGGTAATACGACCGGAAGTTCTTCAACCGGAACCGGAACAATACCGCAAGTCGGGCAATTGACCATAGGGATTGGACAACCCCAGTAGCGCTGACGGGACACGAGCCAGTCCCTGATTCTAAAGTTTGTCGTTGCATTTCCGGATCCTTCAGCTGCCAGGCGCTCGACAATTTTTTGAGTACCCTCTTCTGTTGTCAGACCATCAAAAGGTCCGGAATTAACCATGACACCTTTACCGGTAAAGAGTGTCTGTTGGTAGTCACCTTCAGCATCTGCCGGGCGTATGACCTCGATGATCTCGAGACCATACTTCTTTGCAAAGTCGTAATCCCGCTCATCATGGGCAGGAACTGCCATGATAGCGCCTGTGCCATACTCCACCAAAACATAGTTGGCAACATATACAGGAATCAGAGCACCTGTCATTGGATGAATCGCGTAGCGGCCTGTAAACAGGCCTTCCTTGACCGCTTCCGTCGAAGTTCTCTCAATTTCTGAGATGCGCGCAAGGCGATCGACAAATTCACGGATTGGTGTCTCATATTCAGTGCCGGCAGTTAATTCAGCGACATAGGGATGCTCTGGCGCCAGAACCATATAAGTACATCCATAGAGCGTGTCCGGTCTGGTTGTGAAAACTTTGAGTTTTTTATCAAATCCATCAATTGCAAAATCAATTTCAGCGCCAGTGCTCTTGCCAATCCAGTTCTTTTGCATGGTTTTAACTTTTTCAGGCCAACCGTGAAGGGTCTCGATGTCCTCAAGAAGCCGGTCTGCATAATTAGTAATTCTATAGAACCACTGTGACAGATTTTTCTTGACGACGGGACTGTCACAACGCTCACAGAAGCCGCCTACGACCTGTTCGTTTGCGAGGACGGTCTCACACGAAGTACACCAGTTAACCGGTGACTTCTTCTTATAAACAAGATCCTGTTCAAAAAACTTGACGAAAAGCCATTGTGTCCACTTGTAATAGTCCTCCATACAAGTAGTCACTTCACGGTCCCAGTCGTAGCTGAGTCCCAGGCGTTTGAGCTGCTTCTTCATTTCAGCTATGTTGCTCTTGGTCCAGATATCAGGGTGAATCTGATTCGCGATTGCCGCGTTTTCGGCCGGTAGTCCAAAAGCATCCCACCCAATTGGATGCAGAACATTATACCCCTGCATTTTTTTGAATCTGGCGACGACATCACCAATGGAATAGTTGCGAACGTGCCCCATGTGAAGTTTGCCTGACGGATAAGGAAACATTTCGAGAGCATAGTACTTTTTGGCCTCCGGATTGTTGACCACTTTGAATGCATCATCCTGATCCCACTGGCGCTGCCATTTTTCTTCAATTTCAGCGAATTGATACTTCAATAATAACCCTCCCTCAACAAAAAATAAAAAGTGGACATTGCTTTGATCTTTAGGGACGGGCTATCGCCCGCGGTACCACCCTAATTGACATTCATGTCCACTCATTGATCCATATTTGGCAGATCAGCCTGAAGCAATTTACGTCAAACGAGTTCAGCGCGCTCCATACCGGTTCACACCTTCCACCGGCTCTCTGAAATAGAGGTTATGCTTACTGATTTTGACAGCTTCTAATATGTTATTACGATTAATTGTAATGAATTGACCCTTGGCTGTCAACCGTCAATACAATTTTTTTGGCATCATTCCACAAACGTTCGAGATTGTAATAATCTCTCTCTTCTTTGTGAAAAATATGCACCAGAATGTCATGATAATCCATGACGACCCAGCGTCCCGTCTTCATGCCATCCTTATATTTTGTGTAGATCCCGTTCTTCGCCAATTCGTCCTCTACGTGGTCAGCAATTGCAACCACTTGACGATCAGAATTGCCTGAAGCGATTACAAAGTAATCTGCAACTGACGAGATGCCGCGAAGGTCCAAAATTACAATATCGTCGCCTTTTTTGGCATCGATCAGCTTTCCAATTTCCTCCGCCAAGCTTAGATTGGATCCCATTCTATGACCTCACTTTTCCAGCGTTAACAATAACGCGTTTCTCATTTCCACACTTTGGAAATGCATAAGACTTCCGGATTCAAGGACAAATGCCAGAGTCTGGCTGACTGACATAAGCAGCGCTTTATCCAAAGATTCCTTTGAAAGCATGCGAAGTGCCGACACGCCCGGATAATCACGACCTGGCTCAATGGCATCTGCCAGATAGACAATTTTTTCTTCCAAACTCATATCACGCCGTCCAACCGTATGATAGCGGACTGCATTCAAAATGACAGGGTCAGAAACAAGCCCTTCCCGTTCCAGCCAAAGTGCCGCAATAGGTCCATGAGCGATTTCGGGAAGTTCATCCACACTGTCTGACACTACATATCCCAGGTTGCGCCCCTGTTCCAAAAGCTCAGATTTTTGAACCCCTTTGAACAGGTCATGATAAATTGCAGCTCTCGAAACAGCCAATAAATTGCCACCGTACAGCTGGGACAATTCACAGGCCGTTTCCAAAACGCCCAAGGTGTGAGCGAGTCGCTTTTGCTTGATTTTACCGCAGATCAGAGCGTAATCCTCTTTCAGTTCCGGAAACCTGAGACTCAGGCTTTCAATCTGACAGCGACTCATACGCAGACTCCTCGAGATATAATTTGTGTTTTTCAATATACAGCGCTACTGTTTCAGGCATCAGATATTTCACACTTCGTCCCAGAGCTATGCGCCTTCTCAAATCCGTGGAGGAAATGTCGAGCTCGGGAAGCTCTTCAATCATGATGCTGGCGTTGTATCGCTGCTGAAGCTGCGCCATTTTCAGAAGGAGTTCAGCCTGATCCGTACCCGGCCTCGCTGCGCCTACAAACGTCACCATTTTCAAGAGTGTCTCGACGGATCGCCAAGACTCAAGCTCCATGAGTGTATCCGCACCTGCAATAAAGAAGAATTGATCCTCCGGCGAACTTTCCCCAACAATTTGTGAAACCGTTTCATAAGAGTAGGTGACGCCTTCACGGTCAATCTCAATGGAAGAGACTTCAAAATTGGGATGATCAAGAGTTGCAAGCATCACCATTTCATAGCGCTGCTTCGGCATTGTCATTTTATCAGCATGCTTATGCGGCGCGCGGCCTACGGGAATAAACATCACTTTATCCAGTGATAAGCGGGTTCTCATTTCTTCTGCAAGTACCAGATGCCCAAAGTGAATTGGATCAAAGCTCCCGCCCATAAGACCAATGCGTTTGCCTAGCGTCTCCATTGCCAACAGCTCCTTATTAAGGCAACTGGATTTTCGGTTCTTCATGATTCTTTCTGTATAGTGTAAACCGGTTTCCAATTGCCTGAACAAATTCAGAACGCGTCTTTTCGCAGACTTCCGAAGCGATTTCTTTGGCGCTGAGCTGGCTGTTTTCAAGTACAGATACCTTCACGAGTTCATGAGAGGTCAGACACTCATCCAGCTGCGCAAGCAGACTATCGGAAAGTCCTTCCTTTCCAATGTGCACCAGCGGCTTCAAAGGATTCGCAAGACTTTTAAGATAACTGCGCTGTTTTGGTTTTAACATGATATTCCTCTTTTCCATTTCTCACTAGGTTTTTCGGACAGATCCCATCCGACTTAGTCGTAGAACTCGAATTCTACGGTTTGGATGCGAACCGTGTCGCCATCCTGAACACCCATTTTTCTAAGTTCATCAATAACGCCGGATTTTCTGAGTATTTCCTGGAACCGTCTCAGCGATTCAACATCAGTGAAGTCCGTGGAATAGACCAGTCTTTCCATAGGCAGGCCTTCCACCACATAGAGTTCATTGTGCCTTCTGTATCTGATGGTTTGATCAAGCTCCGCATCATCCTCAAGTGTTTCAACCATTTCGTGAATAACCGGCGGCTCAATGGTGTCGAGCTGCTCTGTTACATAATGCATCAGAGGGTCGATCCCTTCGCCTGTCGCAGCAGAGATTGGGAACACTTTGTAGCCACGTGCCGTCATTTCTTTTACAAATTCATCCAGTCCCTCTCGTTCATACAAAAGGTCAATCTTGTTGGCAGCAATCACTTGTATGCGTTCCGTAAGAAGTTTGCTGTAACGCTCAAGCTCGAGATTGATCTTGTCAAAGTCTTCGACCGGATCACGGCCTTCTGTACCGGAAACATCCACTACGTGGATGATGAGACGTGTTCGCTCTACATGGCGTAAAAATTCATGGCCCAGACCCACACCTTCACTGGCGCCTTCAATCAAGCCTGGAATATCAGCGAGAACAAAACTCTTGCCTTTTATAACCTCAACCACGCCCAGGTTTGGCGTCAAAGTCGTAAAATGGTAATTGGCAATTTTAGGCTTAGCCATGGTAGTCGCTGATAAAAAAGTCGATTTTCCAACGTTGGGATAACCAACCAAACCGACATCCGCCAGCATTTTGAGCTCCAGGATCACCGAGCGCTCTTCGCCGTAGGTCCCCTGTTCTGCAAAGGTTGGCGCCTGACGCGTTGCCGTCTTAAAATGCACATTGCCGCGCCCGCCGCGTCCTGCACGCGCAATGACCGCACTGTCTCCTGCTTTGAGAAGATCTGCGAGGACTCTGCCCGTCTCAGCGTCGCGAATGACGGTGCCCGGAGGTACTTTAAAAATGAGATCCTTGGCATCTTTGCCAAACATCTTCTTTTTCATGCCGTTCTCGCCGTTTTCTGCGATATATTTTTTCTGATAGCGAAAGTCCATCAAGGTGCGCATGCCTTCATCCACAATGGCGACGACACTGCCCCCACGACCGCCGTCTCCGCCGTCTGGACCACCCGCAGGCACGTACTTCTCTTTCCTGAAACTTACCCTGCCGTCTCCGCCCTTTCCGGCTTTGACGAATATTTCTGCCTTATCTACAAACATTTAAAACCCCTGCTTTCACAATGAACCATTTAGATGAAAAATGTCCATCTACAAAAGTGAGATGGACATTGAACATGCGCTTGATGTATTACGCCTCGTAGACGCTGACTTGCTTTCTGTCTTTGCCTTTTCTTTCGAATCTAACGACACCTTCAACTTTCGCGAAAAGTGTGTCATCTCCACCTCGGCCAACATTGTTGCCCGGATGAATTTTTGTGCCGCGCTGACGAACGAGAATGCTGCCCGCCGTTACGGTCTGGCCGTCCGCTCTCTTGACGCCGAGTCTCTTGGACGCACTGTCACGACCGTTTTTAGAGCTACCAACACCCTTTTTACTCGCGAACAATTGCAAATTAAACTTAATAAGCATCAGATTCCACCTCCTCAGTGAACAACTTAACGAAATCCGGGGCGCTTTCCGCGACGCCGCGAAGCCCCAGAACCATACTTTCAATCAGAATTTGGGCTGTACTCAGCTGCATTTTAGACAAATGATGCGGCAGTCTGCACAACATATACCCTTCATCCACCGTAAAATCCAGATCGTGAATTCCGGCGATTTCATCCAGGGAGACAAGCGCTGTCTGACCTAAAACTGAAACCGCAGCACAAACCACGTCCTGTCCATAATCCGCCTGTCCGGCATGCCCTTCGATCTCAAACAAGACCGGTCTGCTGCCCGACCAGACTACACGTGCGGTGACCATACTTATGGCCTATAAACTGATCTTTTCGATCAGAACGCGCGTATATGGCTGACGATGTCCTTGCTTTTTACGGTAGTCTTTTTTGCGCTTGTATTTGAAAATAGTAATCTTCTTGCCTTTGCCATTTCCAACGACAGACGCTTTAACGACCGCGCCAGCGACAACCGGGTTGCCAACTGTAACGCCTTCGTCTCCGGAAACCGCGAGTACTTCGTTGAATTCAACAGTTTCGCCTGCTTCCACGTTCAGTTTCTCGATGTTGAAAACATCACCTTCCTGAACTTTGTATTGCTTGCCACCAGTTACAATAATTGCGTACATGAACTTGCACCTCCTCTTAGAGAACTCGCCGGACCGGGCAGCCCCAACCATGCTTTCGAGTCAACACCAAAGTTTTCCCGAAGACTCAGTCAGTGCATTTCCAAGCCTTTCCCGTGCGGTTTTCAGGCAACGAAACTAAGATGCCTGAACATCGTTCTAATTATATACGACATCGACTCATTTCACAAGGTTTTTTTGTACTGAATCGATAAATAATCCAGACTCTCATCAGGTTCCCACCGAAGGGCAAACCGGAAGTCCTGTCCCGCCTTAGAAATCAATGGCTCCAGCTCCAAAATCAACTTTGCCAAAGATGAACTGACGCGAAAGGCCGGACTGCGCTCACCAGATCTTACTGCTTCTTTCAGCAGCCGGTCCAATTGAGCCGTCGCAGACAAAACCCGTCCCTGACCGCAGCAGCCACAGGGCGCTGTCACCAGCTCTGCCAAGGCACTGCCCATTCTACGCCTTGTCAGGCTGAGCACGCCAAGAGAGTTCACTTCCGCTGCGAAAATGCCTGAAAAACCAGACTGCAATGTCTTTTTGAGGAAGGCATTGTAAAATTGGCGCTCGTCCTCACTCTCGGCATCGATCAGATCCATCAACACCATGCCGCCTATGTTTCTGAGCTCCATTTGCCTCAGACATTCAACTATAGCCGCCTGATTGATTTTCTTTTTTATGCCGATGGTTTGCCGCGCCCCACTGGCAGCGCTGCCCGCATTCACATCCACTGCGTGAAACGCTTCAGTAGCCTCCAGGATCATATACGCACCGCCCAGCTCTACTTTCTTGTCCAGAAGAGCCTGGATCTGTCTTTCAAGCTGATGGGACGACTCAAACAGGAAGGGATTTCGTTTCTTCCCCTTTATTGAGGCAGCGAGATCCACCTGTATGTTGTAATTCTTGAAGAACAGATCCAAGTCAGGCGCGTCCTCAGGATTCGAAAGCACCAGTGCAGTATCAGGAATGGACAGGTGTTTTAAAAGCAGTCTTTGAGATGCGCTGAGACCTGGATCTACGCATTGTGGACTTCGCACAGTGACATAGGACCTCTGCAGCCTATCCCAGTGCTGACGCAATCGCAATGCTTCTTCTGCAACCCATTCAGGCTGAGTCAGTGTCCCTTCTGTTCGGACAATGTAGCCAAGTTCGCCGACTGCAGCATCTATAAGTGTCATAAGTGCCTCTCGTTTAACGCCGTCTCTCAGCTTTCTGGAGATGGATTTTTGTTTGGATTCAGGCATCAAAACCAAGTAACGACCTTGAATCTCAAGTTTCCCGGTGATCTTTGGACCCTTATAGCGCCCGCCCTCGGCTTTTAGCTGAACCAAAAGCTCTGATCCGTTTTTCAGGTTCTTTCTGTCCAGTCGCTCCGGCAGATCCTGCAGCGGCAAAAATGCATCCTGTGCCAGACCAAGATCCACGAAAGCGGCGTCGAGAGATTCTACTATGGCGGTAATGCGCCCGAGAAAAATCGCACCTTCAAGTGGCTCTGTGGTCAGCGGCTCAACCGCAAGTGCCTGCAAGATGCCATCTTCTACAAAAGCCGTTCGCTTGAACAAGAAATGAGAATCCACATAAATCTCTCTCATCTCATTGCCGCCTATTCCATTTCAAACAGCGCTTTGCCGCCTTCCCCATAAAGCGCGGTTCTGTGAACGCGCAGCGCAGCTTCGCCTTCAATGCCTATACTGGAGGCAATAGCCTTCATGAGCAGATCCGGTTTGAGGTTGGACTCTGAACCGGCATCCAAGGTGGCAAAGAGACGAAGTTCACAAACTGATACTTCCACTGCAGCCGTAGAGGACACAGATTTTCGGACTGTCCTATTCCCCTTTTCGAGGAGTTTGAGTTGGTGAACCATCGGCTTAAGCTCAATTTCTTTGTCCTTCTTACCCTTGGATTTTTTAACAGCCGTCAAGCTTGTCAGGCCAGACAGCCCTTCAATGGCTTCTACGGCGCTTTGACAAGAATCCTCGGGTACTGACCACGTCAGTTGATAATCCGATACGCGCATCAAGCTCATAAGGGACTTGGATTGTTTGACCAACCGGTGTCTGCGGTAAGCGACCTCCGCAGGGAAACACGTTTGGAACACAGTTTGCAGCTGCTGATCATCCCAGCCCTCTTCAACTTCAATTTCCACAAGCTCGGCCTCACTGCTGTAGCCAACAGAAAGCGGCGCTGCAAATGCAATTTTGGGATGAGGGTTAAATCCCTGCGAAAACAGGAGAGGTACCTTGCCGCGTCTCAATCCGCGCTCAAAAAGGCGCACCATATCCAGATGTCCAAGGTATCTGAGAAGTCCCGTTTTTGTATATTCGATTCTCAAAAGTGCCATTAGCAAAGCCCTCCCCAGCAGACGTTGACGCCGCAGCCTATGCAGCCTTCACGGCAATCCTGTGTGGTCGTTCCGGATTTTGCGTTTTCATTCTCTGCAACGAGAAAATGCTTATCAACGCCGGCGTCAATGTGATCCCAAGGCAGCAGCTCAGAATAGCTTCGTTTGCGGGTGGCGTAGAAGTCCATATCTATGCCGGTCTTTTCAAAGGCTTCTACCCAGCGCTCATATCTGAAATAGTCATTCCAGCCATCAAATCTCGCGCCGTTTTTCCAAGCTTCGATCAAACCTTTGGAAATTCTTCTGTCACCCCTTGCAAATACAGCCTCAACCCGGGATGTCTCTGCGTCGTGGTAACTGAACTTTATTTTCTTATTGGTAATGCGCTGCTTCAGATAGCGCTGCTTCTCCTTAAACTGCTCCAGGCTGTCCTGCGGTTCCCACTGGAAAGGTGTGAATGGCTTGGGTACAAAACATGAAGCAGATACAGTCACTGAAAGGCCTTTGCTCTTATGGACGGAGGAAACGCGCTTGTGAACGTAGGTCACAAGATCGCCCAGTCCGGCTATGCCATCCACATCCTCCATGGTTTCGAAAGGAAGACCAATCATAAAATACAGTTTGACTTTATCCCAACCTAATTCGAAAATCTGACGCATGGTCTCAGTGAGATCCTGTTCATCCACATTTTTATTAATGATGTCGCGCATACGCTGCGAGCCGGCTTCCGGTGCGAAGGTCAGGCCTGTTTTTCGAACTTTTTGAATTTCTTTGAGGACCTCTACAGAAAACGAATCCAATCTCAAAGACGGGAGAGATAAGCCTATTTTAGCGTCTTCGTTCAACTTGGAAAGCGCTTCTATTGTCGGACGAATCTCACTGTGGTCGAGAGTGCTGAGTGAGGTCAGAGAAAGTTCCTCATAGCCTGTCGTCGACAACAGCGTCTCAGAGAGTCGCACAACCTCATCTGCGGACCTCTCCCTAATAGGTCTGTAAATCATGCCCGCCTGACAGAATCTGCAGCCGCGGGTACACCCTCGAAACAGTTCTACCATGGCCCTGTCATGGACGGTATCAATAAATGGCACAATAAATTTATCAGGAAAATAGGACTGATTCAGATCCTTCATCAGACGCTTTTTGATTTTTGAAGGGGCCCCAGGTTCCAATGGCTCAAATGCCGCCAAAGTACCGTCTTCGTTATAACTGACCTTATAGAAAGACGGCACATAAATGCCCTCAATTTGAGCAGCCTGCCGCAGGAAGACAGCGCGATCAAAACCCGGTTTCATGGACTCATAAAGTCTTAGCAGTTCAAGGGTGACTTCCTCGCCTTCTCCAATAACAAACAAGTCGATGATGTCCGCCAGCGGCTCAGGATTGAAGGCGCAAGGTCCTCCGGCAATCACCACAGGATCATGATTGCCCCGATCTGCGCTCAAAACCGGTACGCCACCAAGTTCCAGCATATTGAGAATATTGGTATAGGACAATTCATATTGCAGGGTAAAACCCACCATGTCCATTTCAGAGAGAGGCCGGTAACTCTCAAGGGTGTATAGCGGAATTTCAGCTGCACGCATGACGGCTTCCATATCCGGCCACGGCGCGAAGACACGCTCACACTGCAAGCCATCCTCTTTGTTGATCAATTGATACAGAATATGAAGACCGAGATGTGACATCCCCACCTCGTAAGTATCCGGGAACGCGAAGGCAAAGCGCACGCTTACCTGATCGTCTGGCTTGCTGACGCTGTGCATTTCCATGCCGATGTAGCGTGCGGGTTTTTCCACGAGATCCAGAATGGCGTCAAGTTTTTCTTTTATCATATTTCCTCCGATTAGCAAATGGTTAATGCTTTATGGTTAATGACTGACAATTATTGATTGAAGCTGCTGCGCTTTCTGCGCATGTAGACGTTTAAAGCGAGGCCTACCGCGATCATGGAAGTCATAACAGAACTTCCGCCATAGCTTAGGAAAGGGAGCGTAATACCCGTTACCGGCATCAGACCAATGGTCATGCCAATGTTTTCGATAATCTGGAACGCAAACATAAACGTAATGCCAACGATCACCAGTTCTCCATAAAAATCCTTGGATTTCTTGGCCATTTTCATGAGGCGGTTCAAAAAAACAAAATACAGTCCAATGACGATCCCACCACCTACAAAGCCAAGCTCTTCCCCAAGCACAGCGAAGATGAAGTCGGATTCTTTGACCGGCAGATAGTCCGAGCGGTGATATACGCCTTCAAACAGGCCTTTGCCAAACATTTGTCCTGAACCGATCGTAATCTTGGATTGCATGACATGGTAATTCCCGGGCAATGACAGGTCCTCAGGGTGAAGATAGGCATCTATCCGAATGCGCTGATGCGGTTTCATTACCTGATAGGCCAGCGGCGCGCCAACTATCATGGCGCCAAGACCCGCGAGGACCAGTTTGAAATCTATTCCGGCGACATAGACCATGCCGATGGTGATAAAAACAAACACCAATGCCATACCCAAATCAGGCTGAATCAGCAGGATGCCCAGAAACGGCAGAACGAACGCAATGATCCCCAGTATATCTTTGATGCTGGAAATCCTGCCGCCTTTTTTTTCGAGAAATTTTGCAAAGGAGAGTATAAACCCAAGCTTCGCAATTTCAGCCGGCTGAAAATACATGATCTTGAGGTCAATCCAGCTGAGTGCGCCGTATTGCCTGACACCCAGCCCCGGAATGTAAACAGTGAGCATGATCAGGATGGACAGCACATAAAACACCCGCTGCAAATCTCCCATGATCCGATAATCCACCATCATCACAATGACCGCCAAAATGATTCCAATGAAAAAGGCGGCACTTTGAATCAGCACATTACGGTTCATGCCATCCAAATGGAAATCCGTAGCGCTGGCAACCATGGTCAGACCAATCGCAAAAATCATGAGCACCACTGCGATTAGCCCAAAGTCGATATTTTTAAACAGTTTTAGATTAAACATGGCGCACCTCGCAAAGAAAGGCTGAGTCTTAAGCCTAAGCTTAGATACAGCCCGTCAAAGTTCCTCTCAATTTACGAACAAAACAGTACCGTTCAACATAGCCAATCAGCTTCGTTTCATACTCCTGATCGGTATATTCGCCACAAGCGCCGGCAATCCGTTGGTGCTGGTGTCCGTCTTGGTTATTTGAATATCAAAGCCGTCCTGATCAATTTCAATGTGTTTTGACAGCGCAGTTATTAAATCCTCTTTGATCAAATCGAGCAGTTCCGGCGAACAATTTGCGCGGTCATGTACCAAAACAAGTCTAAGTCTCTCTTTTGCGACATTTTTGCTCGACTCCTGCCGACTGAGGAATTTTAAAAGATCAAACATAGTAGCCCTCCTCTACTTGCTGAAGTTGAACAACTTGATCAACTTGTCGAAAATTCCGCTGTTTTGGTCAAAATTGATGAAAGCAACGTCTTCACCGTCAATGCGCGCTGAAATATTTCTGAACGCCTGACCGGAAAGTGATTGAGTTGCGACAGCCGGCTCGCCCCGGTTTGTGCTGATGATGATTTTTTCATCATCCGGTACGACACCAATAATGTCTATGGCCAAAATATCAGTGATATCTTCAATATTCATCATATCTCCGCGTTTCACCATGTCGTGACGGACACGGTTGACAATCAGCTTTGGATTTCTGAGTTCAGCAGCTTCCAACAGACCAATGATCCGGTCTGCATCTCTCACGGCAGAAACTTCAGGTGTGGTTACCACTACGGCGCGATCAGCACCTGCAATGGCATTTTTAAAGCCTTGTTCGATTCCCGCCGGACAGTCAACCAGAACATAGTCAAATTCCAGCTTGAGTTCTTCACAAAGGACTTTCATTTGAGCTTGAGAAACTGCATCTTTGTCTTTAGTTTGTGCCGCAGGCAACAAATAGAGATTTTCAAAGCGCTTATCTTTGATCAGCGCCTGACGCGTCTTGCAATTGCCCGATACGACATCCACCAGGTCATAGACGATCCGGTTCTCAAGTCCCAGAACAACGTCGAGATTCCGAAGTCCAATATCCGCGTCAATGACCGCGACTTTCTTTCCTCTCAATGACAATCCGGCGCCGATATTGGCAGTGGTCGTCGTTTTGCCGACGCCGCCCTTGCCGGATGTTATTACGATGCATTCACCCATCTCAACAGTCCCCCTATTTTTAAAGATACGGCTCAATCATTATATAGCCGTCTCTGATTCTGGCTATTTCTGGCAATTCCGGCACCTGACCGCCTTCAGGCGGTCTGGTGATCAGCGTGCTGATTCTCAGCTGAGTTGGGTTAAGTCTAAAAGCGGAAATAGTCGCTGAATTGTCTCCGGCGGAACCTGCATGAGCGACCCCGCGCAGCGTTCCCATTACGACTATATGCCCTTCCGCCACGATCTCAGCGCCCGGGTTGACATCACCAACCACGATCACATGTCCCGGATAGATAACACTTCTGCCGGATCTCATAGTTCCGAAGACAATTTTTGCCTGGTCCTCGCTCCTCTGAGTCATTCCATCCGTCGCGGCGGCCGGCGAAAAAGCTTCCTCTGTTTTTTCGACGTTGTTTCCCCTGGCAGCATCAGAAGCCCGCTCAGATTTTTCAGTGTTTTCCCTGACTGCTTTGACTTTTTCACTACTTGAATTATGTCCCAATCGCTCAATAAAGTCAAGACGGGCTACTTGAATCCCTGAGGTGCTGAAGACCTTTTCCGCTTCTTCTTTTTCTCTGCGGTTTAAAGTTCTGCCTTCGACGCCAATGACCGTTGCGCCGGCAAAAAAACTTTTTCCCAGTTCAATCTTTTCTTTAAGTCCATTCAACAATTCTTCGAAATCGCACTCAGAATCAAGTTGGAGAACGATCCCTTCTCTGGTGCCTTTAAATTCGACTTTTTTCTCCACTGAACCACCTTCTTTCCATTATCCGTTTTTCAACTGACCATCAGTTTGAATTCAGCTCTGCACCGCCTGAAGAAGCGGTTCCAACATTCAAAGGTCCAATGTTGAGATACTCGCCTATAATTTCTCTGGCGATTGGTCCTGCATAACCACCATGTCCGCCCTGCGGCACCATGACGACGACAGCAATTTTGGGATCGTCATAAGGGGCGAAAGACACAAACCAGGCAAAGTTGTCATAATCCTGGCGGAACTCATTGATTTTCGCATCTGTAAGCCCACGTGAACTCAGAGCTTTAATTGCTGCACGCATAGCACTGGCCTCAGTCAGATATCCCTGACTGATCAGGTTGCTGAGTTTGCTCTCAAGCCCAGGCGCATCCTCTTTTGAAGCACCTGTAATCTGTTTTCTGAGCTGAGCGACTTCTTCGTTTCGCTCCGACAAAATGGAGGCTGTTTTCTCGTCCACTCTGGACTGAGATAAAGCTGAATCAATCCTCTTGAGATAGGTTTTGAAATAAGCGACTTCGTCAACCGGCGGGATTTTACCCTGGTTTTGCGCCGTTCCGGTCTTGGCTCCAACGCCAACAGGGAAACCTCTGAAAATTGATTTGGCTGTCCCGTTTTCACCCTGAGTGACTTTCAGCATTGCCATTCTGAGATATTCAAAGGTCTTTGGATTGTTCAGGGCAATGCGCTCTACCTCTGAATTTTTATCAACCGTCTCGTCCCCAACACTTTGGACCAGAGACAATTCGTAAGGATAGCCATCATTGGCAATGATCATGATATACCTTGCCAGCTGAGCAACTGTGTACTTGTGGTCGCCCTGGCCAATAGAAAGGTTGAAGGTGTCACCTTGGTGCCACTTCATCTGATTGAAATAATCGAACTTGACAATGTCTGCAAGGCGGTCAGGGGACCCCAGACTGCCATCAACGCCCATTTCCTTCAATCTGGTGATAATGGTGCCACGTCCCGGGTTCTCCTGGGACCATCCAATAATTGTCGTCAAAACGTCCTCAACTTTTTCCTCCGTATTGATCAGAGAAGCAGGAAAATACTCCGGCAGCAGCGTCCTCAGCCTTGATTTCAGAGTTCGTTCCAGACTGATTCTCTTTTGTTCCGGGTTTGGTATCCCATAGCTGACCTCTTCAATTTCCAAACCGGTCTTGTCATCAAAACCGAGCAGTTTGGACTTCTCGAGAAAATCCGAGGTCGACATTGTGTAATTCAAAGGCCTTTGATTTCTGTGGTCATAAGCACTGGATATATTATAGAAGTAATAGTTGCAGGAGGTTTCGAGACCTCTGAAGAAGTCCGTCAAGCCGTGCTTCCCTCGATACCCGTTCCAATACCAACAGCCGAAACTAGTCCCGCCAATTTCAATATATCCGTCGCTGTAAAGCTTCTGATAGGGGTTCAGACCATATTCAATGGCGGCAAAGCCGGTCGACATCTTATAGACGGATCCAGGCTGAACTCCCGTCATGGTCGCAATATTAAAAAGAGGTCTCGGTGAGAGCGGGTCATTTGGATTTTCGGGAGAGAGTTGGTCCCAGTCGTCGTAGGTGATTCCGGTTGAAAAGAGATTGAGGTCATAATCCGGATAACTCGCCATGGCAAGAACCTCGCCGTTCGTCACATCCACAGCTATGGCAGCCCCTGTCTTGGCATTTGGAAATGCCTCGCTGTAATTATAATTGCCATATTGACTGGTAAATGTACCCCCTATTTTGATTTGATCAATTCCATGTTTTAAAGCACCTTCAAGGACTTGCTGAAGTTCAATGTCTGTCGACAGGCGAATATCCTTTCCGGCACTTGAATTTTCTACATTTAAACCATAATAGCCGTCATCCAGTTCACGCACCATTTTACCCAGAGCATCCACTTCAATGTATCTGTAACCGTTCTGACCATGAAGGTCAAGCTCATACCTGCCCTCGATGCCAACTTTTCCAATCAATTGATTTTTGTCATAGGCATTTTCGCTGACATATTTTGAGATCTCAGCTTCACTTGAGATTTTCCCAATGTAACCCAAGATATGGGCTGCGACATTCTTGTATGGATACGAGCGGATCGGTTCGACACCGACGTTCACACCTGGAAGGTCCATGGCCCGCTCACTGATTTGAATAGCTGAAGCTTTGGATATATTGGATGCGATCTTAATAGGTTCATATTTCAGATAGCCTTTTTCCTTAAGTGCGTGACTGACGATCAGGATCTTGTAAGCTTCTTCATCACTGTATGATTCCTCGATGCCGAATTCCCTGCGCGCCCTTATGAGCTTAAACGCATCTTCTGCAGTGACTTCTTGCTCAAGGCCGTACATCTTCATAAAATTCTCTTTTTCAATTTCATTCCAAAATTTCATCTTGCTGATGGAGATTGGAAGGATAATGCCCTTTTGGATCATGATAGAGTAAGCTTCTTGATCATTGAGCGTCTCCGAGATCTGTTCTTTGACCCTGTAGTCATCCAAAACCGCTTTTGCGGTAAAATAGTCTGGATAACCATGATCCAGCAGCCACTTGACTCTGTCATCATCATAACGAAAAGTGTAGTTGCCCTGTTCAATTCGAATAGGAAACTCCAGATGGCTCTCCCCCCTGGAATCCAGCATAGTCATCAAGTCGACGCTGACGCGATTCAACTCTGTCTTTTCAAGGCTGCTCGCCATGATGTCCAGGGTAAAGGCAGGCACGTTGCCTGCCAGCAAGACCCCGTTTCTGTCATAGATCTCTCCCCGTTTGGCATAGACAGGGATTTTCTTTAGCCGATTGTTGACCGACTTCTCAAGATAACTGTCCCCTTCAACGATTGTAATGGTCGCCAACCTAAAGATCATCAGCCCAAAGACGATCAGAAAGAAGAGTCCTATGTGATTTTTTCTGTCTGCCAGACGTTTGTTCATCATGTAAAGCTCCTTATCTCAGTTCGTAGCCAAACCATCGGCGAATAACGTATTTGTACAGCATGAGGCCTATCAGAGCATTAAGAACCGATTCTACCGCTATGACGGCAAATATTTTGCCCACCAGGATTGGCAAATTGAAAAAATAGGCGTGTGCCAAAAAAAGCACATGATAAACCACGGTTCCCAGTACGATCAACATAAGCGGCGTCAGGGAATTGTCCTTGAACAGCGCCTCGTCGAAGAGATCGATCAGAATCGCAATGGTACAGAATATAAAGATATTGACGCCGACTGCATGGGCGTACAAAACGTCGAGAAAAAGACCTGACAAAGCGGCAGCGACCAAACCGGCACGGTTGCCAAAAAGCAGGGCAACCATGACCACATAGATCAGAGGCAGATTTGCCGTCACGCCATAAAACCTGAAGTTGAGGATAAAAGTCGTTTGAATCAGATAAACCAGGAGCGAGGACAGGACCAGCCAAAAAGCCTTCATTCGCTCTCAGCCCCCGAATCAACTGATGCAGACGGAATCACCATTACTTTTTTAACAGATTGAAAGTCAACAAAGGGTTCGACAACAACTTCAGGCAAGAGGGCGTCCCGGTTGTCAATCAGCTCTTTAATTTCTCCAATGACGATCCCTTTTGGGAAGATCCCCAGACCGGAGGTGACCAATAAGTCTCCCGGCGACATTTTCGCTGTTGGATCAAAAATCTGTCCCCTCAGGATGTGGTCTGCGCTCCCAATAATCTGTCCGTCATAGGGCGCTATGATGCCCACTGAGGAAAAGCTGATCGTGCTTCTTTTGTCAATCAGAGTGACGACTTTGGCCCAGTTTGTTCCGACGTCATAAACCATGCCCACCAGACCGCTCCCATTGATCACGGCACTGTTTTTAGTGACGCCGTCTTCAGAACCTGCGTCAATGACAAAATTTTCGTACCAGTTGCCCGGATCCTTTGATAACACTGAGGCGGATACAAAGTTCTGTATAGACTCCGTCTCAACGTATTTCAAAGCGTCTTTCAGCTCTCTCAGCTCGATCAACTCTCTCTGGTCCAGTGTCAAAGAGACAACTTGTGCCCGAAGCGATTCGACCTCTTCTTTCAAAGCTTCATTTTCACGCGCATTCTCGTAGAGTTCAGCGATTGGCTCTATACGTTCACCAATTGACTGATTAATGCCATAAAAAAACTTCTGAATAGGATAAATTACCTCTGCCACCATATTCTCGACCACTGAGACGCTTGAACGCCCGCCGGCAGATATGCCCATAAAGGTCAGGAGCAGAATGGAGACCGCTATGATAATTATTTTCTTCCATTTTGGATATGCATGCATCCGAGTCACCCATTCAACGATATTTCTTTGCGTTTACCATGATAGATTTCAATTCGTCAAAATGATCCAGAGCCATGCCTGTACCTTTGGCAACGCAGTCGAGGGGTTCTTCAGCGATATGGACCGGCATCCCTGTTTCGCGTCTGATTCTCTGTGCCATGCCTTTGAGGAGCGCCCCGCCTCCGGTGACCATGATGCCTTGAAGCATTATGTCTGATGACAGTTCAGGCGGTGTTTTCTCAAGTGTTGACTTCACGGCGTCCATTATAGCGTTCGCAGGTTCCCTGAGGGCTTCTCTGATTTCAGCGCCTTTGACAAAAATACTGCGCGGCAGGCCGGTCATCAGGTTTCTGCCCGTCACTTCAAAGACTGCCTCTTCATCCACCGGCTCGACCGACCCAATGGCGACCTTGATTTCTTCAGCGGTTCTTTCACCAATCATAAGCGAATAATGCTTTCTGATGTATTGGGCAATCGCTTCATCCATAGCATCGCCAGCGACTCTGATGGATCTGCTGGTGACAATTCCGCCCAGGGAAATGACCGCAATTTCCGTAGTTCCGCCGCCAATATCCACGACCAGGCTTCCCGTCGCCTCTGAAACAGGCATTCCGGCGCCAATCGCAGCCGCCATGGGTTCCTCAATAATCAATGCGTCTTTTGCGCCTGCTGCAAGCGCTGCTTCAATGACCGCGCGTTTTTCGACTTCAGTCACATCACAAGGCACCCCTATGATTATACGCGGCGCAGCCAACATGGACTTATTGGGATAAGCCTGCTGAATGAAGTAACGGATCATTTTTTGAGTGACTTCAAAATCAGCGATAACACCGTCTCTCAATGGCCGAATAGCCACAATTCTCCCTGGAGTACGTCCGATCATCTGTTTCGCTTCAAGGCCAACGCTCAAAACTTCACCGGTGTCCAAATGAATAGCCACAACAGAGGGCTCTCTGAGGACAATCCCCTTACCCTTCACATAAACCAGAGTATTGGCAGTACCTAAATCGATTCCAATATCTTTTGTCATAAAACCAAACCACTTCATAATCTTTGAATCCGGGTACCTCCGCCTGGATTACGGTACTAGTCTTCCCGGATCTTCCTCCTGTCTGTTAGTTAATTTTGGCGTCTGTAGGATGTTTTGAACGCCATTATGTTTTTAGTATCCTAAATCTGATGTGGTTTTTTCCAGATGCTACATCAGATCATGCTCTTTAAAACTAAAATAGTTCAAATCGCCTATGACGATGTGATCCAATACTTGGATGCCCATAAGTTGTCCTGCCTCGACCAGACGTTCTGTAACCCGTTTGTCCTCGGTGCTTGGCTCCGGATGACCGCTGGGATGATTGTGAATCAAAACGACGGCATTGGCGCTTTTTCTGACCGCAGGTTGGAATACCTCCCTGGGATGAACAATTGAAGCGTTCAGACTGCCTATGGAGATGTCTTCAACGGAGACTATTTGATTCTTAGTGTCCAACAGAACCACTTTAAAGACTTCTTTAGTCAGATGACGCATTTCTACCATCATTTTCTCAGCGATTTCAGCAGGACCTGCAATTTTGACTTTGGCAGCCATCTTCTCAGAATAAATTCTCTTTCCCAGTTCAACCGCAGCCATAATCTGGCCAGCCTTCGACATGCCTATGCCGCGCAAACTGCATAGTTCTTCAAAATTGGCACCTGCGAGATGGCTGAGTCCTTTTGGATCCAAGGACAGAATTCGCTGTGCGAGTGTCAGTGCGGACTCCTGACTGCTGCCGCTCCCTATGACTGCCGCGATCAACTCTGCATTCGATAGGGATGATGTTCCTGATTTGATCATTTTTTCTCTTGGACGTTCACCTTCGGGCATCGATTTCATGGTAATCTTCATAACCATGCAGACCGGCTCCTCTCCCAAAATTTAGAGAGAATGCTGTTCGAGAAGCTGCCCCAATAGATAAACTGGCAAACCAACAACCGTGAAAAAATCTCCATGTATGGCCTTGACCAGTGTGGAACCTAATCCTTGAATGGCATAGGCACCGGCTTTTCCGAAGACTTCGCCCGAATGGACATAGGACCATGCCTTACTGGCACTGTATGGTCCCATTTCAACCTCTGTCACCGAATAATCGACAATTTTAAAGCCCAATTCCGGACAAATCAGACTTAGGCCGGTGAAGACCTGATGGGTTCTCCCACTGAGCAGCATCAGCATCTTATGTGCTTCTGCCTCATTTTCAGGTTTTCCGAGCTTCTTCCCGTCAAGGCAGACAATTGTGTCTGATCCAATGATCACATACTCTTGCCACTTTGGATCTTTCGCTGCTTTCCAAGCCTTTTCAAAGGACAGTGCCATAACGATTTCTTCCGGTGTCTCGAAGTCACCCATGGGTTCAGCAAGCGCCACACCTTCACAGGTCACTTCTCTGCCAAGCAGGCCAATCAATTCCCGTCTTCTTGGTGATTCTGATGCCAGCAATAATCTTCTCATCTTTAAAACCTCTTGAATAAAAACATAGCCAACAGCAGTCCCAGAATTCCCGCAACATTAAGTTGAAGCGTCAAACCCATAGTCCATTTCAATATTGCCAAATCCACCGTAAAGGGTTCAAAGCCAATAGACCTGCCGTAGGAAAGAACAGGTATGCTTCTGCCAAATAAGTCTCCGATCAGCCCGCCCGCTATGACGCCTACGAGTATAAAGATCAGGAGCAGGGGTGTATTTTTTTTCAAGGTAACTCCCTCCGACATTCTCTCAAATAAAGCTTATCATATTTTTACATATTTTACCATCTTTAATGCATAGCACTGACCAATACGTGCTTTTTACAGTTTAGCATTTAATCCACGGCCATTCAAGGCGCAGGAGGTGACAAATAATATGACCCTTTGCTCAGTTCTCAGGAAACTATTGAAATAGCAGACCGGAGCGCAGAGTTTGAGCAGGCCGGCAAAAAAATAAAGCGCATAGAACAGGATTCTACACGCTTTATCTATTATGAATTTATACCATTTTAATAGCGTCTTTAGGACATTTCTTTACACATTCGGCGCAGCCAATGCACTTTTCCGGATCCACAATGTGAACCGCTTTGAGTTCGCCTGAGATTGCTTCAGTCGGACATACCCGCTTACACAGCGTACACCCAATGCATTTTTCAGGTTCGATCAGAGCCTTCTTGCGCTGTGAGAGATCCCCGGAAATACACTTGGTTGGGCACTTCTCAACACAGATCATACAACTGGTACACTTGTCATAATCAATGGAAGCCAGATTATTCACAACATGGATTGCATCAAACGGACAATTCTTTTCACAGATCCCGCAAGCGATGCATGAAACATCACAATTCTTTTTGACTTGTGGTCCCTTTTCCTTGTTGTTGCAATTAACAATAACTTGCTGGCCATATGGCACATAAGTAATAACCGTCTTCGGACATGCTTCAATACACTTGCCGCAGGCAGTGCACTTTTCAGGATCTACAATGGCCAATCCATCGTTTGTGACATGAATGGCATCAAACGGACAAACCCTCTCACAAGTGCCATAACCCAAGCAGCCAAAAACACAGGATTTGCCGCCGCCGGCCACCATTGCAGCAGCGCGGCAATCCGTAATACCCTCATATTTGAAGGTTGTTCTGCACTTATCATCTCCGCCTTTGCAGATCACATGAGCGACTTTTTTAACGCCGACCTCAGCATTGACACCCATAATTTCAGCGAGAGCAGAAGCGCAATCTGCGCCACCGACGGGGCAGCCATTTACCGGGGCGTTGCCCGAAGCCACCGCGTTGGCAAACTGATCACAACCCGGAAATCCGCAGCCGCCGCAGTTCGCGCCAGGAAGCGCTTCCCGGATGAGGAGCGTCTTCGGGTCCACTTCAACAGCGAATTTTTGTGACGCAAAAGCGAGTGCTGCCCCGAAGGCAAGACCCATAACTCCTAATGTTGCGCCTGAAGTAATAATGTTGGTTACATTCAAAGTCTACACCCCTTTTCTATACCAGTCCCGTGAAGCCCAGGAAAGCAATTGACATCAGACTTGCGGTGATCAGAGCGATCGGGAATCCTTTGAAAGGAAGCGGCACGTCTGCTATGACCTGCTTTTCACGAATACCGGCAAAGAGTACGATCGCCAGAGAGAAACCAAGCGCCGCACCAACGGAGTGAACAACGGTTTGTATCAGGTTCAGTTTGTATTGGATGTTGAGCAGTGCAAGACCCAGTACCGCGCAGTTCGTTGTAATCAATGGCAGAAAAACACCCAGCGCCTGGTAGAGGGTCGGGCTTGTCTTTTGAAGCACGATCTCTACGAACTGAACCAATGATGCAATGACGAGAATAAACGCGATGGTTTGGAGATACTCCAGATGTAATGGCACCAAGACGAAATACTGAATGAAGTAAGTCATAATGCCAGCCAGGGTCATAACGAATGTAACGGCAAGACCCATGCCGATGGCCGTGTCAACTTGCTTTGAAACGCCAAGGAACGGACAGATGCCCAAAAATCGGGACAAGACGAAGTTGTTGACAAGAATCGAGCTGACGAGAATGACAAACAAACTAGCGTTTTCCATGTCGTTTCACCTCCTATTGGCCAGCGGCCGCTTTTTTGTTTTTTATGACATTATAAACCGCGAGGACGAGACCCAGTGTCAGGAAGCCGCCCGGTGGCAGAATCATAACAATAGCAGGCTTGTAGGCGGCTCCGAGAACTGTCATTCCAAAAATTTGACCTGTGCCCAAAAGCTCGCGGATCATGCCAAGCAGGACAAGCGCCCAGGTAAAACCCAAACCCATGCCCACGCCATCCAGGATGGACGGGCCGACGCCATTTTTGAAGGCAAAGGACTCCGCACGCGCCAGAATGATACAGTTGACAACGATGAGCGGAATAAAGAGTCCCAGCGACTTATAGAGCGCAGGCACGAAACCTTCCATAACCATACCGACTATGGTTACGAATGCTGCGATGACGACGACAAACGCAGGAATCCTGATTTTATTGGGAATAATCTTTCTGAGGATCGAGATCATAGCATTGGAGCCAACCAAAACGGCTGTGGTCGCAAGACCCATGCCCAGTCCGTTCTGTGCGCTGGTTGTGACCGCAAGTGTAGGACACATGCCCAAAAGCTGATAAAATGTGGGGTTCTCTTTAATGAGCCCGTTGGTTAAATGTTTAAGATTCATCTTATGCGCCCCCTTCTACCGTTCCAGCGTCTGTGCAGCACGGATAGATGTATTGACGCCATCTGTCACTGCCCGCGAAGTAATCGTTGAACCGGTGATCGCCATAATCTCCGTGTCGCTTTTAGCGGTTTTAGACACCCCGAGTTCTTGCGTAGCTGGCATACCATTGTATTGTTCATAGAAGGACGGAAGAGTTGCATTCGCACCAAGACCTGGCGTTTCCGCGTGAGTGCCTATTCTGACACCTGAGACCTTACCGTCTGCACTTATGCCTGTGGTTACCTCAACAGCACCGCCAAAACCAGTCGGCGTCGTCTTAATAACGAAACCCACGAGATTGCCATCCTTTAATCCGGTGAACACTTCCATTACTATTGGCTCATTACCTTGAATGCTGGCCAGCTTGTCTGCCTCAACAGGTTCAAAGCTTGTCGCTTCCGGCAGAACAGCCTGACGCGCCAACTGATTTGTCAGTTCTCTTTGCTCAAGAATTTTGCCGATGGTCATTTCATTTGTCACACCGAGTGCTGCCGCCGCGACAAGACAGATCGCCAGCAGGATCGCGCCGAGTTTTATTATCTCCTTCATTTCTTGCCACCTCCGAATACACGTGATTTCGAATACTTCTCGATCAGTGGCGTTGCGACGTTCATCAAAAGAATCGAATAGGATACGCCTTCAGGATAACCCCCGAATTGTCGGATTAACGCCGTCAGTAATCCCGCGCCAACCGCAAAAATCATCTGACCGCGGAAGTTGACAGGTGTAGAGGAATAATCCGTTGCCATGAAAAACGCGCCAAGCATAAGGCCGCCAATCAATACATGCAGGAAGGCGATTTGAAAATTGAAGCTGTTAAAAGCGAACAACAGTACGAAAGTCGTCGCTATGTAGACTGCAGGAATTCTGACATCAATAACACCGCGCCATACGAGGTAAAGCCCGCCAAGGATCAACAGCAGCGCAGAAGTTTCACCTATACAGCCGCCAATGTTTCCGATGAGTGCATCCATAGCAGATGGGAGTTGATCAGGAAGCGCTTCCTTCAAAATGCCGAGAGCCGTAGGTCCTGTGACACCGTCTGCCGCTCTTGGGACTGCCCAAGTTGTCATGTCTGTTGGCCAGCTTGCCATCAAAAAGGCGCGCGCTGCCAGCGCCGGGTTCATAAAGTTGAATCCCAGGCCGCCAAAAGCCTGCTTGGCTATGGCAATGGCAAAAATCGAGCCAACCACCGGAATAAACCAAGGTACGGACGCCGGCAAGTTGAGGGCCAGAAGAAGACCTGTGACGACAGCGCTGAAATCACCTATTGTCGTTGGAATTTTTCTCATATAGCGCTGAATGAAGAACTCTGTCGCTACAGCCGCGCCAACTGACAGCAGTACAGTGATAAGTGCGTTAAAGCCAAAGAAGTAAATTCCGGCAGCCGTTGCGGGCAAAAGCGCAATGACGACGTCCCGCATGATGCCGCTGACAGATTCGTTACTTCTGAAATGCGGCGATGACGATACTCTATATTGTTGTTCCATCTGCCGATCCCCCTATGCTTTTCTTCTTCGAGCCAGTATCTCACGCTTTGCCAAGCGGATCGACTGGAGAAGTGGTCTTTTGGACGGACAAATGAACGAGCAGGAACCGCACTCAATGCAATCGAGCGCAGAATACTTTTCTGCCATGTCAAATTGATCCAGCAGCGCGTAAGCGCTGATATAGACCGGCTCAAGATAAGCCGGACATATTGTGACACATTTGCCGCATTTTATGCAGGCCAACGCATCCGGTGTCTTAGAATCCGCCTCGTTAAAGGTCAAGATGCCGGAAGTTGTCTTCGTGGAAGGGATAGAGAGTGTCGAAGTCGCGATGCCCATCATTGGTCCACCCAAGACAATTTTTCCGGGTGTTTCGCTGAAACCGCCACACTGCTCGACTATTTCCGTCAACATTGTGCCTACTTTAATGCGCAGATTTTTAGGCTCTTTGATGCAAGAACCGGTTATAGTACAAATACGGTCGATGAGCGGCATGCCTGTCAACAAGGCTTCAGCAATAGCTGCCGCTGTTGCGACATTGTTGACTACAGCGCCGGCATCCATTGGCAGTCCGCCGGAAGGCACTTCCCTGCCGGTAACAGCAAATATCAACTGTTTCTCTGCACCTTGCGGGTATTTTGTCTTTAGTGAAGCAATTTCAATCTCGGGATAAGCCGTTGCTGCCCTCTTCATTGAATCGATCGCGTCCGTCTTATTGTCTTCTATTCCTATGTAACCTTTTGGAACACCCAACACCTTCATCAGTGCTCTCAGTCCAAGAACAACTTTCTCTGGCGTTTCAAGCATCAGTCTGTGATCAGCCGTCAGAAACGGCTCACATTCAGCACCATTTAAAATGACATAATCAATTGTCTTTTCTTTAGGCGGCGACAATTTGACATGGGTCGGAAAACCGGCTCCACCCATACCCACAATGCCGGCGCCTTTGATGATGTCCAGAACCTCTTTGGCTTCCAGTGATTCAAGCGGCGGATATGGCTTTATACTTTCGTCCACCACATTCAAACCATCTGATTCAATGACCACACATAAATCCTTTCCACCGAGTGTGTCCATGACTTTTAATTCCTTAACCGTACCTGACACGCTCGAATGAACTGCCGCGGAAACAAATGACGCAGGTTCGCCAATTCTTTGGCCAACCTTGACATAGTCACCCTTTTGTACGAGCGCGTCACAAGGTGCGCCTATATGCTGTCTGAGTGGAATAGCTACGGTTGATGGTTCGACAGCAAGCTCTACAGCCTTGTGTTCTGTGTATTTCTTTGCGTGCGGCGGATGTATGCCGCCTTTGAAAGAAAAAATGCCCATGGTTTCACCCCTTGAGTTAAATATACAGTATACAATCAATAAAATTAGTGCTCTAAACAATTTTACTACATCTCGCGCCACTGTCAACTGAAAGTGCTTGAATTCAATATTTTTCAACGCCTCGAGCGTTAATTAGTTAACAACAAAAGCATGCCGAAAGGCCATGTTTACTCAAATAAGCCCTTGAATAACACGCCGGAACCAGTCAATTTTGATAAAATAATAACGGCACGATCTAAAGAAATAATGAAGGCAGACTCAGCAAAGCGGTCAATTGCCTTTCGAAAGTTGGCTTAATCTGACCGAGCCACCATCTAACCATAATTTCAAACAAAAAAGGAACATGGTGAATGCTGCACCCTGTTCCCCAATTGTTTATTCTATTGTCCAACTTTCAAAGTTGGCAGCATAACGGATTCTTTGGATAATTTCACGTCGCTCGGCGGCGTCAGATCCAGATCGGACGCGCCCTCCGGCTGCAAACTTCTGAAATAGTATTCGTATTTAGGAAAGCCGGTGATCTGAGCGATCATCTTTACGGTCAGTCCATTATCTTTCCAAAGGTAGTAAGTCACATTTAAGTCTGCTGAATGAACCTCATAAACATCACATGGTTTGCCATCCATCAGCGCAGAACCTTCATAGTGAACATGTTCAAACATATCCTGATCGAGTGCTTCATTAAAAGCCACCGGTGACATCATGCCATTTATAAAAGTCTCGTCGTAAGCGGATGGCGACAATGTGCCAGACGTGCGATCCAAGACTGAGATGGTTTGATTCTTGTGGTTTACGAAAATACTGCTCATTTGATCAAAGGGGTCAATTCTTGCCTGATCTTCGCTCTTCCAGGCGGCATAGTACTCCCTGGAGACACCTTCTACCCTGAGTTCGAATTCATAATATAAATTTTTTATGCCCATGGATTTGGAGAGCATGTCGCTAAAATCATTGAACGCTTCTAGGTCATCATGAATCTCTTCGCTTTCTGCAGGCGTCTCCGGCGGCGCCTCCGCTTCCACAGAAGTTTCACTTCCGGTTTCGACATTTTCTGAAGGACTCTGGCTTTCGCCTGGATTTGTCTGGGAGGACTGATCCGTGCAGCCGGCTGTTGTAATCATACTTCCCAAGAGCAAAGCGACCATCAGAAACTTAGTGTACTTCATCATCAAAATGTCCTCCTGTCCTGCTCGTTTAGGATTTCATGCAAATCCGCCAAGGTCAGTCTGCTATGGTCGAATTGAGATGGTTTCGGCAAAAAAGGTAAAAAAAAGGACGATTCGAAATCGTCCGTTTGGTGCGAGAGGCGGGATTTGAACCCGCACGAGCATTAGCCCGCTACCCCCTCAAGATAGTGCGTCTGCCAGTTTCGCCACTCTCGCACGTATTCGCCGGTTGACCCGACGAAATTCATTATACCGCCAAGGGAGATTAAAGTCAACCCGAATTGCCGGAAAATAATTATCTTCCTTTATGATCTGATGTCAGGACTACGGGATTGGCAAATCTGATTGCGCCAGAAGACGGAGCAGCAGATCCACCTGCTGCTCCAGCGCTTCAAGCGTACCACTGTTGTCAATGATATAGTCAGCGTAAGCTTTCTTTTCCTCCAGTGGCATTTGACTCTTAATTCTTTGTATTGCTTCTTCATAACTGAGTTGATTTCTTGACCTCAATCGCTGAATTTGAGTATCTGGGTCAACATACACCAGAATCACCATATCATATCGTTCATACTTCCCGGTTTCAATTAACAGCGGTGAGTCAACAAAAATTATGTTTTCGCCCTGCATCCGCTGTTCCTCAATGCCTCTAGAAATCTCAGCTTCCACTATAGGGTGGGTCACACTGTCAAGACGGATTCGCGCCTCAGAATCCGAAAAAACCAGATTGCCAAGTTTCTTGCGATCAATTTCACCCGCGTCATCCAGTATATTATTGCCAAAGACGCTGAGTATGGCATTAAATATTGGCATCCCTTTTCCATAGAGTTGTCTGACTATGTCGTCCGCGTCGAGAACAACGTAGCCCCGGGCGCGCAGGATGAGAGTCACAGATGATTTTCCGCTGGCAATGCCGCCGGTCAGCGCAATAATTTTCAAGTGTTGTCCCCTCCTAATGCCACAAAAATTACATGCCGCCACATATTGGATTTTTATTTTGTTTCATACCAGTTTGAACCTGATTTCATGTCGACTTCAATTGGAACTTCAAGCTGCACCGCCGACTCCATGTCGCTTTTCAATAAGGCTTTAACAGATTCCAACTCCTCAGGGACACAATCGATCAGCAATTCGTCATGAACCTGAAGGATCAGTTTGGATCTGTATCCACCCTTTTTCAGATCCTGATAAACTTTAACCATAGCAATCTTGATGATATCCGCAGCGCTGCCCTGAATAGGCGTATTCATGGCGGTGCGTTCCGCAAAGGATCGCAGATTGAAGTTTTTGGAGTGAATGTCAGGAATGTATCGTTTTCTGTTCAAAATGGTCGTCACATAACCATGGGTTCTGCACGCCTCAATCGTGTCATCCAAATATTTTTTGACATTGGGATACTTGGCAAAATATTGGTCAATATATAAGCGCGCTTCTTTTCGCGTGATCCCAAGATTCTCAGAAAGACCATAGTCGCTCATTCCGTAGACAATCCCAAAATTGACTTCCTTGGCACGGCTGCGTTCAAAACTTGTGACCTCTTCCGGCTTCAAATCGAAAACTTGAGCAGCGGTTTGGGTATGAATGTCGAGATTGTTTTTGAAGGCGTGAATCAATTGTTCGTCCTTGGCCAAGTGTGCAAGAATCCTGAGTTCAATCTGCGAATAATCCGCATCTACCAGCACATGGTCTGCACTTGGCAGGAACACCTTCCTGAGACGTCGTCCAAGGGGCAGCCGCACCGGTATATTTTGAAGGTTTGGCTCTGTGGAGCTGAGACGTCCGGTGATAGCGACAGTTTGATTCAGGCTGGAGTGAATTCTTCCTGTTTCAGGATTGATAACCTGACGCAGTCCATCAATATAAGTACTTTTCAACTTGCTGTAAGTTCTGTATTCCATAATTAATGCAATTATAGGATGATGCTTTTCAAGTTTTTCAAGAACATCATGACTCGTCGAATAACCCGTCTTTGTTTTTTTCTGTGCAGGCAGGCCCAGACGGTCAAACAAAATTTCGCCAAGCTGCTTTGGTGACTGAATGTTAAATGGGCCATCTGCAAATTCATAGATCTCCGCTTCAAGCTGCCCAAGTTTTTCAGTGATGAGCAGATCCATGTCGTCAATCTCTTTAAGATCAATATTAAAACCTTCATATTCCATGCTGGCCAAAACCTCTACCAAAGGCATTTCGACCGCGTGAAACAGCTGCATCATATTTTCACTGGAGATTTCTTCCTTCATTTGAACCGCCAAATCAAAAATTGCTCTGGCATTACTCTGGGCTAATTTCGCGACCTGGAGCAGTTCAACCTCAAACAGTGAGACAGCTTTGGCGCCTTTGCCAAAGACAGCCTCATCATCAGGAATAATGATTTTTAAACGTTCAAATGCCATTGCTGACAGTTTTTCGTTAGTCCTTGAGGGATCGATCAAATAACGTGCTATAGCTATATCCATACAGCCGTTTTCAAGCTCATATCCCAATTGATAGGAGAGCAAATACTCTCTTTTCAAGTCATAGCTCCACTTTTCAATGTCTCCGCGCGGTCCAACGGTTTTTAGGAACTCAGATGCCAGGTTTTTTCCCTCGACTTCAGGAATAAAACAGGCTCGATCCTTCAGAGCAACTCCAACCCCTCTGAGACGCAGATCCCTGACGTGAACCTTCTCTGTCAGGCTGTAGACTGCGGCCTGTCCCGACCCCGCCACTTCATCCACGAGCTGTTTCAAGCCCTGCGCGTCCTCAATCCAAACGACCTCGTCCGAATCGGCTGCGACAGTCTCGTGAACTGTATTATCAGAATCGGACTTCAGCCTGCCCATGAGCGATTTCAGTTCATAAAGGGAAAACAAGGCTCTTGCTTCTTCAAGTTTTGGCTCCCTGAGGGCAAATTCGTCCAATTCAAATTCCAGCGGCACGTTGGTCTCTATTCGCGCCAGGGACTTGCTCATGAGCGCCTGGTTGGCATATGTCTCTACCAGGCCTCGAAGGCGTTTGTTTTCAATATCTTCAACGTTTTGAATGACCGACTCTACACTTTTATAAGTTTCCAGCAGCTTGATGGCCGTCTTTGGCCCTACCCCCGGAATCCCAGGAATATTGTCAGAAGTGTCACCGCTGAGCCCCTTATAATCGATCAGCTGCAGCGGCGTCAGATTAAACTCCCTGAGAATTGCTTCCGAGTCATAGGTATCGATCTGACTGATTCCTTTTTTTGTAATCAACACTTCGATCTGATCATCTACCAGCTGCAAGGCGTCCTTGTCTCCCGTCACGATCAGGACCTTCACCCCTCGCTCGCCGCACCGTTTTGAAACTGTACCAATCAGGTCGTCCGCTTCAAAACCTTCAAGCTCCATTCTGTGAATGCTCAGCGCATCGAGAATTTCTTTCAGAATGGGGACTTGAACCCTTAGCTCATCCGGCATTCCTTTGCGCGTGCCTTTGTACTGGTCATAGGCAATATGTCTGAAAGTTGGTCCTTTCAGGTCGAAAGCCACTGTCATATACTGCGGATCATAAGTTTCAAGCATTTTATAGATCATGGATAAAAATCCGTGAATCGCATTCGTTGGAACACCGTCTTTGTTGGTCAACGGCGGCAGCGCAAAAAAAGCGCGGTTCATCAAACTGTTGCCGTCTATGATCATAATTTTTTTCAATTTTTTCCACTCCTCTGAAAGCGTTTTTCTCAAAGATTCTAAATGTAATATGACCATTTTAGTCTATTGTAACAGAAAATATGTCAAAAAGCCTTTTCAAAGAACTTTAGCCGATGGTTTTGCTGCGCCAGTCGCGCTGAACATAAACAACCATCGGCAAAAAAAATAACTTGAACAATGAAAAACCCCCTTCCTGTGAAGGGGGCATAAATTTTAATTTACAAGTTTTGTTTTCTGTTTCGGAGGAATTTCCTTACAACTCTCAGCACCAGATACATCAGGGCGCCAAAGATCAGCAGAAACGGCAGTATGGCTACCAACCCGACCATAATAGTTTGAAACATCTGAACAACTGCGTTGATGCTGCGGATGAAGTTGGCCCTCATTCTTTCAAACAGGTTGTCGTCCAGAGTCGTAATGGTACTCTCACTGAGAGGCTTCTCATTCAGACTGACCTGAATGAATGACATCTGGAGGGATTTGTCGTAGCTCTTTATGATCGCGTTCAAACTGTCAATCTCGGTGCGAACATTGGCGAGCTGAAGATCTATTTCCATAATATCCTCAATGTCTTCCGCCCGCTCGAGCAATTCTCTGAGCCTGAGCTCTCTGGCTTCCAGGTTCTTGATTCTGCTTTGGGTGTCCACATAGTTTTCAGTCACATCATAGGATGAGATATTGGAATGTGTCACAGTCCCTAAAGTCTTGATCTGCTGCATGGCGGCGTCAAAGCGGGTGCTCGGAATTCGGAGGTTGACGGTTCCGCCCTGAATGTCGCCGCGACGGCCATTACTGTCATAGATAGGCGTTGAATAGGTATCTGCGCCCTCAATATAGCCTTCAAGGGATCTGACGATTTCTTCGACTTGAGCATAGGCTGTATCAAACTCCTCAACCTCGAGGCTCACAGATCCGTTTCGAATGATCATTTTGCCAAAGAGTGACGGATCAAAACCATCCGTCGAATCGGTCGGAATGCTTGGCTCCACCGGTGCCGACTGCGGTTCACCAAAACCTTTGGCGTTACTCATGCTTTCTTCAAAGACAACTGTCCCATCTCTGTCCATGGCAGCAGTGGGCATTTCTGCGGGTGCAGGGGCTCCGCCCATAGCCATGTCACTGGAAGCTTCCTCGAGTTTAGCTTTCGAGAGAAGGTTTCGCAATGGATTTCCGGCTGTCCCTACGACGACTATGGCTATGATCAGCACAGCGGCGATCCCGCTCAACACTTTAAATGACGTCGAATGTGTGAAATTTGAGATCCTTGAGCTTTTTGAAACCAATTTCACATTGGCTTCTTCAACTAATCTGGAGTGAAGTTCTTCTTCAAATCCATCAGGCAGCGCTTTGAGTGGCATGGCGGCCAGCTCCCCCTTAAGAAGCGTCAGATCATCAAGATAGGAACGGCAATCCGGACACTGTTCAAGATGCGCTTCGACTTCCGTCAGACCACGGGGATCCATCTCATAGTTTTCTCTTTCCAAATAATCGTGCAATCGGTCTATTGAACAGGTGTCACGCATCAGATCGTCCCCCCTTCCTGAATCTTATTGCTTCGTTCATTGAGTATTAAGGTACGCAGTCCATGACGCCCCCGGCTGATTCTGGATTTGACGGTACCCACGGAGCAGTTCTCAATGGCACCAATCTCTTCATAGGAAAAGCCATAAACATCTCGGAGCAGCACTGCGGTTTTCTGAAACTCCGGTATTTTTCCAAGTGCAGAAAGCAACTGACCGGCCACTTCCTTTTGCTCCAGTCGTACGGCAGGGTCAGCGGATTCCTCAGCCACAAGTTGAATAGGGACTTTTTCCTCAGTGTCATCAACAGACAGAGTCATCACCTTCTTGCGCTTTCTCAGCTGATCACGGCACGTGTTGACGGTAATGGTGTATAACCAAGTTGAAAACTCAGAGTTTTCCTTGAATTTGTCCAGACCTTTGAAGACCTTGATCAGCGTCTCTTGTGTCGCGTCCTTGGCGTCTTCCTCATTGCCAAGCATTCTCCAGGCAATGTTATAAGCGTAGACTTGATATTTGGAGATGAGCAGTTCAAAGCTGTGCACGTCGCCCTGCTTGCTCTTTTGGATCAATACTGCGTCATTGGATGTCAACTTGAATCCCTCCCTCGATCGAGGCTTTCAGTGCTTTAGACGCCACACTGCCTCAATTGGTTCCAAGCATTCATACCCAAGCCTTAAAAAGATTCACACCAAAATGCGAAAATTACGCCAAAGGATCTGTAACGGCTAAAGTATGCGGAAGGCGTGGCCGACAGACGCGAACCGCTGACACCGCCTTCCCCTTTCACCTCTCAGTTCAAATTAAAAAACCGCAGCCGAAGCTGCGGTCAACTATTCTTCTATCCCTCGAGTACCGGGATCCATTTATTTTGCTTGTACGGGTGAAAATACGACTCCACGATCTCTCCATTCCTGTCGAGGTAAAGCGTCCCGTGATGAAGAAAACTGTTCTTCATATAATACCTCAGATCGATAGCCTTTAGTTCAATATGGTTGTCATGTTCCACCACTTCAAGGTGAATATTGGGGCTGAATCTTCTGAAATAGCGTCCAAGATTTGACTGATCAAAAGTGCCGAGATGCCGTGAGTCCTTCTTGTAGTATTTTGCGATAACCTGAAGTCTGCGCGTAAAGAGATTGTATTTCCCTACAATATGATGGCTCTTCGTATCTGCGACAAAATCCCATTTGTAAAACGCTTTCAAAGACGGGAGAATTGTGACGCGCTTAAAGTCGTACTGCCTCGCTATCGCAGTCGCCACATGATGATGCGCCCTTTGCTTCATCTTCCAGCGCATAGCCAGGTAGACGGCGAACAGCATCACGACAGACGCGTACTGCATCAGTGACTTCTCACCTGAAAAAATCAGATAAATCGCCAACAGGGTGATGAACGGATCATAAAGTGTCAGCAGGTTCAGTTTATGCTTTTTCTTAAACAGCATTGCGCCGTAGGAATTTAAAATGTCAAAAATGGTGTGGGAGATTGCACCCATCAAAGTCCAGAAAAACACTTCAAAAGACAGAGAACCCGGCATCAGCACGGAAAGACCCAAAGTGATCAGACCCGAGAAAATTGCAAGTGCCGGCAGCGAATGCGACCATCCGCGATGATGTTTTAAATAGGTCATTTCGTCAGAAAACAGTCGAATGACCACGTCTGAGTCAGGAATCATAGCACCGATTGCAGCGCCAATCGCAACAGGATTGTCCAGGCTTGGGGTGGTCCCAGAAAAAGTGGATATTGCAAGGCCAATGACACCATGGGTTATTGGATCCATTTCACCGCTCCTCATAACATTATGTTAACATGATACCACATCTCCCCCCCAGCCGCAAGGTTATAGAGCAATAAAAAGGATGCGCATTCACAGCGCACCCCCATTTGATTTACTTAATTTGATGGCGTATAACGCACCAGCGATTTGCCCTCCCTCACAAAGAGGTTGGTCCGGCTCGCTATGGCTTGTTTCTTTTCATCACTCATTCTGGCGTCACTGGTTATGACCATATAAACAGGATTGTTCTCAACAAACTGCAGCAGATCCTCAGGCTCATTCTTAAGCGCGTCAGCATCCAGTGCAATTTTTTCGACATTCAGATACCCCAACCTGTAATATTTTTCAAAAGAATCCACAACAATGACAAAACGTGCCAAGGTTTCACGATAATGGTCATAGAGATATTTCGAAAAATCTATGGAGCGTTCATCAGAAAACGAGATCATCAGTGCGTCTTTATGGCGTTTGAGCCAGTCCAGCGAGCCTTTAAGATCAAGCTGTGTCAGGCCGTCATTCAATTTTGCATCCATAAAAGCTTTCTTGCTCGCATCCTTCAGGGGGTGTTTCAGAAGTGCGGAAAACTGTACTGTGTTATCCATGGCAACGATTTCCCCGTCCTCAGTCCAAGAATAATCCAGTGCAAGCACGCGGTCGCCTGCCTCGTACGCCAGATCCAGCGCTTCCTTCGTATTGGTGCCTTCCATTCCGTTTACGGTCGGTCCGCCAACAAAAACCACTTCCTGGCCTATGGTTTCAATGCCGCCTTCACTGCCGGTCCCGTCTGACTTAGCCAAATGTCCAAAATAGGTGGTTGCATCCGCAAGCAGATTGTTGTCAAGGATGTACTTGGATGCCTCAAATTCTTCCTTGACCTTATTGTACTGCAAATAGCACAGATTGATGTCAACCGGCTCCCCGGTTTTACGGTTCCAGGCCCGCGAGTTATTAAAAATGTAATCCCTGGACATTTCGAAGACATAGTCTTCACTGATAAAGGAACCATAAGCCGTATAGGCCTGGAATGCCGCAATGCCTTCAGTCGTGTTCACGAGATCCTGACCAAAGATCAAATAGTTGTCATTAGGAATCCCCATGAGGTTCATGATAGTTGGCAGAAAATCCACCTGTGTCCCTATAGTGCTCACCGTTTCATTGACACCTGATTCCGGAATGTGAATAATCAGTGGAATATGAAGCATTTCGTCAAACTCATAAGGCTTTCCAAGAAAATCATCCAAAATTGTCTTGGATTCCAGATCTGTAATGACCAGACCGTGGTGATCTCCATAGAGCGCAATGACGGAATTGTCATACATGCCGGCTTCTTTCAGCTTTTCAAACAAATAAGCCAGTGCGTTGTCTGTGTAACGCACGGATTGCAGGTAATCGCCAAAAAGAGTCCCCTGATGTTCAGGTCTCAGGTTGATTTCTTTAAGTTCGGCAGGCAGCTGATAGGGATGATGGTTGCTTAATGTTATAAAAAATCCGTAAAAAGGCTGCTGATAAGTCTTCAACAGCTCGACGGACTGTTCATAAAACTCAAAATCATTCAAACCAAAGCCAAGGGGCTCAGTAATGGTAAAGTCCTTCTCACTGTAAAACCTCTCGAAACCCTGGCCGGGATAAGCGAGATCGCGGCCCCAAAAGTCGCCTTTATAACCATGAAAAGCAAGGGCAGTATAGCCTTGATCCCTAAGCTGCCAAGGCAGACCTCTAAAGGCATTATCCTGATAGAGCGCGTAAGACTGACCATACACGGTCGGATAAATGGAATTGTTGGTCGCAAATTCAGCATCTGAAGTATTTCCCATTCCAAGCTGCTGGTAATAGCTGTCGAAATACAGTGAGTCATTGCCGATCAAAGAATTCAAAAACGGCGTCAATTCCTGGCCTTCATAATTTCTGTTGACCACAAAATTTTGGAAAGACTCAATCTGGATAACGATTAAGTTCCTGCCTTCCCCTATGCCCCAGTGTTCTTGGGCTTTTAAGGCTTCAAGATCCTGATAGATACCATTTTTTTGTCCGACCATACTCAATATTTCGAGTTGATCTGTCTGCAAATTCAACACTTTTCCACCCACACTGGTGACCAGATCCTCGACATGAAAAGTAAAAAACTCTCTTGCGCCTACCTTTTCAGTGTAAGCAATTCTAAGCTGCGGTACCGAAAACAATACCCCCATAATAGCAGGCAAGATCACCAGTAAGCGCCAGCGTATCGAAAAGCGTTCCCCTTGCTTGTGGAGCAGTGCCGTCAAAAGGATCCAAATTGGGATATCAATCAAGGCTATAAAATGCTTGGGTGACAAGATGGCAAGTATGCTGTCGCCAATATCTCCAACGACGCCGACATTCTGCAGGATTTTGACGGTGGCTCTGGCATTGAATTGTTTGAAATAGACGACATCTACCAAAAAAATGACAGAGACGACGCTATAGATCACTACAAAGATCCAGGCCCCTTTATGTTTTCCCGCTTTTTCGAGAGCAAAAAAAATCCACAGGGTCATCATCACTGTGAGAATAACGGTCAGAAGACTGCCTTCCGACATTTGAATCATCTCGTAATAAGAGTGCCACTTCAGGCTCATTAATGCGACGAGTGCTGCCAATAGGAGTAATATTTTTTTCAAACCATTCACCAGATCCTTTCTATACCTGATGATTATATTACAAACAAACACCTACATTCCATAGGGTACCGTTTTTTAATATTTAAATTGTCAAAAATAAACTCTTGAACTCAGTGCATAGTCTGTGCTATTATAATTCTTGCAGGTCATGACTTGCAAGTGAATGCGCCCGAGTGATGGAACGGCAGACATAGCTGACTCAAAATCAGCCGCCGAGAGGCGTGGCGGTTCGAATCCGCCTTCGGGCACCAAATGAAAACAGCCCCTGAAGCAGAGATGCTTTAGGGGCTGTTTTCATTTGGTGCGAGTATTTGCCTCAACACTTAATAACCGGTTACAATTTATGATGGCTGTTATAGTTGGCCAGCCCAATTTCTGATAGAAAGACTGCGTCTTCTACTTTATCACCCAGATAAGTCCAAATGTTGACATGACCTTCCGGCGTCTCCAGCTGGCCCTCAGTCACACCCTCGACCTTTGGCACCGAAACTCTGAACACTAATCTGATATAGTCAGGATCGTTGAAAAGGGTCACAAAAATTGCATTGTCTTTATCAACAAAATCAACGCGGTCTTCAAAAAAGACAGGTTCGAAACCCGTTCCAATTATCCGGTAGATCACTTTGATCAAATTAAATCCATGTCCGTTAAATCTGTACCGATACCCTTTCATCTTCACAGTCCTCCTTCAGACTTTTTTGATCCCGGAATTTCTTCACCATTAGAACATCACAAAATCCTTAGCGGTACTCCAAAACACTGCCAGAACCAATCTCCGTTAAAGGCAGCGACTGCATCAATCTGCATTTCGAAGCAAGATCAGTGCAATGACTGGCATGAAGCTGCTTCAAATTAAGTGATTCAAAAAATCTCACTGTCCCTTCAAGTTGCTCCCCGGAAGGCTTCTGGAGATGAAGTCCGCCCACCACATCAACGACCCTGGTAGTTTTGTTCAACGACATTGCATATTCTACAATATTGACAATTCCACTGTGAGAACAGCCGGATATTATAACGAGTCCCTCTTCTCCCGCATAAGCTAATGCGGTATCATCCAAAATAAAATCCTTGACCCAATTTTTTCCCTGAAGGGTTTGTCCAATGGCGAGTTTGCCTTCAAAGTCATTTATTCTTGGAATTTCCCCCAGATACGTCAGTCCGTTACCCAAGCTAATGGGTGTTTTTGTCAGTACGACGTCGAAGACATCCTTGAAATCCTCAATATCAAAATTAACGCCATACACTTCGCCGTCCAGCCCTTTTTCAAAAAAGGCCTCCGGATGAGCAATCAGCTTGACCCGGTCCGGTCTGCGCCGGTTTTGTCGTAAATGCTCTGCCAGTGCCGGCAATCCCCAGGTATGATCACTGT
>Ga0302251_1000267_pt1 | contig 56535 bp, 45 predicted proteins | sample AAG_RA_Gln_MG_FD_193534 | JGI IMG/M metagenome (GOLD analysis project Ga0302251, IMG submission 193534) | Enriched activated sludge microbial communities from anaerobic digester in WTTP, New Holstein, Wisconsin, United States - AAG_RA_Gln | ecosystem: Engineered > Bioreactor > Anaerobic >... | reverse complement strand
ACTTGCGAAGTAACTGCTCAGGCAAGGCCCTTTTTAACCGCCGAGAACGCGGAGAGCGCAGAGAAAAGAGATAAAAAGCCCTCTGGACGGCGCAAAAATTAGAAAATCTCTGCGTTCTCTGCGATCTCTGCGGTTCAATCTTTTCACCCCTGAGCAGTTACCTTGCGAAAAAGAAAGGTCGGCCGTGTCCGCCAGGCAAGTCCATCCGCTCGCCAACCTGCCTATCCGCGTCGGCATCATCCTGCTGACGACGACTGTCTATGCCGCCAGCGCCGGGCTGCGTGGAGCCGTGTACGTCGTACGCGGCTCCACGCCTACCCTCCTGGTTACGACGTTCTGGTACATGCTCGCCGCCTTTCCAGTGTTTGGCATGCTCCTCGCCGACCTGGCCGCCTGTTGGGGCATCTATCGCTTCCGTTTCCCGACCCTGGAGCTGGGCGGTATGCTGGGCCTGCTCGTCGTGCTCTCCACGGCCCGGCTCGGCCTGGCGATCCCCCTGAGTGGACACGCGCTCCTCTTTGCCTACGTAATCCTGCGCCGAGCACTCGTCGGCCAGCCCCCCAACCGTCTGCGCTGGATCGAGCTGGCCGTCGCCGCCGTCCTCTACCTGGCGACGACTTACCTGAAGGTTTTTTGCTGGTCCGATCCGCTCACCGCCGCGGTGGGGACGGCGGTCGGGCTTGTGCTGGCCGTGGCCTCCTGGAGCGTGCTGCGCTGGCGGGACAGTTCCCATGGCACCATTTGCTCTACACCGCGGAAACGGTTATAATGTACCTGTGGTTCCATCCGTGTCTCCCTGGCTGAAATTCGTGTCCCTTGCGCAGCAAAACCCGTGCCTGAGGAGGGCCCCTTGATCGATGGAGTCGAGGTCAAACACCTGATCAAGAACGCCGACGACCGCGGCTTTCTGATGGAGATCCTGCGGTCCGACGACCCGTTGTTCGAGCATTTCGGTCAAAGCTATGTCTCTCTGAACTACCCCGGCGTTATCCGGGCCTGGCATTGGCACGAGCTGCAAGAGGACTATTTCTGTTGCATCCAGGGCATGATCCAGGTGCCGCTGTACGACATGCGCGCCGATTCGGCCACGCACGGCGAACTGAACGAGTTCTTTATGGGCGACCACAACCCCATCGTCCTACGCATTCCTCGCGGCGTCGCCCACGGGTACAAGACGATCGGCGTCGTGCCGTCGCTGCTCCTCAACTTGCCGACGCGGCCCTTTGACCGGGAGCAGCCCGACGAGCTCCGCCTGCCCTGGAACACAGAGCAGATTCCTTACAGCTGGGAAACGAGGTACCGCTAGCCGCGTACGCCCCGAGGACCCGATGGCGGAACCGCAACGCACCAGGAAGAACTCGGAACCCGCAGCGCCCGGCACAGATGCCCCGCGCCGGTTCACGACGTGGGTCGAGGAGGAGCCGGCCTTCCAGGCCGAACGGCTCGCGCCCGTCCAACCGCGCCCGCGGCCCAAGCCGCGGGCCCGCCAGCGCCGCCCCTTCCCACGCTGGTTGATCGCCCCCGCCGTCGTCGTGGGCCTGGCGCTGCTCGTGCTGGGCACGGCCGGCTACATCGAGGCCCGCTCCCGCGGCTTGATCCTGGAGCACGTCTACGTCGCGGGGGTCGATATCGGCGGCCTGACGCCCGCGGACGCCGAAGCCCAGCTGCGCCTGCGCTACCAGACCCTGCAAGACTCTCCCCTCACCCTTGTCTATGACGATCGCGTCTGGCGGCCCCGCGGCGACGAGATCGGGCTGCAGGTGGATTGGACCTATGCCATCAGCGAAGCCATGGCCATCGGCCACACCGGATCGCTGCTGGAGCGCTGGTGGGACCGCTACACGGCCTGGAACGGGCGCTACGACTTGCTGCTGCCGCTGCGGCAGGACGACAACCGCCTGCGCGCCTATCTGCAAGATGTCGCCTTTGACGTCGACGTGCTGCCGATGGACGCCGCGCTGGTCATCGAGGGCCAGCAGGTCACCACCCGCCCGGGGCGCGAGGGGCGTTCCCTGGAGGTGATCCCGACGATACGCGCCATCAAGGAGGAGCTGCGCAGCCTCTCTACCCAACCGGTCACCCTGACCGTACAGACGGTCTCGCCGGGGATCGACGACGACGCCATCCAGCTGGCCCGCGACACCGCCGCGCGTATGCTGACCGGGCCGGTGACCTTGCGCCTGGGCGATCGCACCTGGACCATGGAAGTTGAACAGATTGGCCGGCTCCTGCAGATCGAGCACCGCGAGGACGAGCACGGTCAGAGCATCGCCGTCGTCCTCGACCAGGAGGCGCTCCGCGAGTTCCTCGACAAGATCGCGTCCGAGGTGCGGGTGTACCCACGCAACGCGCACTTTCGCTTCGTCGAAGACCATCTCGAAATCACCGCGGAGGGTGTCGACGGGCTCGAGCTCCAGATCGACCACAGCCTGGCCCAGATCAACGAGGCGGTCCTTTCGGACCAGCGTGATGTGCGGTTGAGCGTCGTCGTGACCCAGCCCAAGATCAATCGCAACACCCTGGACGAACTGGGCATCAAGGGTGTGGTCGGCGTGGGGCACTCGGACTTTGCGGGGTCGGCCTCCTACCGCCTGCACAACATCATCACCGCGGCCCGCATCCTCGACGGCACGCTCATCCCGCCGGGAGAGACCTTTTCCTTCATCGACACGGTCGGCGCAATCGACGAGAGCGACGGCTTCGTGGCCGGGTACTCGATCGTCGGCGGGCGGACGGTCCTGAGCATCGGCGGGGGTGTCTGCCAGGTCTCGACGACGGTCTTTCGGACGGCCTTTTGGAGCGGCCTGCCGATTACCGAACGCCACGCCCACAACTTTAGCATCAGCTGGTACACCTCGGATGCCCCCCTGGGCATGGACGCGACGATCTTTACCGAGACGGGGACCGACCTGAAATTCCTGAACAACACCCCGGGCTACCTGCTGTTGCAGTTCGAGGTCCTCACCGCGACAGGCGACCTCTACGCCTATCTGTACGGTACCCCTCCCGGCTACGAAGTCATCCTCGACGGCCCGTACTTTTCCAACTGGACCCCCGCGCCTACCGACCCGGTCTATGTGGATAACCCGAACCTGCCGGCGGGCTATCTCCGCCAGACCGACTATGCGCAGGGTGGGGTCGATTCGACGATCTATCGTCAAGTCCTGCTCAATGGGGAAGAGGTGTCGCGCGACACCTTCTTCAGCCACTACCAGGCCTGGCCCAATATCTATGAGCGCGGTACGGGGGCGCCGTAGTCGGGTATCGGTGATCGGGGATCGGTGATTGGTGATCTGGGATCGGGGATCGGGAGAATCGACCTGATGACCGATACCCGATACCCGATCACTGATACCCGATTTACCAGATGCGCGGATTTGTGGTACAATAGGATCGCGGACAACCATCAGCACTCGAGGAAACCCATGCTCAACATTGACTGGGACCAGGCCTTTGAGGAAACCGTTGCCCACCTGCGGGCGCTGGTACAGATTAACACGACGAACCCGCCCGGACGGGAGCGGCCGGCCGCCGAGTACCTGGCCGGCGTCCTGCAGCGAGAAGGTCTCGAACCGGTCGTCCTGGAATCGGCACCCGAGCGGGCCAACCTGGTGGTGCGGCTGCGCGGCACCAGCGAGGCCCCGCCGCTGATGCTCCTCTCGCACCTGGATGTCGTTCCGGCCGAGGCCGACAAGTGGCGCTACGCGCCCTTTTCCGCCGAGGTCGCCGAGGGCTATATCTGGGGGCGCGGCACGGTCGACACCAAGAACCTCACCGCTACCGAGCTGATGATCCTCCTCCTGCTGCACCGGCACCAAGTCCCCCTGAAGCGCGACATCATCATGGTCGCCTGCGCCGACGAGGAGGAACACGGCGGCAAGGGCCTGGCCTGGCTCTCTGTCAATCACCCGGAGCTCATCCGCGCGCAGTACGCGATCAACGAGGGCGGCGGCCAGAGCCTGGACCTGCGCGGCCAGACCTACTTCACCTGCCAGACCGCGGAAAAGGGCGTCTGCTGGCTGCGCCTGCGGGCCCATGGCGAGGCGGGTCACGGGGCGCTGCCGCACGAGGAGAACGCCGTCGTCGGCCTGGCCGAGGCCGTCGTCAAGCTCGGCCGCACCCCCCTGCCCGTCCACCTGACCAGCACCACGCAGCGTTTCATCGAGGGGCTGGCCCGCGGGCAGGGCAAGGAGACCGCGGCCCTGGTGCGGGGTCTGCTCGACCCAGCGGCCTCCTCTTTTCTCCTGCGCCAGCTGCCGATCACCCAGGCCTGGGCGCGCATGCTGCACGGCATGTTGCACAACACGGCCACGCCGACGATCTTGCAGGCCGGCAGTAAAGTCAATGTCATCCCCTCCACCGCCGAGGCGCTCGTGGATGGGCGGGTGCTCCCCGGCCAGCACCCCGAGCAGTTTCTGCGCGAGGTCAGCAACGTCGTCGGGCCGACGATCGACGTCCAGGTCGAGGACTATGCCCCGCCGCTCGAGGCCGGCCCCGACACCGATCTCTACCGGGCCATCGAGGCGACCCTCTGCGACCTGGAACCCAACGCGATCCTGCTGCCCATGATGATCTGCGGCGCGACCGATGCCAAGCACCTGGCCCCTCTCGGCATCATCACCTATGGCTTCTGCCCCATGCGCGACGACGGCAGCATCTCCCCGATGCTGCTGGCCCACGCCCACAACGAGCGCATCTCGTTGGGCAACGTGCGCTTTGGGCTGCAGACGCTGTACGAGGTGGTGGCGCGGTTCTGCACGCGGTAAGCCGGGTATCGGGTATCGGGTATCGGTGATCGGGAAGACCATTGCTGGAACCTGGTACCCGATACCCGATCACCGATACCCGACACCCGATACCCGATCACCAAGAGGAATCCCATGATCCGCATTGGCACCAGTGGCTATTCCTACGACGACTGGATCGGCCCATTCTACCCCGAAAAGACCGCCAAGCGCGACATGCTCTCCTTTTACGCCCGCGAGTTCGACCTGACCGAGGTGAACTCGACCTATTACCGCCTGCCCACGCCGCAGATGCTCGCCGCGATGGCGCGCAAGGTACCGGAGGGCTTTCTCTTTACCGTCAAAGCCACGCAGGAGCTGACCCACGGGCGCGAGGAGCCGTTGGACGCTTTTCGCCAATTCCGCGCGGCGCTGCAGCCTCTCCAGGAGGCCGGCAAGTTTGGCTGTGTGCTGGCCCAGTTCCCCTGGTCCTTCCGCCCCGCGGACGAGAACCGCGCCTACCTCCAGGTGCTACGCGAGCAGCTTCCGGACCTGCCCGTCGTCGTCGAGTTTCGCAACGCCGGTTGGGTTACCGAGGAGACTTTCGACCTGCTGCGCCAGCTCCAACTGGGGTTCTGCTGCGTGGACGAGCCGCGCCTCAAGGGGCTCATCCCGCCCATCGCAAGAGCGACGGCGCCGGTGGCCTATGTCCGCTTCCACGGCCGCAACGCTGCCAAGTGGTGGCAGCACGAGGAAGCGTGGGAGCGCTACAACTATAGCTACAGCGACGAGGAACTGTGCGAGTGGGTGCCCCAGATCAAGGACCTGGCCGGGAGTGCGGAGACAGTGTATGTGCTGATGAACAACCACTGGCAGGGCCAGGCGGTGACGACGGCGCGGCAGTTGCGGCTGCTGCTGGATCTGTGAGCAGCACGTGGACTCGCTGGCAGGAGCGGGCCCGGCAGCTCCAGGCCGAGACCTATGCCCTCTACCTGGCCTACCGCGACCCGCGGACCGCGTGGTACGCGCGGGCCTTTGCCGCCCTCGTGGTGGCCTATGCCTTCAGCCCAATCGACCTGATCCCCGACTTTATCCCGGTCCTGGGCTACCTGGACGACCTGGTGCTTATCCCGCTGGGGATCGCCCTGGCGCTGCGGATGATCCCGCCGGCCGTCATGGCCGAGTGCCGGGCGAAGGCCCGGGAGGCCATGGCCGCGGGCCGGCCGCCGAACTGGGCCGCCGCGGCGGCGATCATCGCGATCTGGTTGGGGATTTTGGCGTTGGGCACCCTACTTGTCGTGCGCCTGACGTGGCGTTGAGCCCTATCTTGTGCTCCACAAGTCACCTTTTCACGTTGCACTCTTCACGTATCACGCAACCGGAGCGTCACCATGGCAACCCTTTCTCCAATCCTCCCCACAACCTCGACCCTGACCTGGCAGAACCGCCTCGACCACCTCCTCGCCCGCTGGGGCTGGCGCCGGGGAGAACACCGCGTGGCGCCGGGCCTATATGCCCTGGGAAACCCCACGCCCGATTCAGGAGTCTTTGTCACCGCCAACTACACCCTCTCCTTTGACGCCCTGCGCGCAGCACTGCGGGGACACGACACCTACATCCTCGTCCTCGACACACTGGGCATCAACGTGTGGTGCGCGGCCGGCAAGGGCACCTTTGGTACCGCCGAACTCGTCCGGCGCGTCGCCGCGACCCATCTGGCCGAGGTCGTCCGTCACCGCACGCTGGTCCTGCCCCAACTGGGGGCCCCGGGCATAGTGGCACACGAGGTCAAGAAACGCTCCGGCTTCCGTGTCGAATACGGGCCGGTCCGCGCGGCCGACCTGCCGGCCTACCTGCAGACACGCCAGGCCACGCCCGAGATGCGCCGGGTACGCTTCAACCTGGCAGACCGGGCGGTGCTGATCCCCGTCGAACTGGTCGGCGTGCTGCTGCCGCTGTTGGTCGCCGCGGTCATCCTGCGCTTCCTCAGCGGGTGGTTTGGCGTGTGGGCAGCAGTGGCTGCCGTGCTCGCGGGCGTGGTCCTGTTTCCCCTCCTGCTCCCCTGGATTCCGACGCGCGAGTTTAGCACCAAGGGGTTTCTTCTGGGCGGAGCAGTGGCGGCACCCTTTGCCCTGGCAATGCTCCTGGGCGCTCCCGGCGGCATCGGCTATCACGAGATCGGGGGCGCATTCGCCTATCTCCTGGCAATGCCCCCGGTGACGGCATACCTGGCGCTCAACTTTACCGGCGCGACGCCCTTTACCTCGCGGACGGGGGTAAAGCGGGAGATATATCGGTACATCCGCCCGATGGCGGGGATGTTTGGCGCGGGGGTACTGTTGACCCTGGCCGCGGCGGTGATGCGGTGGGTGGGGGGAGGATAGTTGGTTATCGGGTATTGGTTGTCAGTTATCGGGTAGCGGTATCGATGGTTAGGCTCCAACAATGGTTTCACCAATCCCCATCTGGAGGCAGGCCATGGTCCTCACAGCGCTTTCCAACACCTTGCGTTACGATCCTTCCCTGTGCGTCAACTGTGGCATGTGCGTGGCGGTCTGCCCCCACGGCGTCTTTGCGCCCAACGGCCGGGCTGTTGAACTGGTGGCGGCGGAGGCGTGCATGGAATGTGGGGCGTGCATGCTCAACTGCCCGACGAACGCGATCCATGTGGAGAGCGGGGTAGGATGCGCGGCGGCGATGATCGGTGCCGCGCTGCGCGGCCGGCCGCTGGACGAGGGCACCTGCGGCGACGAGACCTGCTGCGGCGGAAGCGCCCCCCAACCTGTCGCGGGCAGCGAGCCGACCGAGTGCGGCTGAGCACCGGAGGAGTGATGCCGCCTGGCAGGCGGCCTGGACCGACAACTGCTCGGGGCAAAAGACGAGCAGTCAGGCCATCGTTTCCCCTACCCCCCTCCGCACAGCCGCGGCCAGCGTTTCCGCGGCCCAGCGCACCTGCTCCTCGTCTTCCCCTTCGACCATCACCCGCGCCAGCGGCTGGGTGCCCGAGTAGCGCAGGAGGATGCGTACCCGGCCCAACCGCTCCTCGACGAGGCGGGTAGCTTCCTGGACCTCGGGGAGCGTCTCCAACACCGGCCGGCCCGGTACCGGCACGTTCACCAGGACCTGGGGAAACTTGCGGACCACCGCCAGCGTGGAAAGGGGCCGCCCCTGGCGCGCGGCAAGGTCCAGCACCTTGAGCGCCGTGTACAGGCCGTCGCCCGTCGTGCTGCCCTCGCCAAAGAGCACCACGTGCCCGGACGACTCGCCGCCCAGGACGAAATCGCCCTCCAGCATACGCCGGGCCACATGCCGATCGCCCACCGGCACCCGCTCCAGGCGCGCCCCGAACGACTCCAGCGCCCGCTCCAGCCCCAGGTTAGACATGACCGTGCCCACCACGGTGCCGTTGCGCAGTTGGCCGCGCTCGTGCATGTCGCGCGCCACAATCCCCAGGATCTGGTCGCCGTCCAGCAATACCCCGTCCTCGTCCACCAGCAGGAGGCGGTCGGCGTCGCCATCCAGGGCGACGCCGGCGTCGGCCCGCAGCCGGACGACGGCGTCGCGCAGGGCCTGGGGATGCTCCGAGCCGCAGTCGCGGTTGATGTTGTCGCCATCGGGCTCAGCGTGGAGGGTGGTCACCCGCGCGCCCAGGCGGCGGAAGAGCGCGGGCCCCACCTGGTAGGCGGCGCCGTGGGCGCAGTCCATAACGACGTGCCGGCCCTGCAAGGGCTCCGGCCGGCCGGCCCGCGTCACCAGCTCCCCCACATAGTCTTCGGCGGGGGGGCCGGGCAGCCCGACGAGCCGCCCCACGGGCCCCGGAGGAGGGAGGGAGGGGGCTTGCTGCAGGCGCGCTTCGACCGCCCGCTCCAGCTCGTCCGGCAGCTTGAAGCCGGTCCCGGCAAAGAACTTGATCCCATTGTCCGCGGCCGGGTTATGCGAGGCCGAGATCACCACCCCCAGGCCGGCCCCCAGGCGGCGCGTGAGCAGCGCCACCGCCGGGGTAGGCAGGATACCCAAAGGCGCCACGTCCAACCCGCGCTCCATCAGGCCGGCCGCCAGCGCCGCCGCCAGCATGGGACCGGAGCGGCGCGTGTCCCGCCCGATCACGGCCAGCGGCCCGTAGCCGGCCGCGCGCGCCACTTCCGCCACGGCCTGGCCCAGCCGGACCACGACGTCGGCCGTCAGCGGCCAGACCGGCACGCGCCCCCGGATACCATCGGTGCCAAAGAGCCGCTCTGTCTCAGCCACCCCGGCGCTCCCGGGAGGACTCGGGGGATGAGTCCGCCAGGCCGGCCAGCTCCTTCCCGGCCCGCAAAAGCTCCTGCACCTGTTCCATGCTGCCGGCCTCGGCGTAGAACCGCACTACCGGCTCCGTCCCCGAGGCGCGGACCAGGAGCCAGAACCCGTTGGCCAGGTAGTACTTGCAGCCGCGCTCGTCCAGCGCAGCCCGGACCTCCTGCCCGGCCAGCGTCGCGGGGACGTTCTGGCGCAGCCGCTCCAGAATATCCTCGGCGCAGACACTCACGCACGGGACATCCAGGCGGTCGTAATAGTGCTCACCCACTTGCTCAAAGAGGTAGTCGACCAGCTGCGAGGGAGTCCGCTCCAGGCGGACCATCATGTCCAGCAGAAAGAGCGCGGCCAGCACCCCGTCCCGTTCGGGGATATGGTGGTAGAAACCAAACCCGCCGCTCTCCTCCCCGCCGATGAGCGCGTCGTTCTCGACCATCTTGACGCCGATGTACTTGAAGCCCACCGGCGTCTCCAGGACCGGGAGCCGGTAGCGCGCCGCCAGCTTGTCCACCATGGCCGTCGTCGAGATCGACTTGACGATCGGCCCCCGCCATCCCCGGACCTCCAGGAGGTAGAGGGTCAACAGCCCAAAGATGCGCAGCGTGTCGACGTAGCGGCCTTTTTCGTCCACGAGCCCGACCCGGTCGGCGTCGCCATCCAGCGCCAGGCCGACGTTCGAGCCGCTGTCCGGAACGACGGTGCGCAGCTTGATCAGGTTGTACGCCAGCGGTTCGGGGTTGCGCATGCCGGGAAAGACCGGGTTGCGTTCGCCGTGGATCTCGATGACCCGCGTCGAGCCGCCGTCGAGCAGGGCAGAAAGGTAGCCAATGCCGGCCCCGTACATGGGGTCGACGATGATGGTCAGGCCGGCCTGACGGATCCGCTCCAGGTTGACCAGGCTGGCCAACTGCTCCCGGTAGGCCGGCAGCGGGTCGAACGGAGTCACCAGCCCTTCCTGGCGGGCCGCTTCATAGGGCTTACGCTGGATGGGAGAACGGTCCACCGCCGCCTCGACCCTCGCGACGAGGTCGGGCGGTGCCGAGGCGGCGTATTCGCTCTTGAGCTTGAAGCCGTTGTACCGGGGAGGATTGTGGCTGGCCGTGATGACGACCGCCCCGGCCGCTTTGCGGGAAAGGACGGAGTAGGCCACGGTGGGTGAAGGGCACGCTGCCTGGCAGAAAAAGACGGGGATCCCGTTTCCTGCCAGGACCTCGGCGGCCGCAGCCGCAAAGTCCTCGGAGGCAAAGCGCTGGTCGTACCCCACGACCAACCCGCGCCGGGCCATGTTCGCCGAAACCAGGCAGTCGGACAACGCCTGGCTGACGCGGCGGACGTTGGCAAAGGTGAAATCCTCGGCAATGATCCCGCGCCAACCATCGGTGCCAAAACGGATGGGCTCGGGCATAGGAGCAAACCTCCGTTACGCCCGCACGCCGGCCTGGTTGAGCAGCTCCTGCAGGGAGTCGCCTTCCAGTGTCTCCACCTCGATCAGCCGCTGGGCAATCTGGTCCAGCACCGCGCGGTGTTCGTCCAGTATGCCGCGGGCCTTGCGGAAGGCCGTCTCGACGATGCGGCGGACCTCCTCGTCGATCGCGTGCGCCGTCTGGTCGCTGTAGTCGCGCTGCTCCCCGATCTCGCGGCCCAGGAACACCAGCTCGTCCTTCTGCCCGTAGGCAATGGGGCCGAGATCCTCGCTCATGCCGAACTCGGTGACCATGCGCCGGGCCATCTTGGTGGCCCGCTCGATATCGTTCTCCGAGCCGGTGGTGATGTCGCCAAAGACGAGTTGCTCGGCAGCGTACCCGCCCATCGCGTACGACAGGTCGCCCTCGATCTTGCGCCGGGGCATCAGGTAGCGGTCTTCTTCCGGCAGGGCCATGGTGTAGCCCAAGGCCATGCCGCGGGAGACGACCGAGATCTTGTGCACGGGGTCGCATTCGGGGATCAGGTGGGCGACAAGGGCGTGGCCGGCCTCGTGGTAGGCAATGACGCGCTTCTCCTCGTCGCTGATGCGGCGGTTCTTGCGCTCGGGGCCGGCGATCACCTTTTCGGCGGCCTCTTCCAGCTCGGGCATGCCGATCTGCTTCTGGTTGCGCCGCGCGGCCAGGATCGCCGCCTCGTTGACCACGTTGGCCAGGTCCGCGCCGGAGAATCCGGGGGTCTGCCGCGCCACGACCTCCAGGTCGACATCGGAGGCCAGCGGCTTGCCCCGCACGTGGACCTGGAGGATCTCGGTACGGCCGCGCATGTCGGGCCGGTCCAGGATCACGCGCCGGTCGAAGCGGCCGGGGCGGAGGAGGGCCGGGTCGAGGATGTCGGGGCGATTGCTGGCCGCCACGACGATGACCGAAGTGTTGGTATCGAAGCCGTCCATCTCCACGAGGATCTGGTTGAGTGTCTGCTCGCGCTCGTCGTGGCTGCCGCCGAGCCCGGTGCCGCGCTGCCGGCCGACGGCGTCGATCTCGTCGATAAAGACAATGGCGGGGGCATTGCGCTTGGCCTGGTCGAACAGGTCCCGCACACGGCTGTTGTGCAACAGAATGGGCTTCTCCCCGCCGAAGAAGGCCTCGTTCTCGCAGCCGCAGAGGTCGTAAACGTACCCCTCGTAGGGCATGCGCACGACGCGCTGAACACAGGGCTTCTTGCCGCGGGGCAGGGGGCGCTCGCCTTCGAATGGATTGGCCGTGCGGCCGATCACCAACCGCCAGGCTTCGCCTTTCGGCAGGGGTTTGTTTTTGATGATCCGTCCTCCGGCCTGATGCATATGCTCCACGCCGGTCGGTATCCCGTGCATCGCGCAAAGCCATGCCAGTTCGGTGATCAACTGGTGGCTAACCGAGGTAATCTGCCACTTGCCTCGATCCAGGTAACCGTCCCCGTTGGCGTATCCTTCCAGGTAGGGCAGGAAGTACTCGCGCGGCAGGTCCCAGAGCATTTCGGGCATATGCTTCTCGTGGCAGCCGTTCCCGCAGAGCCGGGCGAAGAATCGCCCCAGGGGCGCCGAATAGTAGACGATGCGCAGCGCACCCTCGGCCGGCTCCAAGGTCGCCTCCAGGCCAAAGGTTTCACGCATGAGCGCCATGCAGTCCTCGTGCAGATCCTTTTCGTGCGCGCCGAATACGAACTGCAGGCTGCCGTTCTCGCGCCCCTCCGCGGTATAGTAGCCCAACAGCTTCATCAAGGCCGGTGTGACCTGGACTTGTTCTGGGACGGCGGTCCGCTCATACCGGGTGCTGAGCGACCGGGGCATATACTTGCCCGGCTGCCAGTTGCCGACCGTCGCCTGCGAGACGCCGATCTCGCGGGCGATCGCCGCCGGGCTCATTTCTTCCTTCTTGGCCAGGGCAAAGGCAAACGCGGCCTGGGTCTCCTGCTCGTCCTCCAAGACAGAAAGGTAGAGGGGGTGTAGAGGATAGGCAAAGGCATGGGCTCGCACCTCGTGGGGAGTCCCGGTCGCCGGCGAGAAAACGCCACGCGCCTTGAGGGGCAACTTTACCAGTACGTCGCCCGGCTGCAGATCGCGGGCCGGTTTGGCCACAAGCCCATTGCGGGTACGCACAAAGACGCTGTGGTCCCCGGTGGTGCGGACGATGCCGCCCAGGTAGTGGATCTCATAGATCTCGTCCACGCGGTGGCGGTAGACCCCCGAGACCTTTTTCCAGGCACTCGAGCCGAAAAAGAGCTTGGATGACCCCTTGAATTTCGAGTCCAACTCGTCAAAGCCCAGCGTCTCGACGCCCTCTACCTGGGTGGGGAAGTTGGCCTGGTCGCCCTGGTAGTACCGGTCCACGAACTCCCCAATGGGCATCAGGCGGGTGCCTTCGGCGGTGCGGACTAATATCGGGGTATCACCTGTTACAGAGGCACCTACACCGACAAACATCTCGACAAATTCGGACCCGGAGATGGAAAAGAACGGCACGCCGGCCTCGCCGGCCACGGCGCGGGCCAGGAGCGTCTTGCCCGTGCCCGGCGGCCCCATCAGCAGCACGCCGCGGGGGATGCGCGCGCCCAGGGCAGCGAACTTTTCGGGGTACTTTAAGAACTCGACGACCTCGTTCAGCTCATACTTGGCCTCGTCCACCGCCGCCACGTCGGCAAAGGTAATCTTGGGCTTGTCCGCGGAAAAGAGGCGGGCCCGGCTCTTGCCAAAGGAAAGGGCCTGGTTGTTGCTGCCCTGGGCCTGGCGCAGGAAGAAAAAGATCACCACCATAAAGATGACGGGGAGGATGAGGTAGGAGAGCGGCCCCGCGATCGTGTTCCAGAACGAGGGCGACGCGACCTCGATGGCCGGCATCTTGTCGGCCGGCACGCCCGCCTCCACCAGGAGGCTGTAGAGGCTGTCCTGGGACTCTTTGCGCGACACCCCTAGCGGCCGGTTCGTATCCACGTAGGTAATTTCGAGCCGCTGCTGATCGTCCCCGACGGTGATCTTGGCGATGACGCCGCCTTGGCGCGCTTCCTCCAGCATCTGGTTGAACTGGACCTCTTCCTGCTGGGGCGGGCTAAAATAGTTGAAAATCAGCGCGACGGCCGCGACGATAATGATCAGATAGACCAACCCAATCGTCCAACGACTGCCCATGAATGAACCACCTCGCTATAACAGGTACGTGAGCACAGCCCACGGCGCGGAGGTACCCTCGCGTCTTGCTCCCCTCGGGGTGCTGCCGCAAAAGGCTCCGCCGAATCGGTTGTGCCATTATAACCCCAAAGAGGGCAAAACGCAAGGTGTGCAGAACACGGATTGCCGGCCCGGTGGACAAAAAGCCCGCCATACGGTATGATAGGCCGGGGCCCTATCCGAAAGCGAATCTCGAACTGCGACTTCAACCTTGCCCCGGGAGCTTACGATGAACCTGTTTGCGCTTCTGGCCGGCGGTTGGTGGATCTACTGGGGCCTGCTGCACCGCGGTTTTGCCAACCGGTTCGCCTGGCGAGAAGGATACGAGCGCGCCGTGCGCTGCTTCACGCGCGCGCTGGCGCACATGCCCGCGAACGCCCGCCTCTACTACTGGCGCGGCACCCTCTACTGGCGCGAGCTGAACGACCCGCAGCGGGCCGAGGCCGACCTGACCCAGGCCGTCGAGCTCGACCCCCGGCTGGGCCGCGCCTACCTGAACCGGGCCTTTCTCCGCTGGTACGCCCTCTCCCCGGACCACGACGGCGCCGCCGCCGACTTGCGGGCCTACCTGGAGCGCGGCAGCGAGCCGTACTGGCGCGCCGTGGCCCAGGAGCACCTGGACAAGCTGGAGCCCGGCGCTACCGGGCCGGCGCAGGCGGCCGACTAGCAAAGACGTTGCCGCCGGCGCGCGCCGGCGGCAACGAGAAGGCGAATTACGAGGCCGGCGTCTGCCGGCTATCGTCCGGCGGCCGGCGCCGGCGGGGCCGGCGGCGGCGGGCCGCGGACGGCTCCGGCCGGCCCGCCGCCGCGTCCGGGGCGCGCTTCGGCGGCGCGGCCGGTCGCCCGTCAGGCCGGGGCTGCCCCCGTTCGCCCGCCGGGCGCTCGCCGCGCCGGCGCCGCGCGTCGGGCCGGGGAGGGGCGCCCTCTTCCCGGGCCGGCGGCCGGCCCGGGCCCTTGGGCCGGGCGGGCGGCTGCCCTTGCCGGGGCCCGGCCCCACCGGCGGGCTTTTTGCGCCGCCGGCGCCGCGAACGGTCGCCGCCGGCCTCCGGCGCGGGACGATCGGAACCCACCGGTACCTCGGCCGACACCTCCGGCTCCATGCAGATGGGGAACATGCCCGGCTGCATCGCCTGCAGCCGCCCCTCGGCCTCCAGCTGGGTGGCCTCGGTCAGCTCCCGGACCGGCACCTCGATCGTCAGGCCCTGGCGGATCTCGACCGTGGCCGATTCCTTGGGCACGCTCACGGCGACGACCCGCCCCCGACCGCGCAGCGTCACAACCTCTTCGCCCAACGCGGGCAGGTAGGCCTTGATCGCCCGGTACTGGTCGCACTCGTAGCTCAGGCAGCACAACAACCGGCCGCAGACCCCCGAGATCTTCATCGGGCTCAGCGGCAGATCCTGGTCCTTGGCCATGCGCACCGAAATGCGCAGAAACTCTTGCAGCCAGGTGGCGCAGCACAGCTCCCGCCCGCAGGTGCCAATTCCACCCAGCAGGCGCGCCTCGTCACGGGCGCCAATCTGCCGCAGCTCGATGCGGGTCCGGAACTCGCGGGCCAGCTCCTTGACCAGGTCGCGAAAATCGACCCGCTGCTCGGCGGAGAAATAGATCGTCAGGGAGCGGCCGTTGTAGCTGTACTCGGCCGACACCAGCCGCATCGGGATCTCGGCCGCGGCGATCTTTTCCTGCACGCGCGCCAAAACCTCAATCTCTTTTTCCCGAAAGCGCTCCATCTTGCGAAAGTCGCCCTCGTTGGCCAGGCGGACAACCGCTTTGAGCTCGCCGGGAACATCACCCGGGGCCACCTCCCGCGGCGCCGCCACCACCTGCCCGATATCCTGGCCGCGAGCGGTATCCACAATCACACAGTCGCCGGGGCGTAGCTGCAGGTCGCAGACATCGAAATCGTAGAACTGGCCTGGATGTCGCAGGCGTACACTGACTACGTTGGGCAATAGAAACCCTCCTCAAGCCACTACAGTTGGCATCTGCAGCAGCAGTTCTTCAAAGACCAGACGGGGGTTGACCTGGTCGTGCAGCTGCTGCCGGGCCGCACCGAGCGCATGGAGAACATGCCGGGCCCGCTCCGGCGCAAGCTGCCGGGCCACGGCGCGCATGCCTTCCTGGCGATCGATGTTGACCACCAGCTCCGGGCAGCCCTGGCAGACCATCTGCACGTCACGCCACCAGCCCTGCCAGCATTCCAGTACATCGAAAACGGCGCCGGGATCGCCTCGCCGCCACCGCTGTTCCTGCTGTTCGGCAAAGGAAAAGCGATCCAGCAGGCCGGCTTCCAGCAGTCGTTGCAGCGCGGCCAGGTTTTCCTCGCGTCGTTCGAGCGCCGGGCTCGCCTGCAGCGCCTGGATCGCCCAGCCCGGCCGGCCGCAGCTCAACGCGGCGAACAGGTCAGCCTGCTCCGGAGACGCCCCCCAGCCTTCGACCAGCGCCCGGCGCACCTCCGGCCGGGAAAGGACGCGCAGCGGCAGCATCTGGCACCGCGAGACGATGGTCTCCAGGAGCATGTGGTCGGAGAGGGCCACCAGCAGAAGCACGACAAAAGGCGGCGGCTCCTCCAGCGTCTTGAGCAGGGCGTTGGCGGCCTCCGGTGTCATCGTCTCGGCATCCTCGATGAGATAGACCTTGCGCCGGCCGGCAAAGGGCCGCTCGGCCATGCCGCTGCGCAGCTCACGGATCGCCTCGATCCCCAGCGTACGCCGCTCGCCGGGCTGCACCTCGAGGTTGAGCAGACGCACATCCGGATGCCTGCCGGCCGCCGCCTTCTGACAGTCGGGGCAGGTCCCACACGGTTGGCCGGCCGGCGCCTGGCAGAGCAGGGCCTGGGCAAACCACCGCGCCAGGGTACCCTTGCCCACCTGCGGCGCTCCCGTGAACAGGTAGGCATGCGCCAGCAGCCCCTGCGCCAGCTGACGCGACAACAGATCGATGGCCCACTGGTGGCCGATAATCGCCGGCATCCAACGCTCCTGTATGGGCCGGGCAGGCCCGTTCATGGCCGTCTGCCGGGGCAGACGCCGCCCGGCCCTACCCGGCCGCCTGGTTCGCCGCCAGGACCACGCCGAGGGCCATCGAGACGAGCTTGACCTCGTGCAGATCGGCCCGGCTGCTGATGACCAGCGGCACCTTGGCCCCCATCACCACCCCGGCCATGCGTCCGCGCACGAAAAAGGTGATCACCTTGGCCACCACGTTGCCCGTGTCCACGTCCGGCACGACGAGGATGTCGGCCCGGCCGGCCACCGGCCCGCCGACGCCGGCGATCTGCGCGGCCTTTTCGGAAACCGCCGTATCCAGGGCCAGCGGCCCGTCGACCGACGCGCCCTCCACCCAGCCCTGCTGCGCCATCTTGCCGAGCGCCAGGGCGTCGAGGGAGGCGGGAATGTGCGGGCTCAGCATCTCCGAAGCCGCGATCAAGGCGACGCGCGGTTCCTTCAGCCCCAAGCGGTGCGCTACCTCGACAGCGTTGAGGATAATGTCTAGCTTCTGGTCCACCGTGGGGTTGATGTTGACGCCGCCATCGGTGATAAAGATGAAGCGGTCGTACCCGGGCACCTCGAACACGCCGACGTGGGAGAGCAGGTTGCCCGTCCGCAGGCCGATCTCGCGGCTCAGCACGGCGCTCAGGAGGCTGCCCGTGCTGACAGAGCCCTTCATCACGATGTCGGCCCCCCCCTCACGCGCCAGGGCCACGGCCCGCCGGATCGTCCGCTTGGCGTCCGGCTCGTCCAGCAGGCTCATGCCGTAGAGGCTGATGCCGTGCTCCTCGGCCGCCCGGTACATTTTGTCCACGCTGCCGATCAGGATGCACTTGACAAAGCCCTCTTTGGTGGCGTCCTGCGCCGCGAGCAGCACCTCGTGCTCCTCCGCTCCGGCGATGGCGATCCGCTTCGGCCCGAACCGCTTGGCCTCGGCCAGCAGTTGGTCAAAGTTGGTGATGGGGTTTACGATGGCCATGGAACCTCCGTTGGAAACACAAGCCGATAACCGATGCCCAACTCTGCTCCCCTCAGGATACCATAGGAAGCGCGAAAAGGCAAATGGGCCCGCAACGGAACACCCAACGTCCTTGACCCCATCCGTTCCTTATGCTACAATGGCCGGTGCGTGGTGGTGGATGCGTGGTGCGTGAAGAGCCATGAATCAAATTCGGGGATGGGGCGGCGGTATCGCCGGCCAGGTTCCCGATATGGTCTTCCCGATGCCCGTGCACCGGTTTCCCGCCACCAACCGAGGAGCCCGCGTGGACAAGAAGAAAGCGGCCGGCGCGGCCAAAGAAGCAGCCCCGGCGATCGACCTGGCCGATCCTCGCCTGTACATCAACCGGGAACTGGGCTTTCTGCAATTCAACTGGCGGGTGCTTGAGGAGGGCCTGGGCAAAGGCCATCCCCTTCTGGAGCGGGCCAAGTTTCTGGCCATCTTTTCCAGCAACCTGGACGAGTTCTTCATGATCCGTGTCTCCGGCCTGGTGCGCCAGCTGACCGGCGGAGTGCGCGAAGCACCGCCCGACGGCATGAGCCCGGCCGCACAGCTGGCGGCGATCCGCGAGACGATCTTGCCCTGGATCGACCGGCAGACCACCTGCTGGCGTCAGGAGCTGCGCCCCAAACTGGAGGCGGCCGGCATCCACGTCTGGGATTACGGCGATCTCAAGAACAAGCAGCGCAAGCTCCTGCGGCGCTACTTTGAGCAAGAGATCTTTCCCGTCCTCACCCCGCTGGCCTTTGATCCCGGCCACCCGTTTCCCCATATCTCCAACCTCAGCCTGAATCTCGCCGTGGTGATCAATGATCCCGTGCAGGGGGAACGCTTTGCCCGGCTCAAGGTGCCCGACGTCTTTCCCCGCCTCCTGCCTATCCCCAGCGAGGAAAAGGCCGCCGCATACGAGCGCCTGGGGCTGGCCCAAGCCAAGTACAACGACTTTGTCTGGCTGGAGCAGGTCGTCGTGGCCAACCTGGACATGCTCTTCCCCGGCCTGGAGATCGTCGCCGCCTACCCGTTCCGCGTCACCCGCGACGCCGACCTGGAGATTGAGGAAGACGAGGCCTCGGACCTGCTGACCACGGTCGAGGAGAGCGTGGGGCTGCGCCACTTTGGGTCGGTCGTCCGCCTGCAGGTGGATACCGCGATGCCCGAGCGCATCCGCGATATCCTCGTCGACAATCTGGGGATCGCCCCCTACCAGGTCTATACGGTGGACGGCCCCCTCGGGTTAGCCGATCTGATGGAGCTCATGCGCATCGAGCGGCCGGATCTCAAGGACCAGCCCTTTACCCCCGCCATCCCGGCGCCGCTGGCGCGCGGCGAAAACATCTTTGCCGCGATCCGGCGCCACGATATCCTGCTGTACCATCCGTACGACAGCTTCAACCCCGTCGTGGACTTTGTGCGGGCGGCGGCGCGCGACCCGCAGGTGCTGGCGATCAAGCAGACGCTCTACCGGGCCGGCCCCAACTCGCCGGTGGTGGATGCGCTGATGGAAGCCCGCGAGAATGGCAAGCAGGTTGCCGTCCTGGTCGAGCTCAAGGCGCGCTTCGACGAGGAGAACAACATCGTCTGGGCCCGGGCCCTGGAACGCGACGGCGTCCACGTGGTCTATGGTCTAATGGGGCTCAAGACACACGCCAAGATGTGCCTGGTGGTCCGCCGTGAGCCGGACGGTATCGTCCGCTACGTGCACCTGGGCACGGGGAACTATAACGCCACGACGGCCCGCGTCTACACGGACCTGGGGTACCTGACCTGCGACCCCGAGATCGCCGGCGACGTCTCCGACCTCTTCAACGCCCTCACCGGGTACGCCCGCCAGACCAGCTACCGCCGGCTGCTGGTGGCCCCGCGGCAGATGCGCCAGGGCATCCTGGAGCGAATCGACCGCGAGATCGCCCGCCAGCGCGCGCACGGCGACGGATACCTGGCCTTCAAGTTCAATCACCTGGTCGACCCGGCCTGCATCCAGGCGCTCTACCGGGCCTCGCAGGCCGGCGTCAAGATCGACCTGCAGATCCGCAGCACCTGCTGCCTGCGGCCGGGGCTGCCCGGCGTCAGCGAGAACATTGCCGTCACCTCGGTCGTCGGACGCTTTCTCGAGCACCCCCGCATCTTTTACTTTCGCAACGGGGGCGACGAAGAGATCCTCCTCGGCAGCGCCGACCTGATGCCGCGCAACCTGGACCGGCGGGTAGAACTGCTCTTCCCCGTCGTCAACCCGGAGCTACGAGACGCGATCCGCGACCACATCCTGCGCGTCCACCTCCAGGACAACCAACAGGCCCGGCGGCTGCGGTCCGACGGGAGCTATGAGCGGGTGCGGCCCTCGTCGGGGGAGCCGGAGCTGAACTCGCAGGTGTGGCTGATCGAGCACCGGGGGATGTGGAGTGGGGAGGAGTGAAGCGGCAGGAGGACCTGTGGGCGCAGAGAACGGAACGATGAAAGTTGCATTGATCGGAGACGTCCATGCGAACCTGCCCGCCCTGGAGGCAGTGCTGGCGCACGCCCGCGCCCAAAAGGTCGGGGCGATTTGGAACGTGGGCGATTGGGTCGGCTACGGGGCCTTTCCGAACGAGGTGGTGGCCCTGCTGCGCCAGGCCGGCGCGCTGAGCATCATCGGCAACTATGACCTCAAGGCCCTCGCGATCCTGGAGGAGCCGGAGCGCAAGGTCAAACGATCGGAAAAGCTGCTGGCCTTTCGCTGGACGTACGAGCAGTTGACCAAGGAACACCGCAAGTACCTGCGGGCTCTGTCGCGCGAGGTCCGGCTCGAGGTCGCGGGAAAGCGGATCCTGCTGACGCACGGCAGCCCGGAATCGAACACCGAGCACCTCGGGCCCGAGACGCCGGCCGAGCGGCTGGGCGCGCTGGCGGCAGTGGCCCGGGCCGACGTGGTCATCTGCGGCCACTCGCACCGGCCCTTTGCCCGCAAGGTGGCCGGGGTGTGGTTTATCAACACGGGCAGCGTCGGCCGGCCGGACGACGGCGACCCCCGCGCCACCTATGCCGTCCTCTGGCTCGGAGCGCGCTTCTTCCGCGTCCAGCACTACCGGGTGAGCTATGACGTAGAACGCGCCGCCGCCGAGATCCGCAAGCACAAGCTGCCCGAGGCCTTTGCGCAGATGGTCTTGCAGGGGCGGAACCTGGACGCGGTGCAGCCGGCCGAAGAGCCGCCGCTCGTGCCGCGCACGGAAGGCCCGCCCCCAGCCGAGAGTGCCCCGCTTCCGGCCGACCCCGCCCCCCACCAGCCCGCCGCCCTGCGGCCCATAGCCGCGGACGCGGGGGCCGACCTGCAGGCCGTCCAGCACCTCTCGCTGCAGCACAGCGGCGACGAGCATCCCCAGCAGGTCACACGCCTGGCACTGCGCCTCTTTGACGAGCTCCAGCCGGTACACGGGCTCGCCGCGCGCGAACGCTTCTGGCTGCAGTGTGCCGCCCTGCTCCACGACATCGGCTGGGCCGAGGGCTGGAAAGCCCACCACAAAGCATCGCTGCGCATGATCCTGGAAGACACCACCCTGCCCTTTCCGCGCTACGAACGGCTGATCATCGGCTCGATCGCGCGCTACCACCGCCGGGCCCTCCCCACCCCGGACCACGCCCACTACGCCGCGCTCAAGCCGCGGGATCAGCGCAAGGTCACGATGCTGGCCGCCCTGCTGCGCGTGGCCGATGGCCTGGACTGCTCCCACGAAAACGCCGTCGTGGATCTCGCCGTCGAGGCCACGCCGGACGAGATCGTCCTCCGCCTGCAGGTCCGCGCGGACACGGAGGAAGAGTGCCAGGAAGCACTTGGAAAGGGCGATCTGCTGGAGCAGGTGTTGGGGAGACGGCTGCAGGTCCTGTCGACGGCGGCATGAGGTGACCCATGGCTCCAGAGCTTGTCCCGCCCTACGTCGCCCGGCCGGCCACCGCTGCCGGCCCCGGTGTGCTTGTCCTGCACGCCTGGTGGGGGCTCAACCCCTTTCTCCGAGGCTTTTGCGACCGGCTGGCGGGCGCCGGTTTTACCGCCCTGGCGCCTGACCTGTACCACGGGGCCGTCGCGACCACCATCGCAGAGGCGCAGAAGCTGCGCGGCAAGCTCAAGGGGGCGGCGGTTGCTCAGGAGATCGTGCTGGCGGCCGGCCGACTGCAAGAGCTGTGCGGCCGGGAGGAAATCGGCCTCGTCGGCTTTTCGCTGGGGGGCTACTGGGGCCTGTCGCTGGCCGAGCAGCTCGCCAATCCGGTCCGCGCCGCCGTCATCTTGTACGGCACGCGCCAGGGCACCTACACGGCCGGCCGGACGGCCTTCCAGTTCCACCTGGCCGAGCACGACGACTATGTCGCCGACTCGGGGGTCAAAAAGCTGCGCCAGAGCCTGGCCGCGGCCGGCCAGGAGGCCGAGTTCCACCGCTACCCCGGCACGGGCCACTGGTTCTTTGAAAGCGACCGCCCCGACGCCTTTCAGCCCGCGGCCGCCGAGTTGGCCTGGCAGCGGACGGTCGAGTTTCTGCACCGGATGTTGGATTGACGATTGGCGATCCACTTGTCACGCTTCAGACCTTGCCCGCCCTGTCCACACCGGAGGCCCGATGTTCCAACCCCGCCCGGCCCAGGCCGAGATCCTCTCCTACGACGGCGGCTTTCTCGCCATCTCCGCCGTCCCCGGCAGCGGCAAGACGGTGACGCTCGCCGCGCTGGCGACAGAGCTCATCGCCCGCGGCCTGCCAGAGGGCGGCGCCGTCATGGTGGTGACCTATATGAACGCGGCGGTGGACAACCTGTCCCACCGCATCGGCGGGCTGCTGGCCGCGGCCGGCCTCCTGCCGGGCCGCGCGTCCGCCCCGGAAGCGGCGAACCCCGACACCCTCGCGCCCACCCCCGGGCGCCACTACGAGGTCCGCACCCTGCACAGCCTGGCGCGCGAGATCGTGCTGGAACAGCCCGGCCTGGCCGGGGTCGTTCCGGCCTTTCCTGTGCTGGACGACCGCACGTCGCAGGCGCTGCTCGACCGGGCCGTGGAGAACTGGCTGGCCGGCCACCCCACCATGTGGAACCTTCTCCTCGACGTCGACACCGCCGACGCGCGCCACTTTTGGCGCCAGCGCATCGGGGAGATGGCGGCCGCCGTCATCCAGGTCGCCAAGAACCGCCGCTGGCGGCCGCCAGCGATCCTGGCCCGCATCGCCGGCCGGCCCGATCCCGATTTCCTCCGCATGGCCGTCGAGATCTATGGCCTCTACCAGTCCTACGTCGAGACCACCGGCGGGCTCGACTTTGACGACCTCGTCTGGCGCGCCGTGGACCTGCTGGAGGCGCACCCCGACCTGCTGGCCCGGATGCGCCGGCGCTGGCCCGTGGTGCTGGAGGACGAGGCCCAGGACAGCGTGCCGCTGCAAGAGGAGCTGCTTACGCTCCTGGCCGGCCCCCAGGGCAACTGGGTGCGCGTCGGCGACCCCAACCAGGCCATCACCAGCACCTTTACCGCCGCCCACCCGCGCTATCTCCGCGCCTTTATGGAACGCCCGGACGTGCGCACGATCACAATGTCCGAGACGGGCCGCTGTGCCCCGCGCATCATGGCGCTGGCCAACCACCTGGTGGAGTGGGTCTGCCGGGAGCACCCCCTCCCCGAGATCCGCGCCGGGGCCCTGCGCTTCCAGAGGATGGAGCCGGTCCCCCCGGACGACCCCCAGCCCAACCCGCCTGACGAGCCGCGGAATATCGCCATCCACGTCCAGGGCTATGCGCGGCGGCAGGAGGAAGAGCTGCCGCGCGTCGCCCGCCTGCTGGAACGCTACCTCGCCCGCTTCCCCGACCGCACGCTGGCCGTGCTCGTGCCGACGAACGAGGTCGGCTACCGCATGGCCGAGGTCCTGGCGGCACGCGGCCTGCCCTACGAGGAGCTATTGGAGAGCTCGACGCAGGCGCGGGGCGTGGCGGGGGTCCTGGGGACGCTCCTGGCCTTTGCGGCCGCGCCGCTGGACCGGGAGAAGGTGGCCCGCGCCCTGGAGTCGTTGGTGGACCGCGAGTGGCTCCCACTCGCCCAGGAGCGGACGCGGCTGGCCCGCCTGCTGCGCAGCTGCCGGGCGACGGAGCGGCTGCTCTTTCCCGCCGCGGGCGAGAGCCCCCTCGCCGCCCTGCCGGCCGGCCGGGCCACGCCGGAGGATCTGCCGCGCCTGGCCCCCTTTCTGGACCTGCTGCGCCGCACGCTGGCGGCGGCCGCCCTGCCCGTGGATCAGTTCGTGCTGGTCCTGGCGGCGGATCTCTTCAGCAAGCCCGTGGAGTTGGCCACCGCGCAGCAGGTGGCCGCCTTCCTGCGCGGCCTGGCCGAGGCGGACCCGCACTTGCGCCTGCCCGACCTGGCCGCGGAGCTGGAGCGGATCGCCGCCGGCCGCCGGCGCTTCGCCGGATTGGCCGAGGACGACACGGGCTTTACCCCGCCGGCCGGCCGGATCACCGTCGCCACCCAGCACCGGGCCAAGGGGCTGGAGTGGGATTTTGTCTGCCTGGTGGGGATCGACCGCTTCTGGGTGCCCCACGACCTGGGGCAGACCTTCCTGGGGAGCTACGAGCAGCTCGGGGGCAACCCGACCGCGACAGTGCAGGCCCAGCTGCGTGCCGCCATGGGCGACCCCGGCGCCGCCCCGGACACCGCCGCGGCCACGCGCCAGGCCAACCTGGAGACGATCGCCGAGCGCCTGCGCCTGCTCTATGTCGGCATCACCCGCGCCCGCCGGCACCTGCAGATCTCGTGGAGCCAGGCCGTGGAAATCTATGGCCGCGAGCGGCCCCAGGAGGGGACGCCGGTGTTGGAGGAGCTGGCGCGGCATCTGGCCTGAAAAGAGCGGCTGCGCCGCCGCCGCAGCGGCCTCGGGTTAGTCCGCCCAGGCGTAACAGCTTCTTGGCAGGGGCTCCGCCCCTTATCGAATCCAGAGATAGTGTGGTATAATTCCTGCAGCGGCAGCAACTGCTCAAGCAGGGGCCTTTAGACCACAGCGCACGCAGAGGAAAACAGTGCCAAGCCTTACTACACACGCTTTGGACAGACACGCAGGCGGTCGACGCCAAACAGGAGAGGCGACATGAAAACAGAAAAAAACAGGTCTTGGCTCCTGCTCATCTCCCTGATTGGACTCATTCTGGCGGCTGCATGCGGGGGGCCGGCGGCGACCCCCACGGCGCGGCCGCCGGACAAGGTTTCTTTGCAGCTGCAGTGGGTCACCCAGGCCCAATTTGCCGGGTACTATGTAGCCCTGGACAAGGGTTGGTACCTGGAAGAAGGGATCGACCTGACCATCGCTCCGGGCGGTCCTGACATTACCCCGGTCGACCTGGTCGCCGCGGGGACCCGCAGCTTTGGGACCACCTTGCTGGCGGACCTGGCCGTGGCCGTGCAAAAGGGCAAACCGGTGGTCAGCATCGCCCAGATCCAGCAGCAGAACGGCCTGATCCTCGTCGCCTTCAAGTCGTCGGGCATTGCCGGCCCCCAGAACCTGCGCGGGAACAAGGTCGGCGTCTGGCTGGGAAGCTGGGAGGCCCAGTTTCATGCCTTGATGGCGCAAGAAGGGCTGGCGTCCGGCGACTATACGCTGGTATCCCAGGGATACAGTATGGATGCCTTTCTGCGCGGCGAACTCGACGTGGCCTCGGCGATGCGCTATAACGAATACCACACCGTCCTGGAAAGCGGGGTCAAGGCCGAGGAACTGAATATCATCGACTATGCCGACTACGGGCTGGGCTTTCCGGGAGACACGCTCTTTACCAGCCGCCGGCTGGCCGAGGAAAACCCGGATCTCTGTCTCCGCATGGTCCGGGCGAGCCTGCGGGGATGGCAGTACGCGATCGACCACCCCGAGGAAGCGGCGGACATTGTGCTCAAGTACGACACGACCGGGACACAGACGCGCGCGCATCAGCTGACCATGATGCAAGAGATCGCCAGGCTCGTCAAGCCCGCAGGGAGCGCCCTGGGGTATGCGGACGAAGCTGCCGTGCAGGCGATGCTGGACCTGTTGCTCGAGTATGATGTACTGGCGGGCCCGGTACAGGCGGAGGACGTCTGGAACTCGGCTTTCTGGAAAGCGGCGAACCCCTAGTTCTTAGGAGGATGGATGTCTGTCGTCCAATGGTTGCGCCGCTTCACTGTGCGCCAGCGCGTCGGCGGCGCTTTTCTGCTCCTCGTGCTCCTCTCCGCGGCGACCGCGCCGCTCACCATTGCCAACCAGTATGACCTCGTCTCGCGCCTGCAGCAGGTCACGGACGTGGATGCCCGGGCCGGCCAGCTGCTGCTCATGGCCGCGGCGCGCATCGCATCTTCGCGGCTCAACCTGATGCGCTACGCCGACGATTACACTCCCGCCCCCACAGACGCCTTGAACGACGCCGACATCGCCACCCAACTTCTGAGCGAGGTGCAGTCGCTCAACCTGCCGCCCGAGGAGCAGAACAAGGTGGCGGCGATCCTGCAATCCCTTGCCGAGTACGTGGAACTTGTCGGCCAGATACAGACGGCCGCAGCGGCGGAGAAGGCCGGCCTTTCGCCCCTGCTCTTCCAGGCCTACCGCCTGGGCAGCGATATGGAGCTGCAGATCGGCGCCACCGTGCAGAGCAGCGAGACCCGTATTGCCGCCACGAACCAGGCCGTCTACGCCGAAGCGCGGAGCCGGTTGCTGTGGGTAGCCGCAGGCTACCTGGGAGTGTTCTTCCTGGCCCTGGCGCTGGCCTTCCTGGTGGAGCGCAGCATCACCCGCCCGGTGAGTGATCTGCGCAGAGGGGCAGAGAGCCTCGGCCAGGGGCAACTGGAGTCGCCCATCCCCATCGATGGAAAGGATGAGCTCAGCCTGCTCGCGCAGACGTTCAACACGATGGCCGGCCGCCAGCGCGAACTCCTCGGCCAGGAAAAGGCACAACGGGAGCAGCTGCAGGCGACGGTCCAGGCGTACCTCGATCGCATCGCCGAAGCCGCGCAGGGCAACCTCACCGCACGGCTGGAGGTGGAGGGCCACGCGCCGGATGCGCCCCTGACGATCCTGGGCGCGCACTTGAACGAGATGATCGCCAGTCTGCAGTGCATATCGCTGCAAGTGCAGGAGGCGGGCAACAACCTGGCAGCAGCCTCCTCCGAAATCCTGGCGGCCACGACGCAGCAGGCGAGCGGCGCCAGTGAACAGGCGGCGGCGCTCGTCCAGGCGTCCGCCACGATTGACGAGGTCCGCACGATCGCCCAGCAGACCGCCCAACGGGCCCAGGGCGTCGCCGAGATGGCGCAGCGCACCGCCGCGGTCTCGCAGGCCGGCCAGGACGCCGTCGACAACACGATCGCCAGCATGGCGGAGGCCCGGCAGCAGGTCGAGGAGCTCTCCGGCGACATCCTGGCCCTGTCTGCCCAGACCGAATCCATCGGCCAGATCGTCGCCGCGGTCAACGAGCTCGCCGCGCGCTCCAACCTGCTGGCACTCAACGCCGCCGTCGAGGCGGCGCACGCCGGCGCGGCCGGCCGTGGTTTCGGCGTCGTCGCCGGGGAGGTCCGCTCCCTGGCCGAGCAGAGCCGCGAGGCGACCGGCCAGATTCGCGCGATCCTGGCCCAGGTGCAAAAGGGCGTGCAGGCCGCCGCCGCCACGGCCGAGCAGGGGATGCAGAAGACAGCGCTGGGGGTCCAGGTCGCCGGCGAAGCGCGTGAGGCCATCCGCCGTCTGGCGGCGGACATCAGGGCTTCCGTCCAGGCGGCAGCCCAGATCGCCGCCGCGGCCGAACAGCAAGCGACGGGGATCGAGCAGATCACCGTCGCGATGCAGAATATTCAGCTGGTGACCACACAGACAGTAGCCAGCGCACAGCAGTCGGAACGGGAGGCCGAGGAGTTGAATGCCCTGGCCGGCCGGCTGCGGCAGGTGGTAGAGCAGTACGAGCTGTAGGGTATACCCGTTGCCGTTTGAAACACTGCGTAGGGGCGGGGTTTTCCCCCGCCCCTGCGCGGACTCAGCGCTACGGGCTTGCGCTGCCCAATGGGTATTACTCGTCCAGCAGCCGCCGCTCCCCTTCCAGACCCCGCAGGCGGGTCAGATCCTGCGTCACCTCGAGGGTGCCCTGATAAGCCCCGTCCTCGTCGCGCACGGCGTAATAGGCGATATAGATGAAGCGGCCGCGCATCTGGATCCAAAAGTCGGCGGTGTCGCGCCGGCCGGCGCGAAAGTCGTCGAGGATGCGCTGGACGCGGTGTACCGAGGTCGGCGGGTGGCACTGCTGTACCTTGCGCCCGATGATGGCCGGCGAGCGGGGAAAGATGCGCTCCTTGCTCTCGGAAAAGAAGCGCACCCGATCGGCCGTGTCGACAAAGGTGACGTCGATCGGCAGGTGCGTCAGGACGCTCTTGATCTGCTCCACCGTCAACGCGCCCGTCTGCAGGCGGATCACCCCTTCCAGCGCGGCCGGCTCCTCGGCAGGAGCGGCGCCGACCGGGTCCTGCGGCGGCCACTGGCCGCCGGCAAGCACGTAGGCGTAGCCGACGCCCTCTTCCTGTTTGCGGATGTCGAGCCACTCCTCGGCGCTCAGCTTTTCCAGCGCGGTCGGATAGAGGATGTTTTCCTCTTTGTAAAACATCTCGCGCATCATCTTGTCCAGCGGCAAAAAGGTGCCGTCCAACTGCGCCGTCAGGGCCGCCGGGTCGGCCGGAGGCGCGGCAAGCACGCCCTCCAGCGCTTTCCACGACGCGCGGATGTCGTCGTGAATCGCCCACATCACGTGCGAGGGGCCGGAAAAGCCCTTTTTCTCCAGGAAGGGAAAGAGGATGTTTTCCTTCCGCAGGTAGTGCTTCTCGAACTGGCGCAGCTCGCGCAGGCGCGCGCGGGCCGTCTCCAGCCGTTCGGGCGTCGGGCCGGCTTTGACCGCGGCGAGCGCTTCCCGCAGATCGTCCAGCACGGGGCCGCAAGCGATATTCTCCGCCCGCAAGGTGTGGACCGGGTGGCCGGGGATCTCCTCGGGAGGCTGGTTGGCGTCCAGGGCATCGCGAAAGACGGCCACGTGCACGTCGCACAGCCGCTTGACCTCGTTCACGGCCAGCCCGCCTTCGATGAGGGCCTGCTCCACCGCCGCCAGCTCGCCGGCCCCGATCTCGCCCAGCAGCCGGGCAAACTCCCCCTTGACATCCTCGACACTCCGGCCGTCGTGCAGTTGCTGGATCAGGTTCTGCAGGAGCTGCCGGCGCTTCTCGCCGTTGTTGATATACTCGGCCATCGGAACCTCCTTGTGTTTATTGACCCCATGATAGCACAGCGGGGCGGGTTTGTCTGCGACTTTCGTCTCGGAGAGGAGGAAGCATGTCGGCGCGCCGGCGATCGGGCAGGATGCCGCGGCGGCACACCCCTGCGGTACGTATGAAGAAACAGGTCAGCGCGCCGGCGATTCGGCGGAGGGGCAGAGAATGTCCAGGACGCGAAGGACGAGTGTCGCGTACGAACCCGGGGGGAGGGCAAAGCGCACCGTCAGGCGGCGCCGGCCGGGGAAGCGTTCGTCGTCGGCCTCTTCGAGGGCCGCCGTTTCCTGGGGCCGGAGGACCAGCGTGCGCCGGCCCGGCCCCAGGTAGGCCCGGCGCAGGAGGCGCGCCTTGAGGTCGTCCGGCCGGAGCCCTTCCTCCGCCAGGACGCGCGCGTAGAGGTCGGTCCATGCGCCGGCGTACGCGGCGCGGTGATGCGGCAGGGGCACGACCGTTTCTTTCAGGCCAGCCCCCACCTCCCCCGGCAATTCGCCATAGAGGGGTAGGAGCTCGCCGGCGATCCCGAGCTCGGCCGCGGGAGCGGCCTGCTGCCGCAGGAACCGCCCGGCGAGCCGGTTCCACAGGAGGCTCTGGTAGGCCGCCAGGTAGAGTGAGAGCACGCGCGGCGTAACCAGGTTGAGGGCCTGGCGGAAACCGTCCGGGTGGTCCCGCAGAAAGACGAGCACGCTGCGCAGGTTCGAGGGACCGGGCGCGGCGGCAAAGAGGCCGGCCCAATCGCCCCAGCGCTCCCGGACCTGGGCTTTGAAGGCCGCAATCGGCGCGGGATCGCCGGCCATATCCTGGCCCAGGTGCGCCCGCAGGGCCCCCTCGGCGTCGCCGCGCAGGATCGTCTTGCCGACCCACTCCTGGCCGGGGCTGTAGGAGCCAAAGCGCTGGTCGTCGAAATAGTTGGGCAGGCCGGCCTGCGCGAGGTGCGCGAGCTGCGCCGTGAGGGCCGGGCCCTCTTCCGCCGCCAGGTCGCGCAGCACCACGGTGAAGCGGTTGCCGCGCAGGTCGCCCGACTGCAGCGGCCGGCGGGAACGCCCGGCGCGGTGGGCGATCCAGCCGCTGCCGCGGGCCTCGGCTGGGCCCTGGGCGTGCACCGAGGCGCACTGGTCGGACACCGCCTGGTGGTCTTTGAGGGCGGGGAAGTTGATCGCGGCCGGCGGGCAGCCCAGCGCGGCGGCCATCTCCGCCTGGACCTCGAGCGTCGTCCGGGCAACCTTGTGCACACGGTACAGGGTGTAGGGACCTTCCCGGGAGATGGGCAGGCGGATGATCTCCTCGACACGAAAGTCCTGCGGCAAGATACGGTAGCGCATGGCGGGCAACCAGGTCCAGAGCCAAGGCACGGCCGCTAAGCGTTCTGGTTCGACTGCGCCCATCTTACCATGCCGGCGGCGTGTGTGTCAAGCCCACTGCCCGGTCTGCTTTGCGCGCCGGGTGCACTTACGCTATAATAGGGCCATCGTGACAGTGCCCGAGCGAAAGGTCAACGCCATGCCCATCCACATCCTGGAACCCGATGTCGTCGCCAAGATCGCGGCCGGTGAGGTGATCGAGCGGCCGGCCTCGGTCGTCAAGGAGCTGTTGGAGAATGCGCTCGACGCCGGCGCCCGCAGCGTCCACCTGGAGATCCGCGACGGTGGGCGCGGCGAGATCCGCATCGCCGACGACGGCGGCGGCATCCCGGCGAGCGAGATGCTCCTGGCGGTCCAGCGCCACGCCACCAGCAAGCTGGCCTCGGCCGACGATCTCTACCGCATCCGCACCCTGGGCTTTCGCGGCGAGGCCCTGGCCTCCATCGCCGCCGTCTCGCACCTGACGGTCGTCAGCCGGCCGGCCGGCCAGGAGGTGGGCGTCGAGGTCCGCGTGGACGGGGGGCAGGCCGCCCCCCCCCAGCCCCGCGCCTGCACCCTCGGCACCATCGTCGTCGTGCGCGACCTCTTTTTCAACACCCCGGCCCGGCTCAAATTCCTCAAGCAGCCGCGCACCGAGGCCGGCTACATCCACGCCCTCGTCAGCGACTATGCCCTGGCGCACCCCGCCGTCGCCTTTCGCCTGACGAGTGACGGGCGCGCGCTGCTGCGCACCGGCGGCACCGGCAAGCTCTACGACGCTATCATCGAGGTCTATGGGCTGGAGACAGCCCAGCAGATGCTGCCCGTGGAGGGCGAGCTGGGCGAGGAGCTGTCGCGCGTGCGCGTCAGCGGGTACGTGGGCCAGCCGGCCCTGAGCCGTTCCAGCCGCCGCGCCATCACCCTCTTTGTCAACGGCCGGCGCATCCGCGACACCGGCCTCACCTATGCCGTCGAGGAAGCCTACCACACCCTGCTCATGGTCCAGCGCCACCCGGTGGCGATCATCGGCGTGGAGGTAGACCCGGCGCTGGTGGACGTCAACGTCCACCCCACCAAGAACGAGGTCAAGTTTGCCGAGAGCAATCGGGTCTTTGCCGCCGTGCAGCGCGCCGTGCGCAACGCCTTGCAGGAGCACGCCGCCATCCCGCGCATCGCCGCGGTGCGCGCCGGCACACCCCAGATTGTCCCCGAGCCGGAAGAAGCGCGCCGGCCGCGGCAGCCGGCGCTGCCCCGCCTGGGCGGCCCGCTCTTTGAGGGCCTGGAAGACGCCCCCCCAGCAGCCGCTCCCGGCCTGCCCCCATTGCGCGTCGTGGGCCAGGTCGAGGGCACCTATATCCTGGCCGAGGGCCCCGACGGCATCTATATCGTCGACCAGCACGCCGCCCACGAGCGCATCCTCTACGAGCAGCTCACGAACGAACGGCAGCGGCTGGCGGTGCGCACCCAGGCGCTGCTGGAGCCGCTCGTCGTGGAGCTGACGCCGCAGCAGGATGCCCTTCTCGCCGAGCGGCTGGAGGAGCTGCGCCAGTGGGGCTTTGACCTGGAGCCGTTCGGGGAGCGGGCCTACCGGGTGCGCCACGTGCCGGCCGTCCTGGCGCGCGGCGACGTGCGCTCCCAGATTGGGACGCTGATCGAGGAGTGGAGCGACGGGCTGCGGCGGGGGCTCTCCTGGGACGAGCAGCTCCTCACCACCGTCGCCTGCCACGCGGCCGTACGCGCGGGGCAGGTGCTCTCGCCGGAAGAGATGCGCGAGCTGATCCACCTGCTGGAAGGGACGAAGCTGCCGCGGACCTGCCCGCACGGCCGGCCGACGATGATTCTCTTGAGCCAGCAGCAGCTGCTGCGGGAGTTTGGGCGGAGGTAGGTTTGAAAATTCGAATTTCGAAATGCGAAGTTGGGCGTTGACGCCAGGGGTTTCGGACCCAACATCCAACTTCCAACCTCTATCCTCACCCCCCCGACAACACCCCCATCCGCGACACAAAGTACGCCGCTGCCAGGCCGATGGCGTTGACCGCCGCGTGCATGGCCACGGCCGGCCAGAGGGAGCGGCTTTTTTCATAGATCAGGGCAAAGACGAATCCCAAGAGAAAGATGGGCAGCGCCTGGACCGGCTGCAGGTGGAGCAGCGCAAAGGCCGCGGCGCTGATCAGCGCCGCCTTGAGCCAGCCGTGGCGTTCCCGCAGTCCGGCAAAGACAAAGCCGCGGAAAAAGACCTCTTCGCTCAACGGGGCGACCACCACGGCGCCCAGCGCCATGAGCCAGGGGTGCTCGATCTGGGCGACCAGGTTGACCAGGTCCAGGTTGGGGCTCACGCCGAGCAGCAGCAGGATCAGGGAGTAGATAAAGTTGGCGGTGTAGGCCATCGCCAGCAGGCCGCCGGCGAGGAACAGCATCACAGGACGGAAGCGGCGCAGCCCGAGCGCGCCCAGCCCCACCTTGTGCTTGCGCACGGTGAGCCACCAGGCCGGCAGGAGCAGGAGCGCCTCCAGCAAGGTCACCACCAGGCTGAGGTCCCAGCCCAGATCGAGCACGCCGACCGTCAGGGAGACGGCCAGGGACATGACCAGCCACAGGACCAGCAGCGCCAGGCCGAACCAGACGTCGCGGGGACCCCAGGGGACGGCAGAAACTGGTGCGGGAGCAGCTGGGTGTGGCTGCGGGGAAGGTGGGGGTGTAAGTTGGACGTCTGACGGCCCCGTCGTTCTCCCGGCCGCGGAAGGCAGCTGCGTCACTGGGACAGCTCCACCAGCCCCATCTTTTCCAAGAGCTCATAGTACCGCACCAGCGCCTCGACGTTGCGCTGGCCGCACTCGTCCTCCACCAGGTCGGCGATCTCGAGAAGGGTGCGCCGGCCGTCGGTCCAGTAGACGGCCAGGAGGCTGCCGCCCCAGCGCCCCTGCTCCTTCTGCAGCTTGCGCCAGGCCTCGCGATCCTCGGGCGAGAGCCGGCCGCGCCGGTTGCGGACCGTGATGGGGCCGCGCTCGCGCCGCCGCGGCACCAACGCCGCCGCACGCCGCTCCCATTCGCCGGGGGACTCTTCCGGCAGGGGCGGGAGCGCGTCCAGGCTAAATAGGTCGGCCAGGGCCGCCCAGGCGCGCTGCAGCTCGCGTTCGCCGGCCGCGTCCACCTGGGCCTGCCAGTCGGGCAGCTGCGGCAGCTCGCGGCCGGCCAACCGCTGCAAGAGGGCCAGCGAGGCCACGCGCTGCTCGACGCGCATGCGCAGCCGGCGGCGCAGGGAGCGCACCGCCTGGGCCAGCTGCTCCGGCGTGGGGGCGGGGTCGCGGGCCAGGAGCTCGTCCAGCCAGGACTGGCGCACGCGGGCCAGCGCCGCCTCCGCCCGGCTGACGACGGCCGGCCCCAGCCACGTCGCCTCGCGCGGGCCGGCCGTGGCAAACCACCACAGGTACGCCCCCGCGGCGGTCCCCACCCGCGCCAGCATCTCCGGGTCCACCTTGTCAATGGTGTCGGCGCTGGTATGGTAGAACTTGTCCGGCCACTGCAGGAGCATCGGGCACGGGATACCCACCGTCGGGTCGGTCAGGATGTAGTGGTCGCTGCCACCGGAAAAGGGTGTCTCGGCCCACCGGAAGAGGGCATACTCCGACATGCCCATCAGGTCCTTGGCGTCGCAGGAGAGGGCGGCCATGATCAGCGCCAGCAGGTCGTCGCTCACCGTCGGGGCGGAGAGCGGGGCCGTCGTCAGGAGCAGGGTGCTGCCCGTCTGCTCCTGGTCCTCGCCGACCATGTCCAGGTTGAGCGCCGCGACTACATGGGGAATGGTCTCCTCGTGGCCCGCCAGGTAGGCATAGGTGCCCGTCATCTCCGGGACCAGCAGAAAACGCAGGCCCCGGCGCGGCTTGGGCAGCTTGCCCGCCGCGATCAGCGAGCTCAGGGCCCGCGCCGTCTCGAGGAGCGTTGCCGCGCCCGAGGCGTTGTCGTTGGCGGAAGGCTGGGGATGGCACAGGTGCGCCACCAGCCAGACCTCTTCGGCCGTCTCGCCGGGGATCCAGGCCACCACGTTCTCGCCATGGCCGGCGTAGGCGCTGGCATCGACCTCGGCGTGCACGCGGACGGCGCGGCCCGCACGGGCCTCGGCCCGCGCCAGCCGCCGCAGCCACTCGCCCTGCTGCGGTGTCAGCACAAAGCCGAAGCAGCGTGTGGGGACCTCTTCCGCGGCGTCCTCCCACCAGAAAGAAGTGTACTGGCGGGCCTCGGGCAGCCCCAACAAGGGCCGCACCGGGGGCGATTCGCGCATGCCGTCGTAGAGGATGCCGATAGCGCCATACTGCTGCACCGCCAGCTCGCGCACGCGACCGACGTCGGCGCGCGTGAGGACGACCTTGCCCCGGAGGTCCAGCCCCTGGTAATCGGCCTCTTCCTCGCCGTCCTCCAGGACGACGACCTCCGCATCGACGCCGCCCGCGGGGGTGGCCATGCTGCGCTGGATGAGGGCGATCTTTTCCTCACGGAAGTCGGCCAGGACGCGGGCCTCGTTCGCCGGCGCCACCAGGCGCAGGGAGGCCGCTTGGGCCGCCCACTCCTGGGGAGGGGGATAGCCCCAGAACTCGGTGACCCCGTCGCCGGCAAAGGTATACAGGTCGGCGGACAGGCCGGCCTCGCGCAGCCGGCCCAGGCAAAAGTGGGCCGCCTGGCGATAGCCGGGACTGGACTGGATGCGGTGATGGGAGATGATGCCGGCCAGATCCTGGAGCGCCGCCGCGCCCGAGACCGCCTCGCGGATCAACGATAGAGTGCGCTGAAGCATGGCTATCCTCCGAGCTTGATCTGGAACCCGCCCCCGCTGCCCTCGGCCTTGGGCAGGTAGCGGATGATCTGTCCGACCAGGTTGGCCATCGGCATCGTCTGCAGCCAGATGCGGCCCGGCCCGCGCAGGCGGGCCATAAAGAGGCCCTCGCCGCCAAAGAGGATCGTCTTGATGCCGCGGACCATCTCGATGTCGAACTCGACCGACGGCTCAAACATCGCCACGTGGCCGGGGTCGACCTTGAGCGTCTGGCCGGGGGCCAGCGTCTTTTCGACGATCTCGCCGTCCAGCTCGGCAAAGAAGAGGCCCGGGCCGGTCAGTCGCTGCAGGAGGAAACCCTCGCCGCCAAACAGGCCCGCGCCGATGCGCTTCTGCCAGTGGACCTCCATCTGGACGGCCTTTTCGGCGCACATGAACGAGTCCTTTTGCACGATGATGGACTGGCCCGCGGTCAGCTGGATCGGGATGACCTTGCCCGGAAAGTCGTTGGAGAAGGCGACCTGTCCGGGGCCGCCGGCGGCCGCATAGTCGACGACAAAGAGCGACTCGCCGGTGATGAGCCGGCCGAGCATCTTGCCCAGCCCACCGCCGGCCGTGGCCTCCATCGAAACGTTGGCATCCATCCACGACATGGCCCCGGCCTCGCTGTAGATGACCTGGCCCGGCTGGAGCGTGAGGACGACGGCCTGCAGGGTAGTGCCGATGATCTGGTAGTGGATGCCGGACAGCGAGGAACCGGACGCCGTCACCTGGCCCTCAGGCAGGTCCAGGCGCTGGACCGGCGCGGGAGCCGCCGGGGCTTCGGCGGCGAGCGGCGCGCCACAGCCCGCACAGAAGCGGGCCCCGGCGGCATTCTCCTTGGCACAGTTGGGGCACTGCATGGCAACCTCCTTGGGGCAAAGTGCGGGCAACTCCGCACTCGCAAACAGGGGACACCAGGTTGGCACCATCCGTGGGACGAGGGGCCAACGGGCCGCGGTTGCCCGCCGCCGGAGAAACAAGGCCCCTCGAACCGCGCGGGGTATGATACCGTCCGCGGCGCGGACCATCCCTATTGTACTACGGCCGGCCCCGATGCGCAAGCGTGGCGCTGGAAAGGGGTGCATTTCAGTCCACGGGGAACTTGCGCATCCGCCCGAGGGTACACGCTCACCTTTAGGGCTGGCGCCCCTGAGGTACGATGCGAGCCGCTCATTAGTTCTCTTTTCCCCGTGAACTGAAATGCACCCGCTGGAAAGTGGGGCGTCGTGGCCCATTGGAAGCCGAACTAGCGTTCTAAAGTGGGGCAAGGAAGCTACTACAGGGACAAGTTTGGCGATTCCATCCCAAAATTGCCCTGAACACCCCTTGCATTTTTCCCCGATAGGGTGTATAATGGCGGCGTGAGGGGGAAAGTGGGGCAAAGTGGGGAATAGCAGTGCAGGTGGGGGGGGCGGAGTGGCAACAGCAGGCTTGGGGCAAGGCAAGCGAGCACAGCCGGCACCGATCTGCCGCTTTGCTGAACCGAAAAGGACCGGACCATGTTCCTGGGCGAGTTCCGCCACAACGTCGATGCCAAAGGCCGCCTGGCTCTCCCCGCGCGCTTTCGCGCCGGCCTGGCCGAGGGTTTGGTCGTCACCCGTGGGCTGGACCCCTGCCTCCATATCTACCCCAAGTCGCAGTGGCTCCCCCTGGCCGAACGCCTGAGCGAGCTGCCAACCAGCGAGCCGGCGGTGCGCATGCTGCGGCGCAATTTTTTCACCGGGGCCTTTGCCTGCGAGATGGACAAGCAGGGCCGCATCCTGATCCCGCAGGGCCTGCGCGAGTACGCCAACCTGGATGGCGATGTGATCATCGCCGGCCTGAATACCTATATGGAGGTCTGGGCTGCCAGTCTCTGGGAACAGGAGCTGCCGCGGATCGAGTCCGGCGTCAGCTCCATCGCCGAGCAGCTGTCGAACCTGGGCATTTCGTTCTAGCTTCTGGCGCCCGCCTGGACATCGCCGAACTCGCCCGTGGAGGAGGTCCCTCCATGCAAGCACCTTACGAACATATCCCGGTCCTCTACACACCAGCACTGGAAGCGCTGCAGCCGCACGCCGGGGGGCGCTACGTCGACGCCACCGTGGGGCTGGGGGGGCACGCGGCGGGCATCCTCGAGCGCAGCGGCCCCGACGGCCGTCTCCTCGGATTGGACCTGGACGCCCAGGCCCTGGAAATCGCCCGCGCGCGGCTCGCGCCATGGGAGCCGCGCACCGTCCTGGTCCACGCCGGCTACAACACGCTGGCAGCGCAGGCCGACGCCCACGGCTTTGCCGCTGCCCAGGGGGTACTCTTCGACCTGGGGGTCTCCTCGCTGCAGCTGGGCCGGCCCACGCGCGGCTTTTCCTTTCTCGAGGACGCCCCACTGGACATGCGCTTCGATCCCACGGCCGGCCTCACCGCGGCCGACCTCGTGAACGACCTGGACGAAGCCGCCCTCGCCGACATCCTCTGGCGCTTTGGCGAGGAACGCGCCAGCCGCCGCATCGCCCGGCGCATCGCCCAGGCTCGAACCCAGTCGCCGATTACGCGCACGGCCCAGTTGGCCGCCCTGGTAGAACAGGCGCTCGGTGGGCGCCGCGGACACCTGCACCCGGCCACGCGTACCTTCCAGGCCCTGCGTATCGCCGTCAACCACGAACTGGAACGGCTGCCGGAGGGGCTGGCCCAGGCCGTCGAGATACTGGCCCCCGGCGGGCGGCTGGTCGTCATCTCTTTCCACTCGCTCGAGGACCGCATCGTCAAGACCCTGATCCAGCAGGAAGAAGGCCGCTGCGATTGGCCGGCCCGGATGCCCGCCGCAGCATGCCCGCACCTCTCCGGCACCGCATCCCGGCCCTGCCGCGCCCAGGCAGGGGCCGGCTGCACCAGGCCGGCCCGCCTACAAGCGGCCGGCAAGTCGATCCAACCGGGACCGGACGAGATCGCCGCCAACCCCCGGGCCCGCAGCGCCCGGATGCGCGTAGCCGTTCGTTTGTAGATTCCAGGTTCGTTCGCGTCACGCTTCACCTTGTTCCACCTATGTACCAGAGCACCAGCGGAGGAGGTAGCCATGTCTCCCAAACAGCATTTCAAACCGATCAGCCGGGCCCGTAAGCGCCGCCTCATAATGCCCTGGTACTTTGACCTGAGCGGCAAAGGGCTGTTCCTCCTGGTCGTCCTGGCCGCGTCGCTCCTGGCTCTCCTGGCCCTGGCCCAGACCGGCCGCGTCGTCTCCACCGGCTACCACCTGCGCGAGCTGCAGAAGCAGGAAAAGGCGCTGCTCTGGGACCAGGAAAGCCTGCTGAGCCAGATCGCGCAGGCGGCCGACCCGGCCGCGCTCGAGCAGTGGGCCCGGGACGCCAAGATGGAGTCCTTCCAGCCGCAGGATATCACCGCCATCCCGCTTGTGGAAGGCGATCTGAGCCAGGCGCACGCCGCGGGGGCGATCGCGGAAGAGCCATAGGATCAGCTGGGTGTCGATTGGGGGGACACAATGTCCGAGTTTACGATCCAGGCCCGGCGGCGCACCACCTTTGTCGTGGGCATCCTCTTTTTTATGGCGGCGGCGTTGGTCGTACGGCTGCTCGACCTGCAGCTGCTGCGCCACGACGAGCTCCTCGCGCGCGCGCAGGAGGTCGTCACCGCGGAGCTGCCCCTGCGCGCCCGCCGCGGCCACATCTATGATCGGGTCGGTCGGCCCCTAGCGCTGAACGAAAAGGGGTACGTCCTCTGGGTCGACGGCGAGCAGTTCGAATCCTCTGCCGCGGGCATCAGCCTGGTGTCCAACGCCTGCACCCGCCAGTCCCGCGAGGTCGTCGTCCAGCTTATGGCCGGCCAGGCCAAGGGCTTTTACCTGTGCTCCCGCTGGGTCGATCCGTCCATCGCCGAGGATATCCTCCGCCTGATCGAGGCGGAAGAGATCCAGGGGGTGATCATGGAAACCGAGCCGCGCCGCATCTATCCCTACGGTCCGCTGCTCGCCCCCATCCTGGGCTATCTTCAGGACAGCGGCGAACTCGTCGCCAACGACACGACCCCCTATGAATCCCACGGGGGCGTCGAAGAGGCTCACGACACGGAGTTGCGCGGCGTGGACGGCAAGATCATCACCGAACGCGATCCCCAGAACGACATGATCCCCATCGGCAACCGCGAGGAGTTTCCGCCGCGCGACGGGGCCAACGTCACCCTGACGCTGGACCTCAACATCCAGTACATGGCCGAGCAGATGCTGTCCGATGCCATCGAGGACGCCGACGCGCGGCGGGGCGATATCGTCGTCCTCGACCCGCGCACCGGCGCGATCCTGGCGATGGTCTCGTCCCCTTCCTTCGACCCGACCCGCATCGCCGAGTGCGCCGCCGACCCCGTGTGCGCTGAGGTCCTCTACACCAACCCGGCGATCGGCCTGCACTATGAGCCCGGCTCGACGATGAAGATCGTGACCATGGCCATCGCCCTGGAAGAGCACGTCGTCTATCCGGAGTGGGCCTTTGAGTGTACCGGCCTGGCCAATGTGGACGGCATCTACTTTCACAACTGGGACGGCGGCTCGCACGGCTACGAGACGCTCGACCAGATCCTGCTCCACTCCTGCAACGTCGGCGCCGTGACGATCGGCCAGATGATCAACCCCGAGACGTACTACGGCTACCTGGACCGGCTGGGCTTTGGCCACGAGACGGGCGTGGACCTGGCGGGCGAGGCCCCCGGCTATGTCCGCAACACCGAGGTAGAGGGCTGGACGCTCGTGGACCAGGCGGCCAACGCCTTTGGCCAGGCTATCAACGTCACGCCCCTCCAGCTGGCCTCGGCCGTGGCGACCGTCGCCAACGGCGGCGAGGTCTTCCAGCCCTATATCGTGCAGGCGATCGAGCAGAACGGCGTCGTCACCACGACGCTGCCCAACTTGATGACACGAGCCTTTCACAAAGAGGTCTGTGCGGAAGTCACCACGATGCTCGTCGCCGTCGGGGATAGCAAAGGGCAGGATGGCGGTCCGCTCGTCCCCGGATACCGCCTGGCGCTCAAGACGGGGACGGCGCAGATCCCCATCCCCGGCGAAGGGTACGAGCCCCACCGCACCATCGCTTCCGCCATCGGCTACGGCCCGGCGGACGATCCCCAGTTCGTGATCCTGGTGCGCATCGAGGGCAACAGTGTGATCTGGGGCGAAGAGGTGGCGGTCCCGGTCGTCCGCGACCTGGCCAGCTTCACCCTGGCCTATCTGCACATTCCGCCGACCTCGGAGTAAGGCCTTTCGGGGGACCCAAGGCCACCGCTGCCGCGGCTTCCCACCGATTGAGCAACAGGATGTTGAAACCGTGATCGGTTTGCTGTAACAGGGCAACGGCAATGTTTTCACTGGACGACCTGCTCTCCGCCTATAGCCGCACCCCACTCTCCCCGGGCAACGGGGAGACGGTCGTCTTTGCGGGCGTGGCGATCGATTCGCGGCAGGCGCAGCCGGGCGACCTCTTCGTGGCCCTCCCCGGCGAGCACCGCGACGGGCACGATTTCATCGCCGCCGCCCTGCGCCAGGGCTGCCGCGGCGCGTTGGCCCAGGCGGAACGCGTGCCGCGGCAAGTGCTCGACGACCCTGCCGTTGCCGTCCACGAGTGGACCGGACAGCAGTGGCGGCACATCGTCCCCGCCCGGGCGACGGCCGTGCTGGTCCTGGTGCCCGAACCCCTGGCGGGGCTGCAGCGGCTGGCCGGCCGCTGGCGCGAGCGCTTCTCCCCGGCCGTCGTCGGCATCACCGGCAGCGTCGGCAAGAGCAGCGCCAAAGAACTGATCGCCGCCGTCCTGTCGCAGCGCCTGGCGACGCTTAAAAGCGCCAAGAGCTACAACAACGAGCTTGGGCTGCCGCTGACCCTGCTGGGGCTCCGCCCGGAACACCAGGCCGTCGTCCTGGAGATGGGCACCTATGGGCCGGGCGAGATCACGCTCCTGGCCCAGGTCGCCCGGCCGCAGATTGGCGTCGTCACCAACGTCTCGCACTCCCACCTGGAGCGGATGGGCTCGCTGGAGGCCATCGCCCGCGCCAAGTCGGAGCTGCCGGCCGCCCTGCCGGCCGACGGCCTGGCCGTCCTCAACGGCGACGAGGCCCTGATCCGCGCCATGGCCACGGTCACGCCGGCCGCCGTCCTCTTCTACGGCCAGGGCGCAGGCTGCGACCTGCGCGCCGTGGACGTGCAGAGCCGCGGGCTGGAAGGCATCTCCTTCACGGCGCAGGTGGGCGGCGAATCCCGGCCGCTGCGCTGCGCCCTGGCCGGCCGCCACAGCGTCTACACCGCCCTGGCCGCGCTCGCCGTGGGCCGGCACCTGGGCCTGTCCTGGGACGAGATCCAGGCCGGCCTCCTCGACGACCGCGCCCGCCTGCGCCTGGTGCGCGTCCCCGCCCGCGGCGGCGCCACCCTCCTCGACGACACCTACAACGCCAGCCCGGCCTCGTGCCGCGCGGCGCTCGATCTGCTCGCCGAGCTGCCCGGCCGCCGCATCGCCGTGCTCGGCGACATGCTCGAGCTGGGCGCCTACGAGGCCGAGGGCCATCGCCTCGTCGGCCAATGGGCCGCCGGCGTCGTCCGCGAGCTGTATGTCGTCGGCCCGCGGGCCCGCCTGATCGGTGAGGCCGCCACGGCGGCCGGCCTCCCGCCGTCCCGCGTCTACTTCGCCCCCGACCCCCAGGCAGCCGTCGATCTGCTCCAGGGCCGCCTCAAGCCCCGCGATGTCGTCCTCGTCAAGGGCTCGCGGGCGATGGAGATGGACCGTATCGTCGCCGCGCTCCAGGAGGCCTGAACCCTCCCGCCCCCGGCCTTGAGATTGCACGTCTTTACGTACGGAGGCTCCCATGGCACTAAAGACCAGACCGACCCACGATCCCTGGAAAGAGCTGGCTCACGAGCGCGAGAACAACCAGGTCAACCTGGACGAGGTGCTCGTCCGCTTCTCTATGGAAGACCGCAACGCTCAGGCTCTGAAAAAGGCGCTCCTGGCCCGCATGGCCGAGCTGGCCCGCGAGCGCTAACGAGTCGCGCTTCACCCAGGTGTCCCATGCTCGAGCTCCAAGGCAAGCGCGTGCTGGTTATGGGTCTCGGCGTCCACGGCGGCGGGCTGGGCGTCGTCCGGTTCCTCCTGGAACGGGGCGCCCAGGTGACCGTCACCGACCTGCGCCAGCCACAAGACCTGTCTGCCACCCTGGCGGCCCTCGCCGGCGCGCCGGTCACCTACGTGCTTGGCGAACACCGCATGGCCGATTTCCGCCAGGCCGAGATCGTGGTGCGCAACCCGGCCGTGCCCCGCGAATCGCCCTACCTGGCAGAGGCCCGCCGGCACGGCGCGTCGATCGAGATGGAGATGACCCTCTTCTTCGCCCTCTGCCCCGGCCCGCTCGTGGGCGTGACCGGTACCAAGGGCAAGAGCACGACAACGGCCCTGCTGGGCGAGATCGCGCGCCGGCACCGCCCGGACGCCGTCGTGGCCGGCAACATCCGCATCTCGGCCCTCGAGGCCCTTCCGCAGATCGGCCCGCGGACGCCGGTCGTGCTGGAGCTGTCGTCGTGGCAGCTGGAGGGGCTGGGCGAGCGGCAGATGGCCCCGCATATCGCCGTGGTCACCAACCTCTCGCCCGACCACCTCAACCGCTATCCCACGTGGGAATCGTACGTCGAGGCCAAGAAGCTCATCTACCGGGCCCAGCGGGCGGACGACCTGCTCGTCCTGAACGCCGACGACCCGGCCGTGCGCGACTTTTCTCTGGACGCCCCGTCCCAGGTCGCCTGGTTCGGGGCCGGGTTGGCGCGGCACGGGGCCGGGCTGCGCGCGGCGGACGGCCGCGCCCTCCCGTTGGGGGCGGGGGCCGCCCTGGTGGAGGCGGGGCGCCTCGTCTGGGTCTCGGCGGCCGGCCGGGCCGCCGCCATCTGCCCGCAGGGCCAGTTGGCGCTGCCGGGGCCGCATAACCTGGCCAACGCGCTGGCGGCGGCCGCGGCGGCCCGCCTCATGGGCATCCCGGCGGCCGTGGTAGCCGCCGGCATCGCCGCCTTCCGCGGCCTGCCCGACCGCCTGGAGGTCGTGCGCGTGCTGGACGGGGTGACCTATATCAACGACTCGACCAGCACCGCGCCGGCGGCCACCGTGGCCGCGCTGCACGCCCTGGCGCAGCCCATCGTGCTTCTGGCCGGCGGCGCCGACAAGTCGCTCGACCCCGCCGCCATGGCCGCCGCGGCCGCCGAACGCGCCCAGGCGATCCTCCTCCTGGAGGGCAGCGCGACGGACCGCCTCGAAGCGGCGCTGCGGGAGGCCGGGGCCGGCCCGCTCATCGTGGGGCGCTACGACAACCTGGCGCGGGCCGTCCACCGGGCCCGCGAGGTGGCCCCGCCCGGGAGCGTGGTGCTGCTCTCGCCCGGCTGCGCTTCCTTTGGCATGTTTCGTCACGAGTTCGAACGGGGCGAGCAGTTCCGGAGCATCGTCCGGGCACTGCCCCCGGCGGAGTAGCCTGCCACAGCACCGAGCTGCTGTCCTGTTTCTGGCACCCGGCATCGTGCAAGGAGTTCTGCAATGGCCGAAAACACCGCAGCGCGCAGCAAAAACCAGGGGGGCTTCTGGCCCACCCTCGGCTCCTGGCGCGAAGCCCTGCAGTCCCGCCGCACCAGCCCGCCCGACTACTGGCTGCTGGCCGTCGTGGGCGCCCTGATCATCATCGGGCTGGTGATGCTCTTTAGCTCCAGCTTCGCCATCGCCGTGGAGCAGGAGGACGGCAACGCCACCTACTACCTGGGCAAGCAGCTCCTGTGGGTCGTCGTCGGGGCCCTGGGGGCGATCGTCGCGATGCGCCTGGACTATCGCTTCTGGCGCCGCCTCAGCGTGCCGGGGATGGCCATCGTCATCGCCCTGCTCATCGCCCTGCTCGTCCTGCCGGAGCCCATCGCCGAGGCGATCAACGGCTCCAAGCGCTGGTTCAAGCTCGGCCCGGTGAGCATCCAGCCGAGCCAGCTCGCCCACCTGATCTTTGTCGTCTACATCGCCGACTGGCTGTCCAAACGCGGCCAGAAGCTGCGCCACGTCGCCTACGGCCTGGTGCCTTTTGCCGTCATCCTCGGCGTGTTGTGCGGCTTGATCATCCTGGAACCCGACATGGGCACGGCCGTCATGCTCGGGCTGATCGGCGTCATTGTCTTTTTGGTGGCCGGCGCCGACCTGAAGCAGTTCAGCCTGGCCGCGGTGCTCGCGGGGGGCATCTTTTTCCTCTTTGCCCGCCTCTCGCCCTACCGCTGGGCGCGCATGACCTCGTTTGTGGATCCCTGGCACACGGTGCCCATCGACGCCGGCTACCACCTGCGCCACAGCCTGATGGCCATTGGCTCCGGCGGTCTCCTGGGCACGGGCCTGGGCCAGGGCCGGCAAAAGTTCTACTGGCTGCCCTCGCCCCACACCGACAGCATCTTTGCCGTCGTGGGGGAGGAGCTGGGGTTCGTGGGCTGTGTGCTGCTGATCGGCATGTTCGCCTGGATCGCCTGGCGCGGCTACCAGATCGCCCTGCGCGCCCCCGACCGCTACGGCCTTCTCCTGGGCGTCGGGGTCACGACCTGGCTCACCTTCCAGGGCCTGCTCAATATGCTCGTCGCCGCCGGCATGCTGCCCTTTAGCGGGCTCACGCTGCCGTTCATCAGCTATGGCGGCTCCTCGCTGGCCGTCTGCATGACGGCCGTCGGCCTCTTGTTGAACCTGTCCTGTCACGGGAAGAAAAGCGATGCGCGTGCTGATCTCGGGCGGGGGCACTGGTGGGCACGTATATCCCGCCCTGGCCGTCGCCCGCGCTCTACCAAGAAATAGCGCGGTCCTGTACGTGACCAGCGCCGGCGGGATGGAGAACGACATCCTCCGCCGGGCCGGCCCGCAAGTGCCTACCGCGGCGATCCAGGCCGCCGCGCTGCGCGGCCGGGCCCCCTGGACCATGGCCCGCAACGCGGCCCTGCTCGCCCAGGGTGCGGCCCAGGCCCGCCAGGTCCTGGCCGAGTTCCAGCCCGAGGCGGTGCTGGTCACCGGCGGCTATGTCAGCGTGCCGGTGGGCATCGCCGCCCGCCAGAAGCGCATCCCGCTCGTGGTCTTTTTGCCCGACGTCGTGCCGGGGCTGGCCGTGCGCTTCCTGGCCCGCCTGGCCGGCCGCGTGGCCGCCACCACGCCCGCCTCGGCCCGCTACCTGCCCCGGGGCAAGCTGGTGGTCACCGGCTACCCGGTGCGGCCGGAGCTCTTTACGCTGGCCCGGGCCGAGGCCCGCGCCCGCCTGGACCTGCCGCCCGCCGCGACGGTGCTCCTCGTCTATGGCGGCAGCCGCGGGGCCCGCAGCATCAACCGTGCCGTCGGCGCCGGCCTGGCCGACCTGCTGGAGCGGGCCACCGTCCTGCACATCTGCGGGCAAGAGGGCGACGACGTCGAGCTGCGCCAACAGGCCGGGCGGCTGCCGCCGCGGCTGCAGGCCCGCTACCGCCTCTATCCGTACCTGCACGACGAGATGCCGGCCGCGCTGGCCGCCGCCGATGTCGCCATCTGCCGTTCCGGGGCCTCGACCCTGGGAGAACTGCCGGCCGTCGGCCTGCCGGCCGTCCTGGTGCCCTACCCGTACGTGCACCAGGAAGAGAACGCCGACTACCTGGTGCGCAGCGGGTGCGCCGTCAAGGTGCCCGACGCGCAGCTGCACACGCGCGCGGGCGCCCCGGACCCGGCGGCCCTGCTCGCCGCGCTGCGGCCGCTCCTGGAGGATCCCGCGCGCCGGTCCGCCATGGCCGCCGCGGCGCGGCAGATCGCCCACCCGGAAGCCGCGGCCGCGATCGTGGAGGTACTGCGTACACCGGCACGGGGTTTGGCCGGAGGTGAGGTGTAACCATGGGCGTCTTTTTTCAGATGGTCGACGACAACATCATCATCACCAACTGGGGGCTGATCGCCCTGATCTGCGTCCCCGGTATCATCTATGGCTACCGCCGCGGCTGGCAGGAAGAGGGCTTTACCGCCATCGCCCTCGGGCTGGCCGTCGCCGGTATCGGGCAGGAATTTGGCAAGCTCCTCATCCGCATCATCAACTATGCCATCTGGGTCTTTGTCGTCTTTGCCGCCCAGATTCGCGGCGGCGCCGCGGCCGCCCGCAACCGCAACGCGATCGCCGAAAACAACCAGTGGGCCCAGCTGATCGCCTTTGCCCTCATCGTGCTCGTGGCCTACAAGGCCGGCTCCATCCTGGGCCGCCGGCGCGGCGTGAACCTGCTCGGCCGCGTCGCCGGCAGCGCCTTTGGGGCGATCAACGTGATCCTGATCCTGGCCCGCACGCTCGAGATCTTTAACCCGCTGCAGAATACGACGATCGTGGATCCGCCCAGCGTCACCATCCTGGGCATGCCCGCGGGGCTGCTGCGCGGGCTCATGGCCGGGCTGGTCGCCATCGTCGTCGCCCTCTTCCTGGCCATCGCCTGGTTCCAGCGGCGGAGGGCCAAGGAGTGAGCGAACTGCGGGGTTCCGAACACGTCCACCTCATCGGCATCGGCGGGGCCGGCCTGAGCGCCATCGCCGCCGTCCTCCTGGATCGTGGGCACGCCGTCTCGGGCTCGGACCTGCGCGACAGCGACGTCCTGCGCCGCCTGGCCGGCCGCGGCGCCTCTGTCTACACGGGCCACGACCCCGCCCGGGCCGCCGGCGCCGACCTCGTCGTCGCCAGCTCGGCCGTGCCGCCGGACGACCCCGAGCTGCGCGCGGCCCGCGACAGGGGCCGCCCCGTCCTGCACCGCGGCGAGATGCTGCGCCTGCTGACGGCCGGCCGCCAGTGCCTGGCCGTCGCCGGCACCCACGGCAAGACCACCACCACCGCCATGCTCACCCTGCTCCTGCGCGCTGCCGGGCGCGACCCCTCTTTCATCGTCGGCGGCGACGTCCCCGCCCTGGGCAGCAGCGGCCACGCCGGCCAGGGGCCGCACTTTTGCCTGGAAGCCGACGAGTACGATCGCACCTTTCTGGCCCTGCACCCCACCCTGGCCGTCGTGACCAACGTGGAGTGGGACCACGTCGACTGCTACCCCGACCCCGCGGCCGGGCGCGCCGCCTTTGCTGCCTTTATCGCCCGCGTCGCGCCGCAGGGCGCCGTCTTCCTCTGCCAGGACGACCCCGCCGCCTGGGGCCTCCCCCGGCCGGCCGCGCCCACCCAGGGGTACGGCCTCGCGCCCACGGCGGCGTGGCGCGCGGTCGACATCGCCTGCACCCCGGCGGAGACGACCTTTACCGTCCTGCACGACGGCCGGCCCACGGGCCCCTTTCGACTGCGCGTGCCGGGCGAACACAACGTGCGCAACGCGCTGGCCGCGCTGGCGGCGGCCGCCTGGGCCGGCGTCGATATCGGCGCGGCCGGCCCGGCCCTGGCCGAGTTCGCGGGCGTGCAGCGGCGCTTCACCGTCCTGGGCACCGCCGGCGCCGTCACCCTGGTCGACGACTATGCCCACCATCCCGGCGAGATCCGCGCCACCCTGGCCGCCGCCCGCCAGCGCTTTCCCGGCCGCCGGCTGGTCGCCGTCTTGCAGCCCCACACCTACAGCCGCACCCGCGCCCTGGGCGCGGAGATGGGCCGGGCCCTCGCCGCCGCCGACCTGGTCCTGGTGACCGGCGTCTACGCGGCCCGCGAGCCCGACCCGGGGGACGTGTCCGGCGCCCAGGTGGCGGCAGCCGTGGGCCGGCCGGCCGGCTACGTCGCCACGCTGGAAGAGGCCCTGCCGTGGCTCCAGGCGCGCCTGGCGCCCGGCGACGTCGTCCTGACCCTGGGGGCCGGCGACATCACGGCCCTCGGCCCGCGGCTCCTGGCCGCGCGGGCCAGCGAATCCGGCCCTGTCATCGAAGCGTAACCGGCGCCATCTTGGTTTGCCAGGACGAACGTGATATCGTAACGGAAAGACCAGTGCGGTGGAAGAGAGCGCCAATGGAGGGCGCTATGCCGGATAAACTGATCGTCGGCGTCGTTTTCGGCGGGCGTACGGGCGAACACGAGGTTTCGCTCGTCTCGGCACGCAGCGTAATGTCCGCGCTGGATCCGGCGCGCTACGAGATCGTGCCCATCGGCATCGCCCGCGACGGCCGCTGGCTCGTCGCGGGCGATCCCATGGCCCGCCTCCAGGCCCTCTGCGACGAGCAGCAGGGGCCGGACGTGCCGCCGGTCGCCTCGGTGCAGGGGCGCATCTGGCCCGAGGGCTTTCCCCACGTCGACGTGGTCTTTCCCGTGCTCCACGGGCCCTACGGCGAGGACGGGACGATCCAGGGCCTGTGCGAGATGGCCGGCCTGCCCTACGTCGGGGCGGGTGTCCTGGGCGCGGCGCTGGCGATGGACAAGATCGCCTCCAAGCTGGTGCTGCAGGCCGCCGGCCTCCCCTTTGTCGAGTACTTTGCCCTGACCCGCCGCCAATGGCAGGAGCAGCCGGCCGCGGTGATCGCCGCGATCGAGCGCCGCTTCGGATATCCCTGCTTCGTCAAGCCGGCCAACCTCGGTTCGAGCGTGGGCATCTCCAAGGCCCACGACGGCGAAGAGCTGTGGGCCAGCCTGGACCAGGCCGCCGCCTACGACCGGCGCCTCCTGATCGAGCGCGCCGTCGACGCCCGCGAGATCGAGGTCAGCGTCCTGGGCAACGACGAGCCCGCCGCCTCCGTCTGCGGGGAGGTCCTCCCCAGCCGCGAGTTCTACGACTATGAAGCCAAGTACGTCGACGACAGCTCCGGGCTGCTGATCCCCGCCCCGCTGCCGGACGAGCTCGCCGCCGAGATCCGCTCGCTGGCGGTACGCGCCTACGAGGTCCACGACGAGGCCGGCATGGCCCGGGTGGATTTTCTGCTCGACAGGGCCACGCTGCGGCCCTATGTCAACGAGCTGAACACCATCCCGGGCTTTACGCCGATCAGCATGTACCCGAAACTGTGGGCCGCCACCGGCCTGCCCTATCCGCGGCTGCTGGATCGCCTGATCGAGCTCGCCCTCGAGCGTTTCGCCGACCGGCGCCGCAATCGCACGACCCGCTGAGGAGCCGCCATGCCCAAGAAAGAACCGGAAGCCGCACCCCAAAAATCACAGCGCCCCGCCAACCACAAGGCGCGCTCCAACGCCACCCCGGGGCTGTGGCGCGGGCTCCTGGAATGGCTGCGCGACGGCCGCCTGCTGGGCTTCCTGCTCGCCCTGGGCAGCGCCGCCGCCCTGGGCTTTCTCTACCTCCACCCCACCTTTGCCGTGGCCGAGGTCGTCGTCGAGGGCAACAAGGTGCTGCCGGCGGAGCAGGCCCAGGAGAACAGCCAGGGACTCGGCGCCAACATCTTTCTCCTGAACACGCTGGGCGTGCAGGAGCGCCTGACGGCCATCCCCTACGTGCGGCAAGTCGAGATCGAACGGTACCTGCCCAACCGGGTGCGCGTGCTGATCCAGGAGCGCTTCCCCTCCGTCAGCTGGTGGGCGCTGAACGCGCCCCAGCGCTTCCTGGTGGACAACACCGGCCTCGTCCTGGGGCCGGAGATGGAGGGGATGTCTGACCTCATCTACGTCATGGACCTGGACGGCAAGCCCGTCGCCGCGGGCGGCCATGTGGACGTGGACGCCGTCCAGACGGCCCAGCAGGTCTTTTCCCGCCTGTACATGGACCTGCACATCGCCCTGTGGGCCTTTGAATACCAGGAGGGACGCGGCATCACCGCCGTATCCGCGGATGGCTGGAAGGCCTGTTTCGGAGAAAGCGACCACCTCGAGGAAAAGACGCGCAACCTGGTCTCTCTCCTGGAGAGCGGGATCGCCTTTCGCTGGGTCGATCTGCGGATGTTGGATCGGATCATCTATCGCTGATTTGCATCCCGGGCCCAATTCGGCTATAATGGGCTCGCAAATGGGGGCACGGCCTATGGCACGCACCGTAGTCGGAATCGACGTCGGCACCACCAAGATCGTCACGCTCGTGGGGGAGTACGGACCCGGCGAGCAGATCAACATCCTCGGTGTCGGCTTGACTCCCTCCAAGGGGATCAAAAAGGGCATCGTCGTCAACGTCGAGGATGCGGTCACCTCGATCGTCGCCTCGGTGGAAAAGGCCGAGCGCCTGAGCGGCTACCGCATCGGCTCCGCCTACGTCGGCGTGGCCGGCGGGCACATCCAGTCGCTCAACAGCCGCGGCGTGGTGGCCATCTCCCGCGCCGACCGCGAGGTCACCGCGGCGGACCAGGCCCGCGCGCTCGATGCCGCGCGCGCCATCGCCGTCCCCACCCAGCGCGAGATCATCCACGTGATCCCGCGCTCCTACGTCGTCGACGGCCAGGAAGGCATCCGCGACCCCATCGGCCTCTCCGGCTTCCGCCTGGAGGTCGAGGCCCATATCGTCACCGGCGCCGTAACGGCGATCCAGAACCTGATCAAGTGCGTCCAGCGCTCCGGGGTCGAGATCGACGACCTGGTGCTGCAGCCGCTGGCCAGCAGCGAGGCCGTCCTGAGCGACGAGGAAAAGGAGATGGGGGTGATGTTGGTGGACTGCGGAGGCGGGACCACCGACGTGGCGATCTTTATCGACGGGAGCATCTGGCATACCGTCGTCCTGCCGGTCGGCGGCAACCACATCTCGACCGACATCGGCATCGTCCTGCGCACCCCCTTTGACATGGCCGAGTATCTAAAGATCAAGCACGGCCGGGCGCGGCCGCTCCCCGACGCTGTCGAGGGCGACGAGAACGACACCATCGAGGTCGAATCGTTCGCCGGCGCCAAGAAGCGGACGATCTCGCGCACCCTGCTGCACCAGGTCATCGAGGCGCGCGTGGAGGAAATGTTCCAGATGCTGCGCTCCGAGGTACGGCGGGTCGGCTACGAAGGGCTGCTGCCGGCCGGCGTCGTCCTGACCGGCGGCACGGCCCTCCTCCCAGGCATCGAGGAGGTCGCCCGCGCGGTGCTGAACATGCCTGTCCGCGTGGGCATCCCCAGCGGCCTGGGCGGGCTGGCCGACACCATCGACAGCCCGGCCTACGCCACCGGTGTCGGCCTGCTGCGCTGGGGCCTGAAGCGCGGCACGCCCCCACCGTTCCTGGGTCCCCAGGAACAGGGCTGGACGCGCGTCTATAACCGTTTCAAGAGCTGGCTGCGGGAGTTTCTGCCCTAGCGGCCGGCCGCAGAGAGCCTGGCGAAGCAGACAGAATCTCGTTTGAGCAAGACAAGCAAGCCCTCGACACATTGCTCCCGGCAGCCGGGCAGCAAGGAGGCACACAATGGCGCTGGAGGAGGAACTGTTGGAAATCGTGACCGAGAACTTTGCCCAGATCAAGGTCATCGGCGTTGGCGGCGGCGGCAGCAACGCGGTCGATCGGATGATTGAGGCCGGTGTCAAGGGCGTCGAATTCATCTCGGTCAATACGGACGCCCAGGCCCTGCTGCACTCGGCCGCGCCCCGCCGCATCCGCATTGGCGACAAGCTGACCAAAGGCCTCGGTTCGGGGGGCAACCCGGTCATCGGCGAAAAGGCCGCCGAAGAGTCCAACGACGATCTGACCGAGGTGTTGCGCGGCGCCGATATGGTCTTTATCACCGCCGGCATGGGCGGCGGCACCGGCACCGGCGCCTCCCCCGTCATTGCCCAGACGGCCCGCGAGCTCGGCGCGTTGACCCTGGCCGTCGTCACCCGGCCCTTTACCTTTGAGGGCAACCGCCGCCGCGCCGTCGCCGAAGAGGGCATCGCCAAGCTCAAGCCCGATGTGGATACCCTGATCGTCATCCCCAACGACCGCCTGCTCCAAATCACCGACAAGCAGACCTCCATGCTGGAGGCCTTTCGCGTCGCCGACGATGTCCTGCGCCAGGGCATCCAGGGCATCTCGGACCTGATCACCGTCCGCGGGCTGATCAACCTGGACTTTGCCGACGTCAAGACCATCATGGCCAACGCCGGCTCGGCGCTCATGGCCATCGGCTATGGCACCGGCGAGAAGCGTATGCTCGACGCCGCCCAGGCGGCCATCTCCAGCCCGCTCCTCGAGATCTCGATCGACGGCGCCAAGGGCGTGCTCTTTAACGTCACCGGCGGCCCCGAGTTGACGATGTGGGAGGTCAACGAGGCCGCCGAGATCATTGCCCGCGCGGCCGATCCCGAGGCCAACATCATCTTTGGCGCCGTGATCGACGAGAACCTGCGCGACGAGGTCAAGATCACCCTCATCGCCACCGGGTTCGACCAGGTGCCCAGCCCCAGCCGGCGGTCGGTGCGCCCCACCCGCGCCCGGGACCTGCTGGCGCAGACCGGTGCGCAAAAGCCCCGCGCCGAGCGCGAAGAAGAGATCCCCACGATCCTGGGGACCGAAGACGAGATCGACATTCCGCCCTTCCTGCGCTACCGCCGCCGCGGCGAGAGCTGATCCCAGGCGCGCAGACACGGACACCCATACGATGAACGCCGTCCCCGCCACCGAGCGGCCCGTGGTCGCCACCAGCTCCCTGGAAGAGATCGCCGAAGAGATCCTGGCCGAACTGGCCCAGCAGGACCTCTGGCGGGAAGAGGCGCTGACCCTCTCCCGCCGCATCATCCGCTCGGCCGCCCTGACGATCCGCGCCACCCACCGGGCCGAGTTCGACGACGCCGCCGCCATCCTGGTGGCCGCCCGACAGGACCTGGCCCGCCTGGCGGCGATCGCCCAGACCTGTCCCCTCTTTACCGCCATCGGCTACGTGGCCGATGCCCAGAAAGAGTACGCCGAGGCCTGCATCACCTATGCCTTGATCCACGGCGACCCGCTGCCCCATCCCGCCGAACTGCAGATCCCCGTGGCCCCTTACCTGAATGCCCTCGGGGAGACGGCCGGCGAGTTGCGCCGCTCGATCCTCGACGCGCTGCGGCAGGGCTGCCTGGCGCCTTGCGAGGCCCGCCTCGAGATTATGCAGCAGATCTATGACATCCTGGCCACCGTAGACTACCCGGACGCGCTCACCGGCGGGCTGCGGCGCACCACCGATGCGCTCCGCCGCATCCTGGAGAACACGCGGGCCGACCTGACGACGGCCCAGCGCCAGCAGACGCTGCAGGAAGCCCTGGACCGCCTGCACCACAGACTGCCGCAGCCGTAACCGATTTGTAAGACGGGCAGCTTGTCACCCGGGGCGGTTGGTGATAACGTGGACGTTCAGTACGATGGGTTTCCTGGCTTTGGTACCTGTTGACCTCTGCAAGGACGGCTGAACCCGGTCCGCACAATTGGAGGGCCGGAGGCCGTCGCCCAAGCCATGCGGAGGCCAGTGGAAACAACCGCCATGTCACCGCTTTTCGCACTGATCCTGGGACATCTGATCGGCGACTTTGTCCTCCAGACGATCGACCTGGTCCGCTACAAGGGTCACTCCTGGAAGGGGCTCTTGCTGCACACGGCCATTGTCGTCGCCAGCTGTGCCGTCTGCCTGTGGAGCAATCTACCGGCCTGGTGGCCCTGGCTGATCCCAATGTTCCTCACCCACGTGGTGACCGACTGGGCCAAGGTGGCCATCAACAACCGCACCACGAACTGGAAGACGCGCCTCTTTTTCCTCGACCAGTTGGTGCACTTTGGCATCATCTTTCTCATCGTCATCGTCCAATCCGGTGGCTGGCCGTACCGTTCGCTGGCCGAGGCCATCGGCGCGGGAGCGCTCAACCGGCCCCTCTTTTATTTTACCGCCTGGATCGTCGCCGTCTTTGTCGTGCCCCTGCTGGAAGCCCAGGCGGCCTACGCCCTGACCCGCTACGTGCCGCGAGGAACCGACAGCTGCGGCAACAGCAGCGACATCGCGGCCTCCGTCTCCGACCGCCTCTGGGGCGGCTTCGAACGCACCGTCGTCCTGCTGCTGGTGGTCGTGGGCCCTCCCGCCCTCTGGTTCGCCCCGCTGGCCTTTATCCCGCGCATCGCCTCCCTGCGAGCGGCGTGGAAGCATCCCTGCCAGGCCCGCGTGTACCGCATCAAGATCGCGATCAGCGTCCTCAGCATGGTCGTGATCGGCCTGGCAGTTTGGCTCGCCCAACCCCACCTGGCTTGATCGTGGTGCTGTCGGGCAAAAGACCACCGGCCCCGGCCAAGCGCCCATTCTGAACCTGACGGGGCCGTCGTACGAGCGGCTATCGTACAAGAGATGGACGACCGCGCCCAGATCGACCCAACCAACCACCCAGCGGACCCAGTCCACGGGACCGCCACATCGTTCTGGAGCCGGCTGCGCTTCAAGATCATTGCGCCCTACCTGGTCCTCGCCCTGGTCCTGGCCGTGGCCGGCTCCTTCTTCCTGGCGCGGATCTTTGCCGCGCGGCTCCAGGAACAGCTACAGAACGAGCTCCTGCAGGCCGGCCGCTACGCGAGCGACCAGGTCGTCTACGTCGAACGCGAGCTGCTCACCTCCGTGCGGGCCATCGCCCGCACCCAGGGGGTCGCCGACAGCCTCGCCCGGCGCGACCGCCAGGCCCTCCTGGACCTCGTCCACCCGCTTGCCGCCAACGCCGCCGTCGCCCAGGTCGAGATCATGGCCCCGGACGGCCAGGGCGTCCTCTCCCTGCACCGCATCTCGGCCGCAGGGTACCCCATCTATACCGATACACAGGGCCTGGCCACCTACGACTGGGACCTGGTGCGGCGCGTCGCCGCCGGCGAGGTGGACGACATCGGCGACAAGTTCGCCGCGCTGGTCCAGGCCCCCTGGGGCTGGTGCTTTTACATCGGCGGCCCGATCCAGCGCGGCGGCCAGACGGTCGGCATCGTCCTCGTCGGCCTGCCCATGGAGGAGCTCGTCGAACGCATGGCCGGCCCCACGGCCCTCACGGCCCAGGAGTCCGCCGCCCGCCACCAGGTCACCGTCTATAACGCCGCCGGCCAGGTCGTCGCCACCACCTTCCCGGCCGGCCTGGCCCCCCTCCTGCCCATCTCCCCCAACCTCTACCGCCGGGTCCAGTCGAGCCAGGATTTCAGCTACCTCGGCCGCTCCCTCCAGGACCAGGGCGCCGACGTCGAGGAGGCCTTTGGCTCCTTCGATGCCCGCCACGGGGCCGACCTCGCCGTCTTTTCGGTCTCTACCTCCGGGCACCAGCGCGAACAGCTCCTGACCCAGGTCCTCCTGGCCCTCATCTTTAGCCTCGCCGTCCTCGCCGTCGTCCTGGTGGGGCTCCTGATCTCGGCCCAGATCGTGCGCCCGGTCCTGAGCCTCGTCCGCGCGGCCAGCCGCGTCGAGAAGGGCGACCTGGCCCACAAGGTACTCGTCAGCACCGCCGACGAAATCGGCCTCCTGGCCCACGCCTTTAACCGCATGGTCCAGGGACTGCGGACCAAGGAGTATATCCGCGACGCCTTTGGCCGCTTTGTCAGCCGCGAGGTCTCGGAATCGCTCCTGCGCGGCGAAATCCGCCTCCAGGGCGAGAAACGTACCGTCTCGATGCTCTTTGCCGACATCCGCGACTTTACCCGCCTGTCGGAGCAGTACGATCCCGACGTCATGGTCCGCATCCTCAACGACTATTTCTCGGCCATGGTCGACGTCGCCCAGCAGAACGGCGGCACCGTCAACAAGTTCGGCGGCGACTCGACGCTGGTCATCTATGGGGCCCCCATCCACCACGCCGATCACGCCAACCGCGCGGTCGAGTCGGCCCTGTGGATGCGCCGCCGCCTGTCCCAGCTGAACACCGAACGCCTGACGCGCGGCGAGGTCCCCATCCGCATGGGCATCGGCATCAACACCGGCGAGGTGGTGGCCGGCACGGTGGGATCGTCCGACCGGATGGAGTACACCGTGATCGGCGACGCCGTCAACCTCAGCGCCCGCGTCCAGGGCCTGAACAAAGAGTACCCCGAGTACGATATTCTCATCAGCGAGTACACGCTGCAAGCGCTGCACGACCAGGAGCGCTACGTGATCCGCAGCCTGGGGGCGATGACCCTCAAGGGCAAGAGCGAAGCCGTGCACATCTATGCCGTGATCGGCCGTGCCGAAAGCGCCCATGGACAAGGAACTGGAACGTAAAGACTCGCTGCGCTGGCTGCTGGTCGGCGTCGTCTGCCTGTTGGCCGCCGTCGCCGGCGTCATCTGGGCCGTGACCGAGGCCTTTGCCGGGGTCGGCACCGGCGGCACGGGCAGCCTGGCCTCCCTCCTCCTGGCCGACTACAGCCCCGATCCCTTGGAGCGGCTGGCGCCGCTGATCCCCGACATGGAGCGCCTGCCGACCGCCACGCCCACCGCGACGCCGGAGCCGGCGGCCACGGCCACCCCCACGCCGTCGCCCACGCCGCGCCCCAGCGCCCGCCCGTCGACGACGCCCACGCCCACCCCGACCGCCACGACGACCGCGCGCCCCACCGGCGCGCCGATTGCCACGGCGACGCCGCCCCCGGCCCCCCCCACGGCCGGCCCCACCACGACCCCTTCGCCCACCCTGACCCCTATCCCCACCGATACGCCCGAGCGCCCGCCCACCGCCACGCCCACCTGGACGCCCACCGACACACCGCCGCCCACCGCCACACCGCTCCCCACCGCCAGC